>ENA-OQDE01000988-OQDE01000988.1-human-gut-metagenome-genome-assembly--contig:-NODE-988-length-13019-cov-2.372091_pt1 | contig 13019 bp, 18 predicted proteins | sample MGYA00242768_ERZ504595 | MGnify/ENA primary metagenome ERZ504595 (study PRJEB26092, sample SAMD00036307) | human gut metagenome | host: Homo sapiens | study: EMG produced TPA metagenomics assembly of...
CGCCTGCCGGGTCAGCAGTATGATGAGGAGTCCGGCCTGTATTACAACCGCCACCGCTATTATGACCCGCTGCAGGGCGGTATATCACTCAGGATCGATTGCTGAAGGGGATGGAACCTGTATACATATCCGCTGAGCCCGGTGAATGGCATGGATCCATTAGAATTATATGAATTTAAATCAAAAAATATAGATGATATTGGAATATTTGCATTGGCAATGTGTAATGGAGAATCAATTAACGAGAATAAAGAATATGGTGGACTAATATGTAAGAAGCAAGGTGAATATTCCCCCATGAATCCGATAAGTTCAAATGATAATGATAGTGTAGACTTGCGAAATATAAAATGCCCTGAAGGTTCAGAGAGAGTAGGCGATTATCACACTCACGGTTTTTACTCTGACGATAAAGGAAATAAAGTAACAAAAGAAAATGATGTTTATGATAGTCTAAATTTTTCAAGCAAAGATTTAACGAATTCTTATATGAATGGAATGGAAAAAAAGAATACAGTAGTTACTTGGGAACACCAAATAACACCTATCTAAAATATAATCCCAAAGCTAAAGGGAATGGAGTTACAATTATCAGGCAAGGGAGTAATTAAAATGAAGGCAATACAATGTTGTTATTTCCTTGCTTTAGTCTCCAGTCATTTAATGGCTGGAGTTATGAGTGATGACAATATATTTTTAAGTAATTCGGATTTAGCTGCTTTATATTGTGTGGCTAAAATATTTCCAGATGGAGAAAATATTTTAATGTATAAAGTAAATATAATTAATGCTAGTTCAAAAAAAGATGTATTTTTTTTATGAAAGCCCAACATCAACCACAATGACATAATGGGGGCGGGGGAATGTCATATGCCTATGAATATGATGTAAAATATAATATATGTCATTTGAGAAAAAAGAGCAGAATGAGGTAAAATCTTTGGCTGTGTATTCAGTCTGGTAATCATCCAAGGAAAGCTCATCAGAAGAGTGATGACTCCAATCAGTAGAACATATATTTTCGATAAAAGCACCGATGACTTTTTCATGAAGTTCTACAGAACGCGAGAAATAGATGGTTCTGCGGGCCAGACGTTTGATTCGGGTTCTCAGGGTCAGATTGTTACGCTCAATGTGCTGAGTAAAAATCTTACCAGTCAGATGCTTCTCCTTTGGTAACTCTCTGGTGTAACTACCCCATTCGTCAGTGGTCAACATGCCGATGGTAAAAGGGTAAGCAGCGCCAGCAATTCACGACAGGTTTCATCAGTCCGGGGGCCAAAAGTGTAGGCCAGAACACCACCAGTTTTCGTGTTGTACACGTACCAGAGCCAGTGCTGTCGCGCTTTACTGCCGACAAAGCTCCATTGCTGACTAAGTTCGCAGTTGAGTGCCACATCAGCATGAGCGACCGGGGATGACGTTATTCTTCGTGGCGAGAGTTTTTTAAAGTTCGGATGACTGTATTAATGCCGATTTTCAGCGTACGGGCAGTATAGCGAACCCCGGCACCGTTGAAAGCCATTTCAGCGATTTGGTCTTTAACTCCCGGTTTACGGGGCTCGTAACAGTAACTGAGCTGAAATACCCGGTGACAGTCACGGCCGCGGAATCGATCATGTCTTTTGGGGTTCTGCCCGTGACGGTAAACCTAAACGGACTGGCAACGGGGACAATGAAGGTTAACTGTGACCATGAAACAACCTTAAAAGCGAGTATTATATCCTTAATTCAACTAATTGGAGGCATCACCGTTTACCGGAGCGACAGCTTGCGGAAAGGTCGTGCAACTACAAAGCAACAAACAGACTACGGCGGGAATTATTTTTTTATCATCCATTACCACGAAAACAGCGGCCACTCTTTGGCAACCGTGGTGAGTTGTGGCGCGTCGAAAACGGCTTGTGGCGAGACCACCGTTTCCTCAAGCGGAATATTCTTGCCGTAACGTTCTTTGAGCTTTGCCTGAACCAGCGGGTTACTCAGATCGAACTCTTTCAACTTTTGCTGTTCGCCCACGCGCATTCCCAGCGCATTCTGGTAAACCTTCCACACCACTTCCGAACAGTACTGGCGATCGTCGCTCCACGAGAAGCTGAAATCGTACGGTTTGCCGAGATAACGTTTTGCCGTTTGCGCCAGTTTTTGCTGTTGTTCAACACTCAGTCCGCCTTCAACGCGGCGAACAACGTATTTGCCCTTTTCACCATGGGCAATCCACTGCTTGAGTGGGGTGTATTTTACCGGGCCGACCGCTTCAAAAACGTAGGGCTTTTTGTTGCGTATCACCAGCATACCGGTGTGGCTGTAATCGGAATGGGTCGCCAGTTGGATCGCTTTACTTTGCGATGAGCGAGAGATCTGAAAGATGATGTCGCCAGTTTGCGGCTGCCAGGCAAAGGCAGGCACAGAAACCAGCAGGCTGAGGATCAGTAGCCTGATTTTCATCGTTAAACGTCCATGTATGAAAAAAGCGGCTGGTTAACTCCGCGCCGCTCTTTTCCGCTTTAGTATTCCCACGTCTCCGGGTTAATCCCCATCTCACGCATGATCTCTTTTGCCGCTTCCGGGATTTCGTCGCTGCGCTCTTTACGCAGATCGGCATCATCCGGCAGAGGTTGCCCGGTAAAGGCATGCAGAAACGCTTCGCACAGCAGCTCGCTGTTGGTAGCGTGACGCAGGTTGTTCACCTGACGACGCGTGCGTTCATCGGTGAGGATTTTTAACACCTTAAGAGGAATGGAAACCGTAATCTTTTTGACTTGTTCACTCTTCTTGCCGTGCTCAGCGTATGGGCTGATATATTCGCCGCTCCATTCAGCCATGAGATACTTAATCCTCTTCGTCAATAAATTGAGACCAGACCACACAATTTATGTGGGTACTGACCGTAAACCCGCATAGTTTACCGTACAGGCGTTACCGTGACATCGTGTAATGCACCTGTCGGCGTGATAATGCATATAATTTTAACGGCTATTTGGGATTTGCTCAATCTATACGCAAAGAAGTTAGATGTCCAGATGTATTGACGTCCATTAACACAATGTTTACTCTGGTGCCTGACATTTCACCGACCAAGCCAGGGAACTTCATCACATGACGCGTAAACAGGCCACCATCGCAGTGCGTAGCGGGTTAAATGACGACGAACAGTATGGTTGCGTTGTCCCTCCCATCCATCTTTCCAGCACCTATAACTTTACCGGATTTAATGAACCGCGCGCGCATGATTACTCGCGGCGCGGCAACCCAACGCGCGATGTGGTTCAGCGTGCGCTGGCAGAACTGGAAGGCGGTGCTGGTGCAGTACTTACTAATACCGGCATGTCCGCGATTCACTTGGTAACGACCGTCTTTTTGAAACCTGGCGATCTGCTGGTTGCGCCGCACGACTGCTACGGAGGCAGCTATCGCCTGTTCGACAGCCTGGCGAAACGCGGTTGCTATCGCGTGTTGTTTGTTGATCAAGGCGATGAACAGGCATTACGGGCAGCGCTGGCAGAAAACCCCAAACTGGTACTGGTAGAAAGCCCAAGTAATCCATTGTTACGCGTCGTGGATATTGCGAAAATCTGCCATCTGGCAAGGGAAGTCGGGGCGGTGAGCGTGGTGGATAACACCTTCTTAAGCCCGGCATTACAAAATCCGCTGGCATTAGGTGCCGATCTGGTGTTGCATTCATGCACGAAATATCTGAACGGTCACTCAGACGTGGTGGCCGGCGTGGTGATTGCTAAAGATCCGGACGTTGTCACTGAACTTGCCTGGTGGGCAAACAATATTGGCGTGACGGGCGGCGCGTTTGACAGCTATCTGCTGCTACGCGGGTTGCGAACTCTGGTGCCGCGTATGGAGCTGGCCCAGCGCAACGCGCAGGCGATTGTGAAATATCTGCAAACCCAGCCGTTGGTGAAAAAACTGTATCACCCGTCGCTGCCGGAAAATCAGGGGCATGAAATTGCCGCGCGCCAGCAAAAAGGCTTTGGCGCAATGTTGAGTTTTGAACTGGATGGCGATGAGCAGACGCTGCGTCGTTTCTTGGGCGGGCTGTCGTTGTTTACGCTGGCGGAATCATTAGGGGGAGTGGAAGTTTAATCTCTCACGCCGCAACCATGACACATGCAGGCATGGCACCAGAAGCGCGTGCTGCCGCCGGGATCTCCGAGACGCTGCTGCGTATCTCCACCGGTATTGAAGATGGCGAAGATTTAATTGCCGACCTGGAAAATGGCTTCCGGGCTGCAAACAAGGGGTAAAAATGAGTGTGATTGCGCAGGCAGGGGCGAAAGGTCGTCAACTGCATAAATTTGGTGGCAGTAGTCTGGCTGATGTGAAGTGTTATTTGCGTGTCGCGGGCATTATGGCGGAGTACTCTCAGCCTGACGATATGATGGTGGTTTCCGCCGCCGGTAGCACCACTAACCAGCTGATTAACTGGTTGAAACTAAGCCAGACCGATCGTCTCTCTGCGCATCAGATTCAACAAACGCTGCGTCGCTATCAGTGCGATCTGATTAGCGGCCTGCTACCCGCCGAAGAAGCCGATAGCCTCATTAGTGCCTTTATCAGCGATCTTGAGCGCCTGGCGGCGCTGCTCGACAGCGGTATTAACGACGCGGTGTATGCGGAAGTGGTGGGCCACGGCGAAGTGTGGTCGCGCGCCTGATGTCTGCGGTGCTTAATCAACAAGGGCTGTCAGCGGCCTGGCTTGATGCCCGCGAGTTTTTACGCGCTGAACGCGCTGCGCAACCGCAGGTTGATGAAGGGCTTTCTTACCCGTTGCTGCAACAGCTACTGGTACAACATCCGGGTAAACGTCTGGTGGTGACCGGGTTTATCAGCCGTAACAACGCCGGTGAAACGGTGCTGCTGGGGCGTAACGGTTCCGACTATTCCGCGACACAAATCGGTGCGCTGGCGGGTGTTTCTCGTGTAACCATCTGGAGTGACGTCGCCGGGGTATACAGTGCCGACCCGCGTAAAGTGAAAGATGCCTGCCTGCTGCCGTTGCTGCGTCTGGATGAAGCCAGCGAACTGGCGCGTCTGGCGGCTCCCGTTCTTCACGCCCGTACTTACAGCCGGTTTCTGGCAGCGAAATCGACCTGCAGCTGCGCTGTAGCTACACGCCGGATCAAGGTTCCACGCGTATTGAACGCGTGCTGGCCTCCGGTACTGGTGCGCGTATTGTCACCAGCCACGATGATGTCTGTTTGATTGAGTTTCAGGTGCCCGCCAGCCAGGATTTCAAACTGGCGCATAAAGAGATCGACCAGATCCTGAAACGTGCTCAGGTGCGCCCACTGGCGGTTGGCGTACATAACGATCGCCAGTTGCTGCAATTTTGCTACACCTCAGAAGTGGCCGACAGTGCGCTGAAAATCCTCGACGAAGCGGGATTACCTGGCGAACTGCGCCTGCGTCAGGGGCTGGCGCTGGTGGCGATGGTTGGGGCGGGCGTAACCCGTAACCCGCTGCATTGCCACCGCTTCTGGCAGCAACTGAAAGGCCAGCCGGTCGAATTTACCTGGCAGTCGGATGACGGCATCAGCCTGGTGGCAGTACTGCGCACCGGCCCGACCGAAAGCCTGATTCAGGGTCTGCATCAGTCCGTCTTCCGCGCAGAAAAACGCATCGGCCTGGTACTGTTCGGCAAGGGCAATATCGGTTCCCGCTGGCTGGAACTGTTCGCCCGTGAGCAGAGCACGCTTTCGGCGCGTACCGGCTTTGAATTTGTGCTGGCAGGCGTGGTGGACAGCCGCCGCAGCCTGTTGAGCTATGACGGGCTGGACGCCAGCCGCGCGTTAGCCTTCTTCAACGATGAAGCGGTCGAGCAGGATGAAGAGTCGCTGTTCCTGTGGATGCGCGCCCATCCGTATGATGATTTAGTGGTGTTGGACGTTACCGCCAGCCAGCAGCTTGCTGATCAGTATCTCGATTTTGCCAGCCACGGTTTCCACGTCATCAGCGCCAACAAACTGGCGGGAGCCAGCGACAGCAATAAATATCGCCAGATCCACGACGCCTTCGAAAAAACCGGGCGTCACTGGCTGTACAATGCCACCGTCGGTGCGGGATTGCCGATCAACCATACCGTGCGCGATCTGATCGACAGCGGCGATACTATTTTGTCGATCAGTGGGATCTTCTCCGGCACGCTCTCCTGGCTGTTCCTGCAATTCGACGGTAGCGTGCCGTTTACCGAGCTGGTGGATCAGGCGTGGCAGCAGGCTTAACCGAGCCTGATCCGCGTGATGACCTTTCCGGCAAAGACGTGATGCGCAAGCTGGTGATTCTGGCGCGTGAAGCGGGTTACGACATCGAACCAGATCAGGTGCGCGTGGAATCGCTGGTGCCTGCCCATTGCGAAGGCGGTAGCATCGACCATTTCTTTGAAAACGGCGATGAACTTAACGAGCAGATGGTGCAACGACTGGAAGCGGCCCGCGAATGGCTGGTGCTGCGCTACGTGGCGCGTTTCGATGCCAATGGCAAAGCGCGTGTGGGCGTGGAAGCGGTGCGTGAAGACCATCCGCTGGCATCACTGCTGCCGTGCGATAACGTCTTTGCCATCGAAAGCCGCTGGTATCGCGATAACCCTCTGGTGATCCGCGGACCAGGCGCGGGGCGCGACGTCACCGCAGGGGCGATTCAGTCGGATATTAACCGCCTGGCGCAGTTGTTGTAATCCTGAGCCAGAGAAAGCAGTATTTGCGTAACGCGCCCTGCGGAAAGCGGGGTGCTGTGAGTAAATACTGCTTGTTTATGTAGCCAGTCGATAAAATGTCTGCTGGTTGCTAAAGAGAGCATTTCAGCTTTGCTGTTATTTCCGCCCGTTAATGCACATACCATTTTACGATTTTTGCCCTGAACCCAGAGTTGCCACTGATTTTTCCACCAGCCGTGATAAGTTTTTCCCTGAAAACGCCAGGGCGTATTATCGGTATAGTCAGCTATTTCCTCTTCAATAAACCAAATCTCACCTTGCTGTTGGCGAAACAGTTCTGCCCAGGCCGTAATAATCGCACCTCTTAAAAAACACTCGTGTGAAATTACATGTGTTTTTACTGTAGGGAATAAAATATTCAGTACTCTAAAATGCCCGTGCGCTGTGATAACCGGACGCAGAATAGCGCCTTTGGCATTGCGCTTGAGCGCTGCGCTGCCATACTGAATTTCATCAAACTGACTGCGGCGTAGAAATTGTGCTTCGCGCATATCAACGCGTTGTACAATATTATTGTCGTGTAACTCTGGTTCTGCATTTCCTCTGTATCGATAATGCAGACTTTCTCCAGCCTGATGCTGCGTGTAATTAGTAGAAAGATGAAGAATATTACCGCGAAGAGCATCAAAACTGATTAAAACATACAGTTTCTGCCCGCTGCTGACTCCCTGAAATGGCACGAGAAAAGCAACCGTTTCGATTATTTCGGGAGGCGTTATTTCTTTCTGATATTGTTTGGGTGTCCATACTTTTTTGCAGTTACGGCATTGAATGCGTTGCGAACCCTGTGGATTGTGACCATAACAAATCGTCTCTGTGCCATAACATACCGGGCAAAAATGGCCTTTCTCTGTTGCAAAAGTAGATAAGTGAACTGTCAACCAGTCACGAAATTGTTGCTCGTCAAACAACGGCGGGTAACTGCCACATGCCCGACAGTGCAATGCCGGATAACCCAGTCGATAGTCGGGCCAGCTATAATCTGTCGATGTTGGCTGCCCTAAATTACGGCAACCAAACGACTTGCAGGCATTAATCGTAAACAGAGTCGACATATATCACCAACGATTTCACATGGTCGTTGATTTTGTCCGGCAACGCTCCCCTGTGGATGTGATTACTCTCACATAAATAACTCTTTCAGAACGTAATGTAGCAATCCTTTATCTCACTGAAAGGGACTGTTTATGAAAATTAAAATACTTGCTGCGGGTATCGCATTAACACTGCCATTCTGGGCTTGCGCTAAAGATGTCACCATCATTTATACCAACGACCTCCATGCACATGTCGAGCCTTATAAAGTGCCGTGGATCGCTGACGGTAAACGGGATATTGGCGGCTGGGCAAATATCACTACGCTGGTTAAGCAAGAAAAAGCAAAAAATAAAGCGACATGGTTTTTTGATGCGGGCGACTATTTTACCGGGCCCTATATCAGCAGCCTGACCAAAGGTAAGGCTATTATCGATATTATGAATACTATGCCGTTTGATGCCGTCACGATAGGCAACCATGAATTTGACCACGGCTGGGACAACACATTATTACAGTTGAGTCAGGCAAAATTCCCGATTGTGCAGGGCAATGTTTTTATTCAGAACAGCAGTAAATCATTCTGGGATAAGCCATATACCATTATTGAAAAAGACGGCGTGAAAATTGGCGTTATAGGTTTGCACGGAGTATTTGCTTTCAACGATACGGTATCTGCTGCCACGCGCGTGGGTATTGAAGCGCGCGATGAAATTAAATGGCTACAACGTTATATCGATGAACTCAAAGGCAAGGTTGATTTGACCGTCGCCCTGATCCACGAAGGTGTTCCGGCCCGCCAGTCCAGTATGGGAGGCACGGATGTGCGTCGCGCGTTGGATAAAGATATTCAGACGGCAAGTCAGGTGAAAGGGCTGGATATTTTGATCACCGGACATGCACATGTGGGTACGCCGGAACCGATTAAAGTCGCAATACGCTCATCCTCTCCACTGACAGCGGCGGGATTGATGTGGGCAAACTGGTTCTCGACTACAAAGAGAAGCCGCATGATTTTACGGTGAAAAACTTCGAGCTTAAAACCATTTACGCCGACGAGTGGAAGCCCGATCCGCAAACAAAACAGGTGATCGACGGCTGGAATAAAAAGCTTGATGAAGTGGTGCAACAAACGGTCGCGAAATCGCCGGTTGAATTAAAACGTGCCTATGGTGAATCGGCTTCCCTCGGGAACCTGGCGGCTGATGCTTTACTGGTAGCGGCGGGTAAAAACACCCAATTGGCGTTAACCAACTCTGGCGGCATTCGCAATGAGATCCCCGCAGGGCGATTACGATGGGCGGCGTCATCAGTACCTTCCCGTTTCCCAACGAACTGGTGACGATGGATCTCACGGGTAAACAATTACGCAGTTTGATGGAACACGGCGCAAGTTTAAGTAATGGCGTTTTACAGGTATCGAAAGGCCTGGAAATGAAGTACGACAGCAGTAAGCCGGTTGGTCAGCGGGTAATCACGCTGACTCTGAATGGCAAACCCATTGAAGATGCGACGATTTACCACATTGCTACTCAGAGTTTCCTTGCTGATGGTGGCGATGGTTTTAGCGCCTTTACCGAAGGGAAAGCGCGTAACACAACGGGCGGTTATTACGTTTATCACGCCGTGGTTGATTACTTCAAAGCGGGCAACACCATTACGGATGAACAGCTCAATGGTATTCGCGTGAAAGATATCAAGTAAAGTATGTATTAAGTTGATTCATCTGTTTGCTACCAGTTGATTTTGCAGATCCATTATTCGGCCTACGTGAGAGCGCAGGCCGAATCAGATGCCTTAGCATCACCATCCGGTAGCAGGAGGTTGTTTTTCGAATTAGCCCAGGTGTCGCTGTGTTGTCAGAATATTAGTCAAAACGTGCGAGATGGATTGCGCTATAGAGAAATCTCTTATCGCCTCTAATTAAGATGAGTTTTTTTCATCTTCCCTGATTTTTCCTCACTATCATTGGTCATTTTTCGGTTGACGCCCTTCGGCTTTTCCTTCATCTTTACATCTGGACGTCTAAACGGATAGATGTGCACAACACAACATATAACGACAAGCGATTGATGAGGTAAGGTATGAGCTTTTTTCACGCCAGCCAGCGGGATGCCCTGAATCAGAGTCTGGCAGAAGTCCAGGGGCAGATTAACGTTTCGTTCGAGTTTTTCCCGCCGCGTACCAGTGAAATGGAGCAGACCCTGTGGAACTCCATCGATCGCCTTAGCAGCCTGAAACCGAAGTTTGTATCGGTGACCTATGGCGCGAACTCCGGCGAGCGCGACCGTACGCACAGTATTATTAAAGGCATTAAAGATCGCACTGGTCTGGAAGCGGCACCGCATCTTACTTGCATTGATGCGACGCCCGACGAGCTGCGCACCATTGCACGCGACTACTGGAATAACGGTATTCGCCATATCGTGGCGCTGCGTGGCGACTGCCGCCGGGAGTGGTAAGCCAGAAATGTATGCTTCTGACCTGGTGACGCTGTTAAAAGAAGTGGCAGATTTCGATATCTCCGTGGCGGCGTATCCGGAAGTACATCCAGAAGCGAAAAGTGCCCAGGCCGATTTACTCAACCTGAGACGAAAAGTGGATGCCGGAGCCAACCGCGCCATTACTCAGTTCTTCTTCGATGTCGAAAGCTACCTGCGTTTTCGCGATCGCTGCGTCTCGGCAGGCATTGATGTGGAAATCATTCCGGGAATTTTGCCGGTTTCGAACTTAAACAGGCGAAGAAATTTGCCGACATGACCAACGTGCGTATTCCGGCGTGGATGGCGCAAATGTTTGACGGGCTGGATGACGATGCCGAAACCCGCAAGCTGGTGGGCGCGAATATCGCCATGGATATGGTGAAGATTTTAAGCCGTGAAGGAGTGAAAGATTTCCACTTCTATACGCTTAACCGTGCTGAAATGAGTTACGCGATTTGCCATACGCTGGGTGTTCGACCTGGTTTATAAGTATTGTGCCTTTTGTGAAAATCACACAGTGATCACAAATTTTAAACAGAGCACAAAATGCTGCCTCGAAATGAGGGCGGGAAAATAAGGTTATCAGCCTTGTTTTCTCCCTCATTACTTGAAGGATACAAATCTAAAACCCTTTTTTATAAAGCATTTGTCCTAAATCGGACATAATCAAAAAGTCTTAATTACGATCAATTTGATCTACATCTCTTTAACCAACAATATGTAAGATCTCAACTATCGCATCCGTGGATTAATTCAATTATAACTTCTCTCTAACGCTGTGTATCGTAACGGTAACACTGTAGAGGGGAGCACATTGATGAGCACGTCAGACGATATCCATAACACGACAGCCACCGGCAAATGCCCGTTCCATCAGGGCGGTCACGACCAGAGCGCAGGTGGGGGCACAACCACGCGCGACTGGTGGCCAAATCAACTCCGTGTTGACCTGTTAAACCAACATTCTAATCGTTCTAACCCGCTGGGTGAGGACTTTGACTACCGCAAAGAATTCAGCAAATTAGATTACTACGGCCTGAAAAAAGATCTGAAAGCCCTGCTGACAGAATCTCAACCGTGGTGGCCTGCCGACTGGGGCAGCTACGCCGGTCTGTTTATTCGTATGGCCTGGCACGGCGCGGGTACTTACCGTTCAATCGACGGGCGCGGCGGCGCGGGTCGTGGTCAGCAACGTTTTGCACCGCTGAACTCCTGGCCGGATAACGTAAGCCTCGATAAAGCGCGTCGCCTGTTGTGGCCAATCAAACAGAAATATGGTCAGAAAATCTCCTGGGCCGACCTGTTTATCCTCGCGGGTAACGTGGCGCTGGAAAACTCCGGCTTCCGTACCTTCGGTTTTGGTGCCGGTCGTGAAGACGTCTGGGAACCGGATCTGGACGTTAACTGGGTGATGAAAAAGCCTGGCTGACCCACCGTCATCCGGAAGCGCTGGCAAAAGCACCGCTGGCGCAACCGAGATGGGCTGATTTACGTTAACCCGGAAGGCCCGGATCACAGCGGCGAACCGCTTTCTGCGGCAGCAGCTATCCGCGCGACCTTCGGCAACATGGGCATGAACGACGAAGAAACCGTGGCGCTGATTGCGGGTGGTCATACGCTGGGTAAAACTCACGGTGCCGGTCCGACATCAAACGTAGGTCCTGATCCAGAAGCTGCACCGATTGAAGAACAAGGTTTAGGCTGGGCGAGCACTTACGGCAGCGGCGTTGGCGCAGATGCCATCACCTCTGGTCTGGAAGTGGTCTGGACCCAGACACCGACCAGTGGAGCAACTATTTCTTCGAGAACCTGTTCAAATATGAGTGGGTACAAACTCGCAGCCCGGCTGGCGCAATCCAGTTCGAAGCGGTAGACGCACCGGAAATTATCCCGGATCCGTTCGATCCGTCGAAGAAGCGTAAACCGACGATGCTGGTGACCGACCTGACGCTGCGTTTTGATCCTGAGTTCGAGAAGATCTCTCGTCGTTTTCTCAACGATCCGCAGGCGTTCAACGAAGCCTTTGCCCGTGCCTGGTTCAAACTGACGCACAGGGATATGGGGCCGAAATCCCGTTACATCGGACCGGAAGTACCGAAAGAAGATCTGATCTGGCAAGATCCGCTGCCGCAGCCGATCTACAACCCGACCGAGCAGGACATTATCGATCTGAAATTCGCGATTGCGGATTCTGGTCTGTCTGTTAGTGAGCTGGTATCGGTGGCCTGGGCGTCTGCTTCTACCTTCGTGGTGGCGACAAACGTGGTGGTGCCAACGGTGCGCGTCTGGCATTAATGCCGCAGCGCGACTGGGATGTGAACGCCGCAGCCGTTCGTGCTCTGCCAGTCTGGAGAAAATTCAGAAAGAGTCTGGCAAGCTTCGCTGGCGGATATCATCGTGCTGGCAGGTGTGGTTGGCGTTGAGAAAGCCGCAAGCGCCGCAGGTTTGAGCATTCATGTACCGTTTGCGCCGGGTCGCGTTGATGCGCGTCAGGATCAGACTGACATTGAAATGTTCGAACTGCTGGAGCCAATTGCTGACGGTTTCCGTAACTACCGCGCTCGTCTGGATGTTTCTACCACCGATCACTGCTGATTGATAAAGCACAGCAACTGACCCTGACCGCGCCGGAAATGACCGTGCCCGTGATGACCGTGCCGTGTCCCTTGAGGTGAACACGCGGTCACCGGCAGGCGGAAGATGTCGGAGCGTGCCGGGGCGGCAGGCTGCTGGCGCAGGCCAGGATATGTTCGCGCAGGGCCGGGATGCCTGGC
>ENA-OQDE01000989-OQDE01000989.1-human-gut-metagenome-genome-assembly--contig:-NODE-989-length-13009-cov-3.631734_pt1 | contig 13009 bp, 17 predicted proteins | sample MGYA00242768_ERZ504595 | MGnify/ENA primary metagenome ERZ504595 (study PRJEB26092, sample SAMD00036307) | human gut metagenome | host: Homo sapiens | study: EMG produced TPA metagenomics assembly of...
ATTGAGCAGCGTGCGACGGTGATGGTCGATGGCGGCTTGGACGACTGGCACCCGACGTCGTCGCGGGCGCGGTCTTGCGCGTGAATGCGCCGAGCTGGTGGGCCAGCCGCTCCACCTGCGCTTGAACTGGATGATTTTCTGACTATCGGCCCGGTTCAACGCATCGATGAACTCGCGACCTGCTCCATTTGCAGCCACAGTTCGCGCGCAGCATGATCAGATCGTCCAGACGAGAACCCATCATGCGGCCATACGCCGCAAGCACCGCATTGCGGTGATCTTCGTCAAGCTTGCCGAAAATCCACGCGAGATCGCGTGCCGGATCGTTGACCTGCATGTTCTGCCAGTTCGTCACCGCGGTGATGGTCGCGCCGGAAAACAGCACGTCGCCATCCGAGAACCCGCCATGCACCGGGCAGGTGACGAACGACCACAGGCCCTCCGTCTCGATGATCCGGCCCCAGCTCGACGTGATTTCCGGCGGCACATGGCCCGCCTGCCGCAGCCGCTTGATCCAGGCGGTCAGCTGGGCGCGAATCTGCCCGGTGGAGAATACCGGATACGATTCGGCCTGCAGGAAATTCGGCCGCAGCCGGTGAATGGCGCCGATGGCCGTGCCCATCGCCGCGCAATCATCCAAAGTAAGCAGATCGAGGGGTCTTGCGACGCCATCGTTGTGCGCCGCCACCATCACGGTCGCGCCGCCGGTGAGCGTGCTTTTCTCCTTGCCGTCAACGAATGCAAGCACCGTATCCAGGCGAATCCGAGACCGCCCGGATCCTTGGCGCGCTCCAGCGTCCTGGCGGCCTGCACGCGCCCGGTCAGGCGCTTGCGGCCGTCTTCGGTGTCGCATGCGTATATGTCATACATCCTGCCTGCGGCATCCTGCATCACGGCCTGATCGATGCCCGCGGCGTCGTCGGTGTCGTTGGCCCGTTCGCTGTCTCGCACGCCGGCCATGACGATGCTGGGCATCGCCGCCGAGGCGAGTGCCGCCAACATAAGCTTGCTTCGTTGAGTCACACTCCCACACTAATACAATGTCGCGCCTCGCGGGAGGCAATTGGCCGTATGACTCGCGGAAAATCACGGTTTGCCCACTATGCTGGCAGCGCATCGGCCGGCATGCGCCACAATGGAGGATATGAGTGCATCGAGTGAGACGATTCTTGAGGGGCTGGACGATGCGCAGATGTCGGCCGTTACCGCGTTGGACGGCCCGGTGCGCATCATCGCGGGGGCCGGAGCGGGCAAGACCCGCACGGTGACCCGTCGCATCGCCTATGCGTGCGCGCGGGGGGATTGGGATGCCCGCAAGGTGCTCGCCGTGACGTTCTCGGTGAAGGCGGCCGCGGAGATGCGCGCGCGGCTGCAGACGCTGGGGGTCGGCGACGACGTGACCGCTGCGACGTTCCATTCTGCGGCATTGCAGCAGCTGAGGCGTGTGTGGGACGACATCTTCGAGACGCCGCTGCCGCACGTGACCTCCGACCAGCGCGAGAACGTGGAGAGGGCGATCAGACGGGTCACCAATGCCGCGGACATCGATGCGCAGCAGGTGCGTGACGTCAGGGCGGAGATCAACTGGACGAAGGTGTCGCTGGTGGCGCCCGACGACTATCCGCGCGTGTGCTCGGCGACGCGCCGTCAGCCGCCGGCGGAGCTCGATCCGCAGCGTTTCGCCGACGTCATCACGGCGTACGAGTGGGAGAAGACGGTCCGCGGACAGATCGATTTCGATGACATTCTGCTGCTCGTGTGCCATGTCATGGATGATTACGAGGAGTTGGCCGCCTCGATCCGCTCGTCGATTGGCTGGCTGACGGTCGACGAGTATCAGGACGTGTCGCCGTTGCAGCATCGGCTGATGACGCTGTGGCTCGGAAACAACCGCAACGTGTGCGTGGTCGGCGATCCGGCGCAGACGATCTACTCGTTCGCCGGGGCGAGCAGCTATGACCTGCTGCATTTCGCGGACGAGTTCCGCCCGCTGACCGCCGACGTCACTCTGAACACGGATTACCGCTCGACGCCGCAGGTGGTGCGGTATGCGAACCGGGTGCTGGCCGCCGCGCCAGAACGGGAACAGTATCTGGTGCTGCGTTCGGCGCGTTCGGGCGGGCCGCGCGTGGGCCACACATGCTATGACACCGATGAGGAGGAGGCGCGGGGCATCGCCGCGCGGATAGCGCGTCTGGTCGCCGGCGGTGTGGATCCCGGCGATTGCGCGGTGCTGACGCGCATCAACGCACAGCAGCCCGCGATCTGCGCCGCGCTTCGGGCCGAGGGATTGCGATACCGGGTGAGGCGTGACTCCGGATGGCAGAACTCGGCGCTCGCGGATGATGCGCAGAGCCGTCTGGCCCTGCTGGAGGCCAAGGGATTGAGCGTTGCAGCCTCATCGGTGACCGTTTCGACGATTCACGCGTCCAAGGGTCTGGAGTTCCCGTACGTGTTCATCGTCGGTTGCTCGGAGGGCTGATTCCCTACGGCGCATCGATTGCGGGCGAGGCTTTGGAGGAGGAGCGGAGGCTGCTGTATGTCGGCGTCACCCGCGCCGAGGACGGATTGCACATGTCGTACGCGCGGGCCAAGGACGAGGCTCCCGTCCCAATCGCCTCCCCAGCCGCTTCCTCAGCTGACCCAAGGCACATGTCGCGTGCCCCCGCTGGCGGGGCACGCGACATGTGTGGTGACGTTACTTGGCGGAATCGTTTTCGTCGTTTTCGCCGCCGTCCTCGCCGAGCAGTTTGCTCAGTTCGGCGTCCCAGTCGATGGCGCCGCCATCGTTCTGCGCCTCGGCTCCGTTCGCGGCGTCCTTTGTGCCGTCCTTCGTGTCACCTGCGACGGAAGCTCCGTCATCCGTTCCGGCCCTCGTAACGCCTGAGGCCGTGTCCCCCGCGGCTCCGGCGTCAACGGTCTTGGCCTCCTCGGGCAGTGCGGGCAGCAGATCGGGGTGGGACCAGGCGCCGTCGCGCCCTTCGACACCACGCTCCGCGGTGATCTGCTCCCAGAGGGCCGCCGCCTCGCGCATGCGCTTGGGGCGCAGCTGCATGCCCAGCAGCGACTCGAAGGTGCGTTCCGCCGGGCCGCCCACCGCGCGCTTGCGCCTCATCATCTCACGAAGCTGCTCGATATGCGGAATGTGCGCCATGCCGGCGCGCCACGTCACGCAATCCACCAGCTCGACAAGCGCCATCAGCGTCTCCAGCGAGACCAGCGCCTCACGCTGCTCGGGCGTATCGGGGATGCCCACCTTGGTCAGGTTCACCGCGCGGAGATCGACTCCGGATCCATCGCGCCCGCATCGCGAAGCTGCTCCTCCATCGCGTCGAGATCGATGGTGATGCCACGCGCGTATTTGCCGATCAGCGCCTCGAATCGCGGCATCAGCCACGGCACTCCTGCGAACAGACGGGCGTGCGCGACTTCGCGCAGCGCCAGGAACGCCGTCACCTCCGCGACGGGGATGTCGAGCGACGTCGCGTATTCCTCGATGTTCTGCATGATCAGTCCGCCCGCGGGGTTCTTGAGCAGCGCGATGCCCTGGTCGAAGCTGCCGTTGACCTCGTGCGACAGGTCTCCCGCGGCGTGCCCCAGCTGCATGGCGAATGACGTGTTGCCCAGCAGCTTGATGAGCTGCCCGGGATCCTTCATGCCATCGGGGACGGGAATCGGCACCGGTCCGGCGAACATGCCCGCGATCTCGCCGTTGAACGAGTTGCCGAGACGCTCGGAGATCACCGAGCGAGCGCGTCGTTCATCGACTGCGCGACCGGCCCGGCGAATTTCGCCCACGATTCCAGCGTGTCCTCGACCCAGCTGGCTCGTGTGAGCATCTGCATCTCTCCTGAGGTCGGGTCGAACGTGCAGGCCGTGTCCAGCCACAGGTTGGCCTCGCTGAGCGCCCGCCGCGCGATGTCGGCCGACTGGGCGCTCACCGTTCCCTGCGAGCCGTCGGCGTTCGCCTTCTGCAATGCGATGGACTTGGCGAGTTTCACGTTGATCGGCCCGGATTCCACGGTCTGCTTCATGTCTCCGAACGTGTTCAGTCCGCCGGCGGTGAACGCCTGCATGAGCGATTGCACTTCCTCGGGCTTGGGGAGCTTGCCGATATCCTGGCTCATCAGTTGCTCGCGGATCTCGTCGGGCAGCTGCGAAAGCTGGTTCCATGCCATTTCGCCCTGCACCGGTCCGAAGCAATCGATGAACCATTGCCGCATCGCGTTCTCATCCATGGTGTTTCCCGCCTTATGTGTTAACGTCAGTTGATTCCATATTATGGGAGGTATGGCGAATATGCATGAAAACAACCATCTTCACGCGCACAGCGCACTTCGCGCATCCGCAACTACCTCGCTCGCACTCGCTCAGGTATTTCGCCGGCGCCATCGCCGTGATACTGGCAGTGGTGACGATGATGCTGCCGTCCGCGTATACGGTAGAGGCCCGGGGCCGACGCAGGATGTGCTCGGCTCGTCGTCAGGCTCCGATGTGATCAGCATCTCCGGCGCTGAAACCCACAAGGATTCTGGTAAGCTGCTGCTCGTCACCGTCAACGCCGCCGGCGTGCCCGGGTATCCCGTCACCAACGCTCAGGCGTTGGCCGCATGGCTTGATCCGAAGCAGACCGTGATGCCGCAGGAGGTCGTGTTCCCGGTCGGGCAGACCAGCGAGGAGTACGCCGAGGAATCCTCCAGGAGATGGACTCATCCCAGTCGTCGGCGACCAATGCCGCGCTCTCGTATCTTAAGGGCAAGGGCATGGACGTCTCCGGCGTGAAGGTGTCGATGCATGTCGACGACATCGGCGGCCCGTCCGCAGGCATGATGTATGCGCTGGGCGTCATCGACAAGCTCACCGAAGCCGATGAGACCGGCGGCAAGACCATCGCTGGCACCGGCACGATCGACGCGAAGGGCAAGGTCGGGGCCATCGGCGGCATTCGACTCAAGATGCTGGGCGCCCTGCGTGACGGCGCGACATGGTTCCTCGCTCCCGAGTCGAACTGCAATGAGGTGGTAGGGCACGTGCCGCAGGGCCTGCGTGTCGTCAAGGTGTCAACGCTCGATGAGGCGTATCAGGCTCTGGTGGCGATCGGTCAGGGGCACACCGACGGATTGGCCGGCTGCACCGCATCGTGAGTCGCCCATCCCGGCCCGCCGGAACGCGTCCGGACGAGGCACGGAACCGGCCTGTCCGCGTGGCAGCGGGACGGCCGGGAATCGGCCATGAGACGGACGCGTCCATCGGCATGTCCCGTATCAATTGCGAGAAAAACCCAAAAAACATCCGGTTTTTCGGAGTGTTAACGTCGCTGTTCCCAGCGTTTTGGTAATGTGTTCACCGTGAATGAAACGGCATCACAGAACGGTGAAGAATTTGGTTTCCAGTCCGGCGACATCGTGCAGGAATGGTTGTGGGATGACGACGTCGATGACTCGGTGCGCGCCAAGATTGAGGATCTGACCGGCGAGGATCTGGTCGACGAGGACTATGATTCCGCAGTCGACGGAGCCATTGTCTGGTGGCGGGACGGTGATGACGAGGACGAGCTGTCCGACACCATCGTGGACGCCTATTCGGTCGTCGGCGATGATGGCCCTTTCTGGGTGCTGACCCCCAAGCCCGGCAGGACCGGCGCGGCGAGTTCCAGCACGGTCCAGTCCGCCGCCAAGACCGCCGGCATGAACGCGGCCACACCGCTCACCGTAAGCCCCGACTGGAACGGCATCCGGCTTCGGGCGTTCGGCAAGGGACGCTGATCCGGCCTGTCCGCCGGCACGATACCAGCGGACGATATCGACGGCGGCATCATGCATGCCGCCGCATCTGACGTACGGCATCAGAGGCATCATGCATGCCGCCGCCGTCACAGCAACATGCCCGGGGCGCGAACCGCCGCACATGGAATGAGCCGTGCACGCCGTGAAGCGGGCCCCGCGAATCAGCGCTGCGCCACGGATTGCTTGTCAATCAGCGTGCAATGAATCTTCGCCGGTATTGAGGCGTCCAACGGCGGCAGGGGAGCGGTCGTCTCCGGTTCGTCATCGTCCGGCTCCCGACCCTCGATCAGCGATACCAATTTGCGCGTCGCCCAATACCCCATCTCATAATGCGGCAGCTCCACGGTCGTCAGCTGCGGCTCCAGCGTCTCGGCGAACACCCGGTGGTTGTCCACACCGACCACGGACACGTCCCGGCCGACGACCAGGCCACGTCTCGCCGCGTTCTCGTACACGTACCATGCGCGGGCGTCATTGAAGCAGAAGTACCCGTCGGGCCGCCTCCGCTCGAACAGGTCGGTCACGGTCTGCAACGCAGGCCCGTTGTTCGGCACGGCGACCACCAGCGACTCGTCGAACGGCATGCCCGCCTCCAACAGTGCACGGCGATACCCCTCTAGCCGTCCCTGCTGCGCGAGCATCGGCTCCGAGCAGCCGATATAGGCGATGCTCGCGCAGCAGGCGTCGATCAGCCGCTTGGTCGCGTCGTAGCCGATGAGCGTTTCATCCGGTTCGATGCTGGCATACCGGCCGGTGCGATCCGTGGCGTCGACGAGCACCAGCGGATAATCGTGCAACGGTTTCGGCACGTCGGTGAAACGGTTCGACATCTTCGCGTAAAGGAACCCGTCCACCCCATAGCGTTTCAGCGTGGCGATCTCCCTCGCCTCGTCGCTGTTGCCGTCGGTGTTCACGGTCAGCAGCATATACCCCAACTTGCTGGCCGCGTCCTGCGCGCGAGGATGATTCCGCCCGCATGGGGCGTGGCGGCGATCTCCTCGCTGATGAAACCCAGGATGCGCGTCTTGCTGGTGCGCAGCGAGCGTGCAAGCGGATTAGGCCGGTAGCCGAGCCGCTTGGCGGTGGCGCGCACCTGTTCGGCGATGGCGGGTTTGACCCGGCCCTCGTCGCGATCGTTCAATACCAAGGAAACGGTAGAGACCGACACCCCCGTTCTCTCGGCGACCTCCTTCATCGTCGTCATAGGGAGAACGATACACGCAATCCGCGGGTTTCGCAGGATTGTTCACGCTATTGACATCCGCCTGCCGGTGCCATGCAATCGCTCGGTGGCGGTCATCTGGCGGCGGTCGCGGGCACAGGCAGGGCGGCGGTTATTCGTCGCCGGTCACTCGCTTTTGCCGGAGAGGATGGCGTCGACGATCTTCGGCTTCTCGGTGAGCTGACCGGTGAATCCAGGGCGGATGTCCATGTGTAGCACGAGGCTCGTGCGGTAGCCCTGCTCGGCGAGCTTCTTGGCGGCCTCGCCGGCCACTTTGAGCACCTCGTCCAGGTCGCCTTCCACGTTGGTGAACAGCGCATTGGTCTCCTGCGGCAGGCCGGATTCGCGAATCACCTCGACGGCCTGCGCCACATATGGCGACACCTCGGAGCCGACGCCGTTCGCGGAGACCTGTATAGCCGCCACGGTGTTGAGATACGGCTTGCCGGTTTCCGGGTCGATCGGCACTTCCTGCGTGACGGCGTTGCGGTCGATGGTCATATGAATGCCCCCTGATTGGTTGGTTGTTGCTGTGTTGGATGGTCTGTATATACGGTATGTTCCGGCCGGCGTCGCCATAAGGGATCCGCCTGCCGCGTGCAGGTCAGCGCCAGTGCCATGCGTGGTCCATCGGCCCGGAACCGTGGCCGAGGTTCAGCTGCGCGCCGAGCGCTCCGGTCAGATAGTCCTTGGCATGACGGATCGCGTCGGGCAGTGCCTCGCCTTTGGCCAGATTCGAGCGATCGCCGACGACAGCGTGCATCCTGTGCCATGCGTGTTCGGATTGTCCACGCGCACGCCGTGAATCCATGTCGCGACGCCATCGGCATACAGCAGGTCGCTCGCATCGGCCACGCCATGCCCGCTCTTGACGAGCACCGCGCAGCCGTAATGCTCCGACACGGTGCGGCCGGCGTCCTCCATCGCCGTATCGCTCACGATACGCGTGCTCTCACGGTCGGTGTCCTCAGCCCATTTCGCAGGGTCCAGCGAGGCTCCCCGGTGGGCGATCAGGTCAAGCAGCACCTCGGTTTCGGGGATGTTCGGCGTGATCACCTCGGCCAGGGGGAACAGGCGCTCGGTGAGTGCAGTGATGGCGTCGTCATCAATGAGCTTGGCGCCGGACGTGGCGACCATCACCGGATCGAGCACGATATGACGTGCGTGATGGGCCTCCAGCCGGTCCGCTATCGTGCAGATGAGTTCCGCCGACGATACCATGCCGATCTTGACCGCGGCCGGTGGAATGTCCGTGTACACCGCGTCGATCTGTGCGGCGACCATGTCCGGTGTGATATTCTGCACACCCGTCACGCCCATCGTGTTCTGTGCGGTGATCGCGGTGATCGCGCTCATGCCGAACACCCCGTTGGCGAGCATGGTCTTCAGATCGGCCTGAATGCCTGCGCCGCCGGACGAATCACTGCCGGCGATGGTCAGCACCGGAGGCAGCGTGGATTGCGCCGCCGTTGTGTCAAGTTGCTCTGTCATGCCGTTCATTGTAGCCGGATGGTCTTGAAATTGCGCTGTTTCTATGGTGAGATGGAGTCGTTTTGCAATCGCTGACCATGGATCGGCGACCACGGATAAAGGAGAGCTGCGGCGAGATGGCGAATGACGATATCCTTCGGCGTGATGGTGTTCTGGCGCGTATCACCGGCTTCGATGAAGGACGCACCGCATATTATGCGGTGATGCCGAACGGCCACAGCACGCAGCTGACGTTCCCCAGCCAGGAGATCTTCGACATCGGCGACGTGCTGCTGGTCGGCAAGGACTTCTATACGAAGGTGCCGCCCTCGGTGTGGCCGGTCAAGCCGCGTGTCGGCGTAATCCGCCGTGCGCTGGAGGACTGCGTGGTCATCGAGACCTCGGATGGTCTGGAATTGCTGGAAGGTGAATATCCGGTCGACATCGCGCCCGGAAACACGGTGGAGTTCACCGATCTGTTCGGCATCGAACGGGTGCTGTGGCCGACCGCGATCCGGCCGGGGGAGTCCGACCATGATGACGACATCAAGCAGTACCGCCTCACGCCGAGTGCCGATCCGTCGCTCACGTTCGCGGCGTTCGGGTGGGTATGAGCGGGTGATCGCCCGCGCGAAGGAGCTGATCGAGACGCAGCTGGGCAACAGCGCCCAGATGCGGGCGATCGGCGCGAAGCCCATCAAGGGCGTGATCTTCACCGGCGCGCCGGGTACCGGCAAGACGCACCTGGCCCGCATCATCGCGAACGTGGCTGACGCCCAGTTCTACCTTGTCTCCGGTCCGACGATCGTCAGCAAGTACGTCGGCGACAGTGAGGAGACGCTGCGCATGATCTTCGCCGCGGCGCAGTCCGACAAGCGCGCGATCATCTTCTTCGACGAGATCGATTCGATCGCCTCCTCGCGCGAGACCGACACGAACGGCGTCGGCAAGCGCCTGGTGGCGCAGCTGCTCACGTTGATGGACGGTTTCGAGTCCAAGGGCAATGTGGTGGTGGTCGCCGCGACGAACCGCATAGAGGACGTGGATCCGGCCCTGCTGCGCCCGGGGCGTTTCGATTGGCAGATTCCGTTCCCGATGCCGAGCGAGCATGACCGTCTGCGTATCCTGCAGGTGCAGGCCGCATCGCTGTCGTGCGAGGGCGAGCTGCCGTTGACCGACGTCGCCGAGCGCACCGAGCTGGAGCGGCGCCGAAGTGTGCGCCATCTGGACCGAAGCCGCACTGGTGGCCGCCAAGGACAAGCGTGCCGCGATCCGCGCCGGCGACCTCATGACCGCATTCGAGCGCGTCGAGCATCGGCCCGAGTTCCGCGCACGTCGGCACTAGGTGCGAGCTCGATTCTCGGCTCCTGCTTGCGGTAAGGATGGTTCTTGCCCTCGCTGGCGGCCGCAGGCCGTCCTTGATTGCAGGGCCCGGAGCTCCCGCGTAGCGGGCGATGGCGTGGTTTCGTTGGTTTTGCATCCGTTCTGCCGTCTGTCCACCTTCCGGCGCTGTGCGCCACTTCCCGCCAGCGGGGGGATGGGTCTTGACCACTGGTCTGATCGGGATGTGGAGTCTTTGGTTCCGAAATGTGAGATAAGTTGAGGATTTTGTACCACACCACGTCGAAAACGCCGGTTTGCGCGTGGTATGGCACAGGACCTTGCCACGGAATCGGTTTTAACCGGTTATATGCGCTGTCGTGGTACAAGAGGAATATCGGCAATCCTTGAAAAATGGCCGATTCCGCTGTCCGGTGCGAATCCTCCCGTATCGGGCGTGTACCACACCACGGTCAAAAACGTGTTTTTCGTCCTGGTGTGGCAGCGACTTCGCCGTCATGGCTGCACCCGCACAGCCTCATCCGCACAGCCGCACCCGCATAACCGTCACCGACCGGCGGGAGAGCGACGACCTGATGCGCTACCGATGCGCCCGCAGGAAGTGCTTGATGAGTCGCACCAAGGCGAATCCCACGAATGAGAATACGGTGAATACCAGCATGAAGTATCCGATTTGCTCCATGCAGCCCCATGAAAGCTGCCATCCGCCAATCGAGGTGCAGACGTCGGCCTTCGCGCAAGGACCGCCTTCGAACCCGTGGATCAGAGCGAACAGCAGCGGGAGTGAGACCGCTACGCATCCGAGAGGGAATTTCCAAGTGCTTTTCCTGAAGCAGGCAGCCGCGATATTGATGATAAGCAATACTGGAGGAACAAGGAAGTTGATCATCAGTGCAGCGGCCATGAAGCCTCATAATCGGGCTGAACTATACAGGCCAGAAGCAGGCCGTAAAGGACGGCTACGATCAGCATGCAGGCGAATCGTCCGGGATTGCCGCGTATCCACGAACCGGATTTCGACAGTATGGAAAGGCTGTTGTTCGTCGTACTCATGGAATCCCTTTCTCGACATTGAGCAACGTATATCCATGATACGGGATGGCGCCCGTCAGAGGAAGAGCCGCAAATACGAATGCCCCCCGCTAGCGGGGGGCATTACCGATGAAGGCTGGAGCTTACTCGCTGGCCTTGGAGTAGAGCTTGCCGCCCTGGGCGCGGTACTTTTCACCCATGGCGTCCATACCGGCAAGGATCTCCTCGGGGCTCAGGACGTTGGCGGACACGACGGTGTCGTCGGTGACCGGGTTCGCCGAGGTCTCGACGCCTCCGGGATCTTGCCGGCGACGGCGTCCGCGACAATCTGCTGCTGGGCGGCCTCGCCGCCGAACGCCTTGCGGATGTTCTGCGAGATGGCCATCGAGCAGAACTTCGGGCCGCACATCGAGCAGAAGTGCGCCATCTTGGCCGGCTCGGCGGGCAGCGTGTCGTCGTGGAAGGCGATGGCGGTATCCGGATCGTAGCTCAGGTTGAACTGGTCGAGCCAGCGGAACTCGAAGCGGGCCTTCGAGATCGCGTTGTCGCGGTCCATCGCGTGCGGGTGGTGCTTGGCGATGTCGGCGGCATGGCAGGCGATCTTGTAGGCGATCACGCCCTGCTTGACGTCATCCTTGTTCGGCAGGCCCAGGTGCTCCTTGGGCGTCACGTAGCACAGCATGGCGGTGCCGTAACGGCCGATTTCGGTGGCGCCGATGGCGGAGGTGATGTGGTCGTAGCCCGGCGCGGTGTCGGTCGTCAGCGGTCCCAGCGTGTAGAACGGGGCGCCGTGGCACACGGCCTTCTCCAGCTCGATGTTCATGCGCACCGTGTCGAAGGCACGTGGCCCGGTCCCTCGATCATGACCTGCACGTCCTTGGCCCACGCGCGCTCGGTGAGCTCGCCCAGGGTCATCAGCTCGCTCAGCTGGGCCGCGTCGTTCGCGTCGGCCAGCGAGCCGGGGCGCAGACCATCGCCGAGCGAGAACGCCACGTCGTACTTGGCGAAGATGTCGCACAGTTCGTCGAAGTGCGTGTACAGGAAGCTCTCCTGATGGTGACGCAGGCACCAGTCGGCCATGATGGAACCACCACGGGAGACGATGCCGGTGACGCGGTTGGCGGTCAGCGGCACGTAGCGCAGCAGCACGCCGGCGTGGATGGTCATGTAGTCCACGCCCTGCTCGCACTGCTCGATCACGGTGTCGCGGAACAGCTCCCAAGACAGCTTGGAGGCGTCATCCTCGACCTTCTCGAGCGCCTGGTACATCGGCACGGTGCCGATCGGCACGGGGGAGTTGCGCAGGATCCACTCGCGGGTGGTGTGGATGTCGTTGCCGGTCGACAGATCCATCACGGTGTCGGCGCCCCACTTGGTGGCCCAGGTGAGCTTCTCCACTTCTTCATCGATGGAGGAGGTGACGGCCGAATTGCCCATGTTGGCGTTGAGCTTGGTGAGGAAGGCGGATCCGATGATCATCGGCTCGGCCTCGGGGTGGTTGATGTTGCAGGGCATCACGGCGCGGCCGGCGGCCAGCTCGGAGCGCACGAGCTCCACGTCGCAGTTCTCGCGGGTGGCGACGTACTGCATCTCCGGGGTGATGATGCCGTGACGGGCGTACCACATCTGGGTCACCGGGTGGTCCTTGGCGCGCATCGGCTGGTGCGTGCGTCCACGCCATTCCTTGGTGGCGCGGCCGCGCTTGATGGCGCGCTTGCCGTCGTCCTGCAGGTTGCGGCGGCGGCCCTCGTAGTCCTCGATGTCGCCGCGGTCGCGGATCCAGTCGAGGCGCAGGGGCTTCAGGCCCTCCTTCGGGTCGCACTTGGGGCCTCGGTGTTGTAGTCGTGGAACGGGGCATTCGGGCCAACTCCGGGGGTGTCGGAGAGCTTGATCTCGGTGTAGGGTACCTCAAGGTCGTAGGAGCGTACTCGTAGGAGAACGGCACAGACTTGGTCTTGCGGATGTGCGCCTTGTCGCGCTGCTTGGACCACGGGCGGCGATGTCGACGCGCTGCTGCTTGGCGAGCTTCTGCGCGTCCTTGGCGTCCTTGGCGTTGGTGAACTTCTTTTCGGTGGCCTCGGCCCCGGCGGCGGCGCTGCTTCCTGCGCGGCCTGCGTGTCGGTGGCAGGGGTGTAGGTCACGATGCGCGGGGCGTATC
>ENA-OQDE01000990-OQDE01000990.1-human-gut-metagenome-genome-assembly--contig:-NODE-990-length-12982-cov-7.988876_pt1 | contig 12982 bp, 17 predicted proteins | sample MGYA00242768_ERZ504595 | MGnify/ENA primary metagenome ERZ504595 (study PRJEB26092, sample SAMD00036307) | human gut metagenome | host: Homo sapiens | study: EMG produced TPA metagenomics assembly of...
CGATAAGATTGAAGGAATAGAAAGAGAACTGGATATCTTATTGGATATTCTGCAAGGAAGACAAGACAAAAAGACACCATAGCACTATTTTTTTGTGACAATTTGTCTATACGGATAAGTATCCTATTATTTAAGCCTCGTTTAAGAATTCCGTTTTATGGGTTACCCACAATCGAATGGAATTTTTATATACAGGGAATAACACATAATATTAGTAATGGATTTTCAATATTCAGAGTGATAATGGATAAACGAATAGAAAACGCCATGAATGAGTTGATCAATACAGAAATATGGTCAACCGGTTTATACCTGTCATTGCAGGTCTATTTTGAAGATGAACGGCTTCCAATACTTAGCTCCTGGCTAAACTCCCAAGCACAGGACAATATGAACAAGGTTTATCAGATGATGAATCGGATATGCATGATGGAGGATGTGTTGCAATCAATGAAATGAAACGGGATACACATGAATGGACAACGCCATTGAATGCCCTGAATGAATTGCTTGAACACGAGCAGTACATATCATGTCAGGTAAACACATTTCTCATATTATGCCGGAATGTGAACATGTCCTTCCATTCTTTCATCAGCGGGCTGTATGCAGACCGTATATATGTAAGTACGGTATTTATGGAATTATTACGTATCCTCGCCAAGGAAAACGAACGGAGACTACCTTATTTTTGACGGTATGGATTTAAGATTGATATTCTGCAAAATTTAATATTGCAGAATGCTATCTGGTATGTTTTTTGCGATATAATAATCGACAATAAAATATATGTCATCATGGATATATTTGTATATATAACATTGTGTTTCACTTCGCTATTCACCTTGATGGACCCGCTTGGAGTGATTGCCGGTATTCCTGCAAATGACTGATGGAATGGATACGAAAGAACGCAGATGTATCGCCTTGAAAGCATGTACCATTGCATTTATCATATTAGTCCTTTTTACATTATCGGGCAGGTTCCTGTTTCATTTTTTCGGCATCTCAACAGACGGATTCCGGATTGTGGGAGGTATCATCATCTTTAAAATCGGATATGATATGTTGCAGGCACATTTCACCCATGTGAAACTGAATGAAACTGAACGAAAAGAATATTCCAAAGATATAACCATCACACCTCTTGCCATTCCGATGTTATGCGGTCCGGGAGCGATTTCCAGTGGAATAACATTGATGGAAGATGCTTCGGAATATACTTTCAAAATAGTATTGCTTGGCGTAATCGCTTTGGTCTGCATTCTTTCATTCTTTATTCTGTGCGCGTCCACCCAGCTTTTAAAAATCTTGGGAGAGACGGGAAACAATGTAATGATGAGACTGATGGGACTTATTCTGATGGTGATCGCCGTGGAATGTTTTATCAGCGGGATACGTCCGGTATTAATTGAAATTTTGAAACAAGCCCATGCTTGTTCTTAAAGAAGAGAGATAATTTGGATTTATTATTAACATTAAAAGTTTGATTCGTCATGACTGAAAAATTGCAAAATGCCCTGAATGAGCAAATCACAGCAGAATTATGGTCTGCCAACCTGTATTTATCGATGTCTTTTTATCTGGAAAGAGAGGGCTTTTCCGGAATGGCTCGCTGGATGCAGAAACAATCTGCAGAAGAGATCGGGCATGCATATGCCATTGCTGAGTACATGATTAAGCGTGAGGCAACCCCGAAAGTGGACAAGGTCGATGTGGTTCCACAAGGTTGGGGTAACCTTGTTGAAGTATTCGAACATGCTTTGGAGCATGAAAAACATGTTTCCAAACTGATTGATGAATTGGTACAGGTAGCATCCGAAGAGAAAGACAATGCCACTCAGAACTTCTTGTGGCAATTTGTTCGTGAGCAGGTAGAAGAAGAAGCGAATGTACTCAATATTGTTAGTCGGCTAAGGAAAGCCGGAGACAGTGCTATCCTTTTTATGGATGCAAAACTGGGTGAACGGGAGTCATAAACCAGAATAATCAATAAAAATAAATAAGATGAAAATAGTAGATTTATTGGGAGGACAGGCTGAGTACTACCTGAACCATACATGTAAGACGATAGACAAACAACTTATCCATATTCCGGGACCGGATATGATAGATAAGGTATGGATGAATTCCGACAGGAATATACGCACCTTGGAGAGCCTACAAGCCCTGTACGGCACGGGCGTTTGGCCAATACCGGGTATGTCTCCATCCTGCCGGTGGATCAGGGATAGAACATTCTGCAGGAGCGTCTTTCGCCCCCAATCCGCTTTATTTCGATCCCGAAAACATCATAAAGCTGGCCATTGAAGGAGGATGCAACGCCGTGGCATCCACATTCGGAGTTCTGGGAGCTGTGGCACGTAAGTACGCCATAAGATTCCTTTCATCGTGAAGTTGAACCATAACGAGCTGTTGACTTATCCGAACAGCTACGACCAGGTAATGTTCGGTACGGTAAAAGAGGCATGGAACATGGGTGCTGTAGCTGTCGGCGCTACCATTTATTTCGGTTCGGAACAAAGCCGCCGCCAGATAGTAGAAGTGTCACAGGCTTTTGAATATGCCCACGAACTGGGAATGGCTACTATTTTATGGTGCTATTTGAGAAACAGCAGCTTCAAAAAGGATGAAACCGACTATCATGCCGCTGCCGATTTAACAGGACAAGCCAACCATATCGGGGTTACCATCAAAGCCGATATCGTGAAGCAGAAGCTCCCATCCAATAACGGCGGTTTCAAGGCTATCGGATTCGGAAAGACAAACGAGCGTATGTATTCGGAACTGACCACTGACCATCCGATAGACCTTTGTCGTTATCAGGTGGCGAATGGCTATATGGACGTGTCGGATTGATCAACTCGGGCGGGGAATCCCATGGGGAATCCGACCTGCATGATGCCGTCGTAACGGCAGTAGTAAACAAGCGTGCAGGTGGTATGGGGCTGATCAGCGGTCGTAAGGCTTTCCAGAAACCGATGAAAGACGGAGTTCAACTTCTGAACACCATTCAGGACGTATATCTGGATTCTTCAATAACCATTGCATAAAGGAGAAGTATCCATGAAAAGAATAGTGTTATTACGTCATGGCGAAAGCCTATGGAACAAAGAAAACCGTTTTACCGGATGGACGGACGTGGATTTAAGCGAGAAAGGAGTCGAAGAAGCCTGCAAGGCAGGCGATGCATTACGGGAGGCCGGATTTTCTTTTGAGGCAGCTTACACTTCTTACTTGAAACGTGCCGTAAAAACGTTGAACTGTGTCCTGGACCGGCTGGATGAAGACTGGATTCCGGTTGAAAAGACCTGGCGGCTGAACGAGAAGCATTACGGCATGCTTCAAGGACTGAATAAGAGTGAGACGACGGTCCAATATGGTGAAGAACAAGTACACATCTGGCGAAGAAGCTATGACGTGGCTCCCGCTCCGGTAGGCAAAGATGATCCCCGTAATCCGGGCATGGATATCCGCTATGCCGGTGTGCCAGATAGGGAACTTCCCCGTACGGAATCCCTGAAAGATGCTATTGGGCGTGTCATGCCTTACTGGGAATGCATCATCTTTCCCGCATTGATGTATAAGGACAGCCTGCTGGTAGTCGCCCATGGCAACAGCCTGCGCGGAATCATCAAGCATCTCAAAGGGATTTCCGATACGGATATTTCCAACCTGAACCTGCCTACGGCGGTTCCTTATGTCTTTGAATTTGACGACAGACTGGTTCTTGTCAAGGACTACTACCTTGGAAACCCGGAAGAGATACGGAAACGGACAAAGGCTGTAGCCGAACAAGGTATGATCAGACGATAAAAGTCAGTCAATCAGACTGGATTGTATTGTCTTTTTGAATATTTTATTTATTAACAATTAAAAAAGGAGGTAAAAATGGTACCTGTAAAAACAAACTCAAACTGGTTGCCGAGTATTTTTAACGATTTCTTCGAGAATGAGTGGCTGGCAAAAACGGGAGTTACGGCTCCTGCCATCAATGTCATTGAGAATGACAAGGACTACAAGGTTGAAATGGCGGCTCCCGGAATGACAAAGGATGATTTCAAGGTGAATGTTGACGAGAACAACAACCTGACAATCTGCATGGAAAAGAAAGAAGAGAAGAAGGAGGAGAAGAAAGACAAGAAGTATCTCCGCCGCGAATTCTCATATTCCAAGTTCCAGCAGACCATCCTGCTGCCTGAAAATGTGGAGAAGGATAAGATCTCCGCAAAAGTCGAACACGGGATTCTGTCCATTGAAATCCCGAAAATGAAGGAGGAAGAAAAACAAAAAACTTTCAAGGCTATCGAGGTTAAATAATTCCAGATCTGGAATGTCGTAAGGTCGGACAGGCTTTTCTTGTTCGGAAAAGCGTCCGACCTTTAACAGACACTTCCGGAACAGGGAACCGGCACAACCGATGAAGGAATTCAATTTTGAAAAAGAACTACTTGGCGTACAGGACGAACTGTTCCGTTTTGCGTACAAACTGACAGCTAACAGGGAGAAGGCGGAAGACCTGTTGCAGGATACCCTGCTCAAGGCAATGCTTCACAAAGAAAGTTACAACAAGAACACGAATTTCAAAGGGTGGCTGTTTATCATCATGCGCAACACGTTTATCAACGGTTACCGGGCGGAGGTCGGTCATACCCGCCTGTACATATCCTCCGATCCTGCATATTATTCGCGGATCATGGACGAGTCCCGTACAGAGGAGGTGGACAAGAACTATGACCTGGAAAAGATACGTAATGCCATCAAAAGTGTACCGGAGTCACATTTCATACCTTTTGAGATGTACCTGTCAGGATTCAAATACCGTGAGATAGCGGAAAGAACCGGCGTGAGTTTGGGAACTATAAAGAGCCGTATTTTTCACTGCCGGAAAAAACTGAAAGCTATATTGGCAGAATGAAACAAAACAAGAACTGAGATAGATGAAAAAAGATGAATATATAGGAATTCTGACTTCCGGAGGGGACGCTTCCGGAATGAACGCGGCTATCCGTGCCGTGACCCGCGCCGCTATTTTTAACGGATTTAAAGTGAAAGGAATTTATAGAGGTTACGAGGGGCTGATTGCCGGTGAAGTGAAAGAACTCACTACGGAAGACGTAAGCAGCATTATCCAGAGGGGAGGTACCATACTGAAAACAGCCCGCTCCGAGACTTTCATCACTCCCGAAGGACGCAAGAAAGCTTATGAGATCATACAGAAAGAGAACATCAATGCATTGATAATTATCGGTGGAGACGGTTCCCTGACGGGAGCCCGGATCTTTGCGGAGGAGTATGATGTGACGTGCATAGGATTGCCCGGCACCATTGACAATGATCTGTACGGCACCGATTTTACCATAGGATATGATACGGCCCTGAACACCATCGTGGAGTGTGTGGACAAAATCCGGGATACGGCCACCTCGCACGACCGCATTTTCTTTGTCGAGGTGATGGGGCGTGATGCGGGCTTCCTGGCACAAAACAGCGCAATAGCTTCCGGTGCTGAAGCGGCCATCATTCCGGAAGACCGGACGGACGTGGACCAGTTGGAAACATTCATCGGACGTGGATTCAGAAAGACGAAAAACAGCAGCATCGTAATTGTGACCGAAAGTCCTGAAAACAAGAATGGAGGTGCCATGTATTACGCCGACCGGGTAAAGAAGGAATATCCCGGATATGATGTCAGGGTTTCTATCCTGGGCCATCTGCAACGGGGTGGCGCTCCGAGTGCCAATGACCGCATACTGGCAAGCCGGCTGGGTGAAGCCGCAATCCAGGCCTTAATGGAAGGCCAGCGAAATGTTATGATAGGCATACGGAACAACGAGATTGTTTATGTTCCTTTTGTCCAGGCAATCAAAAAGGACAAGCCTATTGACAAAAGCCTGATCCGGGTCCTTAACGAATTATCGATCTAAAATAACCGTTAATATGTCAGAAGTTGCTCCTTTAATATCGGATCTTGCCATAATTCTGATTATTGCCGGTATTGTAACCGTCATTTTCAAGTGGCTGAAGCAACCGGTCATATTGGGCTACATTGTAGCCGGTATTATGGCGGGTCCTTCCGTTTCCCTGGTCCCGACTGTTTCCGATCCTGCCAATATCAAAATATGGGCGGACATCGGTGTCATTTTTCTGCTGTTCGCGATGGGACTGGACTTTTCGTTCAAGAAATTGATAAATGTGGGCATTACGGCTATCGTTGCCACTGTCACTATTGTATGTGGCATGATGTTCATAGGCTATACAGCGGGGAATGCAATGGGGTTCTCCCACATGAGCAGTATTTTTCTGGGTGGAATGTTGTCCATGTCGTCCACGGCCATCGTATTCAAGGCCTTCAATGACATGGGACTCTCCAACAGAAATTCACCGGCATTGTCTTGGGGATTCTTGTCATCGAAGATCTGGTGGCGGTAGTGATGATGGTTATTCTTTCCACGTTGGCGGTAGGCAAACATTTTGAAGGGAAGGAGATGCTGGAAAGTATATTGAAGCTGGCCGCTTTCCTGATTTTCTGGTCGGCATTGGGTATCTATCTGATACCTACCCTGCTGAAGAAGATACGCCGTTTCACCAGCAACGAGATTTTATTGATAACCTCTCTTGGACTTTGCCTGGGAATGGTGATGATTGCGACAAAAGCGGGATTTTCTGCCGCATTGGGAGCCTTTGTCATGGGGTCCCTGCTGGCAGAGACCGTTGAAGCGGAAAAAATCGCACATATCGTACAGCCGGTAAAAGACCTGTTCGCTTCCATATTTTTCGTGTCGGTGGGAATGATGATCGATCCTGCCATGATGTGGGAATATGCCGTCCCTATTCTTATCCTGACATTGCTGGTACTGTCCGGTCAGGTCCTGTTCGGGAGCTTTGGTGTCCTGCTTTCCGGCCAGCCGTTGAAAATTGCCATACAGTCCGGCTTTTCACTGACACAGGTCGGTGAGTTCGCATTCATCATCGCATCTTTAGGCGTCAGTCTGAATGTCACGGACAAGTATCTCTATCCGGTCATAGTGGCCGTATCTGTCATAACGACTTTTCTTACCCCCTATATGATACGGCTTTCGGAACCGGCATACCGGTTTATAGACATCCACATGCCTGGATTCCTGAAAGATTATCTCGTACACTATACGTCCGGGGCAATGACTGTAAAACACCAGGGCACTTGGCATAAACTGATCCGGTCTATGCTGGTGTCTGTCACACTCTATCTGGTCGTATGCGTTTTTTTCATCACTTTATATTTTTCCTATGTGCATCCTTTGATTAGGAAAAGTCTGCCGGGAATGGAAGGGAACTTGTTGGGCTTCATCATCATCTTTCTTGTCATATCCCCGTTTCTATGGGCCATCATCATGAAAAAGAACAATTCAGCCGAGTTCCGTAAACTCTGGACGGACAACAAGTTCAACAGAGGGCCTTTGGTATCAATCGTACTTGTCAAAATACTGATTTGCACGATTATCATGATGAGTATCATTACCCATCTTTTCAATGTTGCCTTGGGAGCCGGGCTGGTAGTTTCTTCCCTTATCATTGCCGTCATTTATTTCTCCAAGCGGATCAAGAAACGGTCGCTGACTATAGAGAGACAATTTATGGCAAACTTTCAAGGGACGGATGGGAATGGACTTTCTACAGAAAGTGATACAGGCTCCACCCTTGGCAGCAATATCCCGTTCAAGGAATTACATTTGGCGGATTTCACAGTATCCCCTGATTCCATATATGTGGGCAGAACATTAAAAGAAAGCAGCCTGCGCACCTTGTTTCAGATAAATGTGATTTCAATCACCCGTGGAGAAAAACGCCTGGATATACCACAAGGGGAAGAGCATCTCTATCCATATGACAAGGTTACGGTCGTAGGTACGGACCGGCAGTTGGAAAGCTTCCGGACATCCATGGAGCAAAAGAAGGTAGAAAGGAACGGGAACGGAACATCCTCGCAGGATGAGATGGAAATAGGGCAATTTCCTGTCGAAGGAGGTTCACCATTGATCGGAAAGACGATCCGGGAGGCAGACATATCGGATAGCATCATTATCGGAATAGAGAGAAGTACTGTGAATATTATGAATCCAGACCCTGATACAATTTTCAAGGAGAATGATACGGTATGGATTGTCGGTAAACGAAAAATAATAAAAGGATTGAATAAAGATTAGAACTTATTTAATTTAATATAAAATGTCATGGAATATTCAAGTTATAATGTAAATACCCCTCAATGGAGGGAGATTACAGTAGGTTCACATCTTCCTGCAGAACTGCGGAAGCTTGCAGAAATCGCACATAATCTCTGGTGGACATGGAATGATGACGTAAAGAAACTGTATTGTGATTTGGACCCGGGACTTTGGAAAGAGGTGGAACAGAATCCGGTATTGTTTCTGGAGCGGATAAATTATGAAAAGCTGGTAGCGCTGGCACATGATGAGAACTTTGTCTATAAAATGGATGCCGTCTATTCCGCCTTCAAAAATACATCGATGTGGAACCGGACCACCAGCGCCCGTCAATAGCTTATTTCAGCATGGAATACGGCTTGGATGAAGTTCTTAAGATATATTCCGGTGGTTTGGGAATGTTGGCGGGGGATTACCTGAAAGAGGCGTCGGACAGCAATGTGGACCTTTGTGCCATAGGACTTTTGTACCGTTACGGTTATTTTGACCAGTCGCTTTCCATGGACGGCCAGCAGACAGTCAATTATAAAGCGCAGAATTTCGGGCAGCTCCCGATTGAAAAGGTAATGCAACCGGATGGGAAACAACTGGTAATCCACGTCCCCTATGCCGACAGTTTTGTAGTACATGCCAATGTTTGGAAAGCCAGTGTGGGGCGTATCCCCCTTTATCTGCTGGATACGGACAATGAACTCAACAGCGAGTTTGACCGCCCTATCACTCACCATCTGTATGGAGGTGACTGGGAGAATCGGCTAAAACAGGAAATTCTGCTTGGCATAGGCGGGATGATGACGCTGAAAGCTTTGGGTATAACGAAGGATGTATATCACTGTAATGAGGGGCATGCCGCATTGATCAATATCCAGCGGCTTTGTGATTACATAAATGGCGGCTTGAATTTTGGGCAGGCCATGGAGCTGGTACGTGCTTCCTCACTTTATACCGTACATACTCCCGTACCCGCTGGTCATGATTATTTTGACGAAGGGCTTTTCAATAAATATATGAAGGGATATCCTGGCAAGTTGGGTATAACCTGGGATAACCTGATGGATCTCGGGCGTCACAATCCGGGAGACAAGGAGGAACGTTTCTGCATGTCTGTCTTCGCCTGCAAGACCTGCCAGGAGGTAAACGGCGTCAGCAAGTTACATAAATCGGTATCCCAGCAAATGTTTGCGCCGATCTGGAAGGGATACTTCCCGGAAGAGAACCATGTGGGTTATGTAACCAACGGGGTACATCTGCCTACCTGGTGTGCGGCAGAATGGAAAAAGCTTTTCAAGGACAATTTTGATGAGAACTTTTTCTGTGACCAGTCCAATCAGAAAATCTGGGAGGCTGTCTATGGCATCCCAGATGAAGAGATATGGAATACCCGGTTAAAACAGAAAGCAAAATTGCTGGACTATATCAAAAGCAAATGCAGCAAGGACTGGCTCAGGAGTCAGGTTGATCCGGCATTGAGCGTTTCCATTTTTGAGAGATTCAATCCCGATGCCCTTCTAATAGGTTTCGGACGCCGTTTTGCTACATATAAGAGGGCTCATCTTCTGTTCACGGATATAGACCGACTTGCTAGGATCGTGAATAATCCGAAATATCCGGTACAGTTCATCTTTGCAGGCAAAGCCCATCCCAATGACGGTGCCGGGCAGGGACTGATCAAGCAAATCGTGGAAATATCCCGGCGCCCGGAATTTTTAGGTAAAATCATATTCTTGGAGAATTACGACATGGACCTGGCGCGCCATCTTATCTCGGGTGTGGATATCTGGATGAATACCCCTACGCGGTTGGCAGAAGCTTCGGGTACGTCGGGCGAGAAGGCATTGATGAACGGTGTGCTTAATTTCTCCGTGCTGGACGGTTGGTGGTATGAAGGATACCGCAAGGATGCCGGATGGGCACTGACCGATAAAAGTACTTATCAGAATGAACAGTACCAAAACCAGCTGGATGCCGAAGCCATCTATTATTTGTTGGAGCATGACATCCTGCCACTATATTACGAGCATGGGGGGAAGAACTATTCGGAAAACTGGGTCAAGTATATCAAGAACTCAATCGCACAAATCGCTCCCCATTTTACCATGAAAAGACAGTTGGACGACTACTATGACAGGTTCTATAACAAGCTGTCAGAGCATTTCCATATTCTGGCAGCCGACAACTTTGCGAAGGCGAAAATGATGGCTGACTGGAAAGCAAACGTCCGGAGCAGATGGGATGCCATAGAAATCAAATCCATAGAGCTGGGAATGGGCTGAATGCCACGGTTGAAGCCGGAAAGGAATATGAGGTGACGGTTGTCGTTGATGAGAAAGGCCTGGATGACGCAATCGGAATAGAATCGGTCATTATCAGGCATGAAGGCGGTCAGGATCACATATATGAGGTAATTCCCCTTTCGTCAGTTTCCAAGAATGGGAATTTATATACCTTTAAGGCGACATCCGGCATTTTCAACGCCGGAAGCTTCAAGCAGGCCTTCCGTATGTATCCCAAGAATGCTTTGTTACCTCACCGGCAAGATTTCTGTTATGTACGATGGTTTTAATGAACAGTAAAAGGATATGCAAAAACAACGTATGAGCGGGCAAAATCAAAAAACAGATAAACGGATAGCATGGCCGATCATCATCATGAACTTCACGGGAGTGTATGACTACGAGGCGTTTGCCCGGAACAATAAGTTTATATGGCTGGACTGTCGTCATCTTTATGGTACAGAGGGCTACTGTGACAGGGATGGTACTTTGGCTTTGAAGCGGATGATTGCTGATTATCCGGCGGAGGGAGTCCATTTCATCGATTCAGGCAATTATCATTATTTGACTAAATTCTGGACAGACAAACTCGAAACTCCGTTTTCGCTGATTGTGTTCGACCACCATCCCGATATGCAGCCACCGTTGTTTGACAACATACTTTCTTGCGGAAGTTGGGTAAAGGATATATTGGACCATAACAACAACTGCAAGAAAGTAATTATCGTAGGTGCTTCAGACAAACTGATACAGGCTGTGCCGAAAGGATATGAAAGACAAGTCCGGTTTTACAGTGAAACTACGCTCATGCACGAAGAGGGTTGGCAGGACTTTTCTTCCGGACATATCAACGGGCCGGTTTACATTTCCATAGACAAGGATGTCTTGAATCCGGCTTCGGCAGCAACAAACTGGGATCAAGGTTCTCTCAGCTTATGGGAATTGGAGAAACTGCTGGCTGTTATTCTTCAGAAAGAACAGGTAGTGGGCATTGACATCTGTGGGGAATGCTCCACAACACTCAATCTTTTTGAAGAAAAACGGGAAACCATCATGGATAGCCGGGCAAACAAAGAATTGCTCAGACTTATCCGGTCATCCTCCGGCCTTCAATAGAATTAGTTTTTTCTTGTTATTATAATTTATCATATAAAAATAATTTAGCTTTATGAAAACAATTGTTCGAAGAATTGGGCTTGTTGCACACGATGCAATGAAAAAAGACATGATAGAGTGGGTTCTCTGGAACTCGGAACGTCTGATAGGACATAAATTCTATTGTACGGGTACAACCGGTACACTAATTAAAAAAGCCCTTGAAGAAAAACATCCTGAAATCAAATGGGATATCACAATCCTGAAATCTGGTCCTTTAGGAGGTGACCAGCAAATTGGTTCGCGGATCGTAGAAGGAGAAATAGACTATCTGTTCTTTTTTACAGATCCGATGACACTACAGCCGCACGATACGGATGTGAAAGCATTGACCAGACTGGCTGGAGTTGAAAATATTGTTTTCTGCTGTAACCGTTCGACTGCGGACCACATTATTACGAGTCCTTTATTCACTGACCCAACTTACGAACGTATTCATCCGGATTATACCAATTACACGCAGCGTTTTGAAAACAAGGGAATCATATCTGAAGCAGTGGAGCAAGTGAAAAAGCGGAGGAATAAAAGTGAGAATAACATTTCCAAATGAACTGTAATAAGTAGTAGCATATTTATAAGGCTATCTAAGAAACAAGTTGTTTACATCTTTCAGAACTGGTATCTACTGAATGGTAATCTGCTTCCACCAACCAGAAGGGTTGGTGGAAAGAAACCACTTATAAAATATTTCGCTTCCTTTATGCATCCCAGTCGAAAAAGGACAAGGGCATTGCGGGTGTACATCACTCCTTTCACCTTCTTGTTTAGTCCTTCCAGCAAAGTCTTGCTACCAGTTTTTTCTGGAACTACCTTGTGAAAAATTATGCGAAAATCGCCTTTCTGTGCCCGGATTCATCCGCAGGATCCCATGCCAAAGGGACATGGAACATGCCGGTAGCTTATCCCCCACGACTCCGGAGCATCAGGGGGTAGGGACGGTTTGGCGGCAGGTTGCCGTTAAACCGTACGATTTTCGTTTAACGAAAACACAACTTGCTGTCCGCAGGAGCGGACCATGTTTCTCCAATAATTATTGTGTATCAGACCATTGTGTGGCTATTTTCCTGTGGTTTGTGGGGCTTTTCCATCAGATATTTACCGGCTGTTCTCCCCATTAAAGGATAGATATATCTCCATGACCATGTGACTTACGCCCATAATTCGGGGATAAGGAGGCGAATATACGGAAAATCTGCCCTTTACATGCCCTATTGTCCATTAATGGATTGCTACTTCTACACTTCTGCAAATGGAGAATAACAGGTAGCCGTATACGCCTTATTGTTTTTCTTCATCGTCTCCATTAACGGATTGCTACTTCTACACTTCTGCAAATGGAGAATAACA
>ENA-OQDE01000991-OQDE01000991.1-human-gut-metagenome-genome-assembly--contig:-NODE-991-length-12971-cov-4.153690_pt1 | contig 12971 bp, 15 predicted proteins | sample MGYA00242768_ERZ504595 | MGnify/ENA primary metagenome ERZ504595 (study PRJEB26092, sample SAMD00036307) | human gut metagenome | host: Homo sapiens | study: EMG produced TPA metagenomics assembly of...
CAGCGTCGACCGGCGCTGCTCGCCGCGCAGCGACAGCCGTATGGCGATGTGCTTCGCACCGGCCTGCACCAGGTTCTCGCCGACGGCCGCGCGCACCACCGATATGGCGGATATGCGCTGCGCTTTGAGCATCGCCGGCGCGTCCTGCGCGCGCTGCAGTTCGATCAGGTGGGTCACCAGTTCGGTCAGCCGCGCGGATTCCTTGGTGATGCGGCCGGCGAAATACCGCACGGCGCCAGGGTCATCCGCCGCGTCGGAGACGGTTTCGGCGAGCAGCGAGATCGCGCCTGCGGGGGTCTTCAGCTCGTGGGAGACGTTGGTGACGAAGTCGCGGCGCATCCGCTCGAACCGACGCTGCTCGGTCACGTCGTTGATGAACACCGCGTACAGACCGTCGCAGATATGGCCGACGCGTACGCGCAGGTAGCTGTCGGAGGGCGCGGAGCTGCCGGCGGTGACACCTCGTCCGGAAATCGCGCTCGACATGCGGGTCAGGTCGAGCGAGACGCGCATCTCGCGTTCCCGCACGCCCCCGTTCTCCACCACGACGTGCAGGATGTCGAGGATCTCGTCCTTGACGATCCAGCCGTTCTCGATGACATCGACGTTCACCTGGCTTTTGCTGGAGCACCGCACGGAACCGTTGCCGTCGCAGACGATCACCTCGGACGGCATGACGTCGATGAGCCCCTGTTCCGCCTCGCGCACCGGCACGTCGGTGCCGAACAGCGAGCCGGAATCGCTCCCCTGTCCCGCCAGCGTGTCGCGTTCGCCGGACTCGCGCCCCAGCGCGTACGACCTTGATACGGCAATCACCAACACGATAATCGTCACCAGCACCGCCAACGCCACATGCACCCATGTCATCGGACCCGCCCCGCCTTTCCTCGGCCCTGCACCGCTCTCATCCACCCGCACCGATGATGCGGATGCGGATGGTTTCAGCGTAACGGCTCCGCACGTCCCGCCGCCAGCGCGACTACGTAAGTTTGCCAGTTGTTCAACTTGCCGTGTCCTTCCGCGGCGCAGCCCGTCGGAGCGAGCCGCGCCCGGCGTCACATGCGCCGCAGGATGTCGAGCACGATGCGGGCCGCGGTATCCGCGTATTCGGAGATGTCGAAGCCCTTGAACTCCTCGTAGTCGGTGTCGGCGTTGTCGCTCAGCGCGCGGATCACCAGCGCGGGTACTTCGTTTCGGGCGGCGACGTGTGCCACGGATGCGCCTTCCATCTCGACGGCGTCGGCGCCGGTGTCGTGGATGACCTTGGCGATCTGCGCCGGCGTATCGACGAAGTAGTTGCCGGACGCGATGATGCCGATGATGTGCGTGACGCCCATGGCCGCGAGCGCCTGGTCGGCGAGGGACAGCAGACGGTCGTCGGAGTGGAATTCCTCGACGGGCTGCTGCTCGGTGCCGGGCTTCCATTGGCCGACGAGTCGCATGTCGGTGTCGAGGTAGCGCAGTGTGCCACCGAGCACCACGTCGTTGATGTGCAGGTTCCGGTTGAGGTTGCCGGCGATGCCGGAGAAGATCACCGCGTCGGGATGGTATGTGTCGATCAGGTGCTGGGTGGTGGCGGCGGCGTTGACCAGCCCCATGCCGCCGACGGTCGCGACGGCGGTGACGGTGCCTCCGTCGTTGGTTCCCAGCGTGCCGCGCGTCACGTCGAGGCCGGCTTGGCGGTCGTGGGTGACGTCGTTCAGTGATGCGGCGATGAGTGCGACTTCGTCGTCCAATGCGCCGATGATGGCGATGGTGGTCATGGGAATCCTTCCGTGTGGTTGTTCGTGAAGAGTGATGGACGCCGTTTCAGCGCCAGCGCCGGGCGGACACCGCGTCGGCGAGCTCGTGCAGCAGCCGTTCCGTCTCGTCCCAGCCGATGCAGCGGTCGGTGATCGACTTGCCGTAGACCAGTTGGTCGAGCGGGGCCGCCGGCTGGTTGCCGCTTTCGATGAAGCTTTCCATCATGATGCCGGTGATGCCTTCCTCGCCATCGGCTATGCGCCGGGCGATGTCTCGCACGACCTCTGCCTGCCGGTGCTCGTCCTTGCCGGAGTTGCCGTGCGAGCAGTCGATGATGAGCCCGTGAGTGGCGGCGGATTCCGCCGGCATCATCGCGCGCACGTCGTCCATCGCACGCGCACGGATGCGGTGTCGTAGTTCGGCCCGTGGATCGAGCCGCGCAGCACCACGTGGCAGTCCGGGTTGCCGAGCGTCTCCACCGCGCAGGCCCGGCCCATGTGGTCGATGCCGAAGAACGTGTGCTGCTGCGCGGAGGCGTAGCAGCCGTTGACGGCGGCCTTGACGGACCCGTCGGTCGCGTTCTTGAATCCGATCGGCATCGACATGCCGCTGGCGAGCTGGCGGTGGACCTGCGATTCGGTGTTGCGGGCGCGATCGCGCCCCAGCTGACCGCGTCGGAGATGAACTGGGGGCTGGTGGGCTCCAGGAATTCCGTGGCGGCGGCGAGTCCTTCGCCCAGCACGCCGATCAGCGTCTTGCGCGCGAGCAGCAGGCCCTTGCGGATGTTGTGGCTGCCGTCAATGTCGGGGTCGTTGATCAGTCCCTTCCAGCCGACCGTCGTTCGCGGCTTCTCGAAGTACACGCGCATCACGATGAGCAGTTCGCCTTCGGTCTCCTTCATCACCTTCGACAGCCGGTGCGCGTAGTCGAGCGCGGCGTTCGGGTCGTGCACCGAGCAGGGGCCGACGATGACGAGCAGACGGTCGTCCTGCCCATACAGGCAGGCGCGTATCTCTCGCGCGAGTAGGCGACGATCTCCTGCGCGGCGGAGTCAAGAGGCAGTTCCGCCAACACCTGGGCCGGGGTGGCAGCGGTTCGAGCTCCAGCACACGGCGGTTGATGATACGGCTGACGCCCACCTGATCCTCCAGCGCGGCACGCCCGTGGCGAGCAGCGGGTTCTTGCCCTCGTCCATGGCCTGCCGGATGGCCCGCAGCTCCTCCGGCGTGTTCAGCGGCTTCGGGCCGGCGTGACGCGGCGTGCCCTGCGGCGTACGCTCTCCCATGTTCTGCTGCTGCATGACGTGATGTCTCCTTGCCTTGTTCTCTCCCCCAAGGATAAGGCACGGCCCTGTACTTGGCCATACACGGGCCGCGCCAGCCCGTATCCGCCGCGCATGACGAACGCCCCCATGCCCCGCGTCGAACGGGCACGGGGACATTACGATGTTCTGGAGCGCTGCCGTCTCGCCGGCCGCGGCGTCCTTGTAGTCGCCGGCCGCGATCGCGACCACCGGCAACACCGCCAGGATCGTCTTCCAGGGAGTTTTGCGCCCTGAGTGCCGTGCCGATTCCGCCATCACGCGCCCTCCTTCACCGACGCGAACAACGTCACGCCTTCGCCCACAGTTGCCGTGCATTCATCATGATGAGCCATGCCCTTTCAGTCTTCTCTGACTTGCGCCACGCTGCGGTCGCGCACTAATACCCCCCTGCCCGCGCTGGCACCTATGCCAACACGCGCCGGTATCCGCGGTGTTTCTTGAAGGAGAGGAACCACCGCTTGAACTCTTATGCGAGCCTAACATGAAACGGGAAAAAAACGGGGGCACTTGATTTATACAAGAGTTGTTGTACAATATTTCTTGTCAATTGGATATCGCTTCATAACATGAGCGCAGCATCACACGCGACAGGTGTCATGAGGCACGGAAGGAACGGACATGGCACAGGCTTCCGACACGGCGCAACCGCAGACGCCGCCCCGCCGCGACAACCCCGCGACAGTCACCGACACGAACCGCCTGAAGGCGCTGTCGCACCCCACACGACTGCGCATACTGACCGTGATGAGCGACACCGAACCCGTCACGGTCGGCCAGATCGCCGAACAGCTCGGAGAATCGGCCGGAACGGTCAGCTATCACCTGAAACAGCTCGAAAAGGCCGGATTCGTCACGCAAACGCCATCACCCGACGGAGACAACCGCAGAAGCTGCTGGCTGGCCGCCCAACGCAGACTGGAAATCAACGCGGACGCGGCCGTCGATTCGGCAATGGCGACGACAATGGATCAGGTCAGCTCCACGCTTCGGCAAGAGGCATGGCAGCGATACAGGTCGGCCTCTGACAACCTGCCCAAACAGTGGACGGACCCAACGGTGACGAGCAGCAGCGTGCTGCGGCTGACAAGCGAGGAATACGCGCGCATGTCACAGGAGTTGCGCGAGCTCTTCAACACATGGACATCACGCGACCTCGCACACGAGGAAGGGGACGGCTCGCAACCCGTCATGCTCAACATCGACGCCTTCAGATGGCTGCCATAACGGCGGCCTGACATACCCTCTCACCCCACGCCCTGCGCCCACAATGCAATGGGCGAGCGCAAGCATACGCAATTTCACCCCTCGACGCACAACACCCCTCAACTTATTCAAAGGAAACATCATGCCCGAATCATCGCAGGCGCAAACCGCGCCACACCGCGAACGCACTTCCCCGCAACGCAGTGAATCGCTGTGGGGCAACCCCACATATCGTCAATGGTTCACTGCAGACACCGCCTCGACGATCGGAGCCGCGATGAGAGGCTTCGCGATCTCGCTGATCGCCTTCTCGCTCACCCAATCGGTGGTGCTCGCCGGATGGCTCGCCACGTTCAGCCAAATTGCCACGCATGTCAGCGACGTGTTCGGCGGCACGGTCGTGGACCGGCACAACCGCAAAGGCTCATCATCGCCAACGCCGTGTTCGGCACGCTGCTGTGGGGAACGGTGTTCGTGCTGATCGCCCTGCATGCGATCGCATTCCCGATATTCGCCATCGTGACGGTCGCGGCGTCAGCGGTCAACGGACTACTCGCCAACGCGACCAACGCGATGCTGCGCACGATCATCCCGACCCGCGAATATCCGAAGGCGCAAAGCCTCAATCAGGGGCGCGATTCCGTGGTCAGCATCGCGGGATCCCCGCTCGGCGGCGTGCTGTACGCGGTCGCGCCGTGCTGCCGTTCGCGGTCGCCTCGCTGATGTACGCGATCAGCGGTGTCAGTGCCGCCCAGCTGCGCGTCGACGAACATGTCCGCGACATGGTGACGACAGATCGCAAGAGCAAGCGTCCCGACACCGCGTCGCAAGCGGGCTGCACGTCCGATGCCGTCGTCGCGCCCGACGCCGATGCGACAGCAGAGCCGGCGCACACCTCGTTCTTCGAGGATTTCATCGAAGGATGGCGCTGGACGCTGCGCAGGCACACGCTGCTGGCGATCTGCGTAATCGCCGCGCTGGTGAATTTCGGGCTCAACGGCGTGTTCGCCGCGGTGAACCTGCAACTGGTGAGCACCCACGTGGACTCCGTGCGACTCGGTTTCGTCAACACCGTCATGGGAGTCGGCATGCTGATCGGCGCGGTGATCGCCGCACGGGTATGCGAGCGAGTGCACATGGGCACCGGTCTGGTCGTCCTGTCGGTGACGTCGCTGCTGACATTGCTGCCGATGCTGTTCAGCAGCGATTACCTGGTGATACTGGCGTCATCGCTGATCGTCGGGCTGCCCATCCCCACCATCAACTCGCTGCTGATGGGATTCGTGTTCGCCAAAGTGCCGAGCGAGATGCAGGGACGTGTCGAGTCGGCGAGCGACATGCTGTCGATGATACCCACGCTGTTCTGCTCAGCGCTCGCCGGCTCCCTGCTGCCACGCATCGGGTTCGGCGCCACGATTGGCCTGTTCCTGGCCGTGCTTGCGGTCAATGTGGTCATCGCGCTGCTGATGCCGTCGATCCGCTCGCTCCCCGCCGCCGACCACTGGGACGACGCGTCGCTGTGACGATGCATCACTGAAGCAGCGCCAATGCAAAAAAAACGTTCGCGCGGCCTCTCGAACAGACAAGGCCACGCCGAACCTACGTATATGCTAACAGCCATGTATTGTGGCATGCCCCACCTAGCGGCCTAGGCCGGGCACCGGATCAGAGCGCGCGACGCGCGTCGATGGCGTCGGCGAGCGTGTGCAGCAGCTCCTCGGTACGCTCCCACGGCACGCAGGAGTCGGTGACCGACTGGCCATACACCAGCTGGTCGAGCGGTGCCGGTTTCTGATGCCCGCCCTTGAGGAAGCTCTCCATCATGACGCCGAGGATGCCCGGCTCTCCATCGGCGATACGCGAGGCGATGTTCTCAATGACCTCGGCCTCGACGTTCTCGTCCTTGCCACAATTGCCGTGCGCCGCATCGATGACCAGACCGCGTTCGCTCGGACCGCTCGCCTTCGACGCGCGCAGCGCCTCAAGCGCGGCCGCCACGGAAGCCGCATCGTAGTTCGGGCCGGTGTTCGACCCGCGCAGGATCAGATGGCAGTCCGGGTTGCCCTTCGTCTCGGCGGAGATCACGCGGCCATCCAGGTTGATCGACAGGAAATGGTGCTCGAACCCGGCCGCGAAACACGAGTCGGCGGCCGGCTTGATCGAACCGTCGGTCGCGTTCTTGAAGCCGATCGGCATCGACATGCCGCTCGCCAACTCACGATGCACCTGCGACTCCGTGTTGCGCGCGCCGATCGCCCCCCAGCTGATCAGATCGCAGATGTACTGCGGTGTAATCGGATCCAGCCATTCGGTCGCCGTCGCAGCCCCAGGCCAAGCACGTCGGTCAGCACCTTGCGCGCCAGCCACATGCCCTTGCGGATATCGAAGCGGCCATCCAGATCCGGATCGTTGATCAGACCCTTCCAGCCGATCGTCGTGCGCGGCTTCTCGAAATACACGCGCATCACGATCATCAGTCGGTCTCAAGCTCGCCCTTGAGCGCCGCAAGACGCTGCGCGTACTCGTGCGCCGCTTTCGGATCGTGAATCGAGCACGGGCCGACGATGACCAGCAGACGATCATCGCGACCGTGCAGGATGTCGCGGATCTCCTGACGCGATTGCAGCACCAGGTCGCTCATATCATCGGTGAGCGGCAGTTCCCTGAGAAAATACCGCGGTGCCGGAATCGGGTCGAGCTGGCGAATGTTCACGTCCACCGTTTCAGGGAACACGGCATTCCCGCCCAAATGCCGCTCGTCCTCGGAACTGTCCGGACACGAAGCCCTGCCATCGCTCTGCTCTCCTTCCGCACCGCAGGCCGGCGTCTTTCGACCCGCGCCCTCACGTCGCATACCAATACCGAACACACAATAGTAGATGCCGTCGGAATACGGAAAACAACGGCTGCAATGCGGGCACGGCGGAGCTGCGAAGCCGTCACCCGGCGAAAGTCCCATTCCGGCGGCTGCGGATGGGACTTTCGCGGGATGGAGATGGGGCACTATTCGCAGGCGACGCCGTCGCCGTCGCGATCGAGTTTGGCCGAGTAGCCGGGCTGCCCTTTGTATAGCGGAGCTTTGCCGGCTGCACGCACCGCGGCGCAGTTCTTGTAGTAGACATCGGAACTGTCGCCGTCAGGCGGAGCGGCCGGCTCCACCACCGTGCTCGACTCGGACTGTTCGCCCGATGAACCGTCCTGCGATGAGCTGCCTTGCGACACGTCCTCCTGCGGCGCCACTGATTCCGCGCCGTCGCCGGTCGGAACGGTCTGGGCCGGGCAGGACGACAGCACGCGCGACATCGCATCATGCTCGGCCTGCGTCACCCACAGCGAGTACTTCGCCTTCACGCCGATCTGCCGAGCCACGTATGAGCAGCGGAACGATTTGTTGGCGGGCAGCCAGGTCGCCGCGTCGCCGTCGGACTTGCGCTGGTTCGACGGGCCGTCCACCGCGAGCAGGTTGTACGGGTCATTCGCCAGCTGCTTGCGCCGGTCGGCGATCAGCTGCTGCGCGCCCTTCTGCCATGCGTCCGACAGCGCCACCACATGATCGATCTGCACGGCCGCCGAGGTGCTTTGCCCGCGCACGAAATCAATCACCGCGGCGGTGTACGGGTCGACGAGCCGACCGCTGGTCACCACGCAATTGTGCGTACCGGCCTTGTGAGTCTTGTTGGTGAGGTCACGGTTGAGGATGTCGTTGCGTGTGTCGCACCCGTTGTGGTCGACGTCGGCCCATGCCGCGCCGAACTGGTCGCGCGAATAGCCGGTTTTCGGTGCACGTCCCTTGACCGGCAGCGTCTCCAGCACGCTCGTGGCGAGCTGTCCGCCGGACGCGGAAGCCGAGCTTGACGGTTTGGACGACTCAGCCGATTCGGATTGTCCGGACGACTGCCGCTCAGCCGACCCCGCATCGGAGCCGGGAGTTCCGCATGCGCCGACGGTCAACACGAACGCGATCGGGATAAGACACGTCAGTATTCGATTGAATGTATTGAATGATGTGCGGCTTCCGGCCGACGCTTTCTTCATCATGAAGCTTTCTCTGGGCTTATTCCGCTATGCCGCAACCGATGCGCGGTCCTCTGGCTAGAGACATCATTGTCATCCAACAATAGCGGAAGACCGCCGTCAATGACGATTCCCCACATCGAACGGCACATTCCTTTCGTAAAATGTCCATCCGACACGGGGAATCGACGAAATCGGTCATTCAGTCTCGTGCTCGACGCACGGGCCGATACCTCGCTCAGGCCAGCGCACCCATCGGATCCCATGCGGGGAGCATGGTGGCGGGCTCGGCGAGCGCGGCCTGATACTCGGCCGGGAGCATCGCCTTGGGCACGGCCACCTCGTACACGTACTCGGTGAACCAGTCGTCGCTCATCGTGAAGTAGCCCTTGTCGGCAATCTTGTCGCCCCAGGAGTTCTCCACGCGCCAGCGACGGGTCGTGGTGCCGTCATCGGCCACGTCCACGCCGACGAACGCCATCGCATGGTTCATCGCGGAGTCGCCGAAGCGTACGCGCGACTCCTTGTCCATGTCGAAGTCCACATCGTAGACGCTGCCGTACTCGAACAAGTCAGTCGCCCACGCGCCGCGTTCGCGATCCATGAACGGACCGCAGTCCGCGCCGAACCACACCGGGATGCCCTTTTCGGTCAGGATCGCGCGCACGCAATCCTTCATGAACTGGTTCGGCACGTTCAGGTACTCGGTCGGGTTGCCGCCGGCCACGTTGCCCAGGTGCTCGATGCCGATCTTCTTGCCCTTGGCGTGCTCGCGGCGCGGATCGTCCACGAGGCACACGTAATCCTCAAGGTCGGCGGTGCCCACGTACTTCTTCCAGAACTCGACGGGCGTGATTTCGCCGTCGCGGTGGAACATGCCCTCGGAGTCGGTCCACTCCCAGTCGAAGCTCTTCGGCGGCTCGCCCAGGTGAATCGTCAGGATGCGGTGGCCGGCGGCGACGGTCTTGGCGACCTCGTCGTCGATCGACGCGGGGTCGGAGTACATGTGCGCCACGGCAGTGTGCAGCAGGTGGCGCAGCTGCGTGTTCATAGCGCCCGTGTTCTTCGAGGATTCGGTCTCCGGGAACAGGTCCTTCGGCACGGCACCGTACTTCTTGTACACGTTCAGCGCCATCGTCCACTGGCCTCCGTCACCCATCACGTCGGCGAGCAGGTGCTGGATCAGGCGCGAGTCGGACGGCTCTCCGGCACGAACCAGCGCGGCGAGTCCTGCAGGAAGTAGTTGACACGCTCCAGCTTGTCGAAGTACATCGCGTAGTTCTGGGAGAACTCGAACTCCTTGACGCCGAGGTTCTTCTTGGCGACGAAACGGGCCACATTCAGCGAGCTGAACAGCCAGCAGCGACCGGAACGGTCCTGATGGGTGACCTCGCCGTTGTCGACGGTGACGGAGAAGCGGCGCTGCAGCAGACGGGAACGGTCATAGTTCAGCGCGACCTTGTCGATACCGGCGGCGGTGACGGCGTTCATGGCCAGACGGTTGGACTGGCTGGCATCGAATGATGTGACCAGATCGTTCAGCTGCTCGCCGGACAGCGGTGTGATTTCAGACGATGACGTGTTCTCGGTCATGCTGCTCCTTTGACTTGGGACGTGCGCGGCCGGTTTTGTGGCCGCAATGAAATGTGGCATCCAGCGTTTGACCGGATGCCACGACGGGTCTCTAATGAGTGTAGCGGCGACAGCGGATTCCCGCCATCGAACCGGTTCAATACCTTGATTCGGCAGGAGCCCGGCGACTTCTACAGCCGCCTGCGGGCCGGACGGCGAAGCCCGGCATCCGACGCTTCGGAATCCCGGCCGACTGCTATTCGGCGGTTTCGGCCTCGCCGGCCTCGGTGTGCTCGGCACATGCTCGGCGACCGGCTCGGCGGCGACCGCTTCCGCATCCTGATTGTCGGCATGCTCCGCGACGGCATGCGACTCATACGCCGGTGCCAGCTCATCCTGCGCGGCGGCATTGTACAGCGGCACATCGGGCGCTCCCTGATGCGACGCGGCGCCAGGCTGCTCCGCCCCCTGCTCGTTCATGAACCGAATCCGCTGAACGCCTTGGTAAACATCGAACGCAGCTCGGACACGCGCTGCGTGATGGCCGCCTCACGCGATTGCAGCTCGGCGATGCGCCCCTGAAGATCCTCCACTCGACCTGCGCGCCTTGCGGCGATCCTCGATCTGCGACGCCGCATCCTCGCCGGCCTTTTCCAGGATCTGCGCGGCCTGATCGTCGGCCTCCTTGCGCTTGCTCGCCGCATACGTGTCGGCATCCTCGCGCACGGTCTTCGCCTGGCCGATCAGCTCGTCGGATTCCTTCTTGGCGGCCACGCGACGCTCTTCGAGGTTTTCGAGCAGCTCGCTCACCTTCTTGGTCGCTTCGTCCTGCTGGGCGGCGATGTCAGTGCGAATCTGCTCGACCTCGGCGTTGACCTGGCTCATCGTCTGCGTGTGGCGGACCTCGGCGTCGTCGCGAATCTCCTGCGCCTTCGCCTTGGCCGCATCGATAATCTCGCCCGCCCTGCGCTGCGCGTCGGCCATCATCTTGGACACCTGCTCGCGCACGTCGGACAGTTTCTTGTTCGCCTCCGCGAGCGCCGCCTGAATCTGGTCGTTGGACTCGGACTTGAGCTTGGCAATCTCCTCGTTCGCGCTCCTGCGCTGCGAGGCGATCTGCTGGGTCGCCTTCGCCTGCATCTCGGCGATCTCGCGCTCCTGCTTGGCGCGCTCCGACGCCATGCGCTTTTCATGCTCCTCGCGCGAATTGGTGAGTTCGAGATCGACGGACTGACGCTGCTCGGTCACGATCTTCGCCGTTTCGGCGCGCAGCTGGGCGGCGTCCTGCTGCGCGCTGGTCGTAATGGTCTGCGCCTGATTGGTGGCGTTGCCGGTAATCGTATCGGCCTTGGCCTGAGCGTCATCGAGAAGATGCTGCGCATCCAGCTTCGCATTGTTGATCAGCGTCTCCGCCTGAGCCTTGGCGGACGCGCGAGTCGAGGCGGCATCCTGCTTGGCACGCTCCAACAGCTCGGTGCTGGTCTGCTCCGCGGAGGCAAGCATCTGCTGGGCGTTGGCGCCCAACGAGGCGAACGTGTGGTTCTTGGACGACTGACGGTTGCGCTCCTCCTGCAGCTTCGCCTGCAACTGCAGCAGACGATCCCCGTCCTGCTTGATCTGCGCACGCAACGCGGCCAGCGTCTGCTGCGCGCTGGCAAACGCCCGGTCCACCTGCTCCTTATCGTATCCACGTATCACAATCGGGAACTGGTCCGCCATGTTCGGTTCCTTTCGCCATTACACCTGCTCGTTAGCACAACCACACACGACTGTACCGCATGGCGTCAAGCCCACGCCAGAAACGCGACGAACCATACGCGAACGTACACACATGCCGGCAAGAAACCAGCTGCATCCCAGCAAAACGTCAGGCGATGAGAATATCCCCGGACGACGGCTGCAGATAATAACGGACCGTCTCGCGCACCACATCGCGCCCGGCACGCACCTGCTGGCGCAGATCCAGGCCGTTCTGCAGCTGCTGCCGCCATTGATCGGAGGGAAGCTGACGAAGCCGGCCAGCACACGATCCTGTGTCGCCGTCCAGTGCAGCAGCTGGTAGAACAGCGAATTGCATACGAACGTGCCCGCGTCGGAACTGAGCGTGGCGGGTATGCCGTCGCGCGCGAAATCGTTGATGATGGCCCGCAACGGCAAACGGGTCCAATATGCGGCCGGGCCGTCCTTGATGATCGGCTCGAACCGCGGCAGCGCGTTGTCGGCGTCGGGGCGGGCAGCATTCATCAGGTTCGTGGCGCAGCGTTCCATCGCCACGCTGTGCGCCGCATGCTTGAGACCGGTCGCGATCACGATGTCCGGCCGGGTCGCATCCAAGGTCTCCAGCAACGTGGGCCAAGCGTTGGCGAAGCTGACCGGGAGCGCCACGGTGTTGATGGACACGTTGGCGTCATGCAGCGGATCGTCCACGTCGGACGGCTCCCCGATGCGTCGCGGACGAGCGCCTCGGGCACTTCGTACGACGGGTTGACGTCGATGTTCTCGTAGTGGTCGAACCCACAAATCACGACATTGAGCTGCTGCATGATGCAGTGTACCCCGCGAACGCCTGCCGCTGCTATTGCTCGCGGACCTGGGCGAACACCTGATGCATCCGTTCGCGTGCGAGACGCTTGCGGATCTCCAGCGAGATCTGCTCGGCCTGGGGCAGGTCGTCGCGCGTGGTGATCTTCATGTTGGTCCGGGAGCGGCCACGATGGCGACCGGGACGTCGGGCAGGTAGTCGACGACCACGCGCGTATCATCGGTCGGATGGAAATCGGGGTCGCGCGAGGCTAGCTCGTATGCGCGGCGGATGGTCTCGAACCGGAATGCCTGCGGAGTCTGCGCCCGGAACATGTTCGCGCGGTCCGGGACGGAGCGCACGACCTTGCGGTCGCCCAGATCCTCGGTGAGCAGCATCGTGTCGGTGGAGGCGAATGCGACCGTGGCTGCCTCGAACTCGTCCAGCGCGGTGACGCATCCGTCGATCGAGGACTGCTCGACAAACGGGCGCACCGCGTCGTGGATCAGCAGTTTCGCGCGGGGCGGGATGCCAGCTGCCCCAGCGCTGCAGAGCCGCCGCAGTGCTGTCGGCGCGTTCGGCGCGCCGTCGATG
>ENA-OQDE01000992-OQDE01000992.1-human-gut-metagenome-genome-assembly--contig:-NODE-992-length-12971-cov-1.706400_pt1 | contig 12971 bp, 19 predicted proteins | sample MGYA00242768_ERZ504595 | MGnify/ENA primary metagenome ERZ504595 (study PRJEB26092, sample SAMD00036307) | human gut metagenome | host: Homo sapiens | study: EMG produced TPA metagenomics assembly of...
CCGGAGGTGACAGAGATTGTTGCGATGATCACCGACAAGGCGATCAGTGCCGCTTTCGCCGCCATCGAATCAGGAATATCAAACAGTACGCTCAAGCCATAGTTAAGCTGCACCACACCGATACCGAGCGTAGTGGCAATACCGAAGATGGTGCCGATTACCGCTGCAATATCCACTGAATGACCAATCGGCCCGTTAATCCGTTTACCGAAGATCGGGTACAGCGCCGAGCGGATGGTGAGCGGCAAATTATAACGATAGCTAAAGTATCCGAGCGCCATGCCCATCAGCGCATACATCGACCAGCCGGTTAAGCCGTAGTGAAACAGCGTCCAGACCATCGCCTGACGCGCAGCCTCAATCGTCTGACCCGCGCCTTCCGGCGGCTGCATATACTGCGTTACCGGTTCGGCTACGGAGAAGAACATCAGGTCGATACCGATCCCGGCAGCAAACAGCATCGCCGCCCAACTCAGCAGACTGAATTCCGGTTTGGATTGTTCTGGCCCGAGCTTCACCGAACCAAAACGCGAACAAGCGATACAGACCACAAAGACAATATAGAGCGTTGCCGCCAGCAGATAGTACCAACCGAAGGTTTTAGAAACCCAGTCCAGCGTGCGGCCAATCCACAGGGCCGAGAAGTCGCGAAACAGGATCGTTGTCAGGGAAAACAACAAAATCAGTCCGGCGGAGGTGTAAAACACCACCGGATTGATTTTGTCCTTTTCCCTGCTGTGTGAAAGGTCTGTCATCCAGTATCCCCACTGTTATTGTTACCATTTAAAATCAAATTCGTAACAATTAAGACACATTTTATATTGAACGTCCAATCAATAACCGCTTTAATAGATAAACAACGCTGATGAATGGAGTGGCGAAAATGCCCAAATTGGGGATGCAGTCGATCCGACGCAGACAACTGATCGACGCCACGCTGGAAGCAATAAATGAAGTGGGCATGCACGATGCAACGATCGCGCAGATCGCCCGCCGTGCAGGCGTTTCTACGGGGATCATCAGCACTATTTCAGGGACAAAAATGGTCTGCTGGAAGCAACCATGCGCGATATCACCAGTCAGCTGCGTGACGCGGTTTTGAATCGATTACATGCTCTTCCGCAGGGCAGTGCAGAGCAGCGATTACAGGCGATTGTTGACGGGAATTTCGATGAATCGCAGGTCAGTAATGCTGCGATGAAAGCCTGGTTGGCGTTTTGGGCCAGCAGTATGCATCAGCCGATGCTTTACCGTTTGCAGCAGGTGAGCAGCCGCCGCTTGTTGTCGAATCTGGTGAGCGAATTTCACCGCGAGTTACCCCGCCAACAGGCACAGGAAGCGGGCTACGGCCTTGCCGCGCTGATTGACGGATTATGGCTGCGCGCGGCACTGAGCGGCAAACCGCTGGATAAACCTCTCGCACACTCGCTGACCCGTCACTTTATTACTCAGCATTTACCCACCGATTAACCGAGGAGACGTGATGTCCCGAATGGCAGAACAGCAGCTTTATATACATGGTGGTTATACCTCCGCCACCAGCGGTCGCACCTCGAGACCATTAACCCGGCCAACGGTAACGTGCTGGCGACCGTGCAGGCCGCCGGGCGTGAGGATGTCGATCGCGCCGTGAAGAGTGCCCAACAGGGGCAAAAAATCTGGGCGGCGATGACCGCTATGGAACGCTCGCGTATTCTGCGTCGGGCCGTTGATATTCTACGTGAACGCAATGACGAACTCGCAAAACTGGAAACCCTCGATACCGGAAAAGCGTATTCGGAAACATCAACCGTCGATATCGTTACCGGTGCGGACGTGCTCGAGTACTACGCCGGGCTGATCCCGTCGCTGGAAGCAGCCAGATCCCATTGCGTGAGACGTCATTTGTTTATACCCGCCGCGAACCGCTGGGCGTAGTGGCAGGGATTGGCGCATGGAACTACCCGATCCAGATTGCCTTGTGGAAATCCGCACCGGCGCTGGCGGCAGGCAACGCGATGATTTTCAAACCGAGCGAAGTCACCCCGCTTACCGCGTTAAAGCTGGCCGAAATTTACAGCGAAGCGGGCCTGCCGGACGGCGTATTTAACGTGCTGCCGGGCGTGGGCGCGGAAACCGGGCAGTATCTGACCGAGCATCCGGGCATTGCCAAAGTGTCATTTACCGGCGGTGTCGCCAGCGGCAAAAAAGTGATGGCTAACTCGGCGGCTTCCTCCCTGAAAGAAGTGACCATGGAGCTGGGCGGTAAATCGCCGCTGATCGTTTTCGACGATGCAGATCTCGATCTCGCCGCTGATATCGCATGATGGCGAACTTCTTCAGCTCCGGTCAGGTGTGTACCAACGGCACCCGCGTCTTCGTTCCGGCGAAATGCAAAGCCGCATTTGAACAAAAGATTCTGGCGCGCGTTGAGCGCATTCGCGCGGGCGACGTTTTCGATCCGCAAACTAACTTTGGCCCGCTGGTCAGCTTCCCGCATCGCGATAACGTGCTGCGTTACATCGCCAAAGGCAAAGAGGAAGGCGCGCGCGTACTGTGCGGCGGCGATGTACTGAAAGGCGATGGCTTCGATAACGGCGCATGGGTTGCACCGACCGTGTTCACCGATTGCCGCGACGAAATGACCATCGTGCGCGAAGAGATCTTCGGTCCGGTGATGTCGCTTCTCACTTATGAATCTGAGGACGAAGTGATTCGCCGCGCCAATGATACCGACTACGCCTGGCGGCGGGCATCGTGACGGCGGACCTGAACCGCGCGCATCGCGTCATTCATCAGCTGGAAGCGGGTATTTGCTGGATCAACACCTGGGGCGAATCCCCTGCTGAGATGCCCGTTGGCGGCTACAAACACTCCGGCATTGGTCGCGAGAACGGCGTGATGACGCTCCAGAGTTACACCCAGGTGAAGTCCATCCAGGTTGAGATGGCTAAATTCCAGTCCATATTCTAACCAGGAGGTTTATTTGCAATTTGACTACATCATTATTGGTGCCGGCTCAGCCGGCAACGTTCTCGCTACCCGTCTGACTGAAGATCCGAACACAACCGTGCTGCTGCTTGAAGCAGGCGGCCCGGACTATCGCTTTGACTTCCGCACCCAGATGCCCGCCGCGCTGGCATTCCCGCTACAGGGTAAACGCTATAACTGGGCCTATGAGACGGAACCGGAACCGTTTATGAACAACCGTCGCATGGAGTGCGGACGCGGTAAGGGGCTTGGCGGGTCATCACTGATCAACGGCATGTGCTACATCCGTGGCAATGCGCTGGATCTCGATAACTGGGCGCAAGAACCCGGTCTGGAGAACTGGAGTTATCTCGACTGCCTGCCCTACTACCGCAAGGCCGAGACTCGCGATGTAGGCGAGAACGACTACCACGGTGGCGATGGCCCGGTGAGCGTCACTACCTCCAAACCCGGCGTCAATCCGCTGTTTGAAGCGATGATTGAAGCGGGCGTGCAGGCAGGCTACCCGCGCACGGACGATCTCAACGGCTATCAGCAGGAAGGTTTTGGCCCGATGGATCGCACCGTCACGCCGCATGGCCGTCGCGCCAGCACCGCGCGTGGCTATCTCGATCAGGCCAAATCGCGCCCTAACCTGACCATTCGTACTCACGCCATGACCGATCACATCATTTTGACGGCAAACGCGCGGTGGGCGTCGAGTGGCTGGAAGGCGACAGCACCATTCCAACCCGCGCGACAGCGAATAAAGAGGTGCTGTTATGTGCAGGTGCGATCGCCTCTCCGCAGATCCTGCAACGTTCCGGCGTGGGTAGCGCTGAACTGCTGGCGGAGTTTGATATTCCGCTGGTGCATGATTTACCCGGCGTCGGCGAAAATCTTCAGGATCACCTGGAGATGTACCTGCAATATGAGTGCAAAGAACCGGTTTCCCTCTACCCTGCCCTGCAGTGGTGGAATCAGCCGAAAATCGGTGCGGAGTGGCTGTTTGGCGGCACCGGCGTTGGTGCCAGCAACCACTTTGAAGCAGGCGGATTTATTCGCAGCCGTGAGGAATTTGCGTGGCCGAATATTCAGTACCATTTCCTGCCAGTGGCGATTAACTATAACGGCTCGAACGCAGTGAAAGAGCACGGCTTCCAGTGCCACGTCGGATCGATGCGCTCGCCAAGCCGTGGGCATGTGCGGATTAAATCCCGCGACCCGCACCAGCATCCAGCGATTCTGTTTAACTACATGTCGCACGAGCAGGACTGGCAGGAGTTCCGCGACGCAATTCGCATCACCCGGGAGATCATGCATCAACCGGCGCTGGATCAGTATCGTGGCCGCGAAATCAGCCCGGTGTCGAATGCCAGACGGATGAGCAGCTCGATGAGTTCGTGCGTAACCACGCCGAAACCGCCTTCCACCCGTGCGGTACCTGCAAAATGGGTTATGACGAGATGGCAGTGGTTGACGCCGAAGCGCGTACACGGCTGGAAGGCCTGCGCGTGGTAGATGCGTCAATTATGCCGCAGATTATCACCGGCAATTTGAACGCCACGACTATTATGATTGGCGAGAAAATGGCGGATATGATTCGCGGGAAGGATGCGTTGCCGAGGAGCACGGCGGATATTATGTGGCAAATGGGATGCCGGTGAGAGCGAAAAAATGAGTCGTGATGTGAACTGACTCAGGAACCTATCAGATTGAGAGTTACCGTTCTACTATGAGGACCGAATCCTTATATAAAACACTGAGGTAACTCTCATGCTTCATATCCAGTATTCATGATGCTGGCTTTTTGCTGATATTTACCCTGAACATTCCTGATACAGACTATTAATACAATCTTATCTGCGACAGATTTTATTTTCTGGATATATTATGAGTGAACAAATCAAACAGGATATCGATCTGATTGAGATTTTATTTTATCTGAAGAAAAAGATTCGTGTTATCCTTTTTATTATAGCTATCTGTATGGCAATGGTGCTGTTGTTTCTGTATATCAATAAAGATAATATAAAAGTGACTTACAGTCTAAAAATAAACCAAACAACACCAGGCATACTTGTTAGCTGTGATAGCAATAATAACTTTGCCTGTCAGACCACAATGACTGAAGATGTTATTCAGCGAATTACTACATTTTTCACACCAGCCCAGATGTCAAGAACAGAGAAATAAAACTGGAATGGTCAGGAGATAAGAGAGATTTACCAACTGCTGTACAAAAATGATATACCTGACCAGGAACTGGCCATTGTATCCGAACGGTGATGGCTGTGTAACCATAAGCTCACCGGAAATAAAAAGTAAATATCCTGCTGCCATTTGCCTGGCTCTGGGATTTTTTCTAAGTATTGTGATTTCTGTAATGTTTTGCCTTGTCAAAAAATGGTAGATGAATACCAACAAAACTCTGGGCAGTAATAAACAGCATTCTGACAGAGAGTGCCTGTATAAAACTATAGTGACAATGACCGGGAAGGGAGCCCGTCTTCAGGAATGGATTCCTGTCTTTTTCACTGTAAATATCCTGGCATTATTAATGTCAGGATATTTACAGAAGAGCAGCATAACCATGACGGAACGGGGTTAAGTCAGGTTGTCCTTAACGCTATTCACAACCTCGTATACCGCCTTCAGGTTTATGTCCAGACTACATATCTCTCTCAGCAATCCTCAATAATCAGATACACCGCTTTCACCGGACCATGAACCCCGACGACTTTGATAAGCTCAATATCCGCCGTTGAACTAGGGCCGCTAATGATGTTAATGCAGGACGGCATTCGTTCACCGGCCTGCGCTTTCTGATGCAATTTTTCTGCGAGTTGCGCTACACGCGGCAGGATTGTGCTTTTACGCAGGATAAAAAGAGAAGATTCCGGGAGCGGGCTCAATGACGCCCGCGCTCGGCGGCGGAAAAAAGAACCACGCTCCCGATTCGGTTAAACCATATTCAGCATACACTACGCCAACTTTAGCCTGCTCTGCCTGCGAGATATTCTCGGCACCTTTCGCCGGATCCCAAACAACGGCATTGCATTCCTGCTGCAAACGTTCGCTAATCCCCAATTCCTCCAGCCTCGTGTCACCGCTAATCACGACCGACTGATCTCCCAGCTCTTTACACAGACGTATTGCAGCTTCTGCCGCCTTCGCCTCGCTGGTCAGCTCACAGCGCGTCAACATAACATCGCTGGCAAACTGAATAACGCGTCACAGCGCTGCTGTTGGTTAAGTGCGGTAAGCCGCTCGTTAGCATAGTTGTTAAGCGGCGCATCTTCTGCTTGCGGTTCAAGTCGCAACGGGCGACCCAGTGCCTGAGCAACGTTATTCAAAAATTCGCTCCGATTATCCATTCTTTTTCTCCTGCGCCTGATGTTTCTTAAACCAACTACGGAAACTCTCTCCGTCAGCTTCAGGAAGATCGCGTGCTTCCATCCATGCTATACGCGCCAATTTGAGTGGTGTTTTGCCGCCATTGATAACCAGCTTGCCGCATGAGCACCGGCCATCATCCGACTTCCACAATCCTGGATGACTATTGGCATAAGCGAACATTTTTATCGCCCGTTGCTCTGCTTTTGCGGTGATCCCTTTTTCAGCCATCACCCGACGATGACGCAAAATCAGTTTTGACAGCGGAATACGCACCGGACACACGCTGTCACAAGCAGTGCATAAAGAGCAGGCGTAGGGTAAATCTTTAAAATCTTTATAGCCGCCAAGTAGCGGAGAAATCACCGCACCAATTGGCCCTGGGTAAATAGAGCCATATCCATGACCGCCAATATGGCGATATGCCGGACAAGTATTCATACAAGCCCCGCAGCGAATACAGCGCAGCACATCCCGAAATTCAGAGGCCAGCACCTCAGAACGCCCGTTATCGACAATAACCAGATGAAACTCTTCAGGACCATCAACGTGCCCCGCTTCTCGCGGTCCTGTCAGCCAGGTGTTGTATCCCGTCAAACGTGCACCAACGGCACTGCGCGCCAGCATGGCGATCAATACATCTACCTCGGCAAACGTGGGGGCAATACGCTCCATTCCCATCACTGCAATATGCGTTTTAGGCAGCGTGGTACACATTCGCGCATTACCTTCATTGGTCACCAGGCATACCGAACCTGTCTCTGCCACCGCGAAATTACAGCCGGTAATACCTATTTCAGCACTGAGGAAATCTTCGCGGATTTTTTGCCGGATGAATAAGGTCATCGCTTCAGGCGTTTCCGGCCCCTCATAGCCCAGACGTTCGTGTAGCACTCGACGGATCTGATGGCGATCTTTATGAATTGCCGGGACCACAACATGAGAGGGCGGATCTTGATCCAGCTGGAGAATGTATTCACCCAGATCGGTTTCAATCACCTGAATCCCGGCATCCTGCAACACATGATTGACACCAATCTCTTCGGTCACCATCGATTTAGATTTCACCACCTTCCGGGCATTTTTGCGTTGGGCAACCTGTAAAATGTAGCGAGTGGCGTCTTCTTTAGTTTTTGCAAAATAGACGTGACCGCCGTTTTGCGTCACTTTTTCTGAGAGCTGGTACAGATAAGCGTCGAGATTACTCAGAACATGATCACGTATCTGGGCGGCCCGATCGCGCCACTCCTCCCAGTGCCCCAATTCATCGACCATTTTTTGCCGATTTGCCCCGATACGCTGCTGCGCGTTTGCCACCGCTTTGCGCATGATCGGATCTTCAATTTGCTGACGGATGCGTGTCTTAAAATCTGTATTACTGGTTTTGATCGACATCTTTATATCCTCAGCGGCTCATCAACACTTCAGCAATATGCATCACTTTGACTTCTGCCCTTCCCGTTGTAATCGCCCACTGATGTTCAGCAGGCAACTCACGTCAGCACCAATTAAATACTCAGGGCGGACTTCCATCAGGTGCGCAACCTTTTCTTTCACCATCTCGCCGGATATTTCGGCCATTTTGACCGAGAACGTGCCGCCAAATCCGCAGCAGGTATCCTGTTCAGCAAAGGTCAACAGCTCCAGTCCACGCACATTTTTCAGCAGCGTAAGTGGCTCGTCCTTCACCCCCAGCTTACGGGCCAGGCTACAAGATGGGTGATACACCGCTCTCCCTTGCAAACTGGCACCTACATCGACTACCCCTAATGTATTAACAATAAAAGAGGTGAGATCCTGCATACGCGCGGCAACCTTTTCGGCTCGTGATGCCCATTCAGGTTCATCCGCCAGATACGTCGGGTAACTTTTTACGGCATAGGTGCAAGAGCCAGCCGGTGAAATAATGGGATCGTCGTTATCCTCCAGTGCGGCGATCAGATTTTTCATCCCTGGAATCGCTTCTTTGATATAACCACTATTGATCGCAGGCTGACCGCAGCATCCCTGTTTCTCTGGGAAATTTACGCGACAGCCGAGTTTTTCCAGTAGCAGCACGGAGTCTCGTGCCATTCTTGATTTCAGGGCGTCACCAATACAGGTGACAAAGAAATTGACATTCACAACTAATACTCCATTACTTCATGCCCATTTATGCCCGATGGTTCCCCCCACCGGGGGATCAATCATCAATAAATATGGCGTTCTTTTTTAATTGGCTAGCAACATACCACCCCTCATTTGTATGACAAATGATAATCTTTCATCCAAACTTCAAATGCAATAACTAATTTTATTTCTTTCGGCATCGCTCACATTTTATGGGGAAATCGACGATCATTTTTGGCATAAGAAATCCATTTAAAAATGGCTACATCCCTTATACCTATTCAGAGCTACTTATTCAGGGGTTATTGAGATATACACTGATGGTGTACAAAAAAATCACCGACAATAATCACGTATCAAGTAATAGTCGGCATTTTATTTAATTGAAGCAATTTAGTTTGCATTTTTATTTAAAAACTGAGCTAGAGTCCATCAGAAAAAAATATATAAAGCCCAAACCACCGTTGGAAATAGAAATAGTTGAAAGGCTCACAACTCCCGGAATGCGGATTATCTTTGCCCTGATTTCTGGCGGTTTTATTCAGGGTGCAAGCTGTCTGACCCTTTCCCGATATTCTCCCGGAGTACAACCAAACTCGCGGACAAACGCCTTGTGAAAAGATGATTCACTGGCATAGCTACTGACTCAGCGATCACCACAACAGGAGCATTCCGGAAACATCTGGGCCGCTATTTGTAGACGCAACTTTGTTAATACAGCTAGCGGCGTGGTTCCGGAAACATCACGGAAAAGCTGGGCAAAACTTGCCCGGGACATGTGGGCGATGCTGGCCAGCGATTCGACGGTCCAGGCGTGTCCTGGCATTTCCAGCATTTGCTGTATTACCGCACCAAGACGTGGATGCAGAAGCAAACTGAGAATGTTTTTCTCAGTATTAACCTGTGCAATCCACTCACGCACCGCGAGGGTAAAGAATGTAGCGCAGATCTGGCTACACAGTGCATCCACTCCCGCATTGCCGATCTGGATTCCTGTTGTAAAAACGGGATCGCCTCCCTCAGCCAGTTATATTCCACGCTGTGGTTAACTGGTGCTAAAAACAGCGTTTCCGGCAAAGACGTTAAAAAATAACGCGCCGAATGTTGCAGCCGAAGAGTGCCGCAGACAATACAGGTCGATTCATTATCGACATGACTCAGGCGATGAGCTGAATTTTGTGGTAGCAGGACCACATTTCCCGGGCGTAATGTAAAAATCTCTCCCGTCGGCATTTCCAGCTTCGCCGCTCCTTGCGTTAACGCATGCCAACGAATAACCGACAATTCCCCGGCACCATGTGGAAGCTGCCAGTCACTTCCTAACACGCAATTCTTATCGATCGTTCCTTGTGGAGCGTTAAGCATCAACAAACGGCTAAGGGCATCCATATCAGACTCCTGAGTGGTTTTTGATTACAAACACCAACAATCTTAGACAATAATTAATCCAATACCATCAAATGGTTAATCATGATTTTTGTTTTGTGATTCTGATTATGAAAAAGAAAATACCAGACGATAAGACAAAATATCAAGCGTTGTGAAGAAATGTTATTTGCTCTTTTGCGTCTATAGTCATGATGTCAAATGAACGCGTTTCGACAGGAAATCATCATGAATAAATATCAGGCAGTGATTATTGGTTTTGGCAAGGCTGGAAAAACATTAGCCGTCACGCTGGCAAAAGCAGGTTGGCGAGTGGCTCTCATCGAACAATCAAATGCAATGTATGGCGGGACCTGTATTAATATCGGCTGCATCCCAACCAAAACATTGGTTCATGACGCACAGCAGCACACAGATTTTGTCCGTGCCATACAGCGTAAAAATGAAGTGGTTAATTTTTTACGTAATAAGAATTTTCATAATCTTGCGGATATGCCCAATATCGACGTGATCGACGGCCAGGCGGAGTTTGTCAATAATCATAGCCTGCGTGTTCATCGGCCTGAGGGAAATCTGGAGATTCATGGCGAGAAAATTTTTATTAATACCGGTGCACAAGCCGTGGTTCCGCCAATTCCTGGAATTACCACCACGCCTGGTGTATATGACAGCACCGGATTACTTAATCTAAAAGAATTGCCTGGGCATTTAGGTATTTTGGGCGGCGGATATATTGGCGTTGAGTTCGCTCTATGTTCGCTAATTTTGGCAGCAAAGTAACCATTTTAGAGGCAGCTTCGCTGTTTTTGCCTCGGGAAGATCGGGATATTGCTGATAATATCGCGACGATTTTACGCGATCAGGCGTCGATATAATCCTCAATGCCCATGTGGAGCGAATCAGTCACCATGAAAATCAAGTGCAAGTGCATAGCGAGCACGCCCAACTGGCGGTGGATGCACTGTTAATAGCTTCCGGTCGTCAACCGGCTACCGCTTCGTTACATCCAGAAAATGCAGGTATCGCAGTAAACGAGCGCGGGGCAATTGTCGTTGACAAGCAATTACATACCACCGCAAACAATATTTGGGCGATGGGAGATGTTACCGGCGGGCTGCAATTTACTTACATTTCACTGGATGATTACCGCATTGTGCGTGATGAGTTGCGTGGAGAAGGCAGACGTAGTACTGATGATCGGAAAAATGTGCCTTATTCCGTATTTATGACACCGCCCCTGTCCAGGGTTGGTATGACAGAAGAACAAGCCAGAGAGAGTGGTGCTGATATTCAGGTGGTGACATTGCCTGTAGCTGCAATTCCGCGCGCAAGAGTGATGAAACGATACCCGTGGGGTATTAAAAGCGATTGTTGATAATAAAACCCAACGTATATTAGGGGCATCACTGCTGTGTGTTGACTCCCACGAGATGATCAATATAGTGAAAATGGTGATGGATGCCGGGCTGCCTTATAGCATATTACGCGATCAGATATTTACTCATCCGTCGATGAGCGAATCACTCAATGATCTATTTTCATTAGTCAAATAAACCCAAAATCAGACGCCAGGACAAATATTCTGGCGTCTCAGAGAAAAGAATCTTATTAATTCCCTGTTACTTTATAACTTCTTAATCACTTCATTGATGGTATTTTATATGTTTAAATCTGTTTTATTTGCAACACTATTATCTGGCGTTATGGCATTTTCCACCAATGCAGATGATAAATAATTCTGAAACATATCAGCGTCTCGTCAGTATCAGCATCACCGACAGTTCTGGAGGATGCCATTGCTGATATAGCCAGAAAATATAATGCTTCATCCTGGAAAGTCACATCGATGCGAATTGATAATAATTCAACCGCAACAGCAGTATTGTATAAATAAGGATGTTTACAATGGAGAAATACCTGCACCTGTTAAGTCGGGGAGATAAAATTGGCCTGACATTGATTCGTCTGAGTATTGCGATTGTTTTTATGTGGATTGGGTTATTAAAGTTTGTCCCTTACGAGGCAGACAGCATTACACCATTCGTCGCAAACAGTCCACTAATGTCGTTCTTTTATGAACACCCGGAAGACTATAAACAGTATCTGACTCACGAAGGCGAATACAAACCAGAAGCAAGGGCATGGCAATCGGCCAATAATACCTATGGTTTTTCCAACGGTCTTGGCGTCGTGGAGGTGATTATGCTCTGCTGGTTTTGGCTAATCCTGTCAATCGCTGGTTAGGTTTATTGGGAGGGCTGATGGCATTTACCACACCGTTGGTAACACTCTCATTTTTAATCACCACCCCGGAGGCATGGTACCCGCATTGGGTGACGCTCATCATGGTTTCCCTTATTTATCCGGTGCTGGTCGCCTGGTATTGAAAGATACTCTGATGCTGGCAGGTGCTGTCATGATAATGGCAGATTCGGCGCGGGAAATTCTTAAACAACGCAGTAATGAATCCAGTTCAACGTTAAAAACTGAATATTGATAATCCGAACACTGTCTGTTGTTCACTTTTTCAGGCGTCAGGCTCCCTTTCTGATGATGAACCTGACGCCATATTACCGGAGATATGACAGAGTGAAGATCAATATCACTCCCCTGTTAAAAGATTCTTGTCGTCTCAGGTAAAATAAGTGATTAATATCAATCATGTATTTTTACAGCAAGACAACCACGAACAAACTCAGGATTAAAATGTTTTACCGATTCCCCAACATAACCCAAATCAAGCGAACTAATTTGCGCCATTTCTTTCTCTGTCAGTGAGAAATCCCAGATAGCAAAATTTTCTTCGATACGCTGTTGATGTGTCGATTTCGGAATAACGACCACTCCCCGTTGAATATTCCAACGCAGAATGACTTGAGAAATCGATTTTTGATGGGCATCTGCAATACTCTGAAGCAGATTATTTTCAAAGGGTTTATGTCGTCCACCACCTAACGGAGCCCATGCTTCAGGCTGCACGTTATAATACTTCATGGTTGCCAGCGCCTCTGGTTGGGCAAAATAGGGATGCAACTCGACCTGGTTGACCATCGGTTTAACTCTTACCGTTTCACAAAAGTTCGCCAGAACATGAGGATAGAAATTGGAAACCCCAATTGCTTTTAATTTGC
>ENA-OQDE01000993-OQDE01000993.1-human-gut-metagenome-genome-assembly--contig:-NODE-993-length-12955-cov-1.388369_pt1 | contig 12955 bp, 16 predicted proteins | sample MGYA00242768_ERZ504595 | MGnify/ENA primary metagenome ERZ504595 (study PRJEB26092, sample SAMD00036307) | human gut metagenome | host: Homo sapiens | study: EMG produced TPA metagenomics assembly of...
ACAATAGGCTGTAATCCCTGGGACAGACCGATGACCAGGGAGAAGAATATCATGTTCACCTTGGTTATGATGCCTGCGCAGGCCAGGGGAATCTCACTTCCATAGTGGGATTGGGCTCCGTAATAGCGAAGGATGTTGTTCATTACAATCTGTACCACCATCATGGCCATCTGGTTAAAGAAGGGGGCCATACCCAGGGCGGCAATGGCTTCATATGGGATGGAACAGGCACAAGAGAGCCCAGGGACAGGCGCACTGTCTTAAACCGGGTCAGGTATACAATGACCATGATGCCGGATATGATCTGCCCGATGATGGTAGCCAGTGCGGCCCCCGCCATCCCCATGTGGAAGCCGAAGATAAACAACGGGTCCAGTATGGTATTGAGGACGGCGCCGGTGAGAGTACACATCATGGAAAACGGGGACTGCCGTCTGCGCGGATCAGGTTGGAGCCGCCTGTGGTCAGGATAAGGAATGGAAATCCAAGGGACGTGATGCCGGTATAGGTCAGTGAATAGTCCAGAACATCCGGAGTGGCCCCAAATACAATCATAAGCGGTTTCAGGAAAAGCCTGACCGTGAGACATAGGAGGACCCCTATGCAGCCAGCATAAATACAGCGTTGCCTGCATAGCGTGTGGCTTCCTCTTTTTCGCCGCTGCCAAGGGACAGATTAAATTGGCAGCCCCGCCGATGCCGCACATCAGGGAGATGGCAGTACAGGTGATGGTAAGGGGAAAGCCACGTTGGTGGCAGCATTTCCCAGCATACCCACGCTTCTTCCTATGTAAAACTGGTCTACAATGTTATACAGGGCGCTGACCAGCATGGCTATGATGCTGGGTATGGCAAACCGGGCCAAAAGCTGGTTCACGGGCAGAATACCCAGTGGATTTTCTTGAGATGATGAAGATTTCATAAGCTACCTCGTCTTTCGTAAATAAAAGAAGACTCCCTGTCAGTTTGCGAATGACAGGGAATCACATGTATCATTGGTATAATTATACTACCCGATTCCTCCAAATACAATTCCCAAAACAAAGACCGCAGCCGTTAAACCGCAGAACAGATAGGATGTCATGAAAGAAAACCAGGGTCCTATGGGACGCAGACGGCCTTTTTCCACTTCTTTTTTCGCATAGTCCGATCCAAATACCCAGAAAAACATGATACCGGCCAAACCTGCTCCAAGAGGGCAGATATAGATGGATACAAAATCCATCCACCGGATACAATGCCCTGGATGCACAGTCCGATGGCCAGGGCGGCAGCCGTTATTACGGAGACAGATGTCCTGCGGCTGAGCTTAAACTGCTGCTGTAAAGCGGCAATGGGGGCCTCGAACAGATTAATCAGGGAGGAGATCCCGGCAAACAGTACGGCTGTGAAGAACACGATAACCAGGACACGGCTTCCGGGCATGGATTTAAAAAGGTTGGGAAGGTAAATGAAAATCAGTCCGGGTCCGCCTTCATCCAGCCCGGAACCGCAGTTGCCATGGCCGGGATGATGACAAGAGCAGCAAGCAGGGCTGCCAGGGTGTCAAAAAGGGCTACCTTCATGCTGCATTGGTCACATCCTCCCGGTCATCCAGATAGGAGCCGTAGATTAAGGTGCCGTTTCCTGCCAGTGACAGTGAGAAGAACGCCTGTCCCAGGCGAATACCATGTCATGGGATCTGCCAGCCTTTAAGGTTCAATCCGGAAGAATATAGCGGTATCCATCCGCGGCAGAGGCTGGAACGCCATGTAGACAGCCAGTCCCAGGAACAAGAGGAAGAATAGGGCATGATTATTTTGTTGATTTTTTCAATACCGCCGGATATGCCAGTACCATGATGATAAAGGTGATAACCAGTCCAACAGTCTGCCAGAAATTATTTCCGAAGGATCCGGCCATGGAACTAAAAGCAAGGGCAAAGCCGTCCACATCGCCGGGAGCCAGTGTAGTGCCGGTCAGAGAACCCGCGCTGTAGCGGAGGATCCAGCCCACGATAACAGAGTATCCGATAGCCAGGGCCAGGGAGCCCAGAACCGGGATATATCCGATGCTTCTCCCAGACGCCGTCCTTTTCCCCTGCTGGCCATGGCCTGGCCAAAGGCGCCTATAGGTCCGGAGCGGGCGGCGCGGCCGAATGCCATTTCCCCGATAACGCCGGAAAGGCTATCATAATGACAAAGAGGAAATAGGGAAGCAGAAAGGTGCCGCCGCCGTATTTGGAGACTCTGGCGGGAAACATCCATATATTGCCCATTCCAACGGCGGAACCGATGCAGGACAGGATAAATCCCCAATTTGTTTTCCAGGAATCCCTTTGAGTGTCAGTTGAGTTAATCACGTAAAACCTCCAAAGTTGGTGTATGTAGTCCGCTGCTCCGCATACAGTTCAGCATGCGAGGCAGCGTCGTGTTTTATCTTTTATTTCTGGTTCTGTACAAACTGCTTATCAAACTCAGGATTGAAGTAGTAAAAATTCTTTTCATCCAGCTTGGACTTTATCTTTTCCAGCGCCTCCCCGAAACGCTGGAAATGCACGACTTCCCTGGCCCGGAGGAATTTAAGGGGTTCTCTTACCTCCGGGTTTTCAATGATGCGGATCAGGTTGTCATACGTGGTCCTGGCCTTCTGTTCTGCCGCCAGATCCTCATGAAGGTCTGTGATGGCATCGCCTTTGGACTGGAATTCGCAGGCATTAAAGGGAACACCTGCAGCAGCCGTAGGCCAAAGAGCTGTGGTGTGGTCGATATAATAGGCGTCAAAGCTGCTGTCTTGGCCTGTTCCGGGGTCAGATTCTTGGTCAGCTGATAGATAATGGCGCAGATCATTTCCAGATGGGCAAGCTCTTCTGTGCCAATATCTGTCAGCAGTCCGCCCACTTCCTTGCATGGCATAGTGTAACGCTGGGAAAGATAACGCATGGAAGCAGCTAATTCGCCGTCAGGACCGCCGAACTGGCTGATAATCAGGGACGCTGTCTTGGGACAGGTCTGGGTAATTTTTACGGGAAATTGTAACCGTTTTTCATAAGTCCACATGGTCAGACACCTCCTTATTTTAATGTTCCGGGCAGTCCCATGGCAGAGGTCCGTCTGACCAGGTAAAATGCTTCTGGCCGGGATACTTGGTATGGGATTCGGACTTGTTATTGGTTTCAGGGCAGACACAGTTCAGGGTAAGGGGTTCATATTCCTTGGCAAAGGAATCCAGAAGCTGTTTTCTTTGGGCCATGGCCTGGCTGAACGCGTCTAATGCCTGGCCGTCTGTTGGGTGGGTATCCAGATACAGGTTCAGGTCATTGACAACAAAACTTATCTCATTAATCTGCTGAAGCAGCTGGCAGCGGTCAGGCATTTTTTTCACCTCCTACTATAAAAAACGGCAGATCCAGGCAGGGAAAAATAGTTCCCTGTTTCAGGGCTTTGGATGGCTCATAAGGTGTTTCCCAGGGCTGCATGGGAACAGTGGCAATGGCCAGCTGTACTCCTGGTCCGGGAGCGGGAAGCTCTTTGCTGCACCCGCATTGTGATGCAGGAACTTTGGCGTCGCAATTGCATAATTCATATGATTCACTCCTTTCTGTTGATTGGCCTTGTACAGGCTTCATGATTAGTATGAGCCTGATGCGTTTTTTTAGGTTATTTAAAAACTGTCAGTATATCCAGAAATCGTCGGAGTGTTTTTAAATGGGATTTTTTGCTGAATCCGTATTTCTAAAGTTGAACGTGCAGTATGTTTTTCCGGTTGTATCGGCAGCAGAAAGATAGAGTGAATCCTGATTTAGAATTGATTAAGAACAAGCGCAGAAGTCAGAAATTCTAATATTGGCAGTAAAAGAATGTTTGATTGTCCCTGCCTTTCAATATAAAATTTAAAAAAATTAGGCTATGTTAAAGTAGTTCGGTGCCCGGACTTGCGTCCTGAGCACCGATGTATCTGCAGTCTGACATGATACAGGTATCATGTCTCATGTTTCCCGCCTGCTGTATGGGGCGCTGTATTCCCCTTACCGCTCGGCAGTCTGCTGTTCCCCGCGTATCCGGCACACCGCACGGCCTCCTGGGCATCCAGGGTCAGTGTGGCACCGGACCGGCTTACATCATGGATCTTTACAATGTCAGCCAGTTCCTGGGATTCGCCGGCAGAATATCCTTCAGCACCTCAGGATATCTGGTGAGGAGTTCAGGGCGGTACAGCCTGGTCTTGCTGTTGTCATTGATGGCGCCGTAATACACATCTGCCTCCACCATGTCCTGGAACATGTGGCTGCCGTAGGAAAGATCCGGGTGGTAGCCTGCCTTTCCGTAAGCCACCTCGCAGATGGCGCTGAACTGGCTGATTTCCGCATAGACCACGGGTACGCCTAATTCAGGGGACGAGGTTCCGATGCGGCCGGGCACCAGCAGCATCAGCTTCTTATCCGTATCCTCAAAATGCTGGTTGATGCGGCTGATTAAACGGGCCACGTCCGGCTTCTTGGCATATTCGTATTCATAGTATTTCTGGGGATCCACCCACACAATGTAGTCGATGGGTTCCTCCTTGGACCGGCGCATGGACGTTCTGCGCACGTCAAAGAGAAATTCGTGGTCCACGCCGTCCGGTATATGTACCTGCTCGGATTTGGCGGTCTGAAGGGGACGGCATTGCAGCAGGTTCAGCCTCCATATGCCTTCCTCCGGACTGGTGACGGCAAACTCCACATCCACCGGGCGTTCATATTCTTTCTCCAGCATCTTCATGAGGGTGCGCATCATCCGTATGAACTCCAGATTGTCCACCAGGCCCTGGCAGTCCCCAAAATAGATGGTTCTGTATATATGGCGCTCGGCCAGCATGTCCTCGGCATCCGTATCCCTGCTCAGCACCATTTTCTTCTGCCATTGGGAAAAGTCCAGTATTTTTTCCAGGGACTTGGTACAGAGCGACTTGGTTCCAAAATCCAGGACATCCACCTTGCGCTGGGAAAATTTGTGGCGTTCAGCCAGGGTGGTCCTTAAGTTGGCCTGCGCCCTGTCAAGGCCGATAAGACGGGGGTAATCGCCGGGCGTCCTCTCCACAGCCCTGGTCCCCAGCCCCATGACCATGCGCAGCATTCCTGCTTCCGGGTTCAGGTGCTCCATCCATTTATAAGGGTTATAGGAACAGCCCATACCGGCAGCCACCGGCATATAGAGGTCGCCGTACTGCTGCCCGGCCACCTGCTGAATCAGCAGGGCCATCTGTTCATCCACATCCAGCAGGTGGCGTTTCCTGCGGTATTCAATGGCCTGTTCGTTCATGGTGCTGGCATATACGCGGCGGATGGCTTCCTCCAGTTCCTCCATCCGTTCCTCCTTGGTGCCCTGGTTCATACAGAAGATGGATTCGTATTTGCCGGAGAATGCATTGCCGTATCCGTCCTCCATGATGCTGCTGGAACGGACAATGATTGGGGTGGTCCCGTAGTGGTCCAGCATATCGCTCAGCTCTTCACGTATATCTTCGGGCAGGGAACCGCCCCGCAGCCGTTTGGTCAGTTCCTCGGTCTCCTTAAAATGTTCCTTTTCCAGACGGTGTCTGGCCTTTAACTCCGCACAGCGGTTATATACCAGATACCGGTAGAAAACATCCGTGCCGATGAAAAAGGAGTTATGGGGTTCCACATGCCCTGCGTACTCCGGCATGTTGAGTTCAATCAGCTTCCTGGCAACCAGCAGGCCGCAGGCCTTGCCTCCAATTACACCCCCGCCGATTTTGCGCATCCAGACCCTGCGGAAATCCTCCTCTGTGAAATGCTTCAGTATCAGCTGTTCCATGTGGCTCTCCGTGGTCATAAGCCGGTTGCAGATACATTTTTTTTCTTCCCTTGTCAGGTTTTCCTTTTTAAGGATTTCTGGCCATCCAACCATTTTTCTTACCCCCTTCTGTATTTTTATTTGCTGAAAAAATGACACTTATAACACTTATAAGCATATGATTATACATACTTCTCCGAGTTTTTCTCAATGCCCGGAATTGCCATTTTGATAAATTCAATCATGCTCCGGGTCAGGTATTTATTTTTTTATAATACAGGTAAACATCTCTTACTGCCTCCGGGTCGTCAATTTTATAATATATGATATCCGGGTTTTCCGGAAGGCATTTGACCACGGTGTCGCTGACAAATGAGGCGCCCATGCCGTACTCTGTCAGGTGATAGGTGGTTAAGAGCTGGTTCAGCTTTAAGGTATAGTTTAACTGGATTCCTGCCCGGCCCAGTATGGCGTCCACACGTTCCCTGGTATCATTGTGGGACCGCAGCATGACAAAGCTCATCCTTGAACTTCTTTAGGGATACGGCCGGAAAGGTATCGTTCTGGTGAAGGCAGCGCTTTATGTCGGAAGCCTTAAGCTGGTATTTTACCGCTCTCCGGTTGCTGTCAAAGGAGGAGGGAACAGCCAGCAGCAGGCGTTCTCCATGAAGCGCTCCTTTTCGTAGATGCCCGCGTCCAGCAGATAGTTGTCTATGATAATGTCCAGTTCCCCGGCAAAGAGCTTTTGCTCCAGCAGCGGGGTGTGTCCCTCAAACAGGTTCAGCTTCACGTGGGGATAGGCCTGCGGAACTTATCAATGATGGGTGGAAAATAAAGGATGAAAAGAGATAGGTCCCGCCCACGGACAGACGGCCTGTTTTCAGCTCCTGGAGATTGCCCACATAGTAGGCGAACTCATTTTCCAGGTCCATGATTTTCTCGGCGGTCTTGATGTATTTCTTGCCGCATTCCGTCAGCTGGATGGGGCTGGTGCTCCGGTCAAAGAGGGGCATGCCTATCTTTGTCTCAATCTTCTTAATCATGGAACTGAGGGCCGGCTGGGATATGTAAAGGTTCTCAGCAGCCTTGGAAAAGCTCTGTTCCTTATAGACTTCGTATACGTAATTCATCCCGCTGAACATAGCTGCACCTCCTATAAGTTTTTGATTATATGTTTTATTCAAATATAAATATTTGTTTTTATTCTAGGATATTTTTATAATAAAGGCAAGAACAAATATATCTGACTAATGTTTGATGCGGAGGCCATGAATGAGACATGTAACGGAATATTCCAAACAGGAACTGAATGATATGTTAAAAGAGCTTACCATACAGTTCCAGGAAGCCAAGAAATTGAATTTAAAACTGAATATGGCCAGGGGAAAACCCGCAGCAGCCCAGTTGGATATGAACATGGGCCTGTTGGAGTTTCCAGAGGGCTGTACGCTGGAGGACGGTACAGATGCAAGGAATTACGGCGTTTTAGAAGGGATTCCTGAATGCAGGCGTCTGTTGGGCCAGCTTTTGGGCCTGAAGCCGGACCAGATTATAATAGGAGGTAATTCCAGCCTGAATCTGATGTTCGACACCATGGCGTTCCACTGTCTTTTCGGAACACAGGGAAAAAAGCCATGGAGCTTCTATGCATATGAGGGCAGTCCTGTGAAATTCCTTTGTCCGGTCCCGGGGTACGACAGGCATTTCCAGATTTGCGAGGAGCTGGGAATCCAGATGATTCCCGTACCCTTCTGGAGGACGGACCGGATATGGAGATGGTGGAACATGGTAAGAGGATGCGTCCATCAAAGGAATCTGGTGTGTTCCCCTTCACTCCATCCTCAGGGCGTGTGCTACAGCGACCGGGTGGTGGACCGCCTGGCGTCTATGGAGACGGCTGCCCCGGATTTCAGGATATTCTGGGACAATGCCTACGGTGTGCACCATATTTATCAGGAAGTGCCCCTCAAAAATATCCTGGATGCATGTGAGGCCGGCGGCCATCCAAACAGGGCTTACTATTTCTTCTCAACCTCTAAGATAACATTTCCGGGGGCAGGTATTTCCCTTATTGCTTCAGGACCGGACAACATGAAGGAGTTTAAGCGCCATATGTCCTCACAGACCATTGGACATGACAAGCTGAACCAGCTAAGGCATGTGCAGTATTTCAAAACGCCGGAAAACATCCGCGCCCATATGGCGGATCTGGCAGAGGTGCTGAGGCCCAAATTTGATATGGTGTTAAACCGTCTGGAGGAGGAACTGGAAGGCAGCGGACTGGCAGTGTGGAGCCGTCCGAAGGGAGGCTATTTCATCTCCCTGGACACGCTTGCAGGATGTGCAAAGCGTACCGTGCAGCTGGCTAAGGAGGCAGGTGTCACGCTCACAGGCGCAGGCGCAACCTATCCCTACAAGAGGGATCCGCAGGACAGAAATATCCGCATTGCTCCCACCTATCCCACGCCGGAGGAGTTAAAATCAGCCATGGACATATTTATTCTGTGCGTTAAGATAGCGGGAATCGAGTCAGTGGTGAATCAGGGGAACTAAGTATTGGGATACTATAAACAGGCAGCAGCCGGGCAGAAAAGGAGAACAGGTATGGAGAAACTATATAATCCTTATGATAATGTGTTAAAGGTAGTAAAGGAAGCAGCCGATATACTGGGCTATACGGACAGTGACATAGAGGCCATTAAGTACCGGAGAGGGAACTTAAGGTTGCGATTCCGGTGCGGATGGACGATGGGACAACGAAGGTATTTGAGGGATACAGGGTGCAGCACTCCACATCCCGCGGACCGGCCAAGGGCGGAGTGCGTTTCCATCCTGCGGTAAATCCTGACGAGGTCAGGGCCCTGGCAGCCTGGATGACATTCAAGTGCGCAGTGGTGAATATTCCTTACGGCGGCGGCAAGGGCGGCGTTGTCTGCGACCCCAATGAGCTGTCTGAAAATGAAATCCGGGCAATCACCAGAAGATACACGGCAGCCATTGCTCCCCTTATTGGGCCGGAACAGGATATCCCGGCTCCTGATGTAGGCACCAATGCGGCTGTTATGGGCTGGATGATGGATACCTACAGCATGCTGAAGGGCCACTGCATCCACGGCGTGGTTACAGGCAAGCCAATCTGCCTGGGAGGCGCCCTTGGAAGAAATGAAGCCACGGGACGGGGCGTCATGTATACCACAAAAAATATACTGAATAAAATGGGAATTCCGGTTCAGGGAACCACGGTAGCATTCAGGGAATGGGAAATGTGGGCAGCATCACAGCCAAGCTGCTTCACAGGGAAGGAATGAAGATCATAGCGGTCAGCGATGTATCCGGCGGAATCTGTAATCCGCAAGGACTTAACGTACCGGCTATCCTGGATTACCTCTCCCTTAACAGAAAGAATCTGTTAAAGGATTACAATGAAGAGGGAATGAGCCGCATTACCAATGAGGAACTGTTGGAGATGGATGCCAGGTACTGGTGCCGGCAGCCCTTGAAAATCAGATTAACGCTTCCAATGCACATAAAATCCGTGCGGAAATCATCGTGGAGGCTGCAAACGGCCCGGTGGCCGCAGACGCTGACGGGATACTCCAGGAAAGAGGCATTACTGTTGTGCCTGATATCCTGGCCAATGCAGGCGGCGTAGTTGTTTCTTATTTTGAATGGGTTCAGAATATACAATCCGTGAGCTGGACCGAGGAAGAAGTCAACGAGAAACTGAAGGATATCATGGATCCTGCGTTTGAAGCAGTATGGGATATTGCAAAGAGACAGAATGCCACACTGCGCACCGGCGCTTACCTGATTGCCGTGAAGGCGGGTAGTGGAGGCCAAGGCGGCAAGGGCAATCTGGCCATAAAGCGAATCACAGAAAAAATCATAGAATTTCCGAATAGCAGCAGTTACACAAAGACCAGGCACTGGGGATGCCTGGTCTTTTACTGTGTATAAAGGGGGATAAAATGTGTGAAAGGGGGAGGGCCCTTTCGGTTTTGCAACAATTTATTTGCTGTGTTTTTCTTGCTTACAGGACACATTATAATACAGGTATATTGCAAAAACCATTGTCAGAAGACAAAGAAATATTGCAATTAGCACAAGCTGTGTTAGAATAGGGTTAAACGCACCTGCGGCTTGCGGCCGCGCAGGGCAGGGACGCTGGGGACAGCCGGTATTTTTAAGGAGGAGATCCATGTACCAGGAAGAAAGTTTTAAGACGCAGAGGGTGGTATATGCCATACGCGCAGCGATGAAGGGATATGAGTATAAAATGCACTGCCATGATGTATATGAGGTTTATTACATGATTTCAGGCAACGCAGAGTATCTGCTGGAGGGCAGGACCTACACACCCAGGCCCGGAAGCCTGATTATCATACCGCCGGGCTGTTTTCACGGGTTAAGGGTGCTGGATTCGGATGAATATAACCGGATACGTCTGCACTTTGCCGCCGAACTTCTGCAGGAAGAGGAACAGGCTCTTTTGCTGGAGCCTTTTGGAACCGGATGGTGCTGCTATGAGGAACAGTTTCAGCTGGAGTGGTATTTTCACTCCCTGGAGGAGTGTGGGAATTATGGAAAAGATTTACAGGATATTGCAATCCGCACACGGGTTCTGTCTCTTTTGACCAAGATTTTGCAATATATAGGGAGGCTTCAGGAACTTCCAGGGGAAAGGAAGGACAGGTCCAGGAAATCATCCGCTATATCAACCAGAATCTGTCCGCTCCGCTGAGCCTGGAAGGGCTGGCACAGACCTTCTATATGAGCAAAAATCATCTCACAGCTGTATTTAAGAGGGCCACGGGAACCACGGTGGCCCGGTACATCCTATATAAGCGCATGGCCATTGTGAGAAAAGAGCTGTCAATGGGGGTGCCGGCAGCAGAGGCAGCGTCCAGAGCGGGATTTGGAGACTACTCCAGTTTTTTCAGGGCTTACAAAAAAATGTTTGGATGCGCGCCCTCTGATAAAAGCGCGCCGGGAATGCCTGAGATGGATAAGGGAAGTATGGTTTGAGAATGCGCGGGGACTCAAAAATAAGGTTTAAGAATGTACGTAAATAAATTCTTGACAGGAAAAAAATACCATGATATTATCGATTAAACCTATAGAAATAGTAGGAATTAAGAGACGGAGGACAATATCATGGGAGAGAAGCGTAAGAGATCAGACAGACATTTTAAATTTGAGACAACCCAGCTTCACGGAGGTCAGGAGCAGCCCGACCCTTCAACAGGGGCAAGGTCGGTACCGATTTACCAGACATCATCGTATGTATTGATAACTGCGACCACGCGGCGGCACGATTCAATCTCAGCGACCCGGGAAATATATACAGCCGTCTTACCAATCCTACCCTGGATGTATTTGAACAGAGAATGGCGCAGCTGGAAGGCGGCGTGGCAGCCTGGCCACGGCTTCCGGGGCAGCGGCCCTGTCCTATACCTTCCAGAACCTGACACGGGCAGGGGATCATATTGTGTCTTCCGGCCATATATACGGCGGCACCTACAATTACCTGGCCCACACCTTTCCGGAATACGGGGTGGAGACTACATTTGTGGATCCGGCTGATTTAGAGGCGGTAGAGGCAGCTATCAGGGATAATACAAAGGCTGTCTTTATAGAGACACTGGGAAACCCTAATTCCGATATCGCTGATATAGAAAAAATTGCTTCTATTGCACACCGGCATCAGATTCCTTTGGTAATAGATAATACCTTTGCAACGCCGTATCTTGTCCGTCCCATTGAGTACGGTGCTGACATCGTGGTACATTCAGCCACAAAGTTCATCGGCGGTCATGGAACTGCGGTGGGCGGCGTGATTGTGGACGGCGGAAGGTTTGACTGGGCTGCTTCTAAAAAATTCCCGGGACTTTCAGAGCCAAATGCCAGCTACCACGGAATCCGTTTTGCCCAGGATGTGGGAGCGGCTGCCTTTGTCACCCGGATACGGGCCATTCTTCTAAGGGATACAGGGGCGACCCTCTCACCCTTCCACGGCTTTTTGTTTTTACAGGGCTGGGGACACTTTCCTGCGGGTGGAACGCCATGTGGAAAACGGCGCTTAAGGTGGTGGAATATCTGAATGCGCATCCTCAGGTGGAGGCGGTCCATCATCCCAGTGTGAGCCGGGATCCGGTCCAGCAGCAGCTTTACAAAACGTATTTCCCCAGGGGAGGCGGCTCTATTTTTACGTTTGAAATAAGGGGCGGGGCTGAAAATGCCAGGAAATTCATCGACAACCTGGAACTGTTCTCCCTTCTTGCCAATGTGGCGGATGTAAAGTCACTGGTGATCCACCCGGCCTCCACCACCCATTCCCAGATGCATGAGAAGGAGCTTTTGGAACAGGGAATCCGTCCCGGTACCATCCGGCTGTCCATCGGGACAGAACACATTGACGACATTTTGGAGGATTTGGAGGAAGCGTTCCGGTCCGTATAGTATTCCGGTTCATTTCGTATTCCGTTCCATTTCGTACTCCGATCCGTTTAGCACAGGTGGTTCAGATTAAATCCATGGGTACGGCCGGGGCTGCGTGCAGGGAAAAATCAGCAGGTGAAAAACAGCAATACAGATTGAAACGCCGCGGGAATAAGGTATAATGGATAGAAAATACACCGCTAAGGAGAAGGACATGGATTACAGGACATATTTGAAAAATTATCCGGATAAGGACGGCCGTTTCGCGCTTACGGAGGCGCTTATCTTACAGAGGAGCTGATACCGGCTTTTGAGGAAATCGCGGATGCATACCAGACCATCTGCCATTCTTCCCAGTTTATCAATGAGCTGAGACGGATTCGCAAGGAATTCCAGGGAAGGCCCACTCCTGTTTACCACTGCGAACGCCTGTCCGGGAAAATAGGAAATTGCCAGATATATCTGAAACGGGAGGATTTAAACCACACAGGAGCCCACAAGCTGAACCACTGTATGGGGGAAGGACTTCTTGCAAAATTCATGGGTAAGAAACGCCTCATTGCAGAAACCGGAGCAGGGCAGCACGGGGTGGCCCCGCTGGCCACCGGCATGCCGCGTTTTTCGGTCTGGAGTGCGAGATTCATATGGGCGAGGTGGACATAGCAAAACAGGCGCCCAATGTCACCAGGATGAAGATTCTGGGGGCAAAGGTGGTGCCGGTTACCCATGGCCTTAAGACAC
>ENA-OQDE01000994-OQDE01000994.1-human-gut-metagenome-genome-assembly--contig:-NODE-994-length-12949-cov-2.944626_pt1 | contig 12949 bp, 16 predicted proteins | sample MGYA00242768_ERZ504595 | MGnify/ENA primary metagenome ERZ504595 (study PRJEB26092, sample SAMD00036307) | human gut metagenome | host: Homo sapiens | study: EMG produced TPA metagenomics assembly of...
TGAAAAATATGTACGAAAAATCTTCACTCTTTACCATTTGATGCCTATGACGCTTTAAATTCTGCTGAAAAATTCGGTCTTGGTTTGCAATTCACTAAATAAGCACAAAAAGCACTCCCCGAATCGAGTGCTTTCATTTTCCCGTTTTGTACTTTTTTGGTACTTTTCACCTGTTGCATTGTACCATTAAACATAAAAGAAATGCCACTTTCCAGCGTAAACACTAGGTTTGTGGCATTTCTCACATTTCTATATTTCCATCCTATTTCCCGAACCCGCAATTTGGAAACGTACACACCTCGCAGGACAGACACAGTCCTCCTTCTCCGAGTCTGTAAAAATCCTGATCCTGCAGCCGTTCTCCTGCCACCAGTCTTGGCAGTACCAGATCAAAGATCGTGCGCCTTGCATACATCACGCAGCCCGGCAGGCCCATGATCGGAATCTCACCTTTATAGGCCAGCATAAACATCGCACCAGGCAAAACCGGGGCGCCATATGTGATCACTTCATCGGAAGCATTGCGGATTGCCAGCGGTGTCTTATCATCCGGATCGACACTCATTCCTCCGGTACACACAACCATCTGCGCACCTTTTTTGATCCAGTCATTGACTGCCTCTGTCACCATATCCGGTTCATCATTGCAGATTGTATTTCCAAGCACTTCTACTCCATATTCTTCCAGCTTCTGCCGGACCACCGGAGTAAATTTATCCTGAATCCTTCCGTGATATACTTCACTTCCGGTTGTCACGATCGCTGCTTTTTTCTTCTGAAACGGAAGGAGCGCAAAAACAGGAGTCTCTCCTGCTATCTCCTTTACCTGTTTCATTTTTCTTCTTCGATCACCAGAGGGATCACACGCATTCCTGCGATCTTATCGCCATTTTTCACCGGAAAATTTCCGTGTCGGGAAGAAATACACATCTGTCCCATGGCATTGATCCTACACAGTTTCTCCTTGTCCACTTTCAGAACCCCGTCACACTGTGCCGTCAGCTCGATTTTTCCTTCTTTTGGCTTTGACGCATCCATCTGTGCATTCTGGCACACGCTGCGCAGGATCTCTGCCGCCTCATCTTCATGAAGCATCCCTTCTTGTTTTTCCCACACATACAGATGCTCTTTTCCAACGGAAAGGAGAACCGGAATATCCTCCCTTGTCACTACATGTCCTTTTCTAAAAACCGCATCTTTTACTACCCCCGGGATGATCTGCGTAATATCATGGCAAAGCACACAGCCCACTGCATCCTCGGTCTTGATCAGTTTCATACTTCTAAACACCTCTCTTTTCAATGCTTATAGGGAAATCTTCTCCAGATCACGCATCCACACTTGGGCACACGCATCGCTTGGCATTCTCCAGTCTCCTCTTGGTGAGAGTGCCACTGTCCCGATCTTCGGTCCGTCCGGCAGACAGGAGCGCTTAAACTGTTGGTTGAAAAATCGTCTGCAGAATGTTGTCAGCCATTTTAAAATTGTTTCTTTCTCATATACCCCTTCAAATGTCTGCACTGCAAGCCGATAGATCTTACCCGGCTCATATCCGAACCGCAGCATGAAATACAGATAAAAATCATGCAGCTCATATGGTCCCACCAGATCCTCAGTCTTTTGTGCGATATCCCCGTCTTTTGGAGGAAGCAGTTCAGGCTGACCGGCGTATCCAGTACATCATAAAGGACTTCCTGCAATTTTGGATCCTCAGTCACGTCTGCCGCATATTTGACAAGATGACGCACCAGCGTCTTCGGTACAGAAGCATTCACTCCGTACATCGACATATGATCTCCATTGTAGGTTGCCCATCCAAGCGCCAGTTCTGACATATCTCCGGTTCCGATTACCATTCCGTTTGTCGCATTTGCAATATCCATCAATACCTGCGTACGCTCTCTCGCCTGCGCATTCTCATACGTTACACTGTGGTCTTTCGGATCATGTCCGATATCCTGAAAATGAAGACTTACGGAATCTGCAATTTTCACTTCCCGCAGTGTTGCTCCGAGCTGTTCTGCCATTTTGCAGGCATTCCGATACGTTCTGTCCGTGGTTCCAAAGCAAGGCATGGTGATCGCAAGAATCTCTTTTTTATCTTTTCCGATCATGTCAAACGCTTTTGCTGTCACGATCAGTGCCAATGTGGAATCCAGTCCACCCGAAATACCAACTACCGCCGTGTTTGCATGGGTATGGAGCAGACGTTTTTTGAGCCCCATTGCCTGGATCGTCAAGATTTCTTCGCATCGCAGAGCACGTTCTTTTTCATCCTGCGGCACGAACGGCTTTTTCGGAAACTCTCTTGTGAGTTTTGTCTCGCACACATCCAGAGGAAATGAGATTCTTGGCAGCACTTTCTCTTTTTCCATCGTAAATGTCGTGTTTTTCCGACGCTCCCCGACAATCCTTTTGATATCCAGTTCTGTATAAATGATCTGATTTTCAAATCGCTTTGACTCTGCCAGGATACTGCCGTTTTCTGCGATCAGATTGTGTCCTCCAAACACAAGATCCGTCGTGGATTCCCCTTCGCCTGCATTTGCATAAATATATCCCGCGATCAGTCTCGCTGACTGTCCTTTGATAAGCTCCCGTCTGTAGCTGTCTTTTCCGATCGTCTCATCACTTGCCGAACAGTTGACGATCACGGTTGCACCTTCCATTGCCGCACGGATACTCGGCGGAATCGGCGACCACACATCCTCACAGATTTCCGCCGATACGATCAGCTCTTCCATAGAGGATGCCTGAAACAAAAGCCCCGGACCAAACGGCACTTTTTTGCCGTTAAACAGGATTTCTCCCGGCACATCCGGCCCTGCCGTAAACTGACGCATCTCATAGAACTCACCATAGTTCGGAAGAAATGTCTTTGTCGTCAGTCCCAGGATTTCTCCCCTGCAAAGAGCTGCTGCCACATTGTAGAGCTTTGCATCCACCACAAGCGGCACGCCCACAAACACAAGCATGTCCTTCTCTCTTGTAAACTCTGTGATTTCAAGCAGTGCCTGTTTTGCTGCCTGCAAAAGTACATCCTGTGTAAACAGATCCCCGCATGTATATCCTGTGACACACAATTCTGGAAATACCACGATCTTTGCCTGATTGTTCTGTGCTTCTTCAATGGCACTGCATATCTGTTTTGTATTAAACGGCACGTCCGCCACCCGGATATCCGGTGTGGCAGCTGCCACTTTGATAAATCCCTGTTTCATTCTACTGCCTCACTTTCCCTATTTGGACACATCACTTCTATCTGCTTTTTTTCAAAAGTTCCTTCAGCTCGTCTACAGAAAATGTATAGGCGGTATTACAGAAATGACATTTTACTTCGATATCCTTTCCATCGTCGATCATCTCCTGAATCTCTTTTTTCCCGACACTGATGATTGCTTTTTCAATCCGTTCTTTAGAACAGTTGCAGTCAAATTTTGCAGGAAGTGTATCTGTGATCTCTACATCCAATCCCTCCAGAACGTGGTTCAGCATTTCTTCCGGTGTATGGCCATTGTCGAGCATTGCTGTCACAGACTGAATATTCTTGATGTTTTCTTCCAGCTTGCTGAGCACTTCCTCCTCAATAAACGGCATCACCTGTACGATAAATCCACCTGCGCATCGCACGGTATTGTCCTTTTCCATCAGCACACCCAGACCCACCGAAGACGGCACCTGCTCAGAGGTTGCAAAATAATAGGTCAGATCTTCTGCGATCTCTCCTGTCTGCAAAATCGTCTGTCCGGAATATGGTTCTTTGAGTCCCATATCCTTGATCACATTTAAAAATCCTGGTCCAAGCGCACCGCCTACATCCAGTTTTCCGTTCTTCGGCGGAAGCATCACATCCGGGTTGTGTACATATCCTTTCACTTCCCCCTTACTGTCTGCTGTCACTGTCATCCCTCCGATCGGACCTCCGCACTGCACCTGCAGCGTCAAAACATCCGTCGGATTCTTCATCATACTTCCCATCATCGCACCTGCTGTAAGAAGTCGTCCAAGTGCTGCTGTCGCAACCGGACTTGTATTATGCCTTGTTCTTGCCTCTTCCACAAGCTCTGTTGTTGATGCCGCAAACGCACGGATCTGCGCATTCGCTGCTGTTGCTCTTACAATATAATCTTTCATCTTATCTCTCCTGTTTCTTCTATTATAATGATTCTATTCTGCTTTTTTCACAGATACCTTTCCCTGCTCTCTGGCGATCACGTAGATTCGTTCACTGTTCTTAGAAGGCGGTTCTTTTGTAAACGCTTCGTATGCAGTCACAAACTGCAGTCCGGATTCTTCCACGATCCTTGTGATCTCTTCTAACGTATATGCTCTCTGGAAATGTGTCTCCCGGAATCTGCGATAGAAATCTCCCTCTGTCTCACTTTCCGCATCTTCTCTGATGAACAGATTCAGTTCGTATTCATTGATCCGCTCTTCCTCATAATAATAATTGTCCCAGATAAAGCTGCAGTCCTCTCTGGCCTCTGCAATGGTCTGATCACCCAGAACCTCCCGGTACTTATATTCTGTATTAAAATCAAAAATAAAAATTCCGCCCGGATCCAGATAATTATTCACCCAGCGAAATACCTGCTTCAATTCTTCCGGCTCTGTAATGTAATTCAGAGAATCACAGATACTAAATACCGCACCCACAGTACCATACAGTTCAAACTCCCGCATATCCTGAAGAAGATATAAAATCTCATGTCCTGACTTGATCTGCTTTTCTCTGGCGATCTCCAGCATTTCCTCGGAATTGTCCACTCCGATCATATCGTAGCCATCTGCTGCGAGAAGCTCCGTCATGGTTCCTGTTCCGCATCCCAGATCAAGCACCAGCCCGTCCTGCACGCCATACTCTTTTAACAATTCCTTCAGATAGCTTTTCCATTCTTCATATGGAATATTATCCATAAAGGTATCATACACTGCCGCAAAACTTGTATATGCATCCATCTTCCTGCTCCTTTTTCAATTCCTGCTCTTCATTTTAGCATAACAAGGTGCAACTGTAAATCAATAACCCTCTTTCCTTGCCGTTTGCCCTGCTGCTGTTTTCAATTTGTTCATATTTTACTTACACAAATTTTCTTGACACTTTTACTTTTTTTGAGATAGAATAAGGACGGAAATTTGCTGCATATGCTGTCATTGTCACGACAATGAGGCTTTTTCTTTTGCAGATATTTTTAATACATACAAAAAGGTGGTGAGGTTATGGACGCTGGAGCCAGTCATCCTTCGGGATTTTTCAGAAAATTAAATAGAAAAAGGAGAGTGTTGAACGATGAACAAAGAAATTTTTGTAAAACTCCTTGCACAGCGCCAGTTCAAGGCTGTCAGAAGCATTCTGGATGTGATGAACGAAGTAGATATAGCCTCACTTCTTTCCGATCTGGACGATAAAGAACTTGCACTTGCATTTCGTCTCATTCCAAAAGATAAAGCTGCGGAAGTATTTGCCAATATGAATCATTCCATGCAGACGTATCTGGTAGAGATGTTTTCCGAAAAGGAGTTAAAAGAGCTGCTCGATGACCTTTATATGGACGATACGGTGGATCTTCTGGAAGAACTTCCTGCCAATCTTGTTAATCGGATTTTAAATACCGTAGATCAGGCCGACCGGACTTTGATCAATCAACTCCTCAATTATCCGGATGACAGTGCGGGGACTCTTATGACAACGGAGTATGTCGATATCCGGGAGACAATGACGGTTGCCCAAGCTATGGCACATATCAAAGAGACCGGGATTCACAAGGAAACGATCTACACTTGTTATGTAACAGATCAGCGCAGGTTGCTTGGCATCGTCAGTGCCAAAGATCTGATGACAACTGCCGACGATGTTTTGATCCGGGATCTAATGCAGACAGAGATAATTTCTGTCTCAACACATACAGACAAAGAAGAAGTGGCACAGTTGTTTACAAAATACAATTTTCTCGCCCTCCCCGTTCTGGATCAGGACGAACGGCTGGTCGGAATCGTCACATTCGATGATGCCATGGATGTTATGGTAGATGAGGCAACCGAGGATATTACCAAAATGGCTGCCATGAGTCCAAGTGAAAAAAGCTATTTCGAAACATCTGTATTGGCACATGCAAAGCATAGAATTGCTTGGCTTTTGATCCTCATGTTCTCTGCTACCATCACAGGAACCATCATTACCAGATATGAGAACGCTTTCGCTGCGATTCCACTTCTTGTATCCTTCATCCCCATGCTGATGGATACCGGCGGAAACTGTGGTTCTCAAAGTTCCACATTGATCATCCGCGGAATTGCATTGGGAGAAATTCAATTTTCCGACCTGTTTCGGGTCATGTTTAAAGAATTTCGTGTTTCTCTGATCGTTGGAGTTGCACTTGCACTTGCAAACGGAATCCGCATTCTGATCATGTACAAAAATGCCGGACTTGCTCTGGTCATTGGATTGTCTCTGGTTGCTACGATTGTAATTTCAAAACTGATCGGATGTGTTTTACCATTGATTGCTAAAAAACTGCATATGGATCCTGCAATCATGGCATCCCCATTGATCACAACTCTGGTAGACACCTGTTCCATTTTAATCTACTTCAATATTGCAACGCAGGTATTTCAACTATAAACCCAAAGGAGGAATCGTCCCAAACGCACGATCCCTCCTTTGTTTTTCTCTCTATGCCTCTACAGGCTCACCCATACTGATCGTCTTCATCAACTGATACTCGTTCTCTGAAGATTCTTTTAAAATAACAAAATCTGCATCTTTTCCAACTGCAATAGCTCCTTTTTGAGTGAGTCCAAATTCCTCCGCCTGATTTCCGGAACTCATCTGCACTGCCTCTTGTAAGGAAGCCCTGTAAACTTCATGATATTTCGAAATGCATCTATATAAGTAAGAACACTTCCTGCGATCGTACCATCTTCCAGTCTCGCTGTGCCATCTTTCACATAGACCGTCTGACCGCCCAACTCACTTTTTCCTTCCGGCATACCTTTTGCCGCATAGAATCTGTCACAAGTTCAATTCCATCGCTGCCCTTTACTTTATATGCCATATATACCATCTTTGGTTTGATATGGATGCCGTCACAGATCATCTCTGCTTTCACGCCTTCTGTCAAAAGTCCATATCCTGTCACACCCGGTTCTCTGTGATTGAGACCTCTCTGGGCATTGTAAAGATGGGTCACATGACATGCTCTGCAGCAGCACAACTGATCGTAAGTTGCATTGGAATGTCCTGCACTTGGTACGATCCCATTTGAAAGACACCAGTCTTCAAATTCTGTATCCGCTTCTTCCGGAGCATAAGTCACAATTTTAATCCGGTTTCCACTCAGTTCATTCCAGTGTTTTAAGACTGCTGCATCCGGCTTCTGGATATAAGATGCATCCTGTGCACCTTTGTAATTCACGGAAATAAACGGTCCTTCCAGATGGATTCCCTGAATGATCGGGTTCTTCTCTGCCGCTGCTTTGATATTCTTCATGGCACTTTCAATATTCTCTGAAGTCTGCGTCATCGTCGTGCAGAAATAAGAAGTAATTCCTTCTTTTGCAGCCATCTGTCTGACCATCCAGTCAATCTCATCTGCCGATGCATCCATGCTGTCCAGACCATATCCTCCATGGCTGTGTACATCAATGAATCCCGGAATCAGATACATTCCTTCCACTTCTACAATCTCATCCTCTTCTCTTGACACAAAATTCTGCATGGAGCCTACCTCGGCGATCGTCTTTTCATATCTTACAAATCCATCCTCAATGACTCCATTCCCCGTATAGATTGTCTTATTTTTTATTACTTTCATCACATTCTTTGCACAGCCGCCCCAGACTGGTCCTGTGCACTCCTTTCTGGTCTTTCTGATGTTTATCATAATACCAGACAGATATTCTGTCAAAGTAATCTTGCAAAATTTATCATTTTATCATCCGATATTCCATCATCTCATATGCAATATGGCAGCCTCCTGAATCTCCGGAGGGAGCAGTGCCATTGCCACACACTTTCTTCTGCATTTTCATCTTCCAGTTTTTGCAGATACGCATACTCTCCGTCTATTCTGAGCACTCTGTAATCAATTCTCTCAAACATGTAAATTCTCCTTCCTTTTTTGTTATTGTTCACAGTGACTTTTTTCAAGCATATACAGTCCTGCGGGAACCGCAAAACTGATTCCTGCCAGACAACACAGGCCGACAACCAGCCAGATCCACGGATATTGAAATACAAAATACGAAAGTTTTGTTTCCATATACGTTTTGATCCATTGTAACATGACACTTCCAATTGTCACAAGCAGAACTGTCACCGCACAAAAATAGTATCCGCCTTCCATCATGAAAAGCATACGCTTCTGCCGTTTCGTCATCCCCACTCTTTCCATGATCTCCAGTTCCTTTTTTCTGGAAAAGATTCCTGTGACCACGATATTTAAGTAATTTGTCATTCCTGCCATCAACAGCACAATACTGATACTTCCAAAAATAATCCGATTCCCCTGGATATAATCTTTCGCATTTTCCAGTAATTCCGACTTGCTGATACAGAAGATTCCCGCTTCTCCACTCTGATCCTCTACTCCTGCTGCGGACACATTTCTCCGTCTTTTGTTTTCTTCCTCCAAAATATTTTGAATTTCTTTCCGGACCACTGCTTCTTTTTTGTTTTCTACATTCAGTTCCATATAAAGCGTCTTTTTCTCTGTCGGAATCTTTGCAAAGCCTTTCTCACTGATCAGAAAATAAATACTTCCTTCGCTTCCATGCCACGTCTGACGAACATCGGGAAATCCTTCTGCCCGGTTGTCCAGATATCCACTCAGACAAAATGTTGCTGACTGTTTTCTCTGCATAGTTCCTGCTTTTGTCTGTTCATCCCGCTCTTTCGGACTCAGCTGGTTCCACTGCCTCCAGTCCCGCTCTGACAACATCGTTGAAAAATACAGTGGTTCTCCCACGCTTTCTCTGGCTTCTTCTTCCTGTTTCGGGTTCAGCTGATGGTCATGAAGAATTACAACTCCGTCGCCTTCTTTCAAACTCTCAATATCCACCGGAAGATTTTTCTCTTTCACATAACGTGCAAGCTTTTCCATTTCTTCATCCGTAAGAATCTGAACCGTATCTTCTGTAAATCCCTCCAGCATAGAGTCTTCCTTTTCCTTCAATGGCTGCTCATTTTCCTCCAGCGGACGGATTCCTTTCCGGAAATTGTAGTCATCAGATAGGCACCCTCCATAACATAAGAATCCTCTCGATTCACACCATCCAGCTCCAGCAGCCTGTCCCGCACTTCTGAAGAAACCGGTGAAAACTCCTCATATTCATTTCCATACAACAGTTCAAAATTATCTCCTTCTGTCTCCATCGGATCATATCCTGCATCCCGGGACTGGTATTCTTTCCCATATCCCTGCTCCATTCCCCAGTCACTGAACATGCCGGCAATCAGAAAATCCGGTCGTTTTTCTATCACATGAGTATAGTCGCCTCCTTCTGTAATGACCACAGATGCGAGCAGCATTTCCACGCCGAGAAACAGCGAGATCACCGTAAGCAGAAATCTCCCTTTGTATCTTCTTACATTCTGCCATGCCATATAGCCGATTTCTCCTGTTTTTGTCCGCTTCTTCAAATTCACCTTCCTTTTTGAAGGTTGACGGATTCCGTAAATGGCTGTGCTGCTCTCCACGCAAGATGTGCTGACTACATGGCGGATCACAAGCCACGCCGTTCCAAGCGTAAGAATCATCGCAAAACCAACCGCGGCCAACAAAATTGCAGGAGAAAATACCTGGAACTCTCCGGAGCCGCCATATCCGTTTAAATACCTGCTTCCCAGAATTTCCGGAATCAGAAGGTACAAGATCATCCCCGAAAAAAGACTGCCCAGCAAAACTCCCGGCAGCAGGATCGCCAGAATCTGCCGAAAATAAATCCTTTTTATCTGCCGTTTTGTCGTTCCGATCGTATACAAAGTCCCATCTGTTGGATGTCTCTGTTCATAGAGATTTTCATCACATTATAGATCAGTAAAAACATCCCGAAAAGAATAACCAACGCGCCACATGCAGCCAGCTCATAGCCTCCTGTCAGACGATTGATCGCTTCGTAAGCAAATGTATTATCTGCCGTAATCTTCAGTTCCTTGCTTCCCAGATCCCGATACAGCCGTTCTTCTGTTTTCTGCCATTCCATCCCATCCGTCTGTGCGAGCAAAATATCTGACGTTTCCTGTAGATCATATCCCCACTCTTTTCCTTTTTCTTCTGATACATATCCAACCGAGGCCTGTGAATCTGTATAATCCATATACCATCCACTTAAGAGAAATGTCTCCTGTGCTGTCTGAAACAATCCGATCTGTACTGTCAATGAGAGCCTCATTCCCTGCTTCGGCGTTTCAATCCCCAGCTGCTGCAGGCTTTTTGCAGAAAGCATGAGTTCCTGCTTTTTCTCAGGATAATGTCCATGAATCTCCGTGTATGCGGGACTTACCATTTATTCCACGCAGATGTATCCAACACCTCCAGATTACATACATGTTTTTCGGAAACTGTCGCCTCTCCCACAGATATACTGCGGCCACTTTCTTTCACATAGGAAAGATCTTCGATTTTCTGATATATCCATTGTCTGCATGTTCAATCCGGACCGAAGCAGTTGTTCCTTCCGCCTTACAGCCTTTATATACTCTGCTTTTGTCTTTCCAGAGGCAATTCCAAATACCATCGTCAGGGTCACAATACAAAGCGTAACTGCACTCATAAGAATTCTGTTTCTTCCCCGGTTCCATTTTCCAAATTCACGTGCCAGCATCCCAAGCACCTGCTGATTCTGATTCGGGATAAATGTCTTTGTCTCCATCCTTTATCCTCCATCTGATACTTTCCGTCCTCAATCCGGATGATCCGATCTGCCATCTGAGCCACTTCTTCCTGATGTGTCACCACAAGCACCGTCTGATGAAATCGCTCTGCACAGGATTTCAGCAGTCCGATCACTTCACTGCTGTTTGCCGAATCCAGATTCCCCGTAGCTCATCTGCCAGTACAACTGCAGGTTTTGTCATTAATGCCCTGGCGATCGCCACTCTCTGCTGCTGTCCTCCGGAAAGCGTTCCGGGCAGCCGCTCCAGTTGATTCTGAATTCCCAACAGCATCACGATTTCCTCAAAGAGTTCCTGATCGATCCCTGTTCCATCCAGCCGCAGTGGAAGTACAATATTTTCATACACACTGAGCACGGGAACCAGGTTGTACTGCTGAAATACAAATCCGATATTTCGTCTGCGGAATATCGTTCGCTCTTCTGCTTCCATATCTTTCAAGCTTTTTCCGCGGATCCAGACACCGCCTTCTGTCGGAACATCCAGACCCCCAAGCAAATTCAAAAGCGTTGTCTTTCCGCTGCCTGAGGTTCCCACAATTGCAAGAAATTCTCCATCTTCCACCGAAAATGTCACTCCATCCAATGCATGGACTTTATAGCTGTCTGTAACATAATATTTTTTCAGCCCGATCGCTTTTACCATTTCCATGATTTTCCTTTAATCTTCCCAATGCAGATTTCATTCTCCCACCTTACCAGAATACGCTTTCACTCTTTACAGATATTCAGTTACTTTAATATAAGGAACAACATTCCGTTTTGTCACCCTTCCATGCACTCTATCATATTCTTTCAATGCCCTTCTGAAAATGCCTGCCAAGGTTGCTGTATTGAAAGGAACACGCGTAAATCTTTTCATATTCCTTCATCCCCCTGGACTTGCCAAAACATATCATAAAAACTTATCCTATAAGCTCTCAGCCAATCTCACATAATCTCCGGATCAGCAACATTTGGATTATCCAGATGACACCTACTGCATAATAATACATAATTTGATGGAATATCTTCTCCTCCAAGTGATTCTGGAACTATATGGCATCTCTAAAGATGTCTCTTACATCCACTTCTGCTTCCCAGTACTCTACAATTTGTTCTTTTGTCGTTTTGATCTTCTTTCTTTTACTCATATAATCCCTCTTTTCTGTAGACAACACACCGTCTCAACGGTACTTTCATTGACCCAACAAAGTTCCTGTGTTTCCCTGTCTCCAAAATACACCGGAAAATGGAACTTTATGTGCTTCAGGAATTTGCCATCTGGCTGCTCCTGCTCATAAATATCCACCTGTTCTACAAAACTGTTAAGAAATTCTTTCTTCTCCACACCTTCAATCTCATCATACAAACGGTATAACCTTGTCTACATATCCTGATATTTCTTCTGTATCTATTCTTGAACCTATTTTATTCAGAATTGTCTATTTTCAGTTGGAACTGCGGCAGACACCGAACAAGGATATGCGCCGATATGAACGCCCTCATATCAACGAAGTCTGGTGTGGAGACAGCAGTGCCGGTCCCCGCCTTACAGATTCGGATGGAAAAAACACCGGGACTATATCATTGCCCTGATCGATGATGCCAGCCGGTTCATTACCGGGATCGATGTGTTCTACAATGATAACTTTATCAATCTGATGTCCGTTATGAGAGCAGCCATAGCAAAGTATGCCCGCCCTTGATATGCGGGATTTCCATTCACTGGAAGAGCTGAGGAGAAGTCTGTACGCTTTTGTCCAGCAATACAACCAATTCCCCCATTCTTCCCTCCGTGGACTGTCCCCACAGGACCGTTTCTTTTCAGAACCGGAGCAGATACGCCGACTTTCTGAGGAAGACATCCGTCAAAATTTCCTGAGAAGACGAAATTCGAAGTTATAAGATTTAAATTATCCATTTTCAAAACAAGCCACCGGGCATTATCCTATGTGGCTTGTTTCATCTATGATTATTTCCATTATAAAGTTTAGGTTTCATGTACAATCGACAGCCCAACTTAACTATCTGCTTTCTACTATTGTATATGTTCCTGATTCAAAATTTACATTTA
>ENA-OQDE01000996-OQDE01000996.1-human-gut-metagenome-genome-assembly--contig:-NODE-996-length-12937-cov-4.746136_pt1 | contig 12937 bp, 14 predicted proteins | sample MGYA00242768_ERZ504595 | MGnify/ENA primary metagenome ERZ504595 (study PRJEB26092, sample SAMD00036307) | human gut metagenome | host: Homo sapiens | study: EMG produced TPA metagenomics assembly of...
GTTTCTGCAGTATCATATTTGTGTTTGCAGCTGCATTTCGTATCATGCCAATGATGGAAATGGAAATTCGGATATAATAAAACTGTGTTATTACTCAAAACAGATTTCAAAGATGTATGCCGTACATATCGGAGTTTACTGGACACTTGCCGGTTTTGCTGCTTTTTACGAATTTGGGGTAAAAGAATGCTGATATTGTCAGTGGCAGCACTGATTGTGACTGATCTTCTTGTACATGGATACATCATAATTACAGATAAAATAAAAAACAGAAAATAGCAGAATGCTTTTTAATCTGCACAAAAAACAGACCACATTTTATGATCTTTGTTTCATAATGTGGTCTGCCTGTTTCATGCGTTCTTTTTATTGAGCCTGGAAATAATATCCAACGCCCCATTTGGTGTGTACATACTTCGGTTCACTTGGATTGGTTTCAATCTTCTCACGGAGACGGCGGATATGTACATCCACAGTACGCACATCACCCGGATACTCATATCCCCATACAATGTTCAGCAGGTTCTCACGACTGTAAACCTTATTCGGATTAAATACCAGAAGCTCCAGTACATCAAATTCCTTTGCTGTCAGATTAATCTCTTTACCTGCAATAAATACACGTCTGCCTTCACAGTCCATACGAAGATCGCCCACCTGAATGCTCTTTGCCTTTTCTTTCTCCTCGTGGTCGCTTCCCGCACGGCGCATGATCGCTTTGATACGTGCCTTAACTTCCAGGATATTGAACGGTTTGGTGATATAATCATCCGCACCATATTCAAGACCAAGGATCTTATCCATATCCTCACCCTTAGCTGTCAGCATCACGATCGGCACATTGGAAAATTCGCGGATCTGCTGGCATACTTCCAGCCCGTCCATCTTCGGCAGCATCAGATCCAGAAGGATAATATCATATTTTTTATCTTTTGCTTTCTCTACTGCCTCTTCTCCATCATAAGCGCAGTCCACTTCCATACCATCCTGTTCCAGGCTGAAACGGATACCCTTTACGATCAGCTTCTCATCATCTACTACCAATACTTTCCTGCTCATTCGGTTCTCCTTATCCTACTACTATCTTATCTTTTATCTTTGCAAAAGTACCTTCTTTGATACCCTGTACATTCATAATATCCTCTATCACAGCAAATGGTCCGTTCTCTTCTCTGTAGGCAATGATCGCCTGCGCACGTGTTGCACCGATCCCCGTCAGCGTAGTAAGCTGAGCTTCATCTGCTGTATTTATGTTGATCCTGTTATCCTGAGCGGTCATCCCCGTGTTCTGTCCTGTCCCGGCACTTCCATTCATCTGTCCATCTGATGCCCCGGACATCTCTGCCGGATCCAGTCCCTGCCGCTCCATCTCTTCCTGTGTGAGAATATAAAGCTGCTGTCCGTCTGTCAGAACTCCTGCACGGTTTACACAGGTTAGAGCTGCCTCGGGAAGATATCCTCCCGCTGCCTCAATCGCCTGAAACACCCGGCTCCCGGCTACCAGCTGAAAAACTCCCGGATTCGCAACTGCTCCGCAGACATCAACATAGATCATCGCCTGCTGCATTTCCTTATCAGAAACTGCTTCTGACCCATTATCTATATCAGCATCTGAAATATGTTTCCCGGAATCACTTCCTGTCCCATTACCTGCATCTGAACCATCTGATTCTGCCTGTTTTTCCAGGACTCTGCAGAACTGCCATCATCATTCTGTCGATCTTCTGTATCAGCTTTCTTCTCATCTGTATCTTTCTTCGACTTCTGTCTGATGTTTTCTCTTCTAATGACTCCGCATCCACCTCTGCCTTTGCTTCCTGCAATCCATCTATCAGAAACTGTGCCTCTCTGCTCTTACATCCTGTCAGTCCTGTAAGAAACAAAGTTCCACATAATATCAGTGTCACAGTATAACAACATCTGTTTTTTATTTTTATCATAAGGGTCCTCCTCTTATTTCTCAGAGTAAGAGTCCCCCTGTCCATAATGCCACCCTTATTGTAACGAAATCTTAATGATTTTACAATAGTAAACTCTTATTTTTGCCACTTAAATATAACAATTCCGGAAATCGCGATCAGCAATCCAAGGATTTTGCGCCATTCAAAGGGTTCTTTATCTACCCCAAACAATCCAAATAATTCAATTACATAAGCAACTGCCAGCTGCGAAATAACGATCAGCATTGCTGCCCTGGCAGGTCCAAGGGCTCCCATACTCTGGATTACTGTAATGGTAATAAACGCTCCGATCACTCCGCCAAGAAGTGTATATTTATTGTCCACCTGCCAGAGTGCAGCCACACTTTCCCGTCCTGTAAAAAGCCAGGCAAGAACGCAGACTGCAAAAGCCGACAGCTGTACCCATCCGGTTGATACCCAGAGGCTGGTCTGCTTTGTCACCTCCGTATTAAAAACACCCTGAATGCTCATCAGTGCCCCTGAAATCAATGCCACTATAAATCCCCACATAAATCTGCCCTCCTGGATAATATGATCATTCTGCTTACTCCGGTAATCATTTCTGTACCGAAAAGAGGTACTGCCGTTTAGCAGCACCTCTTGTTTTCTTTAGTATCAGTTTATTCAGTTACGAAAAAATCATACAGCAAATTTCTTCATTGTGGAATATGGACTGTAAACTCTGGACTTGTTCTTGGAGGTTCTATTCCAGGATCGCACTGTCACATACCAGGTACCTTTCTTTACGTTTGTAAAGGTTACAGTTACGGTATTTTTGCCTTCTGTACGTTTCACATATTTCTTAACCGGATACTTCTCTCCTGCGGAGGTCTTGTATTTGGTTCCGAGCAGAATCTCATAACCAGTGGCATTTTTACATTTTGTGTAAGTAACAGTCACTGTGTTTCCTTTTACAGTGATATCCCTGATCTTTGGCTGCTGTGGTGTGATAACTGTGATCTTGATCTTTTTAACCTTTGTCCAGGAACCATAGACCTTATTGCCCTGTGCATCCAGAACCCAGCTTCGGGCTGCCACATACCAGGTACCTTTTGCCAGATATCTGAAAGATGCCTGTGGCTTGCCGGTTGAGGAAATTGTTTTGCTGAATTTACCGGTCTGGAGCATATCTGATTTCCTGCTGAGCACGAAGTCATAACCCTGAGCACCGGCACATCCTTTGGCAAGTTTGACAGTAAGCTTGTTTCTGTCAATGGAGTGGCTGGAAATCTCTGTGTTGGCAGGTCGCAGGCATGCACCGTTTTCATCTGTGATACTTCCGTCTGTGTGAATGACTCTTCCATTGAGAGATTCTGTACCAAATGCTATGAAATAATCCTGTCCTTTGGAAAGAGTAAAGTCAGCATATGGAATACTGCGCTCAAAAGCGCCGCTTACAGTCACAGTCTGGATACACTGCAAAAACCCTTTCTCAACATCATACCAGAACAGATTTGCCATAAGTCCTGCACAGGAGGCATCTGTTTTTACAGAAAGCACAGCCGGGAAATCAAAAGTTCCGTTTCTTCCAAGATGGAAACCAAAATCATTCTGGTTTGTGGAAATCAGGCTGTATAATGCTGCCGGGATATATTCTGCTGTGTTTGTAACAGAAAGATCGGTATCTGCAGGTGTTTCTGCTGTAATGGAAGTACCGTTAATCTTCCAGATGAAACCATTCTCCATATCAAGATTCAGGGAAATATCTTTTCCTTTTATCCCGGATAAAACGGAAGCAGGAAGTGTCCTGGCACCATTCATGATAATGGAGATGGTATCTTTTTCTTTGGATGTCTTGATCAGATCATTGACCGCATCCCAGCCTTTCTTCTGGAAACTTCCCTCAATGTAAGGTTCCCCGTCACCAAGTTTTCCGAGATTTTTTGTATCCTGATGTTTGCATCGTTTACAGGTGTAAGTTATGATTCCGTCAGTTTCTGTAGTTGGTTCTGTAGTGATAACACCGTTGTCATAGTCATGGCCATATGCAGGAATCGTGGAGCCGTAATAGATGGTTCTCTTGCAGTCGTTACAATAGGTGTCCCCGCTATATCCGCTGGAAGTACAGGATGGAGAGGAGTAGTATCGTCCAACTGTATTTTTGTGTTCGCATTCCTTTCTCGTGATTTTAAATTCAACGGATTCATTTAAATAATTGCCGGCATCTGTGCCATTATAAACTGCTGTAGCGGAAATTTCCTTTCCTACAGGCAATTCTTTAGAAATATCGGAATCTCTCCATTTCCAGTTATTCCCTAAACAGTCCTTAACATCTTCGACTTTTTTACATGACCATGGTACGGAGATTTCGGTATCTGATGGAAAACCTGGTGTTGAGGTTGCCGGTCTGATAATTGCTTTATATTCTTTTGAAATCCATTCATTATAATTGGTATTGGAAATCCGTATATAAATTTTGGTATTTTCTGCTTCTTTTACCGTTCTCACAGTAGGAATACCCTCGTTTGGATTCGAAGAATTCAAAATTATCCATTTTATATTATCAACACTGTATTTAATTTCACTATTTGGGGGAATTGTATCTTTGTCAATCTTGATAACCGAATGAGGACCTCCATCATACGTACCTGTGTATTCAGTGATTGTAGGGGTAAGTGTACCCGAGGTAATCTCAAATTTCCAGTCTTCGTTTGTTAAATCAGAAATTGCTTCATAAAAATCACCTTCTTCCACATCAATCTTTATAGTATAAGTACCAACATCTTTGGGCTCAGTTATATATTCATCTCGTTTGTTGTAATAGTTCACAGCAATCGTTCCTACACCCTTACAGGTGTCTATCGGAGCAATGCTAGGTTTTTTTGAATTTCCGTCATAAGTAAACTCATGTGAACCATCAAATTTAAAAATACCAGCGGTAATTTTACGTTTGTTACAACTAAATGTTTTTGATTCTGAATCAAAGATATAACTTGTTTCATTTTCTCCAACAGTTATAACATGATCTTCTCCGGTTAGCCATGCATACAACTTAGGGTCATTAGGGTGATTTACAGGTGTCCATGGAAGATTGTCAACTTGTACCTTAGAAAATTCAGGGTTGTCAATAATACAAAGGTAAACATTATCCTTTTGGGTGTTTTGGGGGCAATTAGATTTAGATAAAGAAGCATTTACAGAACCACCGGAAATTTGAATATAAGAGCTATTAGCGCCACTGCATGTGTTCTTTGATCCAACATTACTGATATAACCGCCTCCAATACTATCCTATGAGTTGACTTAGCATTTACAGAACTGTTGGAAATTTGAATATAAGAGCTATTAGCGCCACTGCATGTGTTCATGAGTCCATTAACTCTAATATAACCGCCTCCAATACCAGCCACATGAGTTGACTTAGCATTTACAGAACTGTTGGAAATATGAATATTAGAGCCATTAGCGCCACTGCATGGGTTCTCTCTTCCACTAGCCTGGATGTAACCGCCTCCAATACCAGCCCCATAAGCTAAATTACTATTATTTCTTGCATTTAGAGTTCCGATACTAGTGTTTGAAGCACTGGTTATTATAAGCTGAGCTTCGTTATCTTTCTGTAAACCAGCAGAGTTTTCATTAGTTGTTATAAGATTATTTGTGCCTGTTAAATAGATAGTGACTGTAGCTTCAACATTAACATTTATTTGCAGTGCCGGACCAGCAGATGTATTGATATTTACTTTATTAAGATAAATGTTGATGCTGTCTTTCGCTGAAATTTTCTTTCCATCAACCACAATTCTATTTCCTGTTTCCCGGCTACATGTGAATTTGTAATCTCCTGCCGAACTTATAGTATAAACTCCGTTCATAACCTTATCGTTATCAGCTAAATCAATTTCTCCAGCTTGTTCATTTTCCGCAGCAGCCATTGCCTCATCGGGGGCATCATTAAATTCAGGAACCTCGTCTGAACTGAATACAGACAGTTCCTCATCTGTCTCTCCTGCCGCTTCCTGCTCTTCATTGGTAAAAATCTCCGGAGTTTCTTCCTCAGACACTACATCCTGATTTCCGGAAGTAAATTCTTCCGCAAATATGGTCTGGGGGGGCATATTTGTAGAACACAGTGCAAGTGCCAGAATCCCGGCTAATAACTTTTTCCTCATGCTTTCCACCTTTCCTTTCTTTATACATGATCTTCTGCGTCTTGACTCTTTTGTCCTCTTTTTCTGAATTTGATACATAATGCGGTAATCACGACTGCCGCAGTAAAGGAAATGACAGCCACCAACACATAGCCGCCTGCGTCCTCATGCAGCAGAATTGTGCCGTACATTCCCGTAACGTTTATTGGCTGGCTTTGCATTATCCCCATTGCTCCCACAAGAGACAGGAATAACAGGTACACAGAACAGACAGCCGGCAGACTGCGCGCCGCTCCTGGCGGCGGTGGTATTCATGCATTCGCTTTTTTACCAATTCGATACGGGTTTTGGTATCGTACATGCCTTCCAACCTCCTTCCCAAAAACAGTCTAAAAAAGTCTTTCACTTATATAGGTACAAAAAAACCGAAAAACTCTCACCTGAAAATCAAATTTTTTCAAAAAAATTTGAGAGCTGCCGAAACAGCTCCCAAAAACGGAAAATCAGGTTATATTATTGTATCGAATCTCCTTCAGATTCCCAGAACAGCGGATATCTTAATCTCTTTTTCCGTTTCGCTGAGATCAAAGTCACCACCATCTTCCACAGTCATGTGTACCTCATACAGTACGTCTTCGGATAATGTATCCGGTGTTTCACCATCTTCTGTCTGGATATGCCATTTCTCTGCCGGAACTTCTTTCAAGGTACCATCTGCGCCATATGCATACAGCTTCATAGAACCTGTTTCCCCTGAGATTCCTTTCATACGTATTGCAACGGTCGTATTCGGATGTACATTCTCAATTGTGATCGTGTTCAGCCATCCTTCCACATCTCCCTGGCCGCCGTCTGCTTCAAATTTCTCCTGGCTTAACACATTGCGCATTGCCTGATCCAGATCCACCTTGCGGTAAGGCATTTCCGGCAGATATACAAACCTGTCCTGAAGTCTCAGAAGTTCCAGATAACCGGTCGGACAATAAAGTGAATTTCCGCTATTCCCGGCATACATACCGATAGCCATGTTATTGTATCCCGGTTTGTCAGAAATATCCATGGTAAATACAGTCTCGCCTGTCTCAAAATCAAGCATGATATACTGCCACATACCAGTTTCCAGATTCTGTACATATCCGTAAATATATCCTGTTGCAGTGGACAGCTTCATCATGGAAGTGTCAGACAGATCACTTCTGCACCAGATACTCTTCATCTCATATCCGTCCTCCGTCTTAACTGTATCCACACGTTCTATACCCGGCGCGATCATTTTATTGCCCTGTCTCAGCCAGCCCACATCATAAATATTCTCATAGCTTTGTATTGAGGAATCATTATCTGCTTCTCCAAGCTTCGCACTTCCTGCACCAAACCAGTTACATACGATCGTGCTTACTGTTCCCTCTCCATCATCATATACAATTGCAGAATTTTCCACAGACACCTGTGTACCTTCCGGAAGCTCATCTATAACAGGCATACTCGCAACCTGTTCTCCTGTTTTCATATCCACCGCAATAAGATTTACCGGATCCTGATTATCTGTAAACATAACCAGATCTTTGGTCAGAGACGGGGAACATCCACCTCCCCATGCAAGACCGCCACCTGTCGTCTCATCGCCTTCTTTGCTTTCCTTGGCACCCACACTTTTATAGGAAGTTTCCCAGACTTTTTTCACACCATTATCCGCCTGGAGCAGATAACACTTCAGATTTGTCAGAATGACCGCACCCTCCTTAGATGCCGCAATACCATTCTCTGCACCCTCTCCCGGTTCCAGTTCATATACAAACACTGCATCTGACAGATCCACATCTTCTCCATTCAAGATCTTATCGATAGCTGCACGTGAAACATAGCCAAAGGTTCCCTGCTGTTTTCTGTCAGGATAAATGCGGAAGCCTCCTGTTGCAAACCAGAGATTTCCCTCATAATCAAAAACTACAGATAACAGATTCTGATCCAGTGTTTTTCCAAGTGCTGCCTCTGCTGCCGCTTTAATGTCGATATCCAGAACCTTCTCAAATTCCGGAAGTACATTTCCCTCCTCATCTGTAGCCTTAAGCATAAGTACCCGATTATCGTTCGTCGGACACACAATGCGATTGCTCTCATCTACAAAAGAATATGAGCTCTGTATCAGATAGCTTCCATTGTCATGCTGTTTTGGTGAAAAATAGCCCAAGGTCTGTGCCTCATCTGCATTAATATCACGGATCGCCAGGCCACCCAGAAGCGGAACTACAGAATGTCCATAGGAATCAAAAAAGACTGCCGGGGAAGCATTGGGATTAACTTTTTCATAAGAAACATTGATCTCAGAATAAATATCAACAGGCAATACCTCATCTGTTGAATCTGTATTATAGCAGTCATGATGAATATTGGAATCACTTGCTGCCATATAAGGATTCTCATCCATAACCTTCGGTGTAAGTGTCTTTATAGGCAGTTCTGATGTCTGACCTGCATTTTCCTCTGTCTGTGTTTCCTCTGCACGTACCATATTTATTGACGGTTCAGATGTTGTAGCTGCTATAAAAGCGATCATTGCAAGAATTAAAGCTCTTTTCTTCATAATTGTTTTCCTCCTGAGTGTTTTTGTCATATTACATTTCTGCGTTCAAACCAGATGGAGAGTCCTTCTTTTATTTTCTGCTCTTCCACAGGTTTCATAAAAAAATATTCTATCCGCATCCTGAACGCATGAAGCGAAAAATCAAGATCACTGCACCAGATAATCCCACATTTCGGATACAGGGACCGGAGATGTTCTGCCGCATTCAGCCCGGACACACCTGGCAATGCAAGAAACACCACTGCCGGTATTGTTTTTCGTGTCCGCCCAAAAAACTGTTCCTGATCCTGATAGATTTCAATCAATGGAAAAACTTTCTTTTCTGTACAGTAATTCCTGATATATTCCGCACAGTTCTGTCCTTCCTGTTCCTGATCAGTCAATATGGCAATACAATACACGACATCCCTCCTCTTCCATTTGATGTACTCCCATTTGTTATCCTCATTATAAAAAAGTCGTAATTTTTTTCAATAATTCTGTCACGAAACGACAGAAAATGACACGAATTGTAAATCTATGGTATTATTTTGTGATATACTTATAGCAGAATTTTATGATATCAGGGTCAAAAGGTCAAAAAGTCGTTCGTGCTTGCACGATAAGACTTTTGAACTTGGGACCCGCCAAACATGAGAAAGCAGCGATTTACGTAGTAAATCAGCGGATTTCGAATGTTTGAGAATTGCGGGAGCTGCTTTGCAGCGAAGCAATTCGTAGATATCAAGTTAGGGGCAAAATGCCTTTTGACCCTAACATCATTTTATAAACAAAGGAAGATTAATATGAGAATTGCAATTGTTGATGATATTTCAGAAGAACGGACACTGCTTCACAACAGACTGGAATCTCAGTTTTCCAGGCGCAATGTCCATACAGATATATTTGAATATGAAAATGGAGAAGCTTTCCTCACTGCAGCGAAGGAATGTCCTTTCACTGTAGTGTTTCTGGATATTTATATGAATGGATCTAACGGAATTGATACAGCAAAAGAACTTCGCAGATCAGACACTGACTGTCTGCTGATCTTTACAACAACTTCCACTGACCATGCATTAGAGGGATTTCAGGTCCGGGCTCTCCACTATCTTGTAAAGCCTACAGTGAAAATGATATTTCCGCACTGGCAGATGAAATCCTTTCCCGCATCCCGGATTCCGGGAAATATATAGATGTAAAGGTAAACGGCAGTAATATTCAGATTCCCTTCCGGAAAATAATCTACGCAGAGCATTTTTCCCATATGATCCACATCCACACTGCCGGTGAAAGAGAACTGGTCACCCGTCAGTCCTTTGACTCCTTCATAACCTCCCTGAAAATGGACTCACGTTTCTATCAGTGTAACCGTGGCGTTGTGATCAATCTGGAGCATGCCGTTGATTTTGACGGAACAGATTTTCGCCTTGATAACGGAAGTAATGTTCCGGTAAGCAGGAAGCTTATCAAAAACGCCAGACAGACATTTATGGAATTTCTGTTCCAAAGGAGGTCCTGAAATGACTGACATACTTCGCCCTGTACTTGAACTTTCCGTAATCATTCCCGGTATACTGCTGGCATATCTGCCTGTAAAAAGCTATCTGAGACAGACACCGCTTAGGCTTACTGCATGGCTTCTTCCTCTTCTTCTGGGAGTCTGTATTTTGGGAGGAGTGGTTTGCTGTATCCTGCAAGTTCCCACCAGATGGATTCTATTTCCTATACTGCCTGTCATTATGTTCATTTATCATAAAACGCTGAAAATCTCTGCCTGGAAATCCGTCAGTATTTTTCTGGCAGTCTTCGCAGTTTTTGCATGTGTCAACAGTCTGTCCAGGGCAGTCAATGCTCTTATAACTGCTGAGCTGTATATTGCAGAAAATGAACTGTGGTTTCGTACCAGTGCCGGGATTTTCTATAATGTCATTTGTCTGCTGTTTGTTCTGGCAGCCTGGTATCCTGCCCGCCACTGTGTACAGACAATGGTCACAGACGAGAACTTTGCCCAGACCTGGTATGTATTCTGGATTCTTCCGATAATCTTCATCGGAGTAAATCTTTTTATGATTCCTAAATACCGCAGTACTTTATATACCGGACGGATCCTGCAGTGCTATATTGTTTTCAGTCTTGTGCTGCTCATAATCCTGCTTCTGTTCTATGCCATGTTTCTTATGATGGCAGTCAGTCTGAACAGAAATGCCCGACTTCAGCAGGAGAACCATTTTCTTACTCTTCAGCAGGAAAGATACGAAAATCTCTGCATGGCTATTGAAGAAGCCAGACAGGCGCGTCACGATATCCGGCATCACTTTGTGCAGTTATCCTCTCTGGTAGAACAGGGTGATATGGAAAAATTAAAAAATATCTCTCCGCTGCAATCGGCAAAATCTCTGACTATAACCTGCATTTCTGTGAAAATCAGGCTGTTGACAGTGTTTTCGGATATTATTCCACTCTTGCCCAGAGAGAGAACATTCCTTTTCATGCAATGGTTTCCCTGCCTGCTGATCTTTCCATAGATGAGATTAATCTGTGCCTTGTGTTTTCCAATCTGCTGGAAAATGCCATCCAGCAAGTGCGAAAACAGAGCCTGCCCGCAGAAAGATTAATGTGGAAGTTTACCCCCACCATAATCATCTCCTTCTGATTCATGTGGAGAACACCTTCGATGGCAAAATACAGCAAAAAAACAATATTTTCCAATCCTCCAAACGCTCCGGCAACGGCATAGGAATCGAATCTGTCCGCCACATTACCGACAAAAACGGAGGTGCCTGTGACTTTACCTATCAAGATGGTATTTTCTCTGCAAATAATGCTCCGGATATAATCAGTTACTGATTATATCCAGAGCATTTACGACTGCCGCACTTTATAAAATTATTCCCTCATTCCAATCAGCACTTTCTTACCTTCAAACGCAAATCCATAATGTCTGATTTCTTTTCGCTCAAATCCCCGGGCAAATAATTGTGCATCATAATTCATTGCTTCAATCTGGTCTAATGCATGATCCACAGTCTCTTCCAGAGTTTCTTCTTTCTTTGAATTATGGACTTTAAATTCCATGATAATCGCAGGACATCTTCTGTTTCCCGGCTTTCTCGGAATCATCATTACATCATACCGTCCGAAACCACTTTCTCTGTTTGAACAGATTTCATACTGATCTGTCTGATCTGCAATTAATCCCAGTACAAATCCATGATAAAAACGTTCCGGTGCACCTGATCCGTCTTCCTTTCCTGACATATCAAAATAACTGAATGTTGCCATCGAAATCTGATTCATATAATAATTCATCGCATCCAGATCACTGTTCAAAAGTGCCTTTACAAACTGATTATAATTCGACCGGCTCTGGTAAAACCAGCCTTTAAACAGACTCGAAAACATGGCTGTTGTTTCCAGATTCGTGATCATCAGGTGATACCATGGATCTCTTAGAATTCCTCTGTATTCCACTTCTGTTGCTTTCAGATATCCACTTGCCAGCATCAGGCTCCAGATTGCATTTTCATCCTGTTCCAGCTGTTCAAACACAATCTGCTCGTCAAAATTTACTACAATTTCTCTTCCCTGCAAAAGTTCTTCCATCAATTCCTTGATTTCCGGAGAAGAACGTCTGATCAGCCGATTGATCAATCCGTTGGAACTTGTATCTGCCCAGTATGGACGCAGTTGCTTTTTATCCAGATAATTTGTAATTGACCATGGATTATAAATATCCTTCCGGCTGCCGAATACAAATCCGTCATACCATGATTTCACAAGCTGTTTTTCCTCTGACATTCCCATTGTTTCCAGTGCACAGAATACTTCCTGTTCTGTGAATCCAAAGCAGGTTTCATATTCTCTGGAAGTTGTTGTAACAACATTCAGATTATTCAGGTCAGAAAAAACGGATTCTTTTGACACTCTTGTAATTCCCGTCATCATCGCTCTTTCCAGATAGGGGTTTGTTTTAAAAGTCGCATTGAAAAAATTTCGTATAAAAGCGATAAATTCTTCCCAGTACTCATACAGATACGATTCCTGCATTGGTGTATCATATTCGTCAAGAAAAATCAGTATTTTCTTTTTGTAATAACGATACAGGCAATTGGACAGATTTTTGACCGCATTGCAGATCGTATCATTTGCCACCGGTTCTTTGATTCCTGGATTTTTTGCATAATTATCCAGTTCTTCGAAGCATTTTCGTTCCCCTCTGTAAGTCCCTTCCATTCCAGCAGATAACGATGTTCAGAATATGCTTCATTGATTGCCATAATAACTCCATCTCTGGTATCCTGATAAGTATTTCCTTTAAC
>ENA-OQDE01000997-OQDE01000997.1-human-gut-metagenome-genome-assembly--contig:-NODE-997-length-12932-cov-3.008044_pt1 | contig 12932 bp, 16 predicted proteins | sample MGYA00242768_ERZ504595 | MGnify/ENA primary metagenome ERZ504595 (study PRJEB26092, sample SAMD00036307) | human gut metagenome | host: Homo sapiens | study: EMG produced TPA metagenomics assembly of...
CTTGACTTCTATTGCCGCTGATGGTTTTCCTTTTGCTTTCCTTTCAATATCAATTCAAAGATAAATATTTTGATGCTGCAAATCTAAGGTTGCCGCTAGGGCGATCCCCGAGCGAAGAGTTTTTGTTGTTTAATGAAAGTTTACAGCCCGAAGTCTTGCACTTATAAGAGAAGATACATAATTTTGCAACATATCTAAAATGACAACTTATACAGGAATTACAAAGGGACAAGTAAACTTATTTAGGTTTAAAAAAATATTGAGTAAACGAACTTAGGTATAACAAGCGAAGTTGTCAACTAAATCCAGTACAGTACAGTTTCCCGGTGAGAGACTATAGTTTCCCCGTAAGGAAACTACATTTTCCCCGTAGGGAAACCATTGTTCCCCCATAGGGGAAACTTTAGTTTCAAGCCTGCAGGTTCAAGACTTGCTTATTAGGTTAACAACGAATGATATTGCAAAGTTCGTCGCTTTCGAAGTAATAAACAATAACCATTTCGCCGAATAAATTAGCAATTATTCCCGTATAAGGTCAAAGTAATAAATAATCAAAACAGAGTGTGTCAAAACGCAGATTAACGCAAATTATCGCAGATTATTTCAATTATATTGATACATTAATCAACTAATTGTAAAATTATATCTGCGATAATTCGCGTTAATCTGCGTTTTATTATTCATTATGACACACCTCCATCTCATCTTAAACCAATCTCCACTTACTATATATCAATCAACGATTCGGGTGAATGTCCAACTTCACCGGTTTAATCATATTTCCCGGTTTTAAGATAGTATCTAGGTCTTCCTTAGAAAGAATGTTATGTTCCAAAACTAGTTCATAAACTCCCTTCCCTGTTTCCAATGCTTCTTTGGCTATTTTAGTAGAGTTCTTATATCCGATCACCGGATTCAGGGCTGTCACTACTCCAATGCTGTTATGCACATCTCTCCGGCATTTTTCTTCATTAGCCGTAATGCCGTCGATGCATAAGGTGCGCAAAGTGTCAAAACCATTCATCAACAAATCGGCAGACTCGAAACAGCATTGTGCCATCACCGGCTCCATTGCATTCAGTTCCATTTGAGCTGCTTCACCGCTCATGGCCACACAAAGGTCATTTCCTATTACCTTGTAAGCCACCTGGTTCATCACTTCAGGAATCACCGGATTCACTTTTCCGGGCATGATGGATGAGCCCGGCTGCATTGCCGGCAGATTGATTTCTCCCAATCCACAACGCGGACCGGAAGCCAGCAACCGCAAGTCGTTACATATCTTATTCATTTTAACAGCAATACGCCTCATCACTCCCGAATAACCTACCATGCAGGAAGTGTCCGAAGTAGCTCCCACCAAATCGTCTGCTAGTTTGATATCCAATCCCGTAATCTTGCGCAAAGCGGCAATGCACTTCTCCGCATATTCCGGTTCGGCAGTGATTCCTGTTCCAATGGCTGTTGCTCCCATATTGACTGCCAGAAAATCTTGTGCAGCAAAATCAAGGTTCTTTACTTCATGTGACAAAATACTTGCAAAGCCATTAAAGGTTTGCCCAAGAGTCATCGGTACGGCATCTTCCAATTGGGTACGCCCCATTTTGATGACATGTGCAAACTCATTCGCTTTCTTCCGGAAAGACTCGATCAGAACCTCCAAATGCTTAACCAATTTCAAATGAGTATAATACAGTCCAATGTGAATGGCTGTAGGATAAGCATCGTTGGTGGATTGCGAACGGTTGACGTGATCGTTAGGCGAACAGAATTGATACTCTCCCCGCTGATGCCCCATCAGTTCCAATGCCCGGTTGGCAATCACTTCATTGGCATTCATGTTGGTGGTCGTACCGGCTCCTCCCTGAATCATATCTACCGGGAACTGCTCGTGATGCTTTCCTTCGAGTATTTCTTTACAGGCTCTCAAGATAGCATCCGCTTGTTCTTCAGTTAATAAGTCCAGTTCACGGTTGGCAACGGTGGCTCCCATCTTCGTAATAGCCAATGCCTGAATGAACAAAGGATATTCATTCAAATGAAACTTGCTGATGCGAAAGTTTTCAATGCCACGGAGTGTCTGTACTCCATAAAGTGCACTTTCCGGCACTTCACGACTACCTATCAGGTCACTCTCTGTACGAGTTTTTTTTGATAAATTTTGTTCCATATCGGTTGTTTTATAGTAATAACGTTTTCGTTAGTTCTTATAATAACCAACCAACGATGTTATTGTTTTAATAAATATGCAAAAACTATTCAAAGACTTTTTTGTTGTAAATAGAAGAAAAAGAAAATACAAAGAGAAGAATCGCTTATCTTTGTTTTTGAATTTAAAACAGCAATCTATGATATTACAATTAGCATTTGTTCTGACAGCCATTATTATTGGCGCACGCCTGGGAGGTATCGGACTTGGCGTAATGGGAGGCGTAGGTTGGCAATACTCACGTTCGTTTTTGGTTTACAACCCACTGCGCCTCCCATCGACGTTATGTTAATGATTGCCGCCGTAATCTCTGCCGCTTCCTGTATGCAGGCGGCCGGAGGTTTGGACTATATGGTGAAACTGGCAGAACATTTGCTTCGTAAAAATCCTTCACACGTCACTCTGCTTAGTCCGCTGGTGACTTACCTCTTTACTTTTGTAGCCGGAACCGGACACGTGGCTTATTCCGTACTGCCGGTAATTGCAGAGGTTGCCACCGAAACAAAAATCCGTCCGGAACGTCCGTTAGGTATTGCCGTCATCGCTTCCCAGCAGGCCATTACGGCAAGTCCGATCTCTGCCGCTACCGTGGCACTTCTCGGACTTTTAGCCGGATTCGACATTACCCTGTTCGACATTCTCAAAATTACGATTCCCGCCACCATCATTGGAGTGTTGGTAGGCGCCTTGTTTTCCATGAGAATCGGTAAGGAACTGGTGGAAGATCCCGAGTATCAGAAAAGATTGAAAGAAGGTTTATTCAACAATAAAAAGGTGGAGATTAAAAGTGTCAAGAACAAACGTTCGGCAATGATTTCCGTTATCATCTTTATATTGGCAACTGCTTTTATCGTGCTTTTCGGTTCTTTTGAAGGAATGCGCCCCAGTTTCCTGATTGATGGGGAAATTGTCACCTTGGGAATGTCTTCTATCATCGAAATCGTGATGTTGTCGGCTGCCGCAATTATCCTGCTAGTAACGAAGACAGACGGGATCAAAGCAACGCAAGGTTCTGTATTTCCGGCAGGTATGCAGGCGGTGATTGCTATCTTCGGTATTGCCTGGATGGGAGATACCTTTCTTCAGGGAAATATGGGACAGCTGACTCTCTCTATCCAGGGAATTGTGCAACAAATGCCGTGGTTGTTCGGTGTCGCCCTGTTTGTGATGTCTATCCTGCTATATAGCCAGGCTGCCACTGTACGGGCACTCGTCCCTCTGGGCATTGCGTTAGGGATTTCTCCTTATATGCTGATCGCTTTATTCCCGGCCGTGAACGGATATTTCTTTATTCCGAATTATCCTACCGTGGTGGCTGCGATTAATTTCGACCGTACCGGGACAACAAAAATCGGCAAATATGTGTTGAATCATTCGTTCATGATGCCCGGTCTGGTATCGACCGTTGTGGCTATTGCACTAGGTTTGCTTTTTATACAAATATTCTAATAGATCATATTATTAACCTAAACATCATTCAGTTATGAAACAATTCAAAAGCTTTGGACTGGTAGTAGTCACACTACTGTTTTCCGTAACTATGGCATTCGCCGCAAAACCGAATATTCATATTCTTGCTACGGGAGGAACCATCGCAGGTACGGGAAGCTCGGCTACCGGAACCAGTTATACGGCAGGACAAGTTGCCATCGGCGCACTGCTCGATGCTGTACCCGAAATTAAAGACATCGCCAACGTAACCGGAGAACAGATTGTCAAAATCGGTTCGCAGGACATGAACGACCAGGTTTGGTTGACGCTTGCCAAGAAAATCAATGAACTACTGAAACGCCCGGACATTGACGGCATCGTGATTACTCACGGAACAGACACCATGGAGGAAACTGCTTACTTCCTGAATCTGACTGTCAAGAGTGACAAACCGGTGGTATTAGTAGGCGCCATGCGTCCGTCTACCGCTCTAAGTGCCGACGGCCCGTTGAACCTTTACAATGCCGTTGTTACCGCAGCCGCAAAAGAATCGAAAGACAAAGGGGTATTGGTTGCCATGAACGGCTGATCCTCGGAGCGCAGAGCACGGTTAAAATGAATACGGTCGATGTACAAACTTTCCAGGCTCCCAACTCCGGCGCACTGGGTTATGTACTGAACGGAAAAGTGTTCTACAACCAAGTAACGCTAAAGAAACATACTACCCAGTCCGTTTTTGATGTCACTCATCTGAAACGCGCTTCCTAAAGTAGGTATCGTGTACAGCTATTCCAACATTGAGGCCGATATGGTAACTCCGATGCTTAGCAACGGGTACAAAGGCATCATCCACGCAGGAGTAGGAAACGGAAATATTCACCAGAACATCTTCCCGGTACTGACGGATGCCCGCCAAAAAGGTATTCTTGTCGTTCGTTCTTCCCGTGTCCCGACCGGACCCACCACACTGGATGCAGAGGTGGACGACGCCAAATATCAGTTTGTGGCTTCGCAGGAACTGAACCCGCAGAAATCTCGTGTTTTGTTAATGCTTGCACTAACAAAAACTACAGACTGGAAACAGATTCAGCAATATTTCAACGAATACTAAAAACCTGACTTACTTATGAAAAAATGGATATTCATGCTGCTCCTCGCGGGTAGCATACAGGGAATATATGCTCAAAAAACAGAGAAAAAGGAGAAATTCAATCCGAACACTCCCCTGTTTGAAGAGCTGACAGACGTGAAAAAGAAAACAGATAAATTCAATCTTTATCTGAATATGCAAGGGAGCTTTGACGCTCATTTCCAGAATGGTTTTCAGGAGGGTGACTTTAATATGCACCAGCTTCGTATCGAAGCCAAAGGAAATATCAACAACTGGCTGTCTTACCGCTATCGTCAGCGCCTCAACCGCTCGAACGATGCAAACGGCATGATTGATAACCTCCCGACTTCTATCGACTATGCCGGAATCGGTATCAAGCTGAATGACCAGTTTAGTCTTTTTGCAGGAAAGCAATGTGCCGCATACGGTGGTATCGAGTTCGACCTGAATCCGATTGACATCTATCAATACAGTGATATGATTGATTACATGAGTAATTTCATGACCGGATTGAATGTGGGTTATAACATTACTCCCGAACAGCAGCTTAACCTGCAGATATTGAACAGCCGTAACAGTTCTTTCGATAATACTTACGGAATCACAGAAGATGCCGAAGGTAATCTCCCCGATCTGAAATCGGCAAAATGCCACTAGTTTATACATTAAACTGGAACGGTAATTTCAATAATGTATTTAAAACCCGTTGGTCGGCTTCTGTTATGAACGAGGCCAAAAGTCACAATATGTATTATTATGCTTTAGGTAACGAGTTGAATCTTGGAAAATGGAATGCTTTTGTCGATTTCATGTATTCAAAAGAGGATATTGACCGGAAGGGAATCATTACCAGTATCGTAGGTCGTCCGGGCGGTCATAATGCTTTTGATGCGAACTATCTTTCGGTTGTTGCCAAGTGTAATTACCGCTTTCTTCCGAAATGGAATGTTTTTGTGAAGGGTATGTACGAGACGGCTTCCGTAGGCAAGGCGTCCGAAGGTATAGAAAAGGGAAATTACCGTACCTCCTGGGGATATCTGGGCGGTATCGAATATTACCCGATGGAAACCAATCTGCACTTCTTTGTTACCTACGTAGGACGTTCGTATGATTTCACTTCCCGCGCCAAGGTGCTGGGACAGGAGAATTACAGTACTAACCGTATTTCTGTAGGATTTATCTGGCAGATGCCTGTATTCTAATTCTAAAGCAAGAAACCGAGATGACAATAAAAATACCCGATAGCTTCTTACAACAGTTATCGGGTATTCTTATATGTTCGGTCTTTTTAAATCAATACTCTTCCTCGTTAAAGAAGAAATCCTCCTTACTAGGATAATCCGGCCAAATATCTTCGATACTCTCATAGATTTCGCCCTCATCTTCCATCTCTTGGAGATTCTCAATAACTTCAAGAGGAGCACCCGAACGCATGGCATAATCAATCAATTCGTCCTTGGTTGCCGGCCAGGGAGCATCTTCAAGTTTTGATGCTAGTTCCAATGTCCAATACATAATCTTGAGTATTTAAAATGAATACTAAATTTGTCTCGTTTTCTATTTTTCGGCAAAAGTATAATAAAATCTATCATTTCCAACTATTATCCCAAAATATTTCATTATTTTGCTCATCAAAATTAATTTTTCGGGATAATACAAACAAATAATCTGATAATCTGTTGACAAATGCTAATACTTCGGGAGAAATTGTACAAGTTTCGGATAAAGCCAGAATACGTCTCTCGGCTCTCCTGCAAATAGTACGGCAAACATGACAAACGGCTGCTCCACGACTCCCGCCGGGAATGATGAAAGCGCAAAGTTCGGGCAGTTGTTCGTCCAGCTTATCAATCTCCCGCTCAATATTCTCCACGTTTTCGGGAGTTATGATGCTGGCAGCCTTCAGTTGCGTTTTTTCCTGGTCGGTGGCCAGATGTGAACCGATGGCAAATAGCTTATGCTGAATACTCAAAATGAAATCACGGTCTGATTCATCTTGCAGATAGGTATTCAACCATCCTAGATGAGAATTTAGTTCATCCACAGTTCCGTAAGCTTCCAGACGGATATGGGTCTTTGGAACGCGACTTCCGCCGACAAGACTGGTAGTTCCTTTATCTCCGGTCTTTGTATATACAAGGCTCTTTTTCATAATCTTCTTTTTTACTTATTATAAGGTAAACGTACAAAGGTTCTTAGAAGTTGACAATATACTGCTGTTTTATCTTCGTTTTATCAAAAAATAGTAAACCGACGTCGTAGAGGTCAAAGGTGATGCCTACTCTTTCATCAGCCTGCAGCTTTTCCAAAGTGCTTTCATCTCTTTGGAATAGCAGATGCCATGGACTACAAATACACTTTTAGGAGTGGCACGATGTGCACAAACCCGGAAGACTTCTTCCAGTAAGTCGGGATTCCGGTAGTCATTCAGATACAAAAAGTCGACTGAAGTGTCTGCATCCAGAAACAGTTCCGACAAGTCGGAAGCAAAAAGGTAGGAAGCCGATGGTTTAGCAGACTGTAAGTAGAGGGTTGTGGAGGAAGGACGCCCAACTTCTATAATCGTATCAGGCTGTACTCTGTTCACCAACCGGAACAGGAAACGGTTTACCTTTTGAGAACCTTTAGTCCACCCACGCTCTCTTATCATCTTTTTCTGTTCTTTTTTCAAAGAAGAATAGGCATAGTAAGGCATCTTCTCATAAATCACATCGGTAATCAGACTAAAAGCAAAAGGGGAATGTACGCCATATCCGCAACGATAACGAAAGCGGGAAAGCCAGATAAAAGGTCTTTTTATACAGAGTAGAAGATTCATAAAACAATCATTCGTATTTTTATTCTCCCGACAAAGATATATTTTTTTATTGAAAAAGGGTCGTTCCCATAAAGAACCGACCCTCATACTCATTTATTCCAAGTTACTACTGTAGTCTGAATGATACCGGTACAGTAAATTTCACTCGTACTTTCTTACCATTTTGCACTCCGGGAGTCCATTTCGGCATAGAACTTATCACGCGGATAGCTTCTTTATCCAAATAAGGATCAACCCCTCGCACAACTTCAGGATTGGAAATCGTTCCGTCTTTGTCTACAACAAACTGAACAATGACTTTTCCTTGTGAACCAGTTTCCTGCGAAATCGTTGGATATTTGATATTACTACTTAAATATTTCATTAAAGCAGCTGTACCTCCAATAAACTCCGGCATGACTTCAACACTTACGTGAATAACGTCTTCAACTACCGTTTCTGTTTCTACCACTGGGGGTATCCAAATAACATCATGAACTGCATTCATATCCTCTGACACTGTAGAAACGTTATCCGTCACCTCCATATTGTTTTCCACTATTTCGAACAATTCTGTTACCTTAGTTTCGGGAGGAGGAGGCGGTTCCAGTTTCTCTTCAGGGAATGTGATTGGAACTAGCTCTGTTACAAAGATGGATTCATCATCTGGTGATAGTGCTGCAACTCTGACATCATGTTGTGTCCATTCGAACGAAACGAACATGAAGGCTAGCGCAACAACCAAACCCATCAACAACCAAGAACCCCGTTGATTCTCAATTGCAGCCTTTTTTGATTTCTTGGCTTCCATAAAAATGTGTTTAAGTAATTAATAATAGAAATATATAGTATATTATACTATTTTCGTTTTCCTCTTAAGCATTACTTAAGTGCTCTCTCGCTGCAATAAATATAATCTTTTTATGGATAGGTTGTTACAACGTCTCTTGTTTATTTTATTCTTTTCTCTTCTTTTGGATAAAATTTATGAATAATTCGTTTGAGGTTATCAGGGTTCGGACAAATACATTGAAGTCCAGTAGGGTTGCTTTTATAGTATTCTGAAGCAAATGTATCCGATGAAACGGGGTTTGTCGCTACTATTTAATATATCGTTCCAAGTCTGCAAAGACCTGTTCTCCCAGCTGATCGATAGAATTAAAATAGTAGACTATTCGCTCTTTCTCAATTTCAGTCAACAGCTCCAACATTTTCTGACTGTTGTCTCCTGTTGTTATATCGTCTTTCGCATTTTTGGCAATGTAGACCAATATGGGTTTATTGGAGGCCAATGCTTCCCTATACTCTATCTCGGTCATCGACATATTAGTATTCTCATCGACATATCCATATCGTGTTCCGAATATACCAAGATAAATATCTGCTTTTTTCACTTCATCTGTTATCACAGAAGTGACTTTATTGGCATTAGCGCCCCAATTTCCATGCAAATCGGAACCATCCTGCGCTTTATAATCCGATCAATGATTGCCTTACGATATTCTTTCATGTCTTCAAATGTTGAACTCAGGAAAACCGATTTAAAACTGCTATTAAGCGCATCTGTACATTCCACCTCTTTTATCTCTCGCATGCACGAGTATCTAATTTTATTGTTCTCATCGAGTTGATAGTGCAATGTCTTGATCTGTTCATTATCATTTTTCTCAATGGCCTCGATAAGTTTCATCTCGAAGTTCATTCGCTGCTCTTCGAGTTTTATCAAATAACTATTCAAATGATTCAACCGCATTGATTTCATATCCCATTGTTTGGCATGGGCTTCTGTTTCAGCCGGATTCACTTCGGCTATATCAACCCCCGAAGTGAACATTCTACGATAAAATTGCTCGAAGAAAACAATATAATCAATCGCTGTTCTCCTGCCATAACGATCCATCAGATAGATATAAATTTCTAATTCTTCATCGGAGTTGGACAGGAACTCTGAAATAGCCATTGACATAAAGTGAGCAACGTCTTCCAGGCTATATCGCGCAGCTCCAGTACCTATTGCAGGAAAAGCAATGCTCTTCAATCCCAGAACGGACAATACATTCAAGCTCTTTTTAATAATACTGTTAATGGATTTCTCTACTGTAAATTCGTCTTTTTGAGACCAGTCTATCGTTATCGCATGGAACACATATTTTGCTTCCAACTTCCCTGCTGACGTAACTACCACATCCCCCATCTGGCAAGGAACGTTTTTCCGGGCATCTCTCGCTATCACATCTCCACCTGCTCTAAGGATAGATGCAGAAACTCCTCCACCCATTGAAAGATAAGCATCATCAGAACTAACAATAACATCCGTCACTGCCGAAGTAAGATCTCCGAATTTGATTATCAATCTTGACTTACCAAACTGGTAGGCTTTTTCATCATTCATGTTCACTCATACTTTACAAAGGTTATTACCAATCTTTTAAAAGAGTCTCTTGGTTTTAGAAGAAATCAGGAGTTCAATTATAAAAGCAAAAGTAAAAAATCTAAGTGAGCTATCCAAGTAATTGAGTTTAAAACTAGAATTCAGAAAGCTCACTCATATTCAGGATCTCCATACGAAAAAGTTCCGAACAATCTTTTCCATCATACCAAAAATTCTTTTCTTCGGATATCAGGTGCAAAGCATACATACGTACCGATTCAAATTCTTTTTCAAAACCAAATAATAACAAAGAAGAAGCGCATTTATACAAACGAATAGGCCAGTCCGCCCAATCCTGAAAAAGATCCGGATTATCCACCATCTTGTGATCTTTCAATTTCCATCCCCACGATAACAGAAGTAATTCCACTCCGCGCAGATAACGGCGTACAAAAATCGAATCCTTTTTCAATAGATTGACTTCATAATCATAGACCGTATAGGCTTCCCCATACGAACTTGGCTGGTTATATGGAAACATCCACCAATCATAATGATGACGGTGAAATTCGTTCCATTTACCTGATGCAGCCCAGCATTCAAAGTTATAAAGTTGTTCCCGTTGTTTACGCTTCAATTCTTCCAAACCTACAAAATCCGGGCTATCATTTCGTTTCATAGCATTTCTATTCTTCTTTCAAAGCAGCATAGAAGCGTTGCCGGGCCTGGTACAATGTTGAAACGGCGACCGGAACCAGATCTTCCATCTTGTGTTCTTTATCCAACAAATTCTCAAAACATACCCACACACTATCGTTACTGATAACGAGTTTGGCAACTTTCATCGAATTGTTGACATTGTTGATAGCACGCAACACTTCCAGTTCATTTTCTTCACTCACATCATAGATATTCGGAATCAACAGATTGAAGAAACTTTCATCATTTTCGTCCTCCATATAAACATAGTTTGTCATCTGGAATTTAAACGAGATGCCAAAGTTTTCCATTACAGGAACTAAACCTTCATTTTCAGCGCTTCAAAAACTTTTTCTACTGTTTTCATCATTCTAATTATTTAAGTTGAACATTTTATTTATAGGTGGCAAAACCAATTCTCCTCCGTTCCTCTATCCTGCCCGATTCCAGTCTGGCATACATAGACTCATAAACTTCGATCTGCTCCTTATTCACAGATTGTCTGGCCTTTCCTATTTCATCCATCAAGAGTTCCTGTGAAATTGGAATATCTTTCATGCTGCTGTCAACGCCGTTTCATTAACTATAAACGTGATATCACTGGCTACATACCCCGCAGTCTTATCTGCTAATATTTCGCAATCGATAGTTTCCTCACACCATCTATCTCTCAGTTGAAAGACAAACAACAATTTTCTAGCTTCCTTATCGGGCAATGGAATATAGATTAGCTTATCTATTCTACCGGTACGAAGCACAGCCGGGTCAATCCTGTCGGGACGGTTGGAAGTTCCTATCACAAATATTCCTCTTTCCGCACAGTTGTTGAGTTGGCTTAAAAATTCATTTACTTCTCCGGATTGCCTACATTATCCATCCTCGAACGGTCTGGTACCATTGCATCAAATTCATCGAAACAAATCACAGTTGGTGCCTTCTTTTCAGCTTCATCAAATAATTCGGCTATCTTACCTTGCGTGCCATGAATATAGATAGAACCAAGATCGGACGCTTTTACCATCATGAAATTCAAACCGGACTCTTGAGCGAATTTCTCTGCAATATATGTCTTTCCGCATCCCGGAGGACCATACAGTAATGCACCATTCGGTATTTTCAGTTTGTATCTTTCTACTTTCTCTTTATTCTTGAGCAAGAACAATATATCCTTATAGAATATCTGTTTCACCTCCTCCATTCCAGCTACATCTGCAAATCCGTTTCCTGTCTGCTTTTTTATCTTTTCATCCCAAGAAGAGGCGTTTTCCTGCTCTACTGGTATCGGGGACGTCTTTTCAACGACCGCTATCTCTCCGTCAAGCCCTTTTTTAAAGGCTTCCACATTATAATATCTTTTTTCATAATCCAATGCCAGTACTTTTTTCAGCGTGTTTTGCTGTTCATCGGTTAGCATCAATTCTTCCGGGAACAGAAGTTCTGCTTCACGGGCTTTTTTGACTATTTTCTTATAAAGCCTGGTATCGCAGGAACAATCCGGCAGTTCTGTCTGCAAGGAGCTTTTCCTGTCAGCATTTCATACAACAAGGCACCTACGGAAAATAAATCAGACTGTTCATCATACATCCCCGTATAAGTTTCCGGTGCACGATACCATGGATTCAAGTCATCGGTAGGGAAAGAGCTACTCCACTTCTTCGATAAGATAAATGTCCGGTACCAATGATATATACTTTGGTCTCGTGTTCTCTACTTTCATAAAGCAATGTGTTACGAGGCGTCATATCATTATGGATAATTGCCCGTTCTTGCCGATGCAGACAAGACAATCCATTCAACACTTGGTGAATAATGGGCATTGCCTCATCCCAAGAGTAACGTTTTCCTTCAGCCAATAAATCGGAAAGACGCTTGCTTTCTATATATTCACGAACCAAGCAATGGTATTCTTTCCCATCCAATAATACAGTATCATACAAATGTATAGGGCAAACCAATGATACATTTCGTTTCGGATATTCCCCTCCATTAAAGTACCGCCTTCTGACAATTGCCTAGATGGAAATTCCATCACATCATACAATTTCAACAAAACTTTCTTATGCTCTTCCTGTACACTGGTAGCCAGATAAGTTTGCTCATATCCGTACATTGATTTCAAGAATGCATCTACTCGAAAATCATGAATCTGTTGTCCTACATTTAATGCACTCATATCCTTAGTTATTTAGTCGGTTCTTATTCGTTTTATATAAAAGAGTACATAAGGATCAAGAATCTATCAATATCTCAATTTAATTATTAGATATGCGAATCTATAATCGAATTAGAATAAAATTACACGGAAAGGGACTAA
>ENA-OQDE01000998-OQDE01000998.1-human-gut-metagenome-genome-assembly--contig:-NODE-998-length-12931-cov-3.599422_pt1 | contig 12931 bp, 15 predicted proteins | sample MGYA00242768_ERZ504595 | MGnify/ENA primary metagenome ERZ504595 (study PRJEB26092, sample SAMD00036307) | human gut metagenome | host: Homo sapiens | study: EMG produced TPA metagenomics assembly of...
GACATCCCGCAGGACATGCTCGGCCGGGCCATGTCCGACATACAACGCATGTCGGGCACGTTCGACCCACCCGAGATGGACGGCCAGTTCGCCGTGCTGGCGGGAGTCTGCCCGGTATCCGAGATGCGCGACTACGCCATGGATGTGAACGTCTACACCCACGGCACGGGCCATCTGGGGTGCGTGTTCGACGGCTACCGGCCATGCCACAATGCGGCCGAGGTCATCGAACAAGCGGGATACGATCCGGGAGACGATCTCGAAAACACCCCTGATTCGGTGTTCTGCGCGCATGGCGCCGGTTACACGGTCAAATGGTACCGGGTGCCGGATTTCATGCATCTGGATCGCGCATACGACGCCGGGCAGTGACGTCTTCGCCGGGCAAAGGGGCCCGGCGGCAGTGACAGTGATATTCGTCACACTTAACACGCCATTCACATAAGAGACATCTCATTGACATGCGAAACGGGTGCCGCAGATTTTCCGAATCGCTTGAGAAACATTGAAATTGGGTATTGACAAACACCTCGACTCGGTATATGGACAGCGAAACGTGTTTGACATAGCCGAGCGGTACTCTTTCCTACGCACTAACAAAAGAACCGCAGGTTGTCAAGATCCTGCCAAAACGATATGAAGGTGGTTTCGGTGACTTTCCACGCCCCGCTCGATTTGAGCATACATAAATCACAAGGTCTGTACGACCCAAGCTCAGAACATGACGCTTGCGGCGTAGGTATGGTCACCACACTCAACAAGCGGCCGGAACGTAAGATCATCGACGACGCCATCGAAGTGCTCGTCAATCTCAACCACCGTGCGCCGTGGGCGCCGAGGAGAACACCGGTGACGGTGCGGGCATCCTGATGAGCATGCCCGACGAGTTCATGCGGGCCACCACGGGCGTCGAACTGCCCGAGGCCGGCCATTACGCGGCGGGCATCGCGTTCCTCGACCGCGACATCGCCACGTCCGGCCAGCAGGAGCAGGCCATCGCGAGCATCGTGCGCGAAGAGGGTCTGGAAGTACTCGCCTGGCGAGTGGTGCCGACCAACCCGGACGGGCTCGGCCTGCAGGCGCTCGCCTCGATGCCCAGCTTCAAGACGCTGGTCATCGCCGACGCCGAAGGCAAGCTGGCGGGCATCGAGCTCGACCGCAGGACCTTCCGCATCCGCAAGCGCGTCGAGCACGAGGTCGGCATCTACTTCGCGTCGCTGTCGGCCCGCACCATCACCTACAAGGGCATGCTCACCACGATGCAGCTCACCCCGTTCTTCCCCGACCTGTCGGATTCGCGCATGAAGGCGAAGATCGCGATTGTGCACTCGCGCTTCTCCACGAACACGTTCCCGAGCTGGCCGCTCGCGCAGCCGTTCCGCCTGCTCGCCCACAACGGCGAGATCAACACGATCCAGCAACCGCAACTGGCTGTCGGCCCGCGAAGGCCGCCTGAGCTCCGAACTGCTCGGCGAGTTCGAGCCGTTGCTGCCGATCACCACGCCCGGCTATTCGGATTCCGGCACGTTCGACGAATGCCTCGAACTGCTGCACCTCGCCGGCCGCTCTCTGCCGCACGCCATCTCGATGATGCTGCCGCCGGCATGGGAGAACAACGACCAGCTCGACCCCGACGTGCGCGCGTTCTACGAGTACAACAACACGCTGATCGAACCGTGGGACGGCCCGGCCGACATCATCTTCACCGACGGCACGCAGGTGGGCGCCCTGCTCGACCGCAACGGCTTCCGCCCCGGCCGCTGGCAGCTCACCGATGACGGCTACCTTGTGCTCGCCTCCGAAGCCGGCGTGCTGCCGGAGATCGACGACAAGCATATCGTCTCCAAGGGCCGTCTGGAGCCCGGAAAGATGTTCCTTGTCGACACCGACGAGGGCCGCATCATCCCCGACGAGGAGATCAAGAGGAACCTTGCCTCGCAGCACCCGTACCGTAAGTGGGTCGAAGGCAACTCCGTGGAGATGAGCGACCTGCCGCACCGCGAGCACGTGAGCCATTCCGGCCAGTCCGTGCAGCGTCGTCAGCGCGCGTTCGGCTACACCGAGGAAGACCTCAAGATGCTGCTCACGCCGATGGCCAACACCGGCAAGGAGCCGCTGGGCTCGATGGGCAACGACAACCCGCTGCCGGTGCTCTCCAAGCGCAGCCGCATGCTGTTCGACTACTTCCACCAGAAGTTCGCGCAGGTCACCAACCCTCCGCTGGACTGGGAGCGCGAGGAGATCGTCACCTCGCTCGAATCCGCCATCGGCCCCGAGCCGAACCTGCTGGAGGATTCCGAGCTGCACGCCAAGAAGATCCTGATCCGCTGCCTGTCATCAACTCCGACGAGATGGCGCAGCTCAAGCGGCTCGACAAGGCCAAGGTGCTCGGCGGATACTACCGTCCGTTCGTCGTCAAGGGCCTGTATCAGGTGGCCGGCGGCGGCAAGGCGCTGGGCGAGCGCCTTGAGGAGATCTTTGCCGAAGTCGACGAGGCCATCGCGGGCGGCAGCAACTTCATCGTGCTGTCCGACCGTGATTCCAACCACACGTGGGGCCCGATCCCGTCACTGCTGCTCACCAGCGCCGTGCAGCACCACCTGCTGCGCAAGCACACCCGCACGCAGATCTCGATGGCCGTCGAGGCCGGCGATGTGCGTGAGATCCATCATGTCGCGCTGCTGATCGCATACGGTGCCGCATGCGTCAACCCGTATCTGGCGTTCGAATCCGTCGAGGACCTGGCCCGCACCGGCTACCTGAAGGTCGACGAGCACACAGCCGTGAAGAACCTGACCAAGGCGCTGTCCATCGGCGTGCTGAAGATCATGTCGAAGATGGCGTCTCCACCATCATGAGCTACCGCGGAGCGCAGCTGTTCGAGCGGTCGGCCTGAGCAAGGACATCGTCGACAAGTACTTCACCGGCACGGTCTCGCAGGTCGGCGGCATCGGGCTCGACGAGCTGGCCGAGGAGGTGGCGATTCGCCACCGCGTGGCCTACCCGAACCAGTGGACCGCCACCCCGCACATGAACCTCGAAACCGGCGGCGAATACAAGTGGCGTCGCACCGGCGAGGATCATCTGAACGACCCCGAGGCGATTTTCCTGCTGCAGCAGTCGACCGCTCGCGGCGACTACCAGATGTTTAAGAAGTACTCGCACCACATCAACGACACGTCGAACCGCATTATGACGCTGCGCGGACTCATGAAGTTCAAGCACGACCGCAAGCCGATCGACATCTCCGAGGTCGAGTCGGCCTCCGAGATCGTCAAGCGGTTCTCCACCGGCGCAATGAGCTACGGCTCCATCTCGCAAGAGGCGCACGAGACGCTCGCCATCGCCATGAACACGATCGACGCGCGTTCCAACTCCGGCGAGGGCGGCGAATCCGACGACCGCATCGAGGATCCGCTGCGTTACAGCCGCATCAAGCAGATCGCATCCGCCCGCTTCGGCGTCACCAGCGATTACCTGGTGCACGCCACCGACCTGCAGATCAAGCTCGCCCAGGGCGCCAAGCCCGGCGAGGGCGGCCACCTGCGGTGCCAAGGTCCCGCCGTGGATCGCCAAGGTCCGTCACGCGACCCCCGGCGTGGAGCTCATCTCCCCGCCGCCTCACCACGACATCTACTCCATCGAGGATCTCAAGCAGCTGATCAACGATGCGAAGATGGCCAACCCGAAGGCGCGCATCCACGTCAAGCTCGTCTCGGAGTTCGGCGTCGGCACCATCGCGGCCGGTGTGGCCAAGTGCCATGCCGACGTGGTGCTGATCTCCGGCTATGACGGCGGCACCGGTGCGGCGCCGCTCAACGCGATTCGCCACGCGGGCACCCCGTGGGAGATCGGCCTGTCCGAAACCCAGCAGACGCTGATTCTGAACGGTCTGCGCTCCCGCATCGTCGTCCAGTGCGACGGCGAGCTCAAGACCGGCCGCGACGTGGTCATCGCCGCGCTGCTCGGTGCCGAGGAATTCGGCTTCGCCACCACGGCGCTTATGGTCGAGGGCTGCGTCATGATGCGCGCGTGCCAGAAGAACACCTGCCCGCAGGGCATCGCCACCCAGGATCCCGAGCTGCGCGCCCGGTTCAAGGGCAAGCCGGAAGCGGTCATCAACTTCTTCATGTACATCGCCGAGGAAGTGCGCGAACTGCTTGCCGAGCTCGGTTTCCGTACGCTGGAGGAGGCCGTCGGCCATGTCGAATGCCTGGACCAGAACGAGGCGATCAAGCGCTGGAAGTCCGACGGCATCGACCTGAGCAACGTGCTCATGCAGCCCGGCCCGGTTCCCGGAACGATTCTGCACCAGACCATCGAGCAGAACCACGAACTGGAGAAGGCGCTCGACAACAAGCTCATCGAGATGGCCGAACCCGCGCTGGAGCGCAAGGAGCCGGTACGCATCGAGATGCCGATCCGCAACGTCAACCGTACGCTCGGCACGATGGTCGCTACGAGATCACCCGCCGCTACGGTGCCGAAGGACTGCCGGACGACACCATCGACATGACGTTCACGGTGCCGGCGGCCAGTCGATCGGCGCGTTCATCCGCGTGGCGAGACCATCCGCGTCTACGGCGAGGTCAACGACTACGCCGGCAAGGGCCTGTCGGGCGGACGCCTGATCGTACGCCCCGAGGACGGCGTCACCTTCGACCCGCACGAGAACGTCATCGCGGGCAACGTGACCGGTTTCGGCGCGACCTCCGGAGAGCTGTTCGTGGCCGGCCGTGCAGGCGAGCGTTTCGGCGTGCGCAACTCCGGCGCCACGTTCGTGGTCGAGGGCGTGGGCGACCACGGCTGCGAGTACATGACCGGAGGCACCGTCGTGGTGCTCGGCTCCATGGGCCGCAACTTCGGTGCCGGCTTCTCCGGCGGCAACGTGTACGTGCTCGATCTGGACATGAACCAGGTCAATCCGACCGCGGCGAAGGACGGCTCGCTGCTGTTCCTACCGCTGGACGACGAAGCACAGGCACTGGTCCACGATCTGGTGAAGCGTCACGCCGAAGAGACCGGTTCCGCATTCGCCGCCGGACTCCTCAAGGATTGGAAGCACACCGTCGCCCGGTTCACGCACGTGGTGCCAGAACACTATCTGGCCATGACCGCCGCCATGCGAAGGCCGAGGAAGACAATATCGATTTCAACACGCCCGGCGCCTGGGAACAGGTGTACGAGCAGGTGATGGAAGGAGCGCACTGACATGGGAGATCCCAGAGGATTCCTGAAGGTCCGTACCCGTCGCGAACTGGCGGAACGCCCCGTCGAGGAGCGCATCAAGGACTGGCTTGACGTCCATGCTGAGTCCGGCTTGCAGCCGTGGACCACCGAACAGGCCGCCCGCTGCATGGATTGCGGCACTCCTTTCTGCATGACCGGATGCCCGCTCGGCAACATCATCCCCGAGTTCAACGATCTGGTTCGTCAGGAGAAGTGGGAGGACGCCTACAATCGTCTGTCCACCACCAACAACTTCCCCGAAGTGACCGGACGCATCTGCGGCACTGTGCGAGAAGGCGTGCGTGCTCGGCATCCACCAGCCGCCGACGATGATCAAGCTCGACGAGCAGACGATCATCGACCAGGCATGGGGTCTGGATATCGTCAAGCCCATGCCTCCGCAGCGTCTGACCGACCAACCGTGGCGGTCGTCGGATCCGGCCCCGCCGGTCTGGCATGCGCCCAGCAGCTCACCCGAGCCGGCCACACGGTCGTCGTCTATGAGCGCGATGACGCCATCGGCGGTCTGATGCGCTACGGCATCCCGAACTTCAAGCTCGACAAGCGACTGATCGACCGTCGTATCAAGCAGATGGAGGCCGAAGGCACCCGCTTCCGCACGGGCGTGGAGATCGGCAAGGACATCAGCTGGGACGATTTGCGCGACCGCTATGACGCCGTGGTCGTCGCTATCGGCTCCACCGTGCCGCGTGACATGAAGATTCCCGGCCGCGAGCTCAAGGCATTCACTTCGCGATGGAGTTCCTGCCCGACGCGACCCGACGCGTGTACGGTGTAAAGCCCGTGCACGACATCACCGCCAAGGACAAGCACGTCATCATCATCGGTGGTGGCGACACCGGTTCCGATTGCCTCGGCACCTCCATCCGTCAAGGCGCGAAGGACGTGACCGTGCTGCAGATCATGCCGAAGGAGCCGGACGAGCGCCCGGACAACCAGCCGTGGCCGACGTTCGCGCGTCTCTACCAGAAGACCTCCTCGATGGAGGAGGGCGGCACTTACGTGTACAGCACCGATTCTGTCAACTTCGTCGGCTCCGACGAGGAACAGGCCCGTGTGCACATTGAGGATTCCACCGCGTCCGAAGGATTCGTGGCCGACGAGAACGGCCACGTCACCGGTCTGAAGGTCGTGGATGTGGCACCGGGGGAGAACGGGCCGTTCACCCGCCAGCCGGTACCGAACGCGTGCTGCCCGCGGATCTGGTGCTCATCTCGGTCGGCTTCCTGCACCCGGACACCTCCACGCTGCTCGACCAGCTGCCTGTCGAATTGGACAAGCGCGGCAACGTGGCCCGCAACGACAAGTTCGCCACCTCTCAGGATGGCGTGTTCGTTGCCGGCGACGCGGGCCGCGGCCAGAGTCTGGTCGTGTGGGCCATTTCGGAGGGCCGCTCCTGCGCAGCCGCCGTTGATGAGTACCTCACCGGCGTCACCGAGCTGCCCGCGCCGATCACCGCATCCCAGCGTCCGATGATGCTGCCGCGATGATTCGATAGTCCGGCGGTTCGCCGTACCGACATCTACTGGGGGCAGGAAGTCTCTTCAAGGGACTTCCGGCCCCCAGTCGCATATCGGGCGTTCCCTATTTCTGGCGAAAGTCCCGTCCGTTGTGTGCCGGTGGGTTTCGCCGGAGGAATGGCCCGCTCATGTGTGGGTGAGCCGCAGAAAGGAGGCCGGCTATGTGCGGGGTGGTACGTGTCGCGGCCACGGCTCGGACGTCGTGATTGCCAACGATTGCGGATCTGTCTCGTCGTGCGAGTCGAACCGCCGCTACGGCACGGCTTGGAGTACAGTACATAGGAGTGTTATCCACAAACGAGCAGGAGAAGTAACGATGCCTAACCGTGCCGAACGCCGCAAAGCAGCAAAAGATCAGCGTCGGGGAGTCCCGTCGCAGTACGACCAGACCCGTGGCCGTGCCCGATCCGGCATGCTCGACGAGTACGCGCTTCAGGAGAAGTCCCGCCGTATTCAGGAGGGCGTGGATGACAGCGGCGTGTGGAAGCCCAGCGCTCGCACCGAGGTCGATGAGGAAGTGGAGTCGGTGTTCGAGGCCAACCCGAACTATCAGGATCCCAAGGCGTTCAAGGCACCGCACTCCGTGCGGCAGTGTTCCGTGTCGGCAGCTGGACGCTGATCGCGCTGTCGGTCATCGCGTTCTTCGTGGTGATGTGGCTGCCCACGCATCCGCTGTGGCTGATCCTGACCGTGTCCGTCGTGTTCGTCGTCGGCGTGCTCAGCCTGTTCTTCACGGCCGGCAACTACCGCAACAACCCGAACCTGGACGCCAACGGCACCGCGGTGTGAGAGCCTGGTATCCGGTAGTTATCTGGTATTATGGCGTTTTTTCGCCAACACGAACATGGGCATTGTGCGTTTTTTCGACGTGCAATGCCCTAAGTTATATATGGCAGTAGCCGCAAACAAGGTTACCGACGAAGGAGGCCTTAATCGTGAAAGTTGATATCCTCACCCGCGAATACCCGCCGTATGTCTATGGTGGCGCAGGCGTGCACGCGGAAGAGCTCTCGAAGGTGCTGGCCGAGCGGGTCGACGTGACCGTCCGTGCGTTCGACGGACCGCGCACCGAAGCCGATGTACCCGCCATCCCCGGAGATGGCTCGGCGAAGGGCAGCCTGAAGGTCGTGGGCTACGGAACGCCCTCTGAGCTGGCCGACGCGAATCCGGCGCTGAAGACCTTCAGCGTTGATCTGCAGATAGCCAACGACGTCGACGCCGACATCGCCCATGCGCACACCTGGTATGCGTGCCTGGCCGGATACCTCGCCAAGATGCTGCACGGTACGCCGCTGGTCATCACCGCACATTCGCTGGAGCCGTTCCGCCCGTGGAAGCGCGAGCAGCTCGGCGGCGGTTATAATCTGAGCTCCTGGGCCGAAAAGGACGCCTACGAGCATGCCGACCGCGTCATCGCCGTCTCCGGCGGCATGCGCGAGGACATCCTCGCCGCGTACCCGAACCTCGACCCCGACAAGGTCGTCGTGGTGCATAACGGCATCACCATGAGCGACTTCGCCACGCCGGCCGACGACGACCCGGGCTGGGCCGTGTTCGACCGTTACCACATCGACCGCAGCAAGCCTACGCTGCTGTTCGTCGGCCGCATCACCCGTCAGAAGGGCCTGCCATACCTGCTCAAGGCGCTGCACCTGATCTCCAAGGACATTCAGGTGGTGCTGTGCGCCGGCGCCCCGGACACCCCGGAGATCGCCGAGGAGGTCAAGACCGCGTTCGCCAAGCTCGACGAGGAACGCGGCAACATCATCTGGATCGAGGAGATGCTGCCTCGTCCGGAGCTCAACGCGCTGGAGCATGGCTGTGACGCGTTCATCTGCCCGAGCATCTATGAGCCGCTGGGCATCGTGAATCTAGAAGCCATGGCCTGTGGCCTGCCCGTAGTCGCCTCCGCCACCGGCGGCATTCCCGAGGTCGTCGTCGACGGCGAGACCGGCTATCTGGTGCCGATCGACCAGCTGCGCGACGGTACCGGCACGCCCACCGATCCCGACAAGTTCGTGCACGACATGGCCGCCGCCATCGACAAGATCATGGCCGACCCCGAACTCGCCAAGAAGATGGGTCAGGCAGGCTACGAGCGCGCCCGCGACCATTTCAGCTGGGAGTCCATCGCCGACAAGACCGTGGCCGTCTACCAGTCCGTCCTCGACGAGCAGAACAAGTAACGGCGATCCGACGCAGGCGGGGGCAAGGAATGATGCCCCCGCCTGCGGGGCCGTAATGCGCGGCATGGCCGGATGGCATGGCTTCGCGAATTACCGCAACCATTCCAAACCCGCACTGCCGGCAAACCTCCCCACGACAAGGAACCACAACATGCCCACGACCGACACCGCTGACAACGAAGTCCTCAAGCTCGACAACGTCGAATTCCGCCGCAACCGGCGCGTCATCATCACAGACGTGAACCTCATCATCCACGCGGGGGAGCGATGGGTGCTGTTCGGGCCGAACGGCATCGGCAAATCCACCGCGGTCGGCATGCTCGCCACGCGCACGTTCCCCTCGGACGGTCGCGTATTCATCCTCGGCCATCAGCTCGGCAAATACGACGTATTCAAACTGCGCACGCGCATCGGTCTGGCTTCGGCCGACCTCGGCCGGCAGCTTCCCGAATTCGAGGATCCGCTGGACGCCGTCGTCACGGGCCTGAGCGCCGTGACCGGACGGTGGCGCGACACCTATACTGACGAGGAGTATGCGCGGGCGCGACAGCTGCTGCGCGACTTCCGCGTCTCCTATCTCGAAGGCAAGGAGATGTGGCGGCTCTCCGAGGGCGAGCGCACCCGCGTGCTCATCGCCCGCGCGTTGATGGGCGACCCCGAACTGCTCATCATGGATGAGCCGACCACTGGCCTTGACCTGGGCGGCCGCGAGCAGGTGATGCGCACCCTGAGCCGTATCGGCGAAGAGGATTCGCGGCGTGCCGTGGTGCTGGTCACCCATCGACTTGAGGAGATTCCCGCGGGCTTCGACCACATCGCCATCATGGGACGCAAGCCGGTCTCCGCCGAGGACGCCACCAACGACGGCATTGACGCGATGGGCAACCCGTCCGCCGGCACCATCGTCTACACCGGTCCACTGGAGGCCGGCCTGACCGACGAGCGACTGTCGGAGCTGTTCGGCATGCCGATCGAGGTGCAACACACGCACGGGCGCTGGTCGGCGTTCGCGGTGTGAGACTGGGGTACGTTAGTCGCGGATGGGATTCACGAGGAACCATGCCCGCGTATCTGATATAACGGTAGCCATGAATGGCACGCAAGAGCTGAAGGTCGCGGTCGCTCAGTTTACTGTGTGCCGGGAGCCGGAACGGAACTTTGACATTATCGACGGATATGCCCGGCAGGCTGCATGCGCCGGAGCTCGGTTGCTGGTGCTTCCGGAAGGGCTGATCGCGCGTGACGGCGACGATGACATGTTCGCTGCCGCACACGCGCAACCATTGGACGGGCCGTTCGTCACCGGCCTGAGGCGGATCAGCGAAGCGCGGCATATCACGCTGATGGGCACGGTTCATGCTGTGCTCGGCGCGGCTGATGCGGTGCCGGACAAGCCGGCGTCTTGCGCAACGGATTCCCGGGTCTCCAACGTTTTCGTCGTCATCCGTGACGGGGCTCTTATCGCGACCTATCGGAAGCTGCATCTCTATGATGCATTCGCCGCGCGGGAGTCCGATACGGTTCGCCCCGGTATCGAGCTGCCGCCAATCGTCGAGATCGACGGCTGCATGTCGGCGTCATGACCTGCTATGACGTGAGATTTCCCGAAGTCGCGCGGTCGCTGGCCGTGCGCGGCGCCGATGTGATCATCGTCAGTGCGGCATGGGCGCGCGGGCGTTTGAAGGAGCGACATTGGAAGCTGATGACCGCCGCGCGTGCGCTGGAAAACACGTGCTACGTACTGGCATGCAGCGAGGTGAGCGCGCGCAACATCGGCTGCAGCCGTGTCATTGACCCGCTGGGCGAGGTCATCGCGCAGGCGGGTGACGGACAGGGCGGGGCGGGCGGACAGGCCGGAATGCTGATTGCCCGGCTGCACCGAGAAGTTCTCGAATCCGCGCGACGCACGCTGCCGGTTCTGGAGAACCGAGCTTCGCAGACCCGCAATTGCGGGATTGACACAAATTTCCCGTATGACGCGCATGCGGCCCGGGAATCGGCCACACGCGTCGCACGACACGCCCGGATTGCGCTGCACGAATGTCAAAGTGCACCGTTGTACTTCAGTGATCCCCTGACGATTGTGCTGAGCAATCCGGGCGTGTCGCGCTTGTCGGAAGCGCAAATCGCGCGAATCAGCCCGGTCGGCATCGGTCATGCGAACGAGGCGGAAGCGGGCGTGCCGTACTACGACGATACCTTCGATGAAGACGACGAATGCACCACGGCCGACATCAGCGATCCGGATGGCTGTGCGCCTGGGGTACGTGTACGCGTACGACCGCTGTGAGTAGATACTTCCGCTCGTATTACAACAATTTCGGCGAAGTTCCAACCGGATACGGACGTTTTGGCATACGAGTGCTTTTGTCATGCGGCCGAAGCGGGGATCGCGGAGGGCTGCTACAAGCTGGGAGACATGCTGGCCGAGGCAGAGGCTGTGCTGCTGATCATGCGAAGGCGCTCGACATGTTCCTGCGGGCGTACATGTGTGACGGATATTGCGGCAGGCACATTTTACACGAGATACATGATTGAGGAGGACGATACTATGGATGAGGTAGTCAAAGCAGATTCTTCCGCGGGCAAAACTTAAGTTTTCCCAGCAAGTGACGCTTACCATGAACACGCAAGCAAGAAAACCACGGCAAATCATGGAAAGGAGTCATATGTGCACTGGTGTTCGTTTCTCCGACGATGAGGGAAACATGTATTTCGGCCGTAATCTCGACTGGAGCTTCTCCTACGGCGAGACCATTCTGGTCACTCCGCGAGGCTACCAGTACGACTATGTGTATGGGGCCGAAGGTAAAAGCGAACCGAATGCGGTGATCGGCGTGGGCGTGGTCATGACCGACCGCCCCATGTATTTCGACTGCGCCAACGAGCATGGCCTGGCCATTGCCGGACTGAACTTCCCCGGATACGCCTCCTTTGCACACGAGCCGGTCGAAGAAACCGAAAACGTCGCCACTTTCGAATTCCCACTGTGGGTGGCGCGCAATTTCGACAGTGTCGACGAAGTCGAAGAGGCGTTGAAGAATGTGACGCTCGTTTCGCAGGTCGTGCCCGGCCAGCAGGAATCCCTGCTGCACTGGTTCATTGGTGACGGCACCCGCAGCATCGTCGTCGAGCAGATGGCTGACGGCATGCACATTCATCATGACGATGTGGACGTGCTTACCAACCAGCCGACCTTCGACTTTCATATGGAAAACCTGCGCAACTACATGTGTGTGAGCAACGAAATGGCGGAGCGACCACTTGGGGCAAGGCGGAACTGAGCGCATGGGGTGCCGGCGTGAGCATGCACGGCATTCCCGGTGACGTGAGTTCGCCGTCGCGTTTCGTACGCGTCGCCTACACCAACACGCACTATCCGCAGCAGAACAACGAGGCTGCTAATGTGTCTCGTCTGTTCCACACGCTGGTTTCCGTGCAAATGGTTGACGGCATGTCCAAGATGGGCAACGGCCAGTTCGAGCGCACGCTGTTCACCAGTGGCTATTCCGGGAAAACCAACACGTATTACATGAACACGTATGAGGATCCGGCGATCCGCTCGTTTGCCATGTCCGACTTCGACATGGATTCGAGTGAGCTGATCACCGCCGATTGATTCCGGGAATTTCGAGTTCGAAGATTCCAGTTCCAAAGATTCCGCAGTGATCGCACTATATGGACAGCATAAAAGTGCACAACGTCGCAACCTGAACCGCACCCCGATTGTTGGACTGAAGAAATTCAGATTCGATGATCGGAGGTGCGGTTCAGGTTGCGAGTTGTGCCTTGAATTTTCGTTGCTGGTGCAACGCTTGTGGATGATGTGGGCCCATGTGTTCCCGGTACGATGGTGTTTGCTTACGAACAACCGGGTATCGGGGAGGTCCCATGGGCGGTACGCCCGTCCTTGCTTGGCCGAGCGCGAGGAAATCGTGTTGCTGAGGCGCGGGGGGGGGGGAAGCTGCGGCGGGA
>ENA-OQDE01000999-OQDE01000999.1-human-gut-metagenome-genome-assembly--contig:-NODE-999-length-12908-cov-2.840779_pt1 | contig 12908 bp, 15 predicted proteins | sample MGYA00242768_ERZ504595 | MGnify/ENA primary metagenome ERZ504595 (study PRJEB26092, sample SAMD00036307) | human gut metagenome | host: Homo sapiens | study: EMG produced TPA metagenomics assembly of...
GGCATTTTTGAAAATCTGTGTTTTCCCGCTGGAAGTCGTAAAATAGAGCGTATCTCCTATCGGAAGAATGGTAGGAGCATAATCTTCCAATGTGGGGATAGTCGTACAAGGAATATATTCCCAGTCGGCAGATCTTCAGAGCGCCAATATCCACCGGACTTGGACGCAAATAAATAATAATAGCCTTTAAAATACTCCAATACCGGATCGGCAGCTTCCCGACGCGATTCGTCTTTCGGTTGAAACCGATAGTTCAGATTCATCGGATTAGTTACTATCCGATGTTGGGCGATTCGCTTTCCTGATGAACAGGAAGTGATACATCCTGCCAATATGGTTGCAATTAATAGATGAGTAGATTTCTTCATGGTGTTTTTCTTTTTATTTATTCCGGTATTTGTGTCATTCCCAGTGATCTGTACGGAAAGGCGATGCCGGCAACCCTTCCTCATTATACAGATTACAACGCGGGCTATTGGAAAATCCGTAGCGCACAGCTACGGGTTCGGCAACTTCATGACTCGATACAATGACCTTATTACCTTCTATGACGCATCCGCCCAAACAAATTTACGGTCGGCCCCGGCAATGCCAAATCCCGTGAGCTTTGTCGGCTTTGGACGAACCTGTTCTCCTTCAGGAATATAGGGAGAAGTCCCTATCATCAACTTCTTACCCTGATTGGTAAACTCCAAGATAATTTTATTGCCCTTCACTGACATTTTCTTATAAAGAGGTCCCATACCAACAATTTTCTCTCCATATGCCAATTTACGGGCAGCAAGGGCTAACCTATGTCCTACATCGTATTTATCAACCGGATGCAAATCGAACGGGTCGCCAACATCAATCGTTACCGCCATCGCAGTATTAGGCAGGTTCAGTGCTTTCAACTGACCTTCGCGTACCCAACGCCAACCGTTCCCCTCAACAGAAGGTTCCTGATCTACAGGCTCGAAATTAGGAAGCTGTACATATACAAAAGGAAAATCTCCTATTCCCCATTTCTCCCTCCAATCTGTAATCATCCGGGAAAAAAGTGTCGCATATTCTTTTGCCGAGCCACCGGAATTAAATTCACCCTGATACCAGATTACTCCTTTGATACTTAACGGAATTAAAGGAGAAATCATGGCGTTAAACAGATTAGCCGGACCGTTATTTCCACCATCCGGTTTGCGTGGATTGGGTGGATGAGGTACTCTGGGTTCCGGTTTGGCGGGCGCCGGTTTCCCATCGGCTTGTGCAGCCCGTACGCTACCGCCCATTCTTTCTGTGCCTGATTCCACTCTTTACCTATTGTTTGATCCCATTCTCTGACTGCTGTATCAAACTCTTTCTGCTTTTGCGGATAAGTAGCCAGTATTTCCGGATTATCTTTCACATTTTTCTCGTAAGCAGCTACATAATGAGCCAATGCAGGCTCCTGCTTTAGCCCGGAAAGGCTTGTCCAAGCTTCTGCACGTGTACCACCCCAGGCGGACTGTATCACTCCTAACGGACGTCCGTTTGCAGCACGCATATCACGTGCAAAGTAATAGGCAGTGGCAGAGAAACCCTGCCCATTTATTTTTGCCAGCATCTCCGGAGTACAAAGCACCCATCTGGCAGCCCGTTCGGGACTGGCGGTTCCTTGAGGAATTTCAATCTCCGACAATGGCTGTAATGACGTATTTTTAGGAACAAAGAATAAACGTAACAATGAATCTTCCGAATGAGCTATATCATCAGCATATTCTTTTCTGACCTTGATCCCCCACTCCATATTTGATTGTCCGGAAGCAACCCATACATCACCTACCAGCACATCCGAATAAACCAGTTTGTTTTTTCCGGTAATAGTCAGCGTCTCTCCTTTTTTCTTCGTTTTTACCGGCTTCAGTTTTACCTGCCATGTCCCATCGGCATTGGCAGTGGTTCTCACTTTTTGTCCGGCAAAGAGTACTTCAATGTTTTCTCCGGCATCAGCCCATCCCCAAATCGTAATCCGGGTATCTTGCTGCAAAACCATGTGGTTGCCGAAAATCAAAGGCATCCTTACATCTGCTTTCACTTCCGGCAATCCCAAGATAGCGGACAGTGACAGCAACCACGAAACCAAAAGTAATTGTTTCATTTTATCAGGAATTAGATGAAGGTGATGGCTCTACAGAGCCACCATCTTATATTTAGTAGTAAAAGCAACAGGTTGCTTGTTGTCTTTATCCAGTTTGAACGGAATCAGTTTTTCTTCTCCGGCTCCCAGTTCATAATGAATGGCATCCCCTGCTTTTTTGCCGTCAACAAACATTTCCACTTTGCCAATATCCATCAGCGTGCCATTATTCTTCACGCTGACCCATACAGTCTTTTGATTCTTCGTCAGATTCTCTTCTACTTTGGATACAGAAAGGATAAAGTCGGCACCGAATTCGTGCGTATAGTTAAGCATACCAGTCACCCCTTTTTTCTTATCGCTGTAACCCACACTATGTTTAATCTCATTCTTGGCCACATAGTCAGGACTCATACCACCGACACATATTTTGAATTCTCCTTTTTCCACTACCCTGTCCATGTGGTCATTGAGCAATGAAATGTCGTATGGCGTCAGTTCAAAAGAGACGGTTTTCGATTCTCCCGGTTGCAAATAAATACGATCGAAATCCTTTAACTCCATAACACGGGTTTTGACGCTGGCATACATATCCGTCACATACAATTGTGCTACTTCATCACCGGCACGGCTTCCTATATTCTTCACTGTAGCCTGAACCGTCACATTTCCATTGGGTTTTTCCTGTATCTTCAAATCCGAATATTCAAAAGAGGTATAGCTAAGACCGAATCCGAAACGGTAAAGAGGATAATATTCCATATCTACATATTCGTAACGACGCCCCGATGTTTTGAAATTATAATATAAAGGAAGTTGTCCTACGTGACGCGGGAAAGTCATCGGCAAGCGACCACCGGGATTATAATCACCAAACAGTACATCTGCCATTGCCGGACCGCCTTCCTGTCCCGGTAACCAGTTTACGAGAATAGCTTTACACATTTCCGATGCTTTCAGAATATCATAAGGACGTCCTGCCTGAAGAATCAGAATCACCGGTTTACCTGTCGCACAAACCGCTTCCAGCAATTCCTGTTGTTTACCCGGCAGAATCAGAGTGGCCCAGTCATTATTCTCACCGCATGTCTTGCGAACATCATTGGTGGCTTCGCTGGTAGAACAATCCCCCAATACCATTACTACAACATCGGATTGAGAAGCGGCTTTTACTGCTTTGGGAATATTCGTTTCATCCGGATTTGTAAAGTCACAACCCTGCTCATAAAGAACTTTCGTTTGCTTACCAACAGCCTCTTTAATGCCCGTCAATACGGACTTCAACTGTCCGGGTAGTAATTTCGGAGTGTAATCACCCGGTTGGAGATCGTCTGCTCCGGGCCCCAGTACAGCTATTGTACGCAGGTTCTTGGTCAAAGGCAGAAGGTTCTCTTTATTCTCCAACATTACGATAGATTCACGGGCTGCCTGACGTGCCATCTCTTTATGGCTGTCAGAGTTCCATCCCGGATAAATCTTCTTCCAGTCCAACGGTTTGTAGGGATTCTTTTCAAAGAGTTCATTACGGAACATGGTAGAAAGCATGGTACGACATACGTTGTCCAGATTTTCCATGTCGATGCGTCCGTCTTTGGCGGCCTGAATCACTTCTTTATTGTTATAAGTATCACCGCAATTAGTGGCAATACCGGCAGCCAATGCCTGGTTAGCAGCTTCAATCTTATCTTGTGCCGTATAATGTTTACGGGCAGTCAGATTACCGATAGCACCACAGTCACTGACAATAAATCCGTTGAATCCCCATTCCTGCCGTAAAATCTGTTGCAGCAGTTCCGTACTCTTGGCAACCGGAATACCCATATAATCGGAGTAAGCCATCATCAAAGACTGACAGTCATAGTTTCGGATAGCATGACGGAACGGAACCAGGTGAACTTCACGCATTTCACGTTCAGACAAACCGATGTCATGCGAGTCACGCCCACCCAATGGAGCACCATGTCCGCCAAAATGCTTGGGAGTAGTAAATAATCCTCTGGACTGATATCCTTTGATCCATGCACCACCTATTTGTGATACCAATACCGGATCTTCTCCAAAAGTCTCTTCACAACGTCCCCAACGTGCATCCTGCGCAACGTCCAGCACCGGTGACCATGCCTGCTTTGTATTGGCGGCTACCGTTTCGTCTCCGATTACCATCGCCACTTCTTCCGTCAGCTTCCGGTTCCAAGTGGCTCCCATTGCTAAAGCCTGCGGGAAAATAGTCGCTCCGCTTCCATACGAGAAACCATGTACGGCTTCCACTTTTGTGATAGGCGGTACATATAAATGAGGAATACCGGGAATACCCCATCCTTCACGAATCAATTCCATTTTATCTTCAGGTGTCATCACTGCCAGCAGACTTTCCACCCGTTTCTTCTAACCGGAAGCGATGCATCCATATAACGACGGTCAGTCACTTTCCCTTTACTATCTGTCAGTACTTTCTCTGCTACCAATACTGAAATCTCCTTTAGAGAGAAAGGTTTATCCAACTTTCCCGGCTTGAAATTCAACTTGACATGAGCGCCATATTTAGGAGTGAATTTCACTTTCATCTGTTTGTCATTGCCTTCTATCCGGTAGTTTACGGGAGTTCCCAGATTCATCGGATCGTAAGTGACAAAGATATCCAATACCTCTTTCAGTTCGTTTCTGTTGACTCCCTGCATCTGAAGATCCAGTTCGCAAACATCACCCGGTTGCTGGATGGTAAACATCAGCCATTGCTCGGTCTTTAGTGCCTGCGAAGGTAATGTCCACATCGTCTTTACATTTTTATCAAAAGCTAAAGCAGCATTGTCCGCATTGGCAGAAGCCGATACCGACAGTATATCACTTTGTTGCTGCGCCATTACCATTGAACATGACAATAATCCTATTGCCAACATCCATTTCATTTTGTTTTTCATGTTATATTCGTTTTTCTTTAGTCAATCACTCATTTTGTTTGCCTTACCAGCTTGATTGTACCATCAGGATTGTAATACAGTTTATCTACACAGATAGAACGAAGCCAGTCGTGCCCGGACAACGCACTGTTATGATAAAAGGCATACCATTGTCCTTTGAACTTGACAATAGATCCATGATTGGTATAGCTGTCAGTCGGTTCCATATAAATACCTTTCGATTCCCAAGGTCCCAACGGAGAGTCACTGATCGCATAGCGCATCCGGTTGTCCCCCTTCACTCCATCGTTCCAGTTTTCATCATGATTGTCGGAATAAGAGAGATAATACTTTCCATTATATTTGTGAATCCAGGCTGCCTCATGGAAATCTTCCAGTCCTTTCATGAGTTGCATCGGGCCATCCAACTCCATCATATTATCTTTCAACTTACCTCCTTTACAGGTGCCGCCACCGCCATTATAGATATACGCCTGCCCGTCGTCATCTACAAAGACACAAGTCAATCATCGGATCCATCCCTTCAACATATCCCTGCACTTTGAATCCTTCCGCCGGTTTATTGCTGGTAGCCACTCCGATCTTCCAACTGTCGTTCCAGTCTGTTTCACTGGGATGAGGAAAATAAAAATAGTAAGTGCCGTTTTTATAAGCACAATCCGGAGCCCACATAAATCCTCCTTCTTTGCGTCCCCATGGCACCTGATCGGAGCTTAATATCTCTCCATGATCCGTCCATGTCACCATATCATCGGTTGAAAACACATGATAACGATCCATCAAATCACAACCTCGCGGAGGTGCTATATCATGGGAAGCATATATGTACAGACGTCCGTCTTCCCAAACATGAGCCGAAGGGTCTGCTGTGTACATATGCCGGATGAAAGGATTCGGAGTTGCCGGATTCAGGCTGGTATTAAAAGCTATCGCCTTTTCTTTGCGCAGAACCTTAGCGGCTTCACCAACCAGTTTCAGATAATGGTCACTTTCTACTCCCTCCTCGATAGGAACGAATGTACTTTTTCCTGTCGGAACTTCCTTTGCACATTTAAAGATAGCCGTCCCCTCATCAATTTCGTCAAACATAGCTACATAAATCATTTCGGCACCCGCCCGGATAGCTCCCATCATCTGTTTCCAAAGAAAAGATCCTTTATTGCGGGGGATAAATGAATTATGATCTTTACCTTTCATATTCCCCCAGGAGAAACCCGGAAAAACCAACGGTACATAATCAACCTGATTCTTTTTCGCCCACTGGATATCTTCTTCCACCAACTTCTGATATTTCGGATAAGTGGTTTCATTGTAACGTCCCACGAACCAAGGCATCACAATATCGCATTTTCTGATAAGCTCATGCAACCTGGGATCTGATTCCGTATCCCCTTTCAGCTCCCGCCATTGAGTAGGTACTCCAAGCATCACACTAAATCCCTGTGATTTTAAGCCGTCGATAATATGTGCAGCTTCTTTCAATCCATAACGGCGATTATCATTAAATCCCACACCCCATACTGTTACCAGCGGTTTGCCATTGTGATACAGATAAGAAGGGTTTTTCGCATGATTTTTTAAAGAATGGCGTTGCGCAATTTCCGCAATGTCTTTGAGCAACAGTTTTTCTTCTCCAGGCTGCATCCCGCTCAAGTCATACATCACACAAATAGCCCGTTCATATTTATTAGCAGCTTTCATTGCCGAGTTCAATACTTTATTAAAATGCTTCAATCCGCTTTCATTCCGGATTTCTGCGATAAAACGCTGCATGAACACTCCATCCAGTCCATACTCTTTCATCCATCTGAAATGAACATTGACAGTCGACTCGTCATAAGAAGAAAAGACGGATGCAGGCTTACCATCCGCAAAAGTAAAATCCGTTTTATAGAGCTTCTTATACTCCGATACCTCCGGCCAAAGATCTACGGAACACGATCCCGGACGAAATCCTTCACGACCATTGTAATGATGCCATCCACGGCCGGAACCGTCACCAGGGGTGTTGAACCACCCCTGATAACCAGCCATAACCAATCCTTTGTAAGAATTGTACTGTTTCCTGCCGCCGGACTGTGCCATTATCCCTATTGAAAACAATAAATAGACCAATAACCAATTCAACCTTTTTACCATGTTATTTCTTTGTTTTTCATGTTATACCATTAAGTCCTTAAAACTATTTTCAGCAAAGTAAAGAGGCATCCCTTAATAAATTCCACAAAAGTGAATTAATAATGACTTAAAATCGAATTAATCGAGGAAAAAAAGATAAAGTAGTAGAAATAGATACCTAATTAGGAAAATATTATGGAAATAAAGACCTGTAACCTCTTTGTTTCCTGAATTTATTTTTCTACTTTTGAAGCAAATCTTTATTCTTCTACTTATGCCAGCAAATAGAAATGCCTTAATCCGTTATAAAACAATTGATAACTGTCTGCGTAATCCTTATCGACGCTGGACGTTGGAAAATTGGTAGATGCTTGCTCGGATGCTCTTTATGAATACGAAGGCATTGATAAAGGGATAAGCAAACGTACGGTACAAATGGATATACAGATGATGCGTAGCGAGAAGCTGGGTTATAACGCTCCGATTGTGGTGTACGAAAATAAATACTATAAATACGAAGATCCGGAATACAGCATTACACAAACCCCGCTGAATGAACAAGACCTGAAAACGATGTCGGAAGCAGTGGAAGTGTTACGGCAATTTAAGGGTTTCTCCTATTTCACAGAAATGAGCGATATTATCAACCGCCTGGAAGACCATGTCGCTTCTGCCCGGATGAAAACCACTCCTGTCATTGACTTTGAAAAGAATGAATCATTGAAAGGACTGGATTATCTGGATACGATCTATCACGCGATTGTAAACGAGCATCCGATACAGCTCAAATATCGTTCGTTCAAGGCACGTTCCGCTAACAGCTTTATTTTTTATCCTTATCTATTAAAAGAATATCGCAACCGGTGGTTCGTTTATGGAGTCAGAGGAAACGGACGAATATTGCAAAATTTAGCTTTGGACAGAATACAATCATTGGAAGTTCTGCCACAAGAACACTATATCAAAAATACATTCTTCGATCCGAATACGTTCTTCGACGACTTGGTAGGTGTCACCAAAAACTCCGGAAGCGTAGCAGAGAAAGTTGGTTTCAAAGTAGCGGCAGCCGAAGCACCTTACATCATAACCAAGCCTATACATCGCAGTCAACAACTGGTGGAAAGGCTACCCGACGGAAGCGTCATACTGGAAATTGAAGTCGTAATCAACCACGAGTTAGAACGGGTATTCTTCGGATATGTCGACGGAATAGAAATTCTTTATCCCAAGACATTGGTAGAATTAATGAGTCGGAAATTGGAAAAGGCTGCCAAGCAATATACAAAGTCAAAATGAAAATAAAGCTTTCGCACATTCGTACCCTTCCTTATAAAACTCTGTCAGCTTTTGCACATCTTTCTCTATACGGTCTACAGCTACAGGTTTCAAAGGACGGATAACGACAATCTTTCCCTCATCCTCCATGCGTTCCACCATTTCCAGCTGTTCATTATAAACAGCACACCGGCAACTTAACGCTTCACGCAACTTCGGATATTTCCGGTATACAAACGAAGGGATACGAATATCTTTCGAATCTTTCCGATATCCCCGGTTACGGTAAGTATCACGACATTTCTCGTACAGCCATCCGCAATAGCTCTTTGCAGAGGTATGGAATCTACAATTCCCCCATCAAGCATAGGAATCTCATCCACATAAGTGATAGGACACACAAAAGGGAGACTGCTGGATGCACGGACAATATCGATCACCCTGCGCCTGTCTTTTTTCTCTTCGAAATAATTGGCTTCTCCCGTGATGCAATTAGTAGTCACCATCACGAAACGTTCCGGTGAAGCAAAATATGTTTCATAATCATAAGGAAGAATGTGTTCGGGGAACTCATTGAACAATAGATCGAAATCCAAAATATTACGCTTTTTGAGCAAATATTTCAGACCGATATAATTGTACTTCTCCAACAAGTCGATATTGCTGTACTTGGCACGTCCCCGTTGCCGTGATGCATACGACAATCCGTTGCACGCACCGGCAGACACTCCTATCGCATAGGGAAACCGGATATCATGATCCATAAATAATCAAGTACGCCACAGGTGAATACTCCACGCATTCCCCCGCCTTCCAACACTAAACCGGTAGATCCATCTATCTGTAAGTTCTTCATTTTTCTCCTATCTTCTAATTTCCATTCTCTTTTATACATGCTCTCTCTGTATTTACTATTCATGCATATTTATAACAAAAACAAACGGAAAAGGTAGTTCATTCAGCAAAAATAGTAAATATTTCAACAAAATCTTGTTTTTTTGCTTCAATCTATGTAACTTTAGGCTAACTTAATTGTTTAAGGAGGAAAAAAATTAAAAAGTCCTGCCCGCAGGCAAGCACCATGAGAATACAGTTTGAGATTAAAGAAAATTTGCCGGAAATTATCGAAGAAATCTTACACTCTGATAAGTGGCAAACTTCCGTGAAGGAAGAACTTAGCGGTCGGACGACCGTTGTGATCCGTGACCAAGCGTATGGTTCAGAAGCTACCATTGAAATTTATGCTACATCTATTGAAATCAAAACTGCCTGGTCTAAGTACTCCTATCGTATATTTGTAGCCAACGATATCGTATGGTGCGAATATAACGGTGCCTATCGTGGTCTGTTGGAACAAGTGCTCCTACCTACTATCACTCCTAAAGAAAACCTGCTCAATTCTGACGTAACTGAAAGTTCGCTTTATGGAAATGAGCATAAGAAATTGAGGGAGTATGCAGAAGATAATTTGAAACTGAAACAATTCCGCCGGGAAAACTTCAATGAGCAGAAGAATGGAACCGCACCATTCGATCATCCCAAGCGGGTGTATGATGAGTTTATCAAAGAAGATTATGTAGTTGCACCCAAAGAAGAAGAGAAGAAATAATCTGTACTTAATGCTTTAGTTTGTGCCATCGTATTGGCACAACAGTGCCACCATGTTGACACTATCGTGCCAATGAGGTGGCATGACTGTGCCAACATGGTGGCATTAATACACAACTCCCAAGTTATCCAGGTCAGCCTTTGATATGGCAAATTCATTTCCGGCTTTAATCCGTTCCAGCACTAAATTTCCGATACATTGGGCATCTTGCACCGATTGAAAAGGCCTTTTCCCGGATACAACCGGGATAAAAGGCTGAACGATTATCAAACGCTCTCTCTCATAAATCTTATAACCGTATCCACTACCTTCAATCTGGGTTACTTCCAGCCGATATATGTTTATCGAATGCATATACCCATATATGATTCCCACTAAAAGCAGCAAGACAAAGCAACTAATACCTATTATTTTTTTATTTCTCTTCATATTCATAAGGCTTCAACTCCCAAGTATCATCGTAATAATAAGTAGAAGCTCCTCCCGTAGCTATAATTCCCCGTTTTCCAGTAGAAAAGCATACGGCTTTCGAGCGTGTACTTCCTTCGAAATCTGTCAAATCTTCCCCATCCCAGAGGTCTGTCAGAGGGTCGTAAATCCAATAATTGGAACGATAACTACCACCAGCAGTCTGCCCCGCAGCAATGTATCCTTTACCGTCGATCACGAAAGCACAAGCATAAGAACGGACGATAGAAGTGTAATCGTCGTCATAATCATCATCACTCTTATCGTAAAGTTCGCGCAATTCTTTCCAAGTACCCGTTGCCGGATTAAAACACCAGAAATCCGTCACATCCGAACCGTTATTTTCACCGCCGCAGATATAAGCTATATCATCTATGACGAAGGCCATACCGCCCATTCTCTTCTGTCCGCCAAATCCACTCATGGCTGTCCATTCTCCTTTATCTCCCACCGACGGTCGAACTTCCAGAAATCCTTTTGATAATTATCGTTGTAACCTGTACCCAGATACCCATACTGACCAATGCCGAAAGAAAGTGCATAATACCGTTTACCATAGATATTAGTCCCATCAGTTCCATCCGGAATAGAAGCCATCTCCTTCCAGGAATTCGTGGCAGGATCATACTGCCAGCAATCATTCAGATAATCCTTTTTTGTCGCATCGTAACCAGTAGCAATATATCCTTTGGTACCTACTGCAAAACCTGTAGCCGCATTCCGGGCTGGAGCTGCATCGGGCATTGATGTACACTGTGTCCACGAATTAGCCTCGATGTCATACGCCCAACAATCTTTCAAACGGTCTTTGGTACTCCCCCGGTATCCGGTGCAGAGGTACCCTACGTTACCAATCGTAAAACCAGCTGCGTCCGTACGCGCCACACCATCAAAATCAGAACGGCGATACCACACACCTGCCGTATATTCAGTATCATCCGTACATGCCGCCAATGAAAGCAGCACCACCATCATGCAAAGTAATTTATTCATTTTCGTATTCATAAATATGTCGTTGATTACAACCGCAAATGTAGGCGGCAACGGGCACGCATAAAAAAACTATCGACAAATAAAGACATTCTATCTACCAACAAAATTCAGGTCGACAAATACAGAGATTTAGTCGATAGTTTTTTGGAGGACTATTTAAAACCTCTTCTTTTGCCGGTACAAAACCAATTTCATTTTACTACATGAAGTCAATCATACTACTTTTTTCATTCTTTATATCTCTTTCTTTTTTCGCTTGTGTAGACGATTCATCGTCCATAGGAGCGAAATGGGTACAAAGTTCATTCCTCAACGAACAGATGGATACTTGTACGGTATTACTTAGTACAGTATTAAGCGACTCCATAGCCACTTCGGGAGATACGGTTTGCCAGATAGGATACCGTGACGACAACTTATGGGGGAAAATTACCGCCTCTTTTTACGCAGAGTATGAAGTACCTTCCTATTCGTTTGATGAAAACATCCAATATGAGTTCGACTCGATCACCATACGCCTGTATTCTTCGGGCAATTACCTGGGAGATACACTAAAAACCCAACGCATTCATCTGCATGAACTGACAAAGAATATAGAACTGGACGATAGAGGGTACCTATACAACACTACTACTGCCTATTACAACGAAACTCCACTGGCATCTTTCGACTTCGTCCTACTCCGGGCTCACCGAGCGAAGAACTGGAAATACGATTGCCGGATGCATGGGGAGAAGAATGGTTCAACTTGATGCTGAATGATGGCCGATGGGTGCAATCCCAGGATTTCTTCCATGATTATTTCAAGGGAATTGCTTTTATACCCGATGCAAATGACGCTTGTATCAGCGGATTTCAAGTCAACGACTCCAGTATGTGCATCACGGTCTACTATCACCAGATTACGGAAACACTGAACGAAAAAACACTGGTTTTCAATACAAGCAGCACGCTGACTTACAACAAAATAGAACAAGACCGCTCAAACATCCCGATAGCCAACCTGCAAAGTGGGGACGGCAATGAATACTCTTCCGGAAAAAGCGAGCATCAGGTCTACCTGCAGGGAATGACAGGTATGTATGTCACCATCGACTTCCCACATTTAAATAATCTCTGCGAAAAAGGAGAGCTTGTGACTATCGAGAGCGCAACGTTACAGTTATATCCGGTAAAAGGAACTTATGGCAAACAGTATCCCCTTCCCGAATCGCTGACACTGTATACAGCCGATGAAAATAATGTGACGGAAGATGTAGTGACTGATATTTCAGGCAGTTCCGTACAAACCGGAAGCTTGGTAACAGATGAAATGATGGGAGAAGATACCTATTACTCTTTCGATATCACCTCTTTCCTGCAAAGCAATCTGGGAACGGTAGGATACAACCGGAAGATTCTTCAACTGATGCTCCCGGACAACTTATTCTTC
>ENA-OQDE01001000-OQDE01001000.1-human-gut-metagenome-genome-assembly--contig:-NODE-1000-length-12903-cov-3.040153_pt1 | contig 12903 bp, 16 predicted proteins | sample MGYA00242768_ERZ504595 | MGnify/ENA primary metagenome ERZ504595 (study PRJEB26092, sample SAMD00036307) | human gut metagenome | host: Homo sapiens | study: EMG produced TPA metagenomics assembly of...
TATACCCATCCGTTTCCCCGGCTCCAAAAGCAATTCTTTCCGTTAGGTTCTTTATAAGGAGGAACGAAATTAGCGTCTCTCCACCACAGTCCCTCTTTTTGATTAAACAGTCCATTACCTATCTCATTACGGGAGCAAGAATACATCTGCCACATTTTATCATAGTATTTCTGTTCGCCTGTCAGCCTGCCTAACTGGGCAAGAACAGGCATCCCCATCTGTATCGCGTCAATCCAAGTCCAGTCGTCCACTTGAGGAGTATTTACCAGCATATCTATTGAAACTTTGATATTTTTTATTTTCGCCGGATCAGGGGAAATCTTATAAAGTTCAATATATGCCTGTCCGCAACAGTGGTCATCTGCATTACGTGTGATATTGCCACCACGCAATCCCCACTTATGAAAATCCGCCCAGTCATATGCATAATCATAATAATCCGAACGGGGATAGACAGTATGCAAAGCCATCAACCCTTCATAATATACCCCGCGAGTCCAGATATTACTGGGTCTGAATTTCCCCACATAACTTGGTCGGGTAAAATCAGCGTACTTTTTCATAAAATAATCGTTGACTTCACCAATGTTTTTAATGTCTCTTTCCGGTCGGGAAGAGACTGCGCCGACAGGAGATTCCATCCGGCAAGCAATGTCACAACGAGAAGTAGTCGTCTTTTCATGATATAATTTTAATAATACATTAATTAGTTTTCAGCAAATGTAAGGCGAAAACTTCTATACCGGATGTATCATAATACTATTCCATTAACTACAATTCAAACCTGCAAAATGTGAAGAAACATAAGAAGCTTACTTCCATTTTTCCATGTTTTTGTATCTTTGTACATCAATTACAGGTAGAATATGCCTTCCTTTGCCTATCAATTACAAATAATTAATTAACTGCAAAATGAAAAACATAGTACTTTTTTCAGTTTTGATTTTCTGCCTTCTCATAGAAGGAGCAACAACTCCGACCTATGGAATGAAAAGACAAATGGAAGCTTTAGATAGAGGATTAGTAGCCGCGAAAACAGAGAATGGGGTTTTCATCAGTTGGCGCGTATTGGGTAACGAAAAAGAGACAGCCTTTAATGTGTATAAAAATGGCAAATTATTTAAATCAGTTTCTTCAAAACAAGCTACCAACCTGACCGACAAATCCGGTAATCTAGAAGATAAATATGTAGTGAAAGCTGTTGTAAAAGGGAAAGAAACAGACAGTTCCAAAGAAGTGAAAGCCTGGGAACAAGACTTTCTGACTATACAACTAAACCGTCCAGAAAAAGGAATTACTCCACCGTGCATCGCTTGAATCGTTCGAACGGAATTGCCGAAGAGTATCCGGAGGGACAGGAATATACCTACGTTCCAGGAGATTGCAGCGTAGGAGACTTGGACGGAGACGGCGAATATGAGATTATAGTTAAATGGAATCCTTCTAATCAGACTGATAATTCTTATTCCGGAATCACAGGTCCCGTCTATCTGGATGCCTATAAATTAAGCGGTAAACATTTGTGGAGAATTAATTTGGGAAAAAACATCCGTGCGGGCTCACACTACACACAATTTATGGTATATGACTTCAATGGCGATGGCAAAGCGAACTAGTCTGCAAGACAGCACCCGGAACGGTAGACGGAAAGGGGAAAAAGATATTCCTTGGTACAGATGACCCGGACAAAGACTGGAGAAACCTGGAAATGAATAAAAAAACGTGTGGCTATGTATTACAGGGTCCGGAGTATCTCACCATTTTCAGTGGGAAAACCGGAGAGGAACTACATACCGTTCCTTATGAAGCAGAACGTGGAGAAGTCAGTTCTTGGGGAGATAGCTATGGCAATCGCGTAGACCGCTTCTTGGCTTGTGTCGCTTATTTGGACGGAATACGTCCAAGCGTCGTCATGTGTCGTGGTTATTACGCCAAAACAACTTTAACAGCTTATGACTTTATCAAAGGGAAGCTGGTAAAACGGTGGGAACATATTTCTGATATAAAAGGGGAAGGAGCTTATGGACAAGGTAATCATAATCTGTCAGTGGCCGACGTTGACGGAGACGGTTGTGATGAAATTGTCTACGGCTCTTGCGTGATTAATAATGACGGAACTGTACTTTACAGTACGGGACTGGGACATGGAGACGCCATGCATATAGCTAATCTGGATCCTGACCGTCCGGGATATCAGGTATGGGAAGTACACGAAGAAAAAGAGGCTTGGCAAACATACGGTTATGAAATGCATGACGCACGAACCGGAGAGATTCTTTGGGGAGGTCCTACAAAAGGAGACAACGGACGTGGACTAGCAGCAGATATCGACCTAATCACCGCGGATTCGAAATGTGGAGCTCAGGAGCACCGGGAGTTTATAACTGCAAAGGGGAAAAAATTGCAGACAGAAAACCATCTATCAGCTTCCGCATCTATTGGATGGTGACTTGCAAGACGAAATTCTGAATAAAAATGTCATAACTAAATGGAATGGTTGGAAACCCGTAACACTACGCACTTTTTCCGAAGCCCGACATACCAGTGGAAGTAAGGCGGTTCCTAACCTAAGCGCGGATATTCTGGGTGACTGGAGAGAAGAGATCGTTCTCTGTGATGCTGAAGACCCAAGTAAGCTACATATCTATACTACTACTACTCCCTACCGAACATCGTTATATACATTAATGCACGACCCTATGTATCGTTTGGGAATTGCTTGGCAAAATGTAGGTTATAATCAGCCACCGCATTTGGGCTTCTATATCGGAGACGGCTTAAAGAATATTCCTTGGCCGGAGATGTACACACCGAAGTCCGACTAGTTTGGCAGATAAACTGCATTAGCAAAACAAAGATATAAACCACAAATATTCAGCATAATACAGTAACCTGTTTTTCCTTTTAAAGGAACACCTCATTGGTTTTAAAGGAAGGCTTCCTTGGTTTTAAACCAACAGGGTATTCCTTTAAAACCAACGAGATGATGATTTCCAGTCTGTTTTCAGGCATATTTTCTATGTTTTATTAATTCATAATAAAGTGTTATCCGAAGCCGACTATAAGATATATGCCTATTTCCCCTTAATCTATGTAAATAGGAACAATCATAAGTGCCACAGAAGTACGTCGTGTCCGATAACAGTGAAAATCAGTGAAAGAATTTAAAAGAGAAACAAATACAACAGAATTATTTGGAGGTTAGTTTGCAAAGACATACATTTGTCATGTGATTTTTTTCATAGTATTAGATTTAAGGTTAACAAAGGTTGGAGCAAGGCGTTGCTCCTTTTTTATATCCATATATGAGGTTAGTCTATACGAGTTAATTCAATAACTGATACATTCCTCCTGCCAATACACGAACTACTCCTTTCATTTCCAGTTCAAAAAGAATAGCATTTATCTTATGTACGGGAATATCTGCTTCTACTACCAGAGAATTAATCTGTAAATTCCCCTGTTTCTCCAGAATAGAGACAATCTTCTGTTCTTCTTCGGACAAGTCGAGAAAAAGACTACGTTGCACATTTACTTTTTCGGAAGAAGTTGTTGGTATATTCCATCCCATTGCCTGTACAAGATCTTCAGCCGATAATAGTAAGGAAGCCTTATTATCTCTAATCAACCGATTACACCCCTTTGAATATTCATCATTTATCCGGCCGGGAAAAGCAAAACAATCGCGATGATAGCCTTCAGCAAGTTCAGCAGTGATTAATGAGCCTCCTTTTTCTGCCGATTCAATGACAACCGTAGCATCACACATACCTGCGACAATGCGGTTACGACTGACGAAATTATGTTTGTCGGGATTCGTACCGGACAGAAATTCGGTCAATAGTCCTCCTTTTTCGAGCATATCAATGGCTGTTTTCCGATGGACATAAGGATAAATACGATCCAGACCGTGGGCAAGGACACCTACCGTAGGCAGATCATTGACCAGCGCTTCACGATGCGCATGAATATCGATTCCGTAAGCAAGTCCACTGACCACCAACACATCAGGACAAAGTGTTTTCAGATCGCGTAAGAAAGAGGCGCAAATCCGGGTACCATAATCAGTGGCATTACGGGTGCCTACCATATTTATTATATGCAGGGAATTCAAATCGGTATTTCCTTTAAAGAAAAGGACAATAGGAGCATCTTCACATTCCCGCAAACGAGAAGGATAAGCCTCGTCATGGAAAGTCAGGCAGGAGATCCGGTTCTTCCGGATAAATTCATATTCCTGTTCGGCACGGATCACAGCTTGTGGACAATCCAACGCATCTACCACCCGTTGACTCACTTCAGGAATACGTTCCGGTATTTCTTTACGCAGACGGAAGACATCAACAGCATTATTCATTCTGTCTATCAGATGTTTCGCCCCTATGTGCGATACCGGGCACCATTGTCAGGGCGATACTATAAATCTGTTCTTCCTCGGAACTGCTCATTTCAGGTAAGGGGCAAAGACGCTATCGAATAATTCGCTGTCACTCAAACGTCCGTTTACCACACATACCGTTTCAACAGTGGATTTCACTACTACTTTATTATCACTCTTACGGAAAATATCCTGATAGAATACATATTTGATACCTTCCTTCTTCATATAGAGTTTAGAGACAAACTCGTCTCCGCTTTTCAACGGCGTTTTGAATGCCATATTAATGCGTGCCACTACCGGATCGACTCCCTGTTCGTGGAGTGCAGCAAAACTGATGCCTACCGACGTCAGAAACTCATGGCGGGTATGTTCCAAATAATGCTGATAGTTCGCATTATTAACAATCCCTTGAAGGTCGCACTCGTAATCACGCACCTTCATTTCCAATTCATAGATATAGTTCATCAATTAAAAATTGAAGATTAAAAATTAAAAGTTGAGAAATAGCAGTTAGCCTCTTTTTTGCTCAATATCGAGTCCTTTGAACTTCTTCAGTTCTTCGGTTGATACCAGTTTATACAGCTTGTCACTGGGGCGTATCTTATCTGATTTCATGGAGAAGTGCTGGCCTTTCTTCACAGTCTGCACGGATTCCAAGTCAACACGGGCTTCTTCCAAAGTCATGAATAGAGCACCTGTGGTCGGTCCGGTAATGAGAAGTTTATCGCCTACGCTAACTTCCGCAGCCTCTACCAGAAATTCGGAAACTCCAATGTTAGAGAAGTATTTGATACCTTTACCTACATATATCTTACGTTCCGTAGCTGCCGAGCCATAGTTTCTGGTCCATTCGCCTAAACGTTGTCCCAAATAATAGCCATCCCAAAAGCCGCGGTTGAATACCGTTTTCAGACGTTCGTCCCAAGCTGCAATCTTTTCATCGGTAAATGTTCCTTCCAGATAAGCTTTGATAGCCTCTTTGTAACATTCTACCACTGTACGTACATATTCAGGTCCACGGGCACGGCCTTCAATTTTGAATACACGCACACCGGCATCCAACATCTTATTCATAAAGTGGATGGTCTTCAAATCTTTCGGTGACATGATATATTCGTTATCAATATCCAGTTCCACATCCGTCTCTTTGTCACGGACTGTATAGGAACGGCGACACACCTGCATACAAGCGCCGCGGTTGGCAGAATGGTTCATCTCATGCAAAGAGAGGTAACATTTACCCGATACAGCCATACAAAGCGCACCGTGACAGAACATCTCAATGCGAATCTGTTCACCACTCGGACCACAAATATGTTCTTCCTGAATCTGGCGATAGATTTCGGCTACCTGCTCCAGATTCAACTCACGGGCCAATACTACCACATCTGCAAATTGTGCGTAGAATTTTAAAGCCTCTGCATTGGAGATGTTCAGTTGAGTGGAAAGGTGTACCTCCTGCCCTATCTGACGGGCATAGTTCATCACCGCCACATCAGCTGCAATCACCGCAGAGATTCCGGCTTCCTTGGCTGCATCGACAATGGTATGCATCAATGGAATATCTTTATCATAGATAATCGTGTTGACCGTCAAGTAACTTTTCATCCCGTGTTCATCACACGTACGGGCGATCTCCCGCAAATCATCAATCGTAAACGTATTGGCCGAACGGGCACGCATGTTCAGGTTTTCTATACCGAAATAGATAGAATCGGCACCTGCCTGAATAGCCGCAGCAAGAGATTCGCGCGAACCGACAGGAGCCATTATTTCAAAATCTTTCAAACTAAGACTCATAGAATATATACTTATTTGTATCAGTTAAGCAAATGAATGTGTGCAAAGGTAGGCTTTTTTCCGTATTTTTGCAGCGAAAACAAGAAGTTACTTCAATCATAAACAGTAAATATCAGATTCATATATGAAGATAGGCCAAATAGATTTGGGTAAATATCCCATCTTACTTGCTCCGATGGAGGATGTGACTGATCCGGCTTTCCGCCTGATGTGCAAGAGGTTCGGAGCAGATATGGTATACACCGAATTTGTGTCGAGCGATGCGCTGATTCGCGCTGTCAGCAAGACTGCGCAGAAACTAAGTATCAGTGATGCCGAACGTCCCGTTGCCATCCAGATATACGGGAAAGATACGGAAACGATGGTGGAAGCTGCCAAGATTGTGGAACAGGCACAACCTGATATTCTGGATATCAATTTCGGATGCCCGGTAAAAAGAGTAGCCGGAAAAGGAGCAGGAGCAGGTATGTTACAGAATATCCCCAAGATGCTGGAGATCACCCGTGCTGTCGTAGATGCGGTGAAAATACCGTAACAGTGAAGACTCGTTTGGGATGGGATGCAAACAATAAAATAATTGTAGAATTAGCGGAACAATTGCAAGATTGTGGCATAGCCGCATTGACTATACATGGCCGTACCCGCGCACAAATGTATACCGGAGAGGCGGATTGGACACTGATAGGCGAAGTGAAGAATAATCCGAAAATGCATATTCCCATTATCGGCAATGGAGACGTGACCAGCCCTCAACGATGTAAGGAGTGTTTTGACCGTTATGGAGTAGATGCTGTGATGATCGGTCGCGCCAGCTTCGGTCGTCCATGGATATTCAAGGAAGTAAAACACTATTTAGAGGCAGGTGAAGAATTACCTCCACTTAGTTTTGAATGGTGTATGGAAGTACTTCGTCAGGAAGTGGTAGACAGCGTTAATCTGCTCGATGAGCGTAGAGGTATTTTGCATGTACGCCGTCATCTGGCCGCAAGCCCTCTATTCAAGGGAATCCCTAACTTCCGCAACACACGTATTGCGATGTTACGGGCAGAAACAAAAGAAGAGCTTTTCCAGATATTTGATGAAATCACTTCCCAACGCAAAGAAAATCCGGAAATTTAAATCAACACCTATTATATCTATTCTTCAGGAACTTGTACTTGTTTCTGAAGAATAACATGATCTAATTAAAACGTCAAGGTCTTTGGTTTCTATTTAAACATCGGCTGCGCAAACCACTTTTTAAACATCCAGGTTACGACTACATACAATAGGAATGCAGAGAAAAAACCAACAATGGCATCAATCACATAATGCGCCTGAATATATACGGTAGCCCCACAGAGCAACATATAGAAAGGTATAAGACAGGCAAACAACTTCTTGCTGCCACGCCAAGCCATAATCATCAGAATAGTAGAAATGCCTACATGCGAACTGGGGAATGCCGCCGTAGGACGTTCACCCACTTGCTGCGAGCCTTCCACCAAACTATAAAAAAATCCGTGCTGATAGCCCGGTCCGGGAAGTAACTCCTGATTATGATTGAAATAATCACCGATAGCAGGAAAAATACCTTTAGATACATTATCAATACCAATGGCAGGAAAATAGAATTGAGGGCCTGCAACAGGAACGAATATATAAATCAGATAGTAAATAAAGAAAGAAGTGACAAGCACAAAAGACATCTTTTCGAACCACTCAAATTTATAAATGAAATAGAATAGAGCCACAATCAGCATCATCGGATAATAAAAGAAATATCCCATATTGAATGCCTCGCTGACTATAAGATGCGGAAACGTATGGCAGAACCAAATAGCAGGCTGACCATTGAAAATAAACTGTTCGGCAGTTGCAAATACATGATCTAAATTCGGAAAGAAACGATTGAACTCGAAAGTATCCGGATACCAGTAAGACAGCAGACTCATCTGAATGACAATACGCACAAACGCCGAAAATTTACAGGGAGCAAGACGATAAAGATACATCAATAAAAAAGTCATAGCCGCGATCATCGCCCTATCCAGCAACATGTGCCATGGATGATCCATCCGCTGAAACAGGAACAGAATCAATATGGAAGTCAACAGATTATAAATCAATGTAATCTTTTCCACAGCAAACAACCCTTTCCGGGTTTCTACGCGCTTAAATAAGTCTAAAGCCATCCTTCATTTTTATACCAGGCAATGGTTTCCCGAACTCCCTTTTCCAATCATATTCGGTACATACCCAAGTTCTTTCATTACCGGGGATATGTCGCATTGCCAGTTGCGTTGTTTCATTATCTTATATTTATCCGAATTCAGGGTACTGCTCCTCCCGGAACGTGTAGCAATGAATTCAGCGAACAAAGATATAACTTTTAGCACAATTAATGGACATTTCAAGTGAAGAACAAACGGATTGCCCAATTCTTTTTGTATCAGATCCGAAAAGGCACGACTTCTATAGATTTTCCCATCTGTCAGGAAATACGCCTTTTGAACCACTTTTTTCTCCATTCCCAGAAAAATCGCCTGCACAATGTCCTTCACATAAACAAAAGTCAAGTCCTGGCGTCGAAAACCGACCGAAAAGTCTACATGCTTCTGAATGGACTTGGCCATCAGGAAATATCTGACTCACGGGGACCATAGACTCCCGTAGGACGATAAATGACATAAGGAAAACCGGGAATACTCTGAATATATAATTCCGCTTTCAATTTACTCAATCCATAAGCCGTATTAGGCATCGGAGTATCTTCTCCGCTTATCGGAGTATAATCCTTCTCACGTACAGGTCCGAATACACTCAACGTGCTAATATATATAAACTGCTTCGGAACCATATTCAATTCCTTCAGCGTGTCTATAAAATATTTAGTCTGAAGATAATTCACATAATCAAAGGTCTTTTTATCAGAACACTTTGTCACACCGGCGCAATGGATGATATAATCAAATTTGCTGTAAGTACCTTTATGCCCGGAGAGTTGGGCGCGAAGCTCATTGGGATGTGCAAAGTCCAGTTCCAGAAAGTGAATTTTCCGGTTCTTTAAATACCGCTTGCTACTCGTGGGGCGAATTCCGGCCCACACACCAAACTTCGTTTCAACGCTTCTTCCACGATGAAACTTCCTATAAAACCACTTGCACCTGTAATTAAAACACTCTCCATTATTACTTCCCTGGTTCTACATGAATATTGATTCAAAAAATATGATGCCACAAAGATACGATAAATATAAAATAAAAGCCATTTTGCTTTTCTCAATTATTATTTGTTTATTTGCAATGCGATTTATTTACTATTCAACACTTTTAAAGCACGTGGAAGATAAGGCCGATTTTGATTTTCTTTTTAAAGAGTACTATCCTCAACTTTATTATTACGCATTTCATTTGATTAATAATATGGAGGCTAGTAAGGATATTGTCAGCGACGCCTTCGAATTTATTTGGGCCAATTATGCTAAAATAGATAAAGCCACAGCTAAATCTTATCTATATGTCTACGTTCGCAACAAAAGCATTGATTTCCTGCGGCATCAGAATACACACGAACAATACGTACAAATCTATTCCGAACTGACCAAAAGTTATGTTGAGACGGAGTATCAGGAGCAGGATGAAAGAATGATGCATATCAGTAAGGCGATGGAAAAACTGACTCCACATACCAGGCATATTTTAGAAGAATGTTATATTCAACGCAAAAAATATCAGGAAGTGGCAGAGGAATTAAATATTAGTGTCAGTGCAGTCAGGAAGCATATTGTGAAAGCATTACAGGTGATACGTGAAGAATGTGCAAAAAAATCATAAAGCAGGTGTCTTTATTTTATGATTAAACGTAATATAAATAAGTATGATACAGTCGAACAGTGATGAATAAAGATATTGACAATATAGATAGTACAGATAAATCTGTAGAGAAGGCACTCGACATTATGGAGAGCTCTTCAGAAATAAACGTCGAACAACTGCAGGAAATGCTTAAAGATGAAGAAACCCTGCAGGCTTGTCGCGACATCATGGATAGCAGCCTCTTCCTACAACAAAAAAGTGGAATGGAACTACCCAATATAGAGATGGAGCTAGAACGATTCAAGAAAAAACAATACACGGCAAGAATGCGTTCCAACTTCTGGAAAGTAAGTATGGGAATAGCCGCCATGATTGCCGTTCTATTTGGAACTTACTATCTTATCAATACCCTGACGACCCCTGCCCTGGAGCCAATCACAGTATTTACTGCGGATGCTGCCCCTCAACATATCACTCTGCAAAAAGATAACGGAGAAAAGATTGTATTAGACAAACCGCAATCAAACAATCAAACCTTACCACAGAAAATGATCTCAAAGTCCGAAAAGAAAGAATTGGATTACAGGCAAGTCATTTCAACGACCACTCAAACACATGTACTCACTGTTCCACGCGGTGAAAGTTTCAAGGTAGTGTTATGTGACGGCACGGAGGTCTGGCTCAATGCCAATAGTAACTTTGTCTATCCAACGGCCTTTATTGGCGACGAACGTATCGTCACTTTAGAAGGTGAGGCTTATTTTAAAGTGGCCAAAGATCCGGAGCGACCTTTCATCGTAAAAACCAAAACTGTGCAAACCCGCGTTCTCGGTACTGAATTTAATATACGCAGCTATACTCCTGAAGATACTCATGTAGTGCTTATTAATGGAAAAGTAGAAGTCAGCAATACCAAAGGAGGATCATATACCAGACTATATCCGGGAGAAGATGCACATCTGCAATCTGATGGCAACTTTATCCTGGCAGAAGTAGATCTAGACTCCTATGTTTATTGGAAAGACGGCTATTTCTACTTTGACAATGTCACATTGAAAGATATTATGCAAAATTTGGGACGTTGGTACAATGTAAACATAGAGTTCAGAAACAAAGAAGCGATGGAGTATAAAATGCACTTTATATCCGATCGTACCAAAGACCTAGAACATACAATCTCATTACTTAATAGAATGAAAAAAGTGACAGTCACCTTGCAAGGCAATACGCTTACTGTAGACTAGATTTTTATTGCATAAGTATAACTAATCTATGCAAAATACAACAAAATATCACTTTTATTAAAAAATAAATCACAAAAGGGGTATCCATTTTTTCTTCTCATACGAACTAGTTATATAAACATGTTCAAAATAGTGTTATTAAAGACAAACGTATGAGAAATAATTGGAACCTACTTATTGTGTGTTTTCTATGCGTATTATGTTTCCGACCCTACCAAGTAAATGCTCAGGTGCAATCGCAAAAGAAAATCACGATTGAAATTAGCAACGAACGGTTGCCGTCCGTACTAAAACGTTTAGAAAAACTATCTGGATATAAGATCCTGTTTACGTATGACGATGTCAAGAAATTCACCGTTTCTGGCTCCGTCAAGGATAAGAGTATAGAGCAGACTCTCGATATAATCTTAGCCAATAAGCCACTGGAATATCATATTGAAGACCAATTTATCACAATTACTATCAAAGGTCCTTCCAAACAGGCGAAGTATTCAATGTGAAAGGAGTGGTTATTTCCGGTGATGACGGACAGCCGCTCATTGGTGCAACCGTTGTCATCAAAGGAAGTAAGTCCGGTGTATTAACGGATATAGATGGAAAATTCTCGATAGAAAATGTATCCAATAAATCCCTGTTACAATTTTCCTATATAGGAATGAAACCGCAAGACCTGACTCCTGCTCCAAATATGAATGTTACATTAATGCCTGATGTACAAACATTATCTGAAGTAGTAGTAACAGGTATGCAGAAAATGGACAAACGTCTGTTTACAGGAGCAACCAAACAATTGTCCGCAGATGAGTCAAACTAGATGGTTTGCCTGATATCAGCCGGGGACTTGAAGGACGTGCTGCAGGCGTATCTGTACAAAATGTTTCCGGCACATTTGGTACCGCCCCAAAAATCCGGGTACGTGGTGCTACATCTATTTTCGGTAGTTCAAAGCCACTATGGGTGGTAGATGGAGTCATCATGGAAGATGCTATCGACGTAGGTCCGGATGACTTATCCTCAGGAGATGCCGAAACATTGATTAGTTCAGCTATTGCCGGATTGAATTCAGATGATATTGAAAGCTTTCAAATATTGAAAGACGGATCAGCAACCTCTATCTACGGTGCGCGAGCCATGGCAGGGGTTATTGTAGTAACCACCAAAAAGGGAAAAGCCGGTGTCAGCAAAATCAGCTATACCGGTGAATTTACAACTCGTATGATTCCCAGTTATAAAGAATTCAATATCATGAATTCACAGGAACAAATGGGAATCTATAAAGAAATGGAACAAAAAGGATGGCTCAACAATAGCGATACTTACCGTGCAAAAGATAGCGGAGTGTATGGACGTATGTATCAGTTAATCAATCAATACAATCCGGTTACAGGACAATTCGGACTTACCAACACTCCGGAAGCACGTAACGCTTACCTGCGTGAAGCGGAAATGAGAAATACCGACTGGTTTGATACTTTATTTTCCAACAATATCACACAAAATCATTCTGTCAGTATCACTTCCGGAACAGAAAAATCTTCATTCTATGCTTCATTAAGTGCCATGTCAGACCCGGTGGTACAAGCAAAGTGAAGTAAAACGCTATACAGCTAATTTAAATACAACATATAATATATATAAGAATTTATCTATAAATTTAATATCCAGTGCTTCCTACCGTAAG
>ENA-OQDE01001001-OQDE01001001.1-human-gut-metagenome-genome-assembly--contig:-NODE-1001-length-12893-cov-4.720899_pt1 | contig 12893 bp, 15 predicted proteins | sample MGYA00242768_ERZ504595 | MGnify/ENA primary metagenome ERZ504595 (study PRJEB26092, sample SAMD00036307) | human gut metagenome | host: Homo sapiens | study: EMG produced TPA metagenomics assembly of...
TTTTGAAAGTGGAAACTATGTAAAGGCAACCCGAAGGCTGCCCCAGACATCAAGCCTATCCTGTTTACACAGGTTCGTGTCATCTTCATCGACGGAGCATCTACATCATCGTCCTCAAACTCCGGATCGTACCCATAGTCCTCGTCATCATCCACATAATCAGCATCCGGATCAGGCTTTGCCGCCTCCTGTTCCTTCTTCTTTTCCTGAACTTTCTTGAATACGAAAAATCCGCCGCCACAGGCAAGCACAATCAGAGTCAGAATCGCCGGGAGCATATTCGTGGATTTTGGATAGGATCAGAATAGGTTATCAGCCCATACGGTTATTTTTTACTATTTTACGGAGGTACGCAGATATGGATATGAATATAGAAATGGATAAAAATACAGCTACTGATTCAATTACCAGCAGACTGGCTGACGCAAGAAATGATCTCGGCATTACGCAATTATCTCGTCCATTGACACACCAAAGACTGCCGCCAATACCACCAGATTATCCAGGGTTGGCATTGCCACGCCGTGCTGCCACTTGTATACTGCCTGTGGTGTTGCAAATCCGAATATATCTGCCAGATCCTTTACTGAAAGACCTGCATTGATTCTCAGTCTTGTTATGTTCATTCCTGTTGCTGCCATATCTATTGTAGGCATTGTTATCATTTTTCCTCCTGTTCCGGCTGTCAGTCAACACCTTCCCAACAGCCGGGCTGTACAGGCGGTGCTACTCTGATGCCTTAAAATTGTATATAGGTTTCATTACATCAATAACATCCACCGACTCCCTGATTACATCTATGATGTCATCCAGAGACTTGTATGCCATTGGTGCCTCGTCCAATGTATTTTCATTTACTGAGGTTGTATATACTCCCTCCATAGCTTTCTTATACTCATCCAGATTGAGTTCATTTTTCGCCTTTGTTCTGGACATAATCCTTCCTGCACCATGTGGGGCAGAAAAGTTCCATTCCGGATTTCCTTTTCCAATGGCAAGTATACTTCCATCCTTCATGTTAATCGGTATCAGCACTTTTTCTCCCTTATGGGCTGCGATTGCACCTTTCCTCAATATCATTTCATCTGTGTCGATATAATTATGAATCGTGTGAAAAGCATCACTCCCAGTCATGACTGTTCTTTCAAGAATAACCTCTGCCATCTTCTCTCTGCTTCTTCTGGCAAATGCCTGGCATATTTCCACATCATGCAGATAATCCTCCAGATATATTCCTTCCAGATAACACAGATCCTCCGGCATGCTTGTAGGACTTTCATATACCTGCCAGTGAAGCTGCTTTAGGGCATCCTGTATCTCCCTTTTTCTTCCCTGTTCCTTATAAGTACGGATAATCTCATCCCTCTTTTCAAGATACTCCCCATAACCACGGTTTAAGTTAATGGCAAGTTTCTGATAAAGCTCTGCCACCTGCTTTCCAAGATTTCTACTGCCGGAATGAATTACGAGATACTTTGTTCCATCTGCTGCTTCATCAATCTCAATAAAGTGATTTCCGCCTCCAAGTGTTCCAAGAGACCTTGCAAGTCTCTTTGCATCTTTCAGCTCCCTGTAGCATCGAAGCTCTGTCAGATCAAATTTCTCCTGCCGTCCTTCCCACACTTCACGTCCTGATGGAATAAAATGTGCTGCCTCATCCACTTTCTCAAAATCAATCTCATCTTTTCCAAGATTTACCGTATACATCCCGCATCCGATATCCACTCCGACCACATTAGGCACTGCCTTGTCTGTTATGGTCATTGTTGTTCCTATCGTACACCCCTTACCGGCATGCACATCAGGCATGATACGGATCTGGGAACCTTCTGTCATTGCATAATCACACATGCGTCTGATCTGCTCTATAGCCTCATCCTCTACTACTTTTGCATAGCAGAGAGCCGTATTTACTTTTCCCTTAATCTCTAATGCATTCATTTTTATTTTCCTTTCTGATTCTACATTGGACAAGTGCTCCTCATGGGATTTGAACCCACAACCTACCGGTTAAAAGCCGGTTACTCTGCCGATTGAGTTAAAGGAGCATAAAAAATACCGCCTGCCTTATCATCTAAGGTAAGCGGTACGCTAAAACATGTTTATCTATTATACCCCTGTCCGGCTATGCCTCCGGTTCAGGTGCAGTATCAAAAACACAATTTTCTCGTTTATGCCTAGCCTTAAATGAGCGCATGTAATCAAAGCCCCACTCATGATCTTTAAGCAGTGCTAACGATTTACGTTCACTATGAAGCTGGTCAAAACGATACATTGTTGTCATGTCTTTTTCCTTTCTATGGAGTTCTCTGCCTCCGCTTATCTTCTTTCTGTAACCAAGAATAACACAATTTTCTGCGGTTGTCATTATACCTGTGGTATAAAATTTATAACTATTTAGAGCCATACAAAATTGCTTTCTGTGAATGCCGGCATACATACAGAACAGCAATTTCATATGACAGGATAACTCATGGGCAAACAGAAAGCAGGAGCTCTCACCGAAAACAGAAATTCCTCTTCCCAAAACGGATTTCATCCCCGGGTTCCACCTCCACCATTTCCTGCGGCTGTATTCTCAGGCCGTTCTTATGTCTTTTTGTTAACAGGGTCAACCTCTAAAACGCTTCGCACTTCTTCAATCGCAAAGCACTGACAGAATATGGCGGTGCCTCGTATACGAACTCTGAGGAAGCGCCATGCATATTCACGGTAATATTCTTCACCTTCTCCGGCTCTTCAAAGCTGTTTTCATCCCCCTTTTCACCGCTAAGAAGTGTTACGGTATAGTCGCCCTGTACCTGACAGTCCAGTGTAATGGAAACCGGATCCACATCTCCTGCAAAATTAACCGCCTTAATAATGATTTCGTCCTTGGTGTCAGTTACTACCGAAACAAAAGCAGGTCCGTAGGGAATCGAAATTTCCTTCTGAAGCTCACCATCAACATACAGGCGAATCTGTTTTCCGTCCGTTTCATATCCAAAGCGGTGATATTCTCCCGGTTTTACTGAAATAGCAAAGTCCTCCGTCAGCTTGTTGTCATGCATATAGCCAAACTCTTCCAGTGAACATTGTCCTCCATTAACCTTCCAAAGGAACGGACGCACCAGAGCTGCATCCCATTCTTTTTCCACTCCGGCCGTAATCACGAGCTGCTCCTCATAATAGGAACGAACCACCCTGGCACTGAATATACCCAACTCGAAGTAAGCATTTTCCTCAACAAAAATATCGGTCTCAAATCTTCCATAAGTCTGGTCTTCTTCTCCAAATACCACAAAGCTCTTGGTCTCATCAGCCCATTCCAGAATACTGTGAAATTCCTTTTTCTGCTCCTCATCCGGAAGCTGAAGCAGGCGGCCATCCTCTGTATCCTGCACATGTCCCATTAATTCATGAGTAATCTTTGCTTCTTCTCCATTCCAAATGGGATTTCTGAAGCGAAGTTCCTTATTGGATTTTAAAGATGCCATTCCGGTTCTCGGACGATAAACACGTCCTCCCTCATCTTCGGATCGCACCACATATTCTCCACGATTTTGACCGAACATTTTCCAGACATAATAAGTAGGAATTCCAAGGCTCTGATGATTATTGAAACGAATCAGATTAGGATACCACGCTCTGTAATTTACATTTTCAAATAATGGAGCATAAGAGGCCAATGTTACGATATCCTGATTTTTCTCAATACCCATAAGGAAAGCCGCTTCTCCCAAAGCCGCATACAACTGTCCCATATAGTTGCCTTCGTTTACAGCCACCTCTCCTACAAAGATTTTTGGTCCCTTACGATCGTAGTCATCATAATAATTTACACGTTCTGCAAAGAACTCTGTTGTATTGTAAAAATGTTCATCCACGCACTCGGCAGGACAACCATTTTTCTCTACATGCTCATTGGCTATGGTTTTAATCTGGGGATACAGTTCCTTTACTTTCTTATAAATCATGTTGTATCGCTTTTCATAATCCGGACCCCAGTTTTCATTACCAATTTCCAGATAGGTCATTTTAAAGGGTTCCGGATGCCCCATAGAAGCACGAAGCCTTCCCCATTTGCTTTCCTTAGAGCCGATAGCATATTCAATGGCATCCAGTGTATCCTGTACCATTTCATCAAGAGCCTCTCCTTCCAGAAGGACACTCTTTCTTCCCTGACAGGTCATTCCGCAGTTACATACATACAGGGGCTCCATCCCCAGATCCTCGCAAAGCTGCAGATATTCATGAAAGCCAAGTCCTAATGTACTTCTGTAATGCCATACAAACAGCTTACTTGGTCTTTCCCATGCCGGACCTACCGTATCCCGAAATCTCATCGCTGTGGACGGTGTCGTTCCTTCCACAATACAGCCTCCGGGAAAACGCATAAACTTTGGACTCATTCCCTTAAGCTTTTCTACAAGATCTGTTCTGAGTCCATGCCCCATGTAGGTATTGTCAGGCATTAGTGAAATAAATCCCAGCAGAACCTCTCCGCCTTCTTTGCAGGAAATAGTAAGCTGTGCCTCGTGACAATCCTCAGCTGCTGTCAGCTTCATGTCATATCTTGTATACTCCTGACCGGAAACCACCAGACTGTTTCCAGTCAGTACTTTTCCCTGGTATTCGATCGCTACGTCCAGTCCTATTTCTTCCTTTGCTTTTGCAAATAAATACAAAGAGTAACTTTCTCCAGCCTTTACGGATATACCGCAGTAACCGGTATTAGTCAGAGATCCGTCCTTTTCAAACTGCATACGCAGAGCTGCGTCCCGATGTTCATTCAGGGTATCCGTCAGTTCCAGTTCCATCTTTGCATTGTGTGTATACCATGCCGGTATTTCTGTCTCCGGAATATTGTTGCCCTTTACCCAGCGGCATAAGCCTTCTCCGTTGCAAAACTCATCCAGCCATCCGGATACGGTTTTACATGGATGCCATCCTCCTGCTGTATATAACCCTCCGGTAAAACGGAATCTTCGAAGCTTCTGTTTCGAAGCATTTCCGGATAAAGTCCTCCGTCTCCGGCACGGTTAATGTCTTCAAAAAAGATTCCGTATAAATCCCTGGCTGTCTCAAATCGTCTTTCCTTTGTTTTAATCTTTAACTTGCTCATTGTAGTCTCCTTTTTTTACATTCCAAGAGTTTTGATCACTACCTGTGCCAGAATTCTGGCAAGATAATCATTGGGGTGATTTAACCAGTTTCCGGTTATATCAATGTATCGTTTTCTCTTTCCGATTTCTTTTTGAACTGCCTGTATATGCAATAACATAGATTATGATAACTCAAATGATCTTAATGCAGCATTTCCGTTACCGCGATAGGTCAGGTAAAGCGCCTGTATTCCATCCGGAATCGTAACCGGTGCGGTATACTTTTCCCAGACATTGGTATATTGAACCTCTAATGTCGCCAGTACCTCTCCATCCCATGCTGTCTTTACTTCAAAAGTGCCATCTGCATAGCCCCGGGTCCAAATACTGATTTCACGAATATCATGCAGTCAAAATATTTGAAGCCGATGGTAGTTGAATCTGTAATATTGGCAATATATCCAACTTCTTCGTCTCCATCCCTTCCGTCCTGCATTACTCGTGGAAAATTCCCTTCGCCCACATAAACTGATGGGGTATCGGTAAACAGATTACATGCAAGATAAGCGGGGTATTCGCCTTTACCCTCAAGCGGACCTCCATTTAAACCGCAGGAGGTAATTTTTACCTGTGGAATACTGCCGTCCGGCATAATCTGCAGCTTTTCAGCACATCCCTGTCTGCTGTACCAGGTATTATTGGTATGCCTGTGATAAAAAATGTACCAGTCCTCTCCGATCTGCACAATACTTCCGTGATTATTGGCACCGTAAGCTGTTGGCATATCTGCCGGCTTGTAGGTATCGATGTGCAGATCACAATTGCTGACAATAACTCCGCCATAGACAAAGTCCCTAGTAGGATTCTTGCTGGTGGCATAACATAATTCGTGCATTAATATGGATGAATAGACAAAATAATAGGTGTCACCTACTTTACGGATGGAAGATGCCTCAAAAAACTCATGTCCCTCAAATCCGGTACCGGCACCATATTCACAGCCGGGGGCCACAAACACCGGAGCTTCCCTGATCGTCAGCATATCTGCTCCCAACACCGTAGCCATAGCTCCGGTACGGGATTTATCACCTTTTCCGCAAGCTCCGGTATAAAGATATGTCACATCTCCTTCCGTCAGAACCCCCGGGTCAAACTGGGGTTCATCACCTTCCTTTTCGCCCAGACGTGTGCCATCTTCATAATGAACATAGCCATAAAATTCATACTTTCCTGCCGGAGTGTCACATACAGCAACTGAAACTACCGAAACCTTGTCCAACACGTAATAAAGATAGTACCTTCCGTCCGGTCCCACCGTAACATCCGGGGCATACAGACACATTTTGCCTTCCGGGTTCAGCGGATCGGCTGTCTTCGGATAAATCACACCCTCATATCTCCAGTTGCCCAGGTCATCGACCGGAGCTGACCAGCACACATAGTCTCCCATGCAGAAAACATATCCGTTAAAGTAATCATGGGATCCGTAAACATATACGCGATCGCCAAAAACATAAGGTTCTCCGTCCGGAATATACTCCCAGGACGGTAAATATGGGTTAAACGCCTGTTTTTTCACTTTGATATCCTCCTTTACAAGCCTAATCTATGTACATTGTTTCATAAAGCAAATTACTGGGTGCTAGTTTAAGCCTTCAAGCTGACCACACGATCATAGTCATATCCTCGATCCGGATTCACCTTTCCGGCATTCAGTTCGAAATAAACCACACCGTTTTCGTTTACAGGAAGCTCTACGCAGATATTTCCATCCTCCTGCTTTTTACGCTCTGTTTTTACAAAAGGTCTGGATGATTCCCGAATCAGCTTCGTCTGTTCCTCACTCAGATTGGCAGGTTCTCCCATATCATGCCATACCTTCAAGGGATTACATGTTTCCTCATCTACCGTCTTAGTCAGGAAGCAGTACTCCTCCTGTTCAGCCGGAAATGTAAACTCCAACAGCATTTTTTCTTTACCCTGTTCTGCACTTTTACGGGCAATATTCCAGGCTACACCTAGATAATCACCGTTTGCACGTTTCAAAACAACAATATTGTCATCCTTATATACACAATTGGCTTCACTTTCCTCAAGCTTTTTGTAAAAAGCAAATGTCCAGAAGGTCGGCTTGGTAATACAGCCATTGGCAACCAGTCCAAAGCCGCCGTGGAATGGTGTAAAAGGAACTCCCAGCTCTTCAAACACATCACCAAATGTCCAGTAGGAATAGGATTCATTCACATCTCCCAATCTGGAAAGCTGCTGTGCTATAAAGGCCGCATTCAGGTTTGTATCATGAATGACGCCCTGAGGAGTATAGGAGCTGTTGAACTCCGTGATATGAATCTGCAGACCTTATATTCCGGGAAACTGTCAATAATATCTCTGGTTGTTTTTAAATTGGCAAAGCCGTCCTCTGCCTTCATCAGTTCAGAATATGCATAATGTCCAATACATTCCGGCGGATCAATGGTGTAATGATGTCTGGTTACGAAATCCACAGGTATGTGATTCTCATGGCAATATTCCATAAATGCCTGAATCCATTTCTCATCCGTTCCTCCACAAACAGCAGGGCCTCCTACACGGAATCCCGGATTCACTTCCTTTATGGCATCAAAGGTTCTATGGAACAGCTTAAAATATTCCTGCATATCCGCATTTTCCCAGAAGCCGCAAAGATTGGGCTCGTTCCATACTTCAATGGGCCATTGAATAACTTCCTCTTCTCCATAGCGTCCCATCAGATGCCGCAGCAATGAATGCACCATATTACACCACATATCATAATCTTTTGGAGGAGTGGTATTTCCCTGCCAGTAAAAGATAGTCTGGCTTCCACTTGCCAACTTTTTAGGCATAAAACCCAGTTCAAGAAAAGGTCTCAGCCCCACCTTCTTATAGGCATCCATTACTCTATCCAGATAAGTATAGTTGTACTCGACCCTTACCTTACCATCCTCCTCATAGGTCTGAAAGAGCGCCATATCATCACAGAATAATCCATGTCCCCGGATATGCTTAAATCCGATTTCCTTTTGAACCAAGCGCAGCTCCTCCTGATATTCTTCTGTCAATGCAAGCCCCATTCTTCCGGTTCCCACACAATAATCTACATTATTGTGAAAAAAGGCCTTTGAATCCTTTGTAATCACGATCTTTTTTCTGTCATTCTCTGTTGCTCCACCCAAATTTACCATGCATGTATCTCCTTCTTCTAAATCATGTTCCTATGCAGTAACGCATCAGATGTCTGACCGCTGCACGATCCGCAGCTCTCTGATGACGATTGCCATATCAATCTGATACTATCGCATTGATCTAAAGTTTCCAATGATTTATACTATAAGAAAATTGATATATCCTCTGATGTATCAGAACGGAGATCCCAGATGACTGAAATTGAATTTGTCGGCTACAGTGCCGTTCACCCCTCAGATTTTATATATGATGTTCCGAATGGCTTTACAGGCTATCTTCTGCTTCTTTTCGACTCTCCCTCGGAGCTGCTCATAGACGGAAGACTAATGCGGACAGCCGCCAATTCTGCTATTCTGTATACACCAGGAAGCAGGATTTATTACCGTGCTGCCGGTGAAGAATACCGGAATGACTGGATTCGTTTTCGTTCCGATCACTCCTTCGTGAAGCTGTTTCCGTTAACAAACACCCCATTTCCCGTAACAGATCCGGAATACTGTCATCAGCTTTTTAAATTACTAACCTGGGAGTCCGCCTTTTTCTCCTCTGAAAGCGAAGCAAACATTACTCACCTGCTGCGGGTTCTGTTCTCCAAATTAAGAGAAGGAACCCAGAATGAGTCCCCGGGTATTCACGATCATGAGCTGGTTGCATTGCATAAGATGATCTACAATAATCCTCAGCTTCCATGGAATATAAACATGATGGCTGCGAAGCTTCACTTAAGTCCCAGTCATCTTCAGACTCTCTATCACCGCCAATTTGGCTCCTCCTGCATGGACAATGTCATCGAAGGACGTCTGCGCCGTGCACAGGATTTATTAGAGTTCAGCGAATACTCCATCCGCGACATTTCCGAGCAATGTGGTTATAATAATGTAGAGCATTTCTGCAGACAGTTCCGTCAGCATAACGGCTGTACCCCTGGACAATACCGGAAAAATGCATCAGCGGGAAGCAACAAAAGACTTCTCACCCACAATACCCTGGGAGGAAAGGAGTTTGAGAAGATTAATCGAAATATCCGGAAATAGTGTTTCGGTAGCTGCTTTATTCAGCATTTCCTTAAGCGTTCGCTTCTACCTGTAAATAAATTTCAGCTTTCCGATACCGATTTCATCTCCGGGCATCTCCTGTGTGCCCCGATTCCAGCTTACATTTTGTACCGGAGCTTCCCGGCTCTGACTTCCCTGATTCCGGTACGAATTCTGCGTCTGCATATTGGGGTTCCAGTTGCTTTGCGTCATTGTTACATTCTGTTCATGGGTCCTCTCTTCCATCTGTTCTATCAGACTTTTTATTTACAGTTGTACTTTCGTTTCATTTCTCGTCTTGCCTTAATCTTTCCTAAGTTCTTTTAAGAAACGTCCAATCTTTTTCTGATCCATACTGTTTCCCCCTTTCATTGACAGAGTAATATTATTCTACTAAACATAACACGACACAAAGCGAGAAAATGCCGTATTTACGCTATTGGACAAATCTGTCTAGTATTATTTATATTGGCTTTAGCCCCAAGAACTTCAAGTTATCTTTTTCTTCCTAAATATCGGCATACTTTTAATTTGTATTGCAGGTACTCATTTCCGAATGCTTCTATCAAAAAATCTTCCTCTACATTGACTATCTGCAAATGAAAAAATACCACTGCAAAACCTGTAGCAAAGCAAAGGAACCAATTAAAGAACGAAAACAATATTCCTATATACATTAAATCAAAACCCAAAAATGCAGGATTTCTGCTAATAGAATAGATGCCCGTTGTTACCAAACTGGTCTTTTCTTCTTTTTGCACACCTGCTCTCCAATTCTCCTTCATTTGTGTAACAGAAACAATAAAAGCAAGTACACCGAACATTGTTATTACAACTCCTGTAAATTGCAACACAATATGTACTGTTCCCGAATAAAACACAATACTGATAATCTGTATTACAGGAAGCAAATATGTGATTATTTTAAGAGCCACTTCTATAAATTTGACAAATCCCTCTTTTCCTTTTCCTAATTGATCTGTCTTTATGCCTTGCTTTTTCTGACTAATCAGCTTTGCAAAATAGCAGATGTAGAACACTGCCATCAGTGAAATTGTAACAATTTTTATTATCATCATGTACCCCCAAATCCCGATTTTTCGTTCTCTGCGACTTCCCAATAAACGGGAAGTTGGTTACTTCTTGTAATTCATTTTCTTACTTAACACCCCAAACAAAGCCAATAAAAATATTCCAATTCCAAGCAATACGCCAGCCACTTTCATTAATTCATTGTTTGTATACTCTGTATCCGGAAGAATCCCATACTTGTAATAAGAATAACTAACATGGTCTGTGGTATATGCAGCTATGGAATCTCCTACATTATATTCCGAATATACAAATCCCGGTACTTGCATTCGCTTGTGATAATCATTCACTTTTCCATTGTTGTAGTAGAAGAAATAATTCTGAGATATCGTATCAGCCGAAGCATCTTCAGCCCTTTTACCTGTAATCACAATATCCTCCATATAGTAATCTTCTCCCAGTACCATCTCTTCCATTTGTGTATTAAATGCTTTAGATGTCAAAGTATATTTATCCAGACTGTAATGAAAGCTATACTTAAAATAATGAAACAAATCCAAAACAAAATTTTTCTTTTGATTTCCAGTTAATATTTCTTTTGATTCTTTGTGCTCAACCAATTTATTACTCATTCCATAATACCTCTAAAGTACTTTTTCCTTCTTCCTTCCCTTCGTCCAAGAAGTGTATCTCACTCAAAGAACTCGGTCAATCCCGATTTCTCAGTTTCAAAAAATGGCATTTATCGTCTTGTTCCATTCTTATCAAAATTCTTTTTTAATGCTATTTCTGTTGGGAGAATAGACCCAATTAAAGGAATAAGTTGAACACCACAGATAATTCCTCCTATACTCCCAACACAATCTTCATTTTTTCCAATCACTAAAAGCATGAATATTACTGTTATCGGCAACATAACCATTCCACAGACATACCAGACTTTACCACAATATTTATGAGCAAATTCCCATGTGTCTTTGTTCTTCATAGACATCGAAGTCCGATATCCAAATACTGAATTTATTTCCTTTGGAGCCTTTTTCATAAAATATCTTCCAAAACCAATCATCGTAAATGGAAGAAGCAAATCCATAATCAACATAAAAATCCAAAACCCCATTGTAAACCTCCTTTACTACAAATCCCGATTTCTATTTTCGTTTCCATAGCATAGTGTACTCTTTTTCACCAGTAGCTTCATCCAAGCCTTCACATTGAATAATGAACGCTTCTCTTTGGTAAAAAGAAATTGCTCTGGCATTCTTCTGGTATACATTTAATCGTAAGCTAACTTTTTTATCCTTAACATAATCTAATAAAAGCTTACCTATGCCACATGACTGCATTTCATCGGAGACAAAAATACCTTCGATATATTCAGCATTTAGTCCTACAAATCCTTGAATCATTTTATCATCTTCATACACATAGACTTCGGATTGTGACATCATTTCTTTCACTAATTCATAATTACTTTTCCAGTATTGATTGGAAATAAAATAATGTGCTTTCAGATTTGTCTTTAACCATATGTCAGCAACTCTATCGATATCTCCGTTCAGCAACTTTCTAATCATAACAAATATTCTCCACAACTACATCCTTTATGCTTTTCTCTTTTATCCATTCTATCACAAGCTCACCATTAATCATCAATTTTTTGATATTTTTTCTTTTCCCCCACTGCAAAACAGCATCTGAGCGTTTCGTTATATAGAGTGGTACAAATACAGAGCAAAACTAAAAGTACACCTGACAGTAATGCTATCAGACATTGTTTTGCCTTTTTCATCCTCGTATTTTCTTCATTCTTTCCTAATAAAATCATTAAGTGAACCTCACATGACTGAAGTCACATGCTTCCAGACGCTTTAGGCGTCCGACTGAATATCGGCGGATACGCCTGTAACTTAGGTACGCAGTTATGCGCATTTCCCATGCCAGATATGGCAGGTTCCCACATTACAGGTAGTCCACTGTATATCTGCCTGTATCTATGCTGCTTTTAAACATTCCATTTCTGAATGGAGTTTCCTCAGATCTGCATAAACACATGAAGTTCTACGCTTTACAGGAGGGACTTTTGCCTCCAGTAAAGACCTTTCCGTTGCCGGAAGGGATTTTAAAAGTTCCCTTATAAAATATCTCGCCCCTATATTATAGGATGCTGACAGGTCACAATTATATCGTTTTCCTGTCTGGAAAGTACAGAGGCTGTGATTTTCCCAGTCACGTGTTACCGCCCCGGAACCATCATAAGCCAGTCTGCTGGTATTCCATGCGCAGATCCTGGATACCCGCATCCCTTTCCTGTGTGCCTGATGTTCACAACACTTCTGGATATCTCTTTTTCTCCACAGGTGCAGTTTCTGTTTTTTCTTTCCCGATATCTTCCCCTGCATCTCCAGATACTCGAACACGATCACATCTGCATGGTTTTCTTCCGCATATCTTACAATCGCACCTGCAATCTTTTTACCCAGTTCTGTGTTCAGACGTTTCGTATATGCCCATCTTCCCTGTGTCTGCGCAGAGCCAT
>ENA-OQDE01001003-OQDE01001003.1-human-gut-metagenome-genome-assembly--contig:-NODE-1003-length-12876-cov-1.980940_pt1 | contig 12876 bp, 14 predicted proteins | sample MGYA00242768_ERZ504595 | MGnify/ENA primary metagenome ERZ504595 (study PRJEB26092, sample SAMD00036307) | human gut metagenome | host: Homo sapiens | study: EMG produced TPA metagenomics assembly of...
GAAAGATGCTAGATGCCGCTGGCTTCTCGGATGCATTCATCTCGGCCTCCAATGACCTTGATGAATACCTCATTCTCGACTTGAAGAATCAAGGTGCCGCAATCACTTCCTGGGGGTTGGTACAAGTATGATCACATCCAAAGACTGTCCGGCATTCGGCGGTGTCTACAAACTCGCTGCCATTCAGAATGCCGACGGTGAATTTATTCCGAAGATCAAACTCTCAGAAAATACGGAAAAGATTACGAACCCAGGAAATAAAACCGTTCACCGAATCTATGACAAAGAAACCGGAAAGCTTCTTGCTGACCTGATCTGTTTTGTCGATGAAGTCTTCGACGAAGTAAGGATCTCCTACTCTTTGATCCAGTAGAAACCTGGAAGAAGACAAAACTAAAAGGTGGTACTTACACGATGCGCGAACTGTTAAAACCAGTCTTCTTAAACGGGAACTGTGTCTACCAATCACCGACCGTCATGGAAATCGCTGATTACTGCCGCAAAGAGAAAGAAACACTCTGGGATGAAGTGACACGTCTGTTCAATCCGCATAAAGTGTATATTGACCTCTCAAAGAAATTGTATGATGTCAAAAAAGAACTGTTAGATCAGATGAGTATTCAAGAATAGGAGAAACTGATTATGGAACATATGTCATTACAGGAAATTACAACAGCCTGTGGCGGAACCTATTACGGGGAACCGTCACTGCTTACAAGAGAAGTATCCGGTGTCGCCATCGACAGCCGGAAAGCCGGAAAGGATTTTTTATTTGTCCCGATCAAAGGAGCCAGAGTAGATGGACATTCTTTTATTCCACAGGTGATGGAACAAGGGGCACTCTGCACACTCTCCGAGCACCCGCTTTCTGACAGTTCCCCATATATCCTTGTGAGTTCCTGCGCCCAGGCGCTCAAAGATATTGCCGAACATTATCGCAGGGCACTCGGAATTAAAGTAGTCGGGATCAGTGGAAGTGTGGGAAAGACAAGTACGAAAGAAATGATCGCTTCCATTTTGGAACAGAAATATTCCGTTTTAAAAAACTGCCGGCAACTTCAACAATGAAATCGGTCTCCCACTGACCGTTTTCCAGATTCAAAAAGAACATGAGGTTGCTGTTCTTGAGATGGGCATCAGCGACTTTCAGGAAATGAACCGCCTAGCCAAAATTGCACAGCCAGACATCTGTGTGTTGACCAATATCGGACAATGTCATCTGGAAAATTTAGGAGACCGCGACGGTGTGCGGAAAGCAAAGACAGAGATGTTCGCCCACAGACGTCCGGGCGCTTCAATCATCCTAAACGGAGATGATGACAAACTGTCTGAAATTGCAACAGTGCATGCCGCTTCTTTCTCCAAACAAGACGGTACAACTGTCGTTCCTTATTCTGATTCGACTCACGATGAGACTTCTGCCGCATCCGCTGTCGGCAAATCCGGGGATACGACTCCTATCTTCTTTGGAAAAGATCCGCACAATGCTTTCTATGCCGATGAAATTCAAAGTCTCGGACTCAAAGGAACTTCCTGTAAGATTCACACTCCAGCAGGTGATTTTACAGTGATCATTTCCATCCCAGGTGCACACATGGTATACAATGCCCTTGCCGGAACCGCAGTCGGCATTGAACTTGGACTGACACTCGATGAGATCAAGACCGGAATCGAAGCATTACAGCCAGTTGCCGGAAGAAACCACATGATTGAGACAGAACATCTGACAATCCTTGATGACTGCTACAATGCAAATCCAGTTTCCATGAAGGCCTCCCTGGATGTCCTCTCCACCGCACTTACAAGAAAGGTTGCAATTCTCGGAGATATGTTTGAACTTGGAACGAAGGAACTTCTCCTTCACAGAGAAGTTGGTACCTATGCAGCCGAAAAGAAACTGGATCTCCTCTGCTGCATTGGGACATTATCCAAAGCAATGGCAGATGGTGCATCCGAATTTTCTGCACAAAACGATACAAAAATTTGCTATTTTGAGACAAAAAACGACTTTTTAAATGCTGTTTCTTCTATTATAAAGGAGCACGATACAATTCTTGTAAAAGCTTCCCATGGAATGGCTTTTGAAGAGATCGTCCATGCCCTCTGTCACTTAACATTTTAAAAAACACTCAGGAGAATTGACATGAATTATGAAGTATTAGTTCTTGATCTTGACGGTACACTCACCAACTCTGAAAAAAAGATTACAGAACCAACAAAAGAAGCGCTGCTTGACATTCAGCAAAAAGGAAAGATCGTCGTGCTTGCATCCGGCCGGCCGACCCCCGCATCTTGCCGCTTGCCCACGAATTGGAATTAGAAAAATATGGGGGATATGTTCTTTCTTTTAATGGCGCAAAAATCATCAACTGCAGTACCGGAGAAGTCTTATACAATAAGACGATTCCTTCTGAGTGATACGCCCTGCCTATGAACTGGCAAAAGATTATGATGTGGATATTCTTGCATATTCCGATGATGCGATCATCTCCGGAATCTGCCCGAATTCCTATACAGAATTGGAAGCCCGAATCAACAGTCTTCCGATCTGCCGTGTAGAAAATTTCCCTGCATATATAAATTTTCCTACAAACAAACTGTTGATCTCAGGTGAAGAGTCGCTCACTGCCGAACTGGAAATCAAATTGAACTCCCATTTCCGCAAGCTACTCAATATTTACCGCTCAGAGCCTTTCTTTCTGGAAATCATGCCACAAAATATTGATAAGGCATATACCCTCCAGAAATTATTATCTGCAATCGGCCTGACCGCAGACCAAATGATCTGCTGCGGCGATGGTTATAATGATATTACCATGCTGGAAAGCGCCGGACTCGGTGTTGCCATGCAAATGCCCAGCCGCTTGTCCGTGAAAAAGCAGATTATATTACAAAGTCCAATGACGAAGACGGTGTTCTGTTCGTCATTGATCAATTTCTCAGATAGAAGCTTTCCACTTCATTTTGCCGGCTGTTCTTTCGGGAGCAGCTTTTTCATTTGTCCTTCTTTCAAACAAATTTTCTCCTCGTATTTTTTAGAAGCCGGCAACTTTTCCAAACGTCTCTTTCATCGACTCATACAAATGATCTTCTTCTCCAATACATTTATTCCGAAAATCCATCAGTTCGCACATAATCTTGATAAAAAATGTATTGACTTCTTTCTCATATGTATTTTGTTTTTCCCGGTCTTTTTCCGGCAGATTTGCTTTCTTTTCTTCTCTTTGTTCTTCTGATACCCTAGCATAAAGTGTGTGAAGTAAATTTCCATTTGTCACATTGACTACTGACAGATATTTCTCTACCAGCGCCAAGTCTCCATAAGTAACCGCGTTGGAAAAAGCATAACGAATAGACTTTTCTACCCTGCAATAATTTGTCTTATTCATACGCGCTACCTTCTCGTATACAATCATCATCTTCGCATTTCTCCATGCTTCGTCTTCTTCAAATAGTTCCATGATGTCCAAAATATACTTGAATCCTTTCAAATTCGCTGGTATCCCAATCTCCATTAAAATTTCCTGTACCCGTTCTCTCATCACTCTACTCCTTTCGACAAACTGGTAAATCCTTAGAAAGCACCTGCCCTTTACCCTATCGTATTTGTCTAAAATAGTCAATCTTTTTGTTGACTTTAAAAGAATCTTGTAATATTATGGGTTTGTTTAACAAAATATTATATCATTTTAGGGAGATTTTACAATGAGTTTAGGAGATAGACTGAAAGAACGACGCGTTATGCTGAATTTAAGTCGAAAAAAATTAAGCGAGATCACTTACATTACTCCACAAGCCCTGGCCAACTATGAAAATGGAATCAGTACTCCGAAATTTGAAATATTAATCAGCCTTTTTCAATCATTAGAATGTGATGCCAATTATCTATACCAGGATTATCTGCCTGCCAATCTCCAGACAGACTTTAATATTACAAAAAACGAACAAGATCTCATCGAAAAATACCGTCAGCTCAATGACCATGGAAAACATGTAGCCAAACTGATCATTGACGAGGAATATGCCCGTATGCTGGAAGGTCTTCTCCGGAAGAAACGTGTCTCCTTCCCATGCCTGTTTCCAACCCTTCACAATGCCTGGACATTCCATCTTGATGACTGTTTCTCAAAGGAAGTCAGTATCCTGCCTAACCATATCACAAGCGAGACTGATTACTGCATCAGAATTCCGGATACGGATATTCTAGAGCCTATTTTTCACTCCAACGATATTCTTGCCGTGAAAAACTGTCCGGTTCATCACAATGAAATCGGAGTATTCTCCTTTCAGCATAAGATGTACATTCTGAAATTATATCATATGGGAAATACGATTAAACTGATTCCATTCCATGTCAATGCAACGCCAATCCATATCCATCCGATGAGTGATTTCAAATGTCTGGGAAAAGTTCTCGGTGTTGTGTCTGAGTAGGTCGAATAGTTCTCTTTGTGAACAGTCCTTCATTTTTTCTTCTTATTTTATTCACAATCCTTTTATTTTTTGCACACACAATCAACACATTTTTCCAGTATAGTTATTATTGTAATAAATATTACTGAAGCAACATTCATAATACTATTACTAATAACATCTTTTTCATAACTTTCTCCAAGAACTGCGTCCCCAACGCAGTTCTTATTTTTTCTTTTTCTCTACACTATTTTACAAGTCATCGACCAACGCACTGCTCTTTGCGTAAGCGGTGCTTTTTGCCTCAAAGAAATCTGTTTTGATCATATTTGCGTTGGAAACTGACTGACCATCCATACTCTCCGCTCTTTTTCATGCCCTTCATAAATTGGCGCAAGCCCAAGATTTTTGCAGCGCAGATTGCCCAGATATTTCACATAATCTGTGATCATGTCACAGCTCAGTCCACTCACTGCATCGCCGATCACATAATGCCCCCATGCAATCTCCTGCTCACAGCCTTCTCGGATCTCTGACGATATTCTTTTTCCTTCTCCTCGCTGAATAATTCTGGAAGTTCTTTTCTGAGTTCTCTTAAAATATTGGTAAATAACCATAAATGTGTGTTCTCATCCCGATTGATGTAACGAATTTCCTGCACGGAACCTGTCATCTTCTGATTTCGCCCAAGATTATAGAAAAACATGAACCCACTGTAAAAATAAATTCCCTCCAAAATATAGTTTGCAATCATCGTCCGCACGAATGCTTCCAGACTTTTCTCTCTCTGAAATTCATTGTACAGATTTCCGATAAATTCATTCCGACTCAGCAGATGCGGATCATCTTTCCACTGATACAGCACTTCATTTCTCTCCTGCGGCTCACAGATCGTATCCAGCATATAACTATAACTTTGACTGTGTACTGCCTCCTGAAATGCCTGAATCGACAGGCACAGATTTACTTCATTTGCTGTAATATATTCGCTGATGTTCGGCAGATTCGCAGTCTGAATACTGTCCAGAAATACAAGAAATGATAAAATCTTATCGTATGCTCGCCGTTCCGGTGCCGGAAGCGTGCGATAATCCCTGACATCCGCACCAAGATTAATCTCCTCCGGAATCCAGAAATTATTCATTGCCTGCCGGTACCAGTCACTCACCCAGCTATATTTCATATTGTTGAAATCATTTAAGTTTGTCGTATTCCCCCCGACAATCCGGCGCAAGCGTACTTCCGTATCCCCTGCCGGATTAAACAGCGGTTTTTTCTTTAACTCTGCCATTTGATTCGTTCTCTCCTTTTCTCTTTTCTCCCAGGCACACTCTTCTACGCAGAGCACACTTCACACTCTTCCACTTCCAGACTCTTAGAACGGATATAGTAGATCGTTTTGACTCCCTCTTCCCACGCAAGCAAATATAGATGCAATACTTTTCGGAATGTATACTCATTTGTAATATAAAGATTCATACTTTGCGCCTGGTCAATGTAGCGTTGCCTTACTCCACAGGCACGGACAGACCAAGTCTGATCGATATGGTGTGCGTTCTTGTAATACCAGAACGTATCCATTGTAAGCTCCGGCGCCACACGCGGAAGAATTCCGCTTTTCTTTTCCTCAAGAAAATACCTGCTCATGACCGGGTCAATCCCCGCTGTCGTTCCGGCAATCATACTTGTACTTCCCGTCGGCGCGATCGCCATCAGATACCCATTTCGCATTCCATTTTCCCTGACCTTTTTTGCCAGCTTTTTCCAGCGGTCTTCGGTCAGATGTCTCTCTGCAAAATATTCTCCGGTCTGCCATTTACTTCCTTCAAAATAGGTGTAGCACCTTTCTCCCTGGCAAGTTCTGCACTTGCTTCCACCGCTGCATAATGGATCTCTGCAAATACACGCTCTGCGAATGCCAGATGTTCTTCGCTCTCCCATGGATCTCATTTTCGCCAGCATTATGATGGTAACCACTTACCCCAAGCCCGATTGGGCGATATTTCCTCATTGTTAATCTTCGCGTATGGTACCGGAAAAAAGTTCAGATCGATGACATTGTCCAGCGCGCGCACTGCCGTCTTCGTGATCTCTGACAACTCTTCCCTGTTATTGACATCGATCCTTCCAAGAGAGAGACTTGCAAGATTACATACAACAAATTCTCCCGGCTTTGTGACTGTCACAACAACCTGCTCCCCGTCAATCTCTGTAATCTTCTCCTCTGTCACTTCCATCTCACTCATATTCTGGGCAATCTCTGTACAGAGATTGCTGCAATAAATGATTCCCTTATGGCTGTTTGGATTTGCCCGGTTGACATGATCTCTGTTAAATGCGAATGGCGTCCCTGTCTCCACAACGCTTTTAATGATCATCCGAATCACATCCTTGATCGGAATGACTCTCTTTTGGATCTCCGGATCAGCCACACAATCGAGATATTTTTTCTTCCATTCTTCTCCAAAAGAATCTTCCAGTGCATATCCTTTTTTCTTCAAGATCTCATGCGGACACATCAAATACCATTCTCCCTCAAGATTGTCTCTCGCCTGTTCCCAGAAATAATCCGGATAGCATACTCCCGGGAAAATATCATGCGCCTTCATTCGGTCATCTCCGTTATTTGTCCGCAAGTTGAGAAATTCTGGAAGATCCCGATGCCACACATCAAGATAGACCGCTGCTGCTCCCTGACGAACCCCAAGCTGATCGACCGCGACTGCCGTGTCATTGACCAGACGGATCCAGCGGATCACACCTCCTGCTGCTCCCTCAAATCCACGGATCGGGCTTCCGCTTGCACGCACTTTTCCAAAGTACATTCCCATTCCGCCGCCAAGTTTGCTGACTTTCGCAAAATTATCAATGCTCTTATAAATTCCATCCAGACTGTCCGGCACTGTATCGATAAAGCAGGAAGAAAGCTGATGGTGCGGCTTTCTCGCATTGGCAAGTGTCGGTGTCGCCACCGTCACCTGCAGCTTGCTTAACATATTATAAAACTTCTCCACCCATACAGACCGATCACACGGTTCCTTCATCGCCAGATGCATCGCAATCCCGAGAAACATCTCCTGCGGACTTTCTAACAAAACGCCCTTCTGATCTCGGATCACATAACGATTCAGAAGCAGTTCCAGCCCCGAATAATTAAAAAGATGATCCCGTTCCTCCCGCATCAATTTCTCAAATGCTGTGATTTCTTCCTCCGTATAATTTTCTAAAATATAAGCACCGTACAGATTCTCTTTTGTCAGATAACATATTTTCTCATAAAAAGAATTCACGTTCCGCTGTTTCATCTGTGCTTTCAACTCATTTCGAAATGTTACCAGGCGAATCCGCGCTGCGATCATCTCCCATTTCGGTGCCTCCTGCGTCGTCAATTCCACTGCCGCTTTGAGGAGCATCTTCATTTGTTCCTCTCCTGAGAATCCTGTTTTATAGAATGTATGGTATTTTTCTTCCAGCTTTTCCAAGCTATATACCGGATCCAGAAATTCCCTGCTGATGTCTGAAAATACTTCCTGAAGTCCTTCTGTTTCCGGAAAATCGTAGTTTTTTCCTTCTTGATTTATATTCATTTCTTATATCGCCTCACACTATTTATTGTATTGCTTTCTTGATATTACCACAATATATAGTGCTTCGCAAGATTTTTTCCTGCTTGTTCTCACTTATTCTGCGAAAAAATAATTGATAGCTTCTTACGAATATCCTTAAAATAATTTTCAGATTACAAATAAATTCGGAGATCCTCTGCAAGTTTTTCCTCCAGGCAAATCAGTTTTCTGGCAATCTCCTTTACTCTGAATTCCGCTTCCGGATACTCATTCAGATATTTTCCAAGAGACTTGACCCCATATTACATCCATCTGTGATCAGATCTGCGATCGTCGTATCAGACTCATTCAGTACAAGTCTGACATTTGTCTTCACCCACGACATTCCCTTCGCCATCATTCCAGGCTCTTTTCCCTCATCCTGATATTCCTTCAATATTTCCTGGATTTCTTTTTCCAGCTTCTCATGTTTTTCCATACAGTCAGACAGGCATTGGTACAATTTCTTCTCGTGTACATATTCCAATACTTCCTCAATCGAAGAAATTCCCATTTTAATCCCTGCATCACATTCTCTTAATAATTTAATTGTATCCGGTTCTACCATTTTTGTTTCCACCTTTCTCTTTCTTTTGGTGAAAGTATACCCGATCAACTAAAAAATATTCTCACTACAGTATCTCTCCAGATTTTCAAGTACTTTCTTATTCAGCCGAATTACGGCCTGCCTTGTCATCCCAGATGAACACTTCTGACATCTGACATTTTCCCGCGCAAGAAGCGATTCTTCTCCAAGTCCCATCAGGGTGTCACAAAATACCAGGTATTGTTCCGCTCCAGCCATTTCTCAATCGCATGCTGCTCAAAACAAGGACTCAGCGCCGTGTTAAATAAAATCGTATTTTCTCCGAGTGCCTCAAACTCTTCCTCGTATAACAACGTCACATTTTTACTCAGGCAACTACAAACGACATCACTTCTTTTAATAACTCTGAAAGTTCACAGTAACGATACCCCTCCCGCTCTTCCAGTTTCGGTTTCTCGTCCGGCTGTAATAACTGATCTGTGCTCCCATTGCGCCTAATGCTCTTGCGACTGCCTGCGCACTTGCCCCAAGCCCAAGTAATCCGATCCTCGCACCGGAAATCTCCGAACTTTCTCCTAAAAGAGGTGGATGCCCATCTGTCCCATGAAGCCGTCCGATCAAGTTCATCAGCACATACTCTGCTACGCCTTCATCACCGTAATCCCGGATTCCTGTCACTGTGATTCCATGTTCTCTTGCATAAGCAATATCCACATTAGAACTTTCCTCTGAATACAGACTGCAACACATCCCAATGTATACAAGATTTGGGCACTTTGCTAAGATTTCCTCCCCGATTGCATGTGTATAACTGACAAATACCGCATCTGCATCTCCGATTCTTTCTACAATCTCCTCTGCACTCTCTGGCTGCGAATCAAAGAAAATGATTTCCTCACAAAATTCCTTCAATTTTTCTTTACTCTCTTGCAGAATAGAAACCGGCTGGATTGCCACAAGTTTTTTATTTTTTCATAAGTTCTTCCTTCCCTTCCATATGTTTCAGCTATTATTTTATTATAGCACTGGATGTGACTTTGTCCTATTGGAGACAAAAAAGAAATCTATTTTCAAAACATAAAAATAAGAGCTATGCTTCACCTCACTGCATCCCATAGCTCTTATATTCCTTATTATTTTAATCTCTTCTCAATTATTTCTTCCCTCTACTCCTCTGCAATAATGTCACGCATTCTGTGTGAACGGTATTCGGGAACTGGTCAACTACCTGCACCTTTTCCAACGCATACCCTTCCCCGCATAGATATTTTAAATCTCTTGCCAATGTAGCAGAATCGCAGCTGACATAGACAATTCTGTCTGGCTGCATTTTTACCATTGTTTCAAGCAGCGCTTCCTCGCACCCTTTTCTCGGCGGATCGACAACAATCACATCGGCATGTGCCTGCTGCCCCGGATGTTCTTTCGCATAATTTTCATAATATGCCGGAAGTATTTCTTCTGCTTTCCCGACAAAAAATTCTGCATTTTTCATATCATTTAATTCTGCATTTTGTTTGGCATCTTCAATCGCCTGCGGTACAATCTCAACACCGTACACCTGCTTTGCCTTTTGTGCCAGAAAAAGAGAAATCGTTCCGATTCCGCAGTACAGATCCCACACGGTTTCTTCTCCGGTCAGCCCTGCATATTCTAATGCATATTTATAAAGCTTTTCGGTCTGTACCGGATTCACCTGATAGAACGACAGCGGAGAAATCTGATATTTACATTTCCAATGTAATCGGTAATGTAACCATCTCCCCAGAGTACTTCTATCTCTTTTCCCATAATGACATTTGTATTTTCTTTGTTCTTGCTGAAAGTTATACTCCTCATGCCCTCGATTTGAGATAACTTATCCACAAATTTGTCCGCACATGGCAGGTTATCCCCATTGATCACAAAGCAAACCATAATCTCTTTCGTCGTAAATCCATAACGGATTAAAATGTGGCGCACCAGTCCGCTGCAATCCTGCTCGTTATACGCCGGGATGTGGTTCTCATTCATGATCGAAAGAATCTCCTCTAAAATCTGCTGATTCTGAGAAACCCCCAGCGCACAATCTGTATTCGGGATGATCTGATGTGTCCTTCCCGCATAGAATCCGGCGACTGCCTTGCCGTCCTTGTCCGTCCCAATCGGGAACTGCGCTTTATTCCGGTAATGAAACGGCTCGTCCATCCCACACACCGGCTGCGTGATCTTTTCTAATACTTCCGGCGCAAATCCTCCGATCCGTTCCAGATTTCCAATGACTTTTTTCTGCTTGAACTGTAACTGTTCCTGATAATCCATCTCCTGGATCTGACATCCTCCACACTGTTTTGCGACCGGACATTTTGCTTCCACACGATTTTTTGAAGGTTCAATGACACGAAGCAGCTTCGCATATCCATAGTTCTTTTTCGCCTTCATCACTTTCACTTCCACAAGATCTCCCATCACGGTATCCTTGATAAACAGTGTATATCCGTCTGCCTTTCCGATTCCCTCTCCATTGATCCCGATATCTTCGATCTTCACGACCGCTGTATCATTTTTCTTCATGATCTTCCTCCTACCATAAAATTGTATCCGTTTCCAACTTCTCTTTGCCTTTTTGGCATTTTCATCACTGCTCGCGCGTGAAGCGTGTTTTTTACATAAGAATTTCCTATGTAACAAAGAAAGCGGGTGCCGCAAAATCAATTTCTTAGACATGGTATAGTTCATCTCTGATTCGATGCAATCTATATCTTGTTGAAATTCTCTGTTTTGCAGCACCCTTTTTCATCTCTCTGTTTCTATTTCTAAATACTTGTCTTTCTTAAATTACTCTCGAACAGTCTGTTATATCCAAGCCAGTCTGTCGTATCTTTTTCTTTGAAAATCTCTGTCAAAGTCTGTAACTTGGCATCTGTGCTGTCCGCGAAATTAAGTGCCAGTGCTTCTGCCAGCGCAGGCTTTTTCGGAGAACCGTATTCTAACTCTCCGTGATGTGCAATAATGCAGTGCTTCAACTCACTTGCCAGCTTTTCCGGAAATCCCGGAATAGATCGAATCGCATCGTTTGCCATCTCGACTCCGATAATGATATGTCCGAGCAGCTGTCCATCATCCGTATAATCATTTTCCGGAAATGCGGAAAGTTCTTTTGTCTTCCCGATATCATGGTACATCGCCGCCGCATACAAAAGATCTTTATTCAGGATCGGATACGCCCCTACATAGTATTCACACATTTTGACAATACTGAGTGTGTGCTCCAAAAGACCTCCTGCAAATCCGTGATGTACACTCTTTGCCGCAGAAGGTGTGCCTGAAACCGCTTTAATAAATGCCGCAATCGTCTTTTGAAATAATAACTCCACTGCTTCTTCTCAGATATTCAATTATCAATCTGTGCAAACATATTTCATCAACTCCTGATACATTCCCTCGACACTCTTCTCACTTGTCGGCATGTAGTCTGCCGCCACATACTCATCTTCAAATGCCTTGCGGATCTGCTTGATATTCAGCTGAAGATTTCCATTATAGCAAATGACATCTCCGAATACTTCGATAAAATCCATCTCATCATACTCTGCAATTCCATTGGAATTTGGATCCCACACTTTTCCGTCTAAAGTTCCCGTTTTATCCTGTAAAATCAGATTGTCATATGCCTTTCCATTTCTCGTTTCTGCAGAGCGCTTTCCTTTGCACAAATAAATACAGCGGATGGTCTCTCCCTCATGTAATGTATTAATATATCTCATTTCTGTCCTCTTTCTATTATAATATTCTCATTTTAATTCTTCTATTTCTTCTCGGCTCCTCCGATGACAACGGTATAACTGATCTCCACATATCCTTCGGAACCAAGTCTTTTTGCCGACAACTTCACTTCATCTCCCGGCTGAAATGTCAGCAGTTTGTTATGCAGTGCTTTCACGGTCACCACCGGATCGCCGTCCATTGCAGTGATAATATCTCCACACTGAACTCCTGCAGCCATTCCCGGAGAATCTGCCTCAATCTCTTTGACATAGATTCCCTTCGGAAGTTTCTGTGCCTCTGCAATTTCATCCGTCACATTCGTCCCGACAACACCGATATATGGAACACTGTTGCCATTTAGCAGCTTTTCCAGTTCTTCTTTCACATCCGAAACTGCAAGGACACGCAGTGTACTGCTTTCATCCGTCACCTGTTCGGCAGCAAATGTAAATCCGATGACTTCACCGTCGATATTAAATAACACACCGCTCCCTTGTCTGGAGGCAGGTATGTCTGTGTCCAACAGCCGGTATACTCGGTCTGCTACACTGACTGTATTTTATT
>ENA-OQDE01001005-OQDE01001005.1-human-gut-metagenome-genome-assembly--contig:-NODE-1005-length-12830-cov-3.027080_pt1 | contig 12830 bp, 17 predicted proteins | sample MGYA00242768_ERZ504595 | MGnify/ENA primary metagenome ERZ504595 (study PRJEB26092, sample SAMD00036307) | human gut metagenome | host: Homo sapiens | study: EMG produced TPA metagenomics assembly of...
AACAATAATTACGCATAAACTCCAGAGAGATTTAGTAAAATATAAAAATAAACGATATGAATCTTATGAGGTATAGTCATAGCAAGAGAACCGGACTATTTCAAACGATTTTAACGAGATATAGAACAAAAACACTCTGTACAGAGAAAAATAAAGAATGAAAGACTGCATAACTTAATTAATTGTTATCTTTGCACAGTCAGTCGTAGCGCGACTGTATTGTTTGTTTTAAGAAAAAAAGCGTTTAGCTGATTTCTGTGCCAGTGAAAAGTCCAAATAAAATCAACGCACATGAAACAGATAAATGCTCCTTGCAATATGCGGGGAGTGTTTCCTGTTTGTGCGTTAGGGCTTGGACTCCCTCACTGGCGGATAGGCAAATGCTCTCCGCTTTTTTGTGCCTATAAATTTGCAATAGATACAAACGACAAATTAGTAATAATCACAAAGGCAAGTCAATTCGGGTGGAGCGGCCCCCGAACGACTACAGAGTCGAAAACGTAACATTTAGATGTTACTACTTGCCTTTGAAAATATAAGAAACAGAGGCTAGCTACACCTGCAAGGGGAACAAATGGATTCATCCAGGAGTTCCCCTCTATTTTTGTGAAGATGTGTACTATTGGAAAGACAGATATTAGATCTACATATAAATTTGATGATTCTTATTGTCAACCAAAGCTTTTCCCAAATAGTATAATGATTATCATCGGTTTACATGCTGACAATAAGCCATGACAATAGGCTGACAATAAAAAATTATAACTTCTATTGTCAGCCTGTTCTTTAATCCCTTTGGAGCAAGATTATAAGATTCGTTCCAATGTGTCGATATACTCTGACTTAATTCCCAGCTTGATCCATGTTATAAACTACTGAAGACTATCATTGTTTACAGTAACAATATCATCGGCATAAGGAACACATACGCTTTATAAAATGAATACGCCCTTATTAAATGAATGCTACATAGCCGGTATCTTTCACTTACCAAGCAGGTATTGTTTCATTAAAGTGTCGGTGTTGTTAACTCCCCACGCGTGACGAGATCTTCCCACGGCCGTGGTAGGAATTCGTCACGGCTGTGGGAAGAAGTTACCACGGCGTGGAGAACTAAAGATACCGGTGCTTTAGTGGAACAATACTGATACCCTAGAGAAACTATACTGGCGTGTTAGCGGAACTATATAGGTATATTAATGAAAAGATATCACTTTGGAAAGCTGTTATAAAAATGCGGCATTACTTCGAAACATGTTCATAAAGCTTTTGTTTATCAGGTTATTAAAAGGATCATAAGAGATAAAAATAAGGCTGACAGTAAAAGTAGATATATTTTATTATCAGCCTATTATCAGCATCTATTGTCAGGTGATATAGTATTGATATTCACATACTTAAATACCATTCTGACAGTTTGACAATAAAACAGGTACAAATCAATAGAAACGATCATAAAGTTTTTACTAGGGAAGAAGAACTAAAGGAATTAAAACGAATTCAGCAATCGGCATTTGAGTCGAAGAAGGAAAAATTTGTTGATAGAAGAATTTGGAAAAATTATGGAACCTACTTTTCTATTTTAAGCGCAATTGCGGAGGTAAAAATACAGCAACACCAGGAGAAAAAAACGTAGGTGACTATCTGAAACAGTACTTAGTCAGGCACGGATTACAGATTTTCTATGAGCTTAGTACCCCATCACCTGTATTCCGTGCCCAATATAATATCATTGTTGGTTTTCTTCCCGGTCTGTCCGGATAAACTCCAGAAGTCGTTCTACCGCTTCTTCTTCAGGAATATTTTTCTCTACGCACACCTTGCCTTTATAGAGACTGATTTTCCCCCGTCCTGCTCCTACATAGCCGTAGTCTGCATCTGCCATCTCACCGGGACCATTTACGATGCATCCCATGATGCCGATCTTCAGCCCTTTCAAATGTGAAGTGGCTGCCTTGATACGGGCAATAGTCTTTTCCAAGTCGTAAAGTGTACGGCCGCAACCGGGACAAGATATATATTCTGTTTTGGAGGTGCGGGTACGTCCGGCCTGCAAGATTCCGAAAGCAGTAGCATCAACGACGGCATGGCTCAAGTTACCCTGATTGAACAGGAAGATGCCATCACAAAGACCGTCAAAATCAAGGCTCCCATATCGGCTGCGGACTTTATCTGCAAATTCTCCGCATCATCTTCCGAATAATGCTGGAAGAAGACAACCGGATTTTGTAAACCTTCCGTCATTAGTTGATGTACCAGTGCACGGTGCTCACCCAAACGGTTCGGATGATTGCTTTGGGAAACAATCACTACCTCCGGATGATGTTTCAGACAGGCTATCACTTCATCCGTTTGTGCCATGTAGGGCATAAACAGGAATTTAAGTTCTGCATTGCATTCTCCCATTAAAGGCAGCTGTGCATGATTGAATGCAGGCCAGGTTCCGTCTTCTCCCTGCCATACATCCGCATCAAGAATATATTCTACTCCGTCTTCCCGTTGATCGGGCAAGGTTCTTCCGGCGTAAATATAGTCCGGTGTGAATTGCGGGTTTACCTCTGTCTTCCCGTCCATGCGGTCGGCAATAACCACAGGTACATGTTCACCTCCGATATTACGGACGGCTTTTGTCTTGCGACGTTCGGGAGACAGATAATTGAATTCCGGTGCTTCCAATCCCGGGATATAAGGATGATCCTGCCTCAACAGAACATAATCCACCAGTTACGAGCCACCGGGATTTCAGCTTCAGGAGCTTCGCTCAAAGATACCCGAATAGTATCTCCCAATCCGTCACTCAACAGCGCACCGATGCCAAGGGCGGACTTGATACGTCCGTCTTCTCCATCTCCGGCTTCTGTTACCCCGAGGTGTAATGGGAAAGCCATCCCTTCTTTTCCATGACGTCTACCAACAGGCGGACGGTTTTTACCATGACCACCGTATTAGAAGCTTGATGGAAATCACCACATCCGTGAAGTTTTCCTCTACACAGATACGGAGAAACTCCATGCAGGACTCTACCATTCCTGCGGGGGTATCGCCATAACGGGACATGATACGATCGGACAGAGAGCCATGATTTACTCCAATCCGGATAGCCGTGTGATTCTCTTTACAGATATTCAGGAACGGGACAAACCGGTCATGGATTTTCTGTATTTCCTGCGCATACTCCTCGTCTGTATATTCCAGTTTTTTAAAAGTACGCGCAGCATCTACATAATTTCCCGGATTGATTCGCACCTTTTCCGCATATTGAGCAGCCACGTCTGCCACTTTCGGATTGAAATGCACATCAGCAACCAACGGAACCATATATCCCTGGCTACGCAGTCCGATATTAATGTTCATCAGATTTTCGGCTTCTTTGATGCCCTGGGTTGTGAGGCGTACATACTCTCCACCTGCATCAACAATACGTTTCGCCTGTTCCACACAAGCCTGTGTATCCTGCGTAGACGTGTTTGTCATCGACTGGACACGAATAGAATTGGGGCCGCCCAACGGCACAGCCCCAATATTTACTTCTGTGGTTTCTCTTCGAAAATAATTGAATAGATCCATTAGTTCGTTTTATATTCAAACTTCACTTCTTTCAGTTCTTCGTTTGCTTTTACAATTTTCTTTTTCAGTCCTTCCTTGTAAGCAGCAAAAGCTTCTGCCAGTTTCTCATCGCTCAATGCCAGCATCTGGATGGCAAGGATAGCGGCATTCATCGCTCCGTTGATGGCAACCGTTGCTACAGGAATGCCCGGAGGCATCTGAATGATAGAATAAAGTGCGTCCACACCATCGAGCACGGAACCTTTTACAGGTACTCCGATTACCGGCAATGTAGTGTTAGCCGCAATTACACCGGGAAGGGCGGCAGCCATTCCGGCAGCAGCGATAATTACTTTAATGCCACGGTTGCGGGCATTCTTCGCAAACTCTTCCACAGCTTCGGGCGTGCGGTGAGCAGAAAGAGCGTTCATTTCGAACGGTACATGCATATCATTCAGTAGCTGTGCAGCCTTCTCCATAACAGGAAGGTCGGACGTGCTGCCCATGATAATACTTACAATTGGAGTCATAGAATAAAAATTAAAAGCCTCTTCACAGCCCTTTCACGAAGAGAGGGGGTTCAGCTACATTCAACTTATATTAGTTATATTTCTGTTTGCACTATCCGTTTACCACGCTTTATACGCTTCGGCATCCAGTAGATCTTCCACCGCTTTTACATCCGCCGCTTCACTTTAATCAACCAACCTTCGCCATAGGGATCTTTATTAACCAGTTCCGGGTTTTCTTCCAATGCTTCATTTTGTTCGAGCACCTCACCTGCTATCGGCAGGAAAAGATCGGAAATAGTTTTCACTACTTCAATCGTTCCGAAAGTCTCACCGGCTTCCAACGTTTCACCAACAGTCGGGATATCTACGAACACAATATCGCCCAATTGTTCCTGTGCATAATCGGTGATACCAACGTATGCAATGTCTCCTTCAATGCGAATCCATTCGTGTTCGTTCGTGTACTTCAAATTCTGTGGAAAGTTCATAATGATTAGTTTTTAGGATTTATACTGTTTTAAAATAAAAATACTCGAAATAAGATGTTACTCACCGGATGAAGTACCAAAAGGGCACATATCAGACCGACAGCAAAACCGGAAAGCACCTCACCCAGCGTGTGATGTCCCAGAACAATGCGTGCAGAACCCAATATACCGGCAATCAAAATAAACAGGCATAGCCATCCGACCGGATTGTAACCGAACAAGGCACTGAAAGAAATCAAGCCTCCGATCACCCCGCCCATTCCTGCCATGTGTTCACTCAACTTCCATTTCAGGTTTACTGCAATGCAAATGATAGACACTACCAGGGAAGCAAGAATGATACCAGTCATATACCACGGGATATTCAACCTACGCATCATCAGCAGGCAGAACACATACGAGATAATGGTCAGTAGAATAGGTACATAACGCTTCTTACGTTCACTCAACTCCTGACGGGCAAACCCATTGATTTTACGAAACAAGAAAATTGTAATAGTAGGTGTCAGTATGGTGAAGCAGTAAACGATTCCCAACACTATCAACTTATATTGTATCGGCATGATACGAAGATAAGAAAACAGGAATAACACCAGAAACGATAAAAACGGAATAGAAAATGGAGTAAAGACCATCGAAGTGACTCTCGCCACCTGCAACATCGTCTTATCCGCTATGATATGTTCTCTCTCTCTGTCCACTCTTCTTTGATTACTAGTTACTAATTATAAATTACAATTCTCATTCTTCATTGTCAATTATCCATTATTTCCGCAGTCTCGCCACGGGGATATTCAGTTGTTGACGGTATTTGGCTACTGTCCTGCGGGCAATGGGATAACCTTTCTCCTTTAATATATCCGCCAATTCATCATCGGTCAGGGGTTTCTTCTTGTCCTCGCCTTCAATACACTCTTTCAGGATCTTACGAATCTCACGGACAGACATCTCTTCGCCATCTTCTGTGGTATATCCGTCGCTGAAAAAGTATTTGAGCGGATAGATACCGTAATTCGTCTGTACATATTTACTGTTACTCACACGGGAGATTGTCGAAATATCCAATCCCGTACGTTCCGCCACGTCTTTCAGAATCATCGGTTTCAATAGCGATTCATCTCCTTCCAAGAAGAAAGGACGTTGCAGGTCGATAATCGCCTGCATGGTAACCATCAAGGTATTCTGACGCTGACGGACAGCATCGATAAATCCTTGTGCCGCATCCATTTTCTGTTTCAGAAACATCATCGCTTCTTTAGATTCCTTAGACTGGTTAGCCCTGTTTTTTGTATGCTCCTCCACCATTTCCGTGAAGTCACGACTCATACGGAGTTCGGGAACATTGCGGTTATTGAGACTTACATTGATGGTTCCGTCATCATACGTTTCCACAATAAAGTCAGGAACTATTTGTTGGAGATTTCTGCCAATTGCTTCTCCTAAAGAAGCACCCGGACGTGGATTCAGTTTGGTTATTTCAGTAATGGTTTCCTGGAAAGTCTCTTCATCAATATCCAGTTTCTTTATAATCTTCTCCCAATGTTTACGGGTGAATTCTTCGTAACATTCTCTGATAATCCTTTCTTCCAGATTCAAGATAGGACTGGGAGTTTTCTCTTCTTCTTTTTTCCGGCGAATCTGTATCAACAGACATTCCTGAAGACTACGCGCACCGATACCTGCCGGATCGAAGTCCTGTAAGATGTTCAATGCTTCTTCCAGTTCCTCCTCGGTCGATTCGATACCGGCATAAATCGCCAGTTCGTCGCAGATACTTTCCAAAGATTTGCGAAGCAATCCGTCATCATCCAATGAACCGATCAGGTATTCCACCAAGTCACACTGGTGCTCTGTCAGGTTGCGTTCACGCAACTGTTCTTTCAGGATTTCATAAAAAGAGGTGGAGTCGGAAAATGGAATATCCTCCGCTTGTTCATCTTTCGAACGGTTGTTCTCTTGCAATTTATAATCGGGAATATCGTCTTCTGTCAGATAGTCACTCAAAGAATCATAGTCATTGGCATCGCTATCCATGCCATCCTCTGCATTCTCGGTATCGGAATATTCATTATCCGTAGCATTCTCTTCTTTACCTTCTTCAAGTGCCGGATTTTCAAGCAGTTCAGCATGGATACGGTCTTCCAACTCTACTGCGGGAAGCTCCAACAGTTTCACGACCAGAATCTGCTGGGGCGAGAGCGTCTGTACCTGCTGTTGCGCCTGAGATTGTATTTGACGGGAACCTTGTGCCATATTCGTTTTTGCTTTCTACTGTTTCTCGCTACAAAAGTAACTTTTTAACGAGAGATTACACAGATTAGGGAGATAATTTTTAATCCTATAACACAAAATTCGTTATCTTTGTTGCACGAACTTAAAAACTAGGACAAATATGTTTGCCAAAGAAACGTATATGCAGCGGAGAGCCCTGCTAAAAAAGAACTTAGGCTCCGGAGTGTTGTTATTTCTCGGAAATGACGAGTGCGGACTGAATTACGAAGATAACACATTCCGTTATCGTCAGGATTCCACTTTCCTTTATTATTTCGGACTTTCATGTGCCGGACTTTCGGCTATTATCGATATAGATGAAGACAAAGAAATTATCTTTGGTGATGAGTTGTCTATCGACGCAATCGTATGGATGGGATCACAGCCGACGTTGCACGAAAAATGCGAACGTGTAGGCGTAAAAAATCTGATGCCGTCTGCTGACATTGTAAGCTACCTCCATCAGTGTGTACAGAAAGGGAAAGCAATTCACTATCTGCCTCCTTACCGCCCTGAACATAAACTGAAACTGATGGACTGGCTGGGTATTCCTCCCGCACATCAGGAAGGTTCTGTTCCATTCATCCGTGCGTGATCGCTCAACGCAACTATAAATCTGCAGAAGAAATCGTAGAAATAGAAAAGGCTTGCGATGTAACTGCCGATATGCATATTACAGCTATGAAAGTACTTCGTCCGGGTATGTACGAATATGAAGTGGTAGCTGAAATGAACCGGGTGGCCGAATCTAATAACTGCCAGCTATCATTCGCTACAATTGCCACTATCAACGGGCAGACTCTGCACAATCATTATCACGGAAATAAAGTGAAGCCGGGTGATTTGTTCTTAATCGATGCCGGTGCAGAAGTAGAGTCAGGTTATGCGGGTGATATGTCGTCTACCATTCCTGCCGATAAGAAGTTCACCACCCGTCAGCGTGAAGTATACGAGATTCAGAACGCCATGCATCTGGAATCCGTAAAGGCTCTCCGTCCGGGTATTCCTTATATGGACGTATACGAACTGTCAGCCCGCATCATGGTGGACGGTATGAAGACGCTCGGATTGATGAAAGGAAATACCGAGGATGCTGTACGCGAAGGTGCCCATGCGTTGTTCTATCCGCACGGACTAGGTCACATGATGGGATTGGATGTACATGATATGGAGAATCTGGGAGAGATATGGGTAGGTTACAACGGTCAACCGAAGAGCACACAGTTCGGTCGCAAATCGCAACGCCTCGCCATCCCATTGGAACCGGGTTTTGTACACACGGTAGAACCGGGTATTTATTTTATTCCGGAACTGATCGACATGTGGAAAGCAGAAAAGAAATTTACCGATTTTATCAACTACGAGATAGTGGAGACTTATAAGGACTTCGGTGGTATCCGCAATGAGGAAGATTATCTGATTACAGAAACCGGTGCCCGCCGATTAGGAAGAAGATTCCTTTGACACCGGAAGAGGTGGAAGCTTTAAGATAAAAAGCCTCATCAAAATAAAAGAAGAACCTTTCTTCTATTCAAAATCAATAGCGGAAGCTTTTCATCCGGATGAAAAACTTCCGCTATTTTTGTCAAAGTACCAAATAGTCCATCTAAAATCACATTTTTTCTACCCTTCTTTTCCCGAATCTTGCGTAATATTGCAACAGAATTAAAATAATTCACTTTTTAATGATATAAAAACAATGAATAACACCATGAAGAGACTACTTTTATCTGTATGGCTATTGTCACTTTCCTTACTGTCCGCCGTAGCTGAAAACTATCCTTATAAAAGCGATGTGCTTTGGGTCACCGTACCCAATCATGCCGACTGGCTTTATAAAACCGGAGAAAAAGCAACTGTAGAAGTACAATTCTATAAATACGGCATCCCCAGGGATAATGTAACCGTCACTTATGAAATTGGCGGTGATATGATGCCTGTTGCCGATACAAAAGGAAGTATAACTTTAAAGAATGGCAGGGGGGTGATTCCTGTGGGCACAATGAAAGAGCCGGGATTCCGCGACTGCCGCCTGAAAGCAACCGTAGATGGAAAGACCTATTCACATCATATCAAAGTAGGATTTTCACCGGAGAAACTTCACCCATATACAACCATGCCTTCCGATTTCAAGGAATTTTGGGAAAAGGCTAAAGCGGAACAAAAGGAGTTTCCCCTAACGTATACCAAAGAACATGTCGAAAAATATTCCACTGATAAAATAGACTGTTATCTCGTAAAATTGCAACTGAACAAACGTGGACAATGCGTCTACGGATATTTATTCTATCCGAAAAAAGAAGGAAAGTTCCCGGTTGTCTTATGCCCTCCGGGAGCAGGAATCAAAACCATCAAAGAGCCTCTACGCCATAAATATTATGCGGAGCAAGGATGCATCCGTTTTGAATTCGAGATACACGGCCTCAACCCGGAAATGAATGAAGAAGAATTCAAAGAAATCAGCAACGCTTTCAATGGCAGAGAAAACGGCTATCTGACCAACGGGCTCGACAGTCGTGATAATTATTATATGAAACGAGTATATCTGGCCTGTGTACGCGGTATCGACTTTCTAACTTCCCTACCGGAATGGATGGTAAAAACGTAATAGCACAAGGAGGTAGCCAGGGAGGCGCCCTGGCATTAATCGCTGCGGGACTGGATGAACGGGTGACAGCTTGTGTCGCCAATCATCCTGCATTAAGCGATATGGCAGGCTATAAAGCCGGACGTGCCGGTGGCTATCCTCATTTCTTCAGAAATTCGGTGGATATGGATACCCCCGAAAAAATAAAGACAATGGCCTATTATGATGTAGTGAACTTTGCGAAATTAATCAAAGCAGATACCTACATGACATGGGGATTCAACGATGATGTATGTCCTCCGACAACCAGCTACATCGTATACAATGTACTAAACTGTCCGAAAGAAGCACTGATTACTCCCATTAATGAGCATTGGACTTCCAACGATACCGAGTATGGACATCTGCTTTGGATAAAGAAGCATTTAAAGTGAAGTTTTAATCATTCCATCTGGATGCGGGCAATTCTTTTTTCCCGTAACCTTTTTTCCAGCATACGCTTTCCTCTTCCTGAGATAAAGCGTATCGCCACAATGTTTCATCGCCTCCCAATTAAAGATAGAATGGTGACAGATGATCTTTTCAAACCAATAAAGTATGTGATAAGTCACGAATGGTAACACCATCCACCACCATGAAAACAGTAACGATAAAATAAGTGCTGGTATCAGGGTTAAAGAAAAACATTCCCAATACTGTCTGGCATGAATTCGGAGTTCCATATCTTCCCAGACTTCCAGATATTTATAGCGGGTAAAGAAAAACCAGCCTAACATAAAATAGTGCTTCTTCCCTTTTCCTAAGAACCACTTTGCTAAAAGACTATTATAAAAAATCATATTCACATTTTTTTTGTTGCATGTAGTCCCTTCTTAACAGCAAAAGTAATTAAAGGTTCAATATTTTAAAGTTTTGCATAACAACCATAACATTCTTTCCCTAAATATCACTCAAATATTGTTTATTTTTGTGTTCCCTTGCTTCACTACAACAAAAGGTTTATTTGTATTTTCTGCAAAGGAAACACAATTCACGAATATATCCTAATTTTTCTGCTTAATATTTAAAGCTGCTTCCTCCTAAAAATTCACGCAACAAAGAAGTAGGCGGAATTTCTTTATCCTGTACCGGAACAAAATATTTGACAAACTTCAACAATCGGTAGGCTTCACAATATTCAGGACAGTTACGCGGAACACCCATCAGAATAGGCTCAGCGTGTAAACGAAGTACGGCAAACTCAAAAAGTAGCGCTGAATTAAACATGACATCAGCATTTTCCTGATAAGGGAATATCCATTTGTCTTCACCGGCACGTACACTAGGCCAGCGTGATATGGTTTCACGTGCAGAATATCCCCGATAATTAAGTCGCGATGATGCGGCGCAACAAACGGTTGTCAGTAGTTGGAATCCAGTTATGGTCATCCAACGAAATAGTAGTCAATGCTGAAACATAAATCTTGAATTTCCGTTCGGCTGGTATATGCGGTGTCAGTTCCGGATTTAAGGCATGAATACCTTCCAGAATCAGAATTGTATTATCTTCTATTTTCAGTTTATCACCTTTATATTCCTTTTTGCCAAGAGAGAAATTAAAACGTGGCAATTCCACCTCCTCGCCACGAAGAAGCGCCTGCAGCTGTTGATTAAACAATTCCAGATCGAGCGCATAAAGTGATTCATAATCATAGTTTCCGTTTTCATCCAAAGGGGTTTCTTCACGGTCTACGAAATAATTATCCAAAGAGATCGGGAATGGCTTCAAGCCATTTGTCATCAGCTGAATAGAAAGCCGTTTGCTGAATGTTGTCTTTCCCGAAGAAGACGGGCCGGCAATCAATACCAGTTTTACCCGGTTACCGTTCTCGCCACGATGGAAGATAGTATCGGCTATCTGCGCTATCTTTTTCTCCTGCAATGCTTCCGCCACATTAATCAAGTCAGTGGCATGTCCTTCTTCACAGGCAAGATTAAAATCTCCGGCATTATTAAGCCCCATGATATAACTCCAATTCAGATATTCCTTAAAAACATCCAGCATCTTCTCCTGCTTCACAACTTCTTCGAGCATACTTGGGTTTTCACGACTCGGAATCCGGAGTAGCAACCCGTCATAATACTTCACGATATCGAACAATTTAAGATATCCGGTGCTGGGAAGCAGATTACCATAATAATAATCAATTGTATCACCCAATGTATAATAATAGGTATAAAGAGAACCGGAAGTTTCAAGTAATCTCACTTTATCATTCATCCCCCGCTCGCTGAAAACCCGTACCGCTTCCGCCGTATGACATTCAATGCGGTGATAAGGAATATTTCTGCAATGATCTCCTGCATCCGTTGCTTGATACGCGTCACATCTTCGAGTTCAATGGGGCGTCCAATCCGCAAATTGCAGAAATAACCTTTTGAAACAGGATGTTCCACAAACAATTTCCTCGGGAAAGAGTTCCGTGACAGCCTTAAACAAGACAAAACAAAGCGAACGGACATAAGTACGCATCCCGGACTGATCTCTCACATCCAGAAACTCTACATCCTTATTATTATATACTCTGAAATTAAGTCCCTCGGAGCGATTATTGACCTTGGCACTCACTACTTGATAAGGAAAATTAAGATTAAAACCGTAATAAATATCCAAAAGTGAGCTTCCGATAGGGAATTCTTTGGAATTATTGTTATTTTTGCAACATATTTGTAACATCTGTTTCATCGAGTTCGTTAAAAGGTGAATAATTTGGGACTAATATACTTATAATCAGATTGAGAACAAATAACCATTAAAAATATTATAGATGGAATATTCTTTTTATGATTTTTTAAAGCTCATAGGCTCATTGGGACTCTTCCTCTACGGAATGAAAATCATGAGCGAGGGCTTACAAAAGGTCGCGGGTGATAGATTGCGAAGTATTCTAACGGCAATGACCACCAACCGGGTAACGGGAGTTCTAACAGGAGTGTTGATTACAGCCTTATCCAGTCTTCTTCAGCAACGACGGTGATGGTCGTTAGTTTCGTGAATGCCGGGTTACTTACACTTGCCGAATCCATCAGCGTTATTATGGGTGCCAACATCGGTACTACTGTAACTGCCTGGATCATTTCAATTTTCGGATTTAAGGTCGATATGGCTGCTTTCGCTCTTCCCCTCTTAGCCATTGCCCTCCCGCTCATCTTTTCTGGAAAAGCAACCGCAAATCCATCGGTGAATTCATTTTTGGTTTTTCTTTCCTTTTCATGGGCTCTCTTATCTGAAAGCAAACGCCCCCGACCTGAATGCCAATCCGGAAATGCTTGCCTTCGTACAGAACTACACGGATATGGGATTCTTTCCATTATTCTGTTCTTGCTCATCGGTACAATATTGACCATGATTGTGCAAGCCTCTGCAGCTACCATGGCAATCACATT
>ENA-OQDE01001006-OQDE01001006.1-human-gut-metagenome-genome-assembly--contig:-NODE-1006-length-12824-cov-4.364259_pt1 | contig 12824 bp, 20 predicted proteins | sample MGYA00242768_ERZ504595 | MGnify/ENA primary metagenome ERZ504595 (study PRJEB26092, sample SAMD00036307) | human gut metagenome | host: Homo sapiens | study: EMG produced TPA metagenomics assembly of...
CGCCCGTCCCCGGCGTAGGAAAGCTCACGAATCCGGCCCCTCACTGCCGAAGGCCGTTCCCGGCACCACGGCGACGTGCTCCTCGTCCAGCAGCATACGGCTGAACCTGTCGCAATCCATGCCGCAGGCTCGCACGTCCACGAACGCGTAGAACGCGCCTGCGGCTCGATCAGGCGCAGCGCGGTGCAGCCGTCGAGCTCGTCCAGCACGATCTGCCGCTTGGCGCAGTATTCCTCGCGCATGGCCGTGACATGCTCCTGCGGGCCGTCAACGCGGCCACGGCGGCATATTGCGCCGTCGAGTTGACCGATGAGTGCATCAGCTCGGCGAGCTTGCTGGTCTGTTCAATCAGCGGCTCGGGGCCGAGCAGGTAGCCGATACGCCAGCCGGTCATGGCGAAGGTCTTGGACAGGCTTTCGACGACGACCGTGCGCTCGTGCATGCCGTCGATGGCGGCGATGGAGGGCGCGATTGACGCGGAGCCGTCGAAGACGAACGGGTGATACACCTCGTCGGAGATCACCCAGATGTCATGCCGGATGCAGACGTCGGCGATGCGCTCCAGCTCGGATAGCGGCGTGACGGCTCCGGACGGGTTGCCGGGGGAGTTGAGAAGAACGGCCTTCGTGCGCGGCGTGATTGCTGCTTCGATATCGTCGGCGTTCAGCCGCATCTGGTGTTCCGGTTTGAGCGCGACGGGCACCGGCACTCCGCCGCACATCAGGCCTCCGCATCGTACGAGGTGAAGTACGGCGACGGAAGGATCACTTCGTCGCCGGCGTCAAGCAGCGCCTTCATCGCCAGGAACAGACCGATGGTCGCGCCGTCGACCGCCTGTATCTCGGTGTCGACGTCGTAGCGCAGCCCCTTCACCTTTTCGGAGTATGCCGCCACGGCCTCGCGGAACGGCTCGATGCCGAGCACGTTCGTGTATGTGGTGTGTCCTTCGCGGATCGATCGGCATGCGGCTTCCACGATATGCGGCGCCGCGGTGGCGCTGGGTTCGCCCACGCACAGCGAGATTGCGTCAGGCACGTGCTCGACCCGGTCGAATACGTCCCGGATGCCGGAACGGGGGACGCTGAGCGAGTGCTGCGAAAGTGCGGGCATGGACATGGTGTCACCTTTCAATCATGAACAAGAATATAAAATATACAGTAGTACATTGAAAAACAGTAATTATTACTATATAATTCGTAAATAACAGTAAGAAATCAATGGAGTAATACTGGATTGACATCGCGATAAGCTGTCATCAGACAAGTTCGCGCCGGAACCGCTCCACATGCAGGTTGCGGCGAACCGTATGACCCGGGAGGACGTGATGGCACAGGCGAATACGCGCAATGACGAGGAACCGGACGCGGCATCGCGCAAGGTGGAGATCAGGCCGGAGGCTCCGCCATGCTCGACGCCACGGACGAGTCCATCCTCGATGCGTTGGAGGAGGACGGGCGGGCCACGCTGGCTCAGCTGTCCCGGCTGTCCGGCCTGTCGGTGTCCGCGGTGCAGTCCCGCGTGCAGAAGCTGGAGAAGCGAGGAATCATCAAGGGGTATCGCGCGGTGCTCGACTATGAGCTGCGCGGTCTGCCGATCAGCGCGTTCGTGTCCGTCACGCCGCTGGACTACTCGCAGGAGGCCGATATCCCCGGCAAGCTGCATGAGCTGGAAGGCGTGGTGTCCTGCTACTCCATAGCCGGCGCGCCCAGCTTCATGCTGGTGGTTCGCGTGTCGTCACCCAGCAAACTGGAGGAGCTGCTGAACCGCATCCATCGGACGGTGCCGGTCAGCACCGAAAGCACGGTGATCCTGCAGACGTATTTCTGACGGATGCCATTCGCCGTAGGCGTTAGACATCCCGGCCGGCATTGACCATATCGTTCCATCGTTGAGGAATAGCCGACAGTCCGGGTTCGGCCCACGCGCTATGGTAGGCAGTATGAGTGAACCCGAGAACAGCGATTGGGCGAAGCGTCATCCCGCGAGGTGGGAGGCGGCGGATCCGAAACCGTCATCGACGCCGACACCGCACGGCATGATCCGCAGACCGCGGTCACCGTGGCCAAGATCAAGGCGCTCAGGCAGTCCATCGACAATGTGGACACGGCCATCGTCTCCTTGCTCGCGGAGCGGTTCAAGTACACGTCCCAGGTGGGCGTACTCAAGGCGCGGGCCGGATTCGCGCCGGCGGATTACAAGCGCGAGGACTACCAGATCGAACGGCTGCACCGCATCGCCATCGACGCCGGACTCGATCCCGACATCGCGGAAATGTACCGGGAATTCGTGGTGGCCGAGGCCAAGAAGCGGCATCAGCGCATCGCGACGCGGGAGGGGATCCCGGCGTGCTCGACGTGTTCGCCTGATCGGCGGAGATTTGCCGCTCTGCCCGCATCGTCGGTGGCGTGCATATGCATGCTGTATTCGGCATGCGGGCCGCGTGATGATGAATGAAAGGGGGAGCGACGATGGCGCATATGACCGGGTGATGACGCGAAGCCTGGCGGCTGCCGCCACGCTGGCCCTGACTCTGGCCCCTTCAGCGGGCGGGCCGGTCACGGCCGGTGCCAATCCGGCTGAAGGAGATGCCGGGTATTCCAAGACGCAGAATGTCATGTCTCTCGCCAACTCGGACGGGGTTCCGGGACGCCTGTACGTCACCAACCAGTTCACGGTCTCCCGCGGCGGCGACATCGTCGACTACGTGGCCGGCAACAGCGGTGACGGTTCCATGCTCGCGGCGGAATACAAGGCTGTGGAAACCGGCAAGACCACACAGGAGCGGGTGAAGGCCGGGCAACGCGTGTTGCCGTGGTCGGTCAGCATCGCCTACGGCCTGAACGGCCCGCAGGTGAAGCCGTCCCAGATCGCCGGTGCCAGCGGACTGGTCGATATCCGTATCACCGTGGAGCCCAATGCGGCCGTGTCCAACGGCTACGCGGAGAACAGCATTCCCGTGGTGGCGTTCACCGTACCGTCTTCCGTCTCCGACGATATCACCGTCGGAGACGGCATGACGCTGACGACGCAAGGATCCGACATGCTTGTCAGCGGCGTCGGGGAGCCCGGCAAACGCACGGTGTTCGACTGCTATATGAACGCGAAGAACTTCTCGATGAGCCAACTGGCGTTCGTGACCGTGCAGGCCGATGACACGGCGTCGTTCGTCGACGAGGTCACGGCTGTCTCCGACCGTGCTGACGCACTGGTCAACACGCTGGTCGTCACCGGTTCCGCGTCGGACCGCAAACTAATCGAACAGCTGACCGCCATGCGCGATCGCGAGCAGAAGCTCGGCGAGAAGGCGATCAAGGAGAAAACCGCAGCGCACAAGGCTGCGTTCTCGTCGTATATGGCGCATTACGTGGGTCGTACACGACCCATCTGTCCGGCAGCATCGGCTCATCCACGCAGATGCAGGCGCTGATCGGCACAGCCGGCGAACTGACCGGCGACACCCCGATGGCGCAGGCGGTCACCGACCTCGCCAACGCGGTCAACGCGGTCAGTGCCGCGCATGAGCACGACGGCGCAGTACATGCCATAGACGACCTGATTCAGCGCATCCGTCAGCGCGGCACGTCGGGACTCGCCGATGAGATCAGCCAGACCATGGCCCAGGAGTCCACCGAGGGCGCAACGGCGTACAAGGCCGGGCAGAGCCAGCTGTCCAACGCGATGATCCCCTATTCGATGGCCTACACCGACGTGTACACCAAGCATCTGAGCGAGCTGACCGGAGGCACGTCGGCGGGAGCCGCGCGGTATCAGCAACAGGCGATTGACGCCGCCAACGAGGAGTTCTCCACCAGCGCCGACCTTCAGGACGACAATCAGAAAGTGCAGTCGGCGATGGACGCCTTGGCGGCGGCATCCGAACATACGGGCGCGGCGAACGCATTGCAGCAGATCAGCATACAGTTCGCCGGCGCACTGACCAGCACCGCCTCCACCGGCGATGCGCAAGGCGGCGATGCGGCTGCGGACCGGGTGCGTTACGGCTGGGCCGGTTCCGACACGACGTCGATGGCGGCGAAGGCCGAGCGCAAGCGGCTGGCCGCCGTCAGCAAGCAGGAGCGTGAGGAGGCCGAGCGCAAGGCGCAGGCGTTGGCCAGTGGCAAGACCGATGACGACTCGCAGTCAGGCATGAGTATCGGCGATGTGATGGGCAATGCCAGCGGCCTGGGCATGCTCGGCGGCGCGTCAAGAGCGACGGCAAGGGCGGCAACAAGGATAGCGGCGACGGCAAGGATGGAAACGCCAGCGGCAGCGGCTCGTCTTCGGCGACGGGCACGGCATCCGGTTCGAAGTCGGCGTCGGTTCCGAAGTCTCGCAGTATACGGCATCGCGGCATGAACCCCAGATCGCCGTTGCAGAGCACGTCGTCTGAGCTCATCGACGAGACAGTGGCGATTGGTGACGTCTCCGACATGCTGGTTCAGGCCGCGCAATCGTTGGCCGGCAGCGGCGGCGGCAGCGCGGCCGTTGACGGCAAACCGGTCGCGCGTCTCGCTGCCGCGTTGAGACGGTTGTCGTGCGACGGTGCCAACGCATACTCCGACCACTGCATCGCCGACGGGCGGCACAGTTACGACGTGCTATCCGACTGGAACCGGCATACCGAGGATCTGCGTCTGCTGATCATCATGCCAGCCGTGTGACGGGTGCGCGGCATACGGCGCACGGCCGGCATGCCGCCGTCACGATGCCGTGGATGCAAAACGCCCCCTCGTGGATCCGAGGGGGCCGTTTCCGTTCGTGAGAAGCAGGTTACTTCTTGGCCTTCTTCGCCGGCGGCTCACCGAGCTCGCTGGCATCGATGACGACGGTATCGTCGCCCTCGCCTTCGGCCGCGGCCTCCTCGGCGTGCTTTTCGGCGAGATCGAACTTGCCGATCACGCGGCCGGCCTGCGCCACGTCGTCCAGAGCGGACTTGATGGCGTCGATGCCGTCCTTGACGGCGGCCAGCGTCACCGACAGGATCGGGGTCTTCATCGAGACCTTGGCCTCGGACTTGATCTTGCGCAGCTGCTCGACGGCCTTGCCGGCCCAAGCCAGCGTCTCCGGGGAGGCACCGGTGGCTGCTGCGGCATAGATGTCGCCTTCGGCCAGGCGGCGCGGTGCACGGACCCTCGCCGGTGTGCATCCAGCTCCACACCTCTTCGGTGGCGAACGGCAGGTACGGGGCCAGCAGGCGCGCGAAGGCGTCCAGGCCTAGGCCCAGCGTCGTGCGCGCGGACTTCACGGCCGCGTCGCTCGGCACCTTGCCGTGCGCGTCGGCAGTGCCGTACGCGCGGTTCTTGACCAGTTCGATGTAGTCGTCGCAGAACTGCCAGAAGAAGCTCTCGATGACTTCCAGCGCCTTGGAATGCTCGTAGGCGTTCAGCGCGTCGGTGGCCTGGCGGATCACCAGCGCCAGCTTCGCCATCACGGCGCGGTCGAGCGGCTCGGTCACGTCGACCGGGTTCCAGACGGCGTCGGCCGTCTCGCCCACATGATGGTTCTCGTCCTCGCGACCGATGGCCAGCGCGAACTTCGAGGCGTTGAGCAGCTTGATCGCAAGACGGCGGCCGATCTTCATCTGCTCGTCATACGTGGCGTCGAGGCCGAGACGGGCCGCGGCGGCCCAGTAGCGCACCGCGTCGGCGCGAACTGCTCGATCGGCTTGTTCGGCACGACGACGTTGCCCTTGGACTTCGACATCTTCTTGTGGTCGGGGTCCAGGATCCAGCCCGACAGCGTGGCATGCGCCCACGGCAGGCACTTGTTCTCCAGATGGGCGCGATCCACGGTCGAGAACAGCCAGGTGCGGATGATGTCCTGACCCTGCGGACGCAGATCCATCGGGAACGTGGCCTTGAACAGCGCCTTGGAAGCCTCGTCCGGCTCCTCCCAGCGGGTCACGATCTGCGGGGTGAGCGAGGACGTCGCCCACGTGTCCATGATGTCCGGCTCGGCGGTGAAGCCGCCGGGCACATCGCGCTGGGATTCGTCGTAGCCTTCCGGCACGTCATTGGTCGGGTCGATCGGCAGACGGTCTCGCTCGGAGTGATCGGATGATCGTAATCCGGCTCGCCGGAAGCCTTGACCGGGTACCACAGCGGGAACGGCACGCCGAAGAAGCGCTGGCGGGAGATCAGCCAGTCGCCGTTGAGGCCATGCACCCAGTTCTCGTAGCGCACGCGCATGAAATCGGGGTGGAAGTTGAGCTCCTTGCCGCGCTCGATCAGCTCGGCGTTCAGTTTGGCGTCGGTGCCGCCGTTCTTCAGGTACCACTGACGGGAGGTGACGATCTCCAGCGGCTTGTCGCCCTTCTCGTAGAAGTTTGTCATACGCTTGGTCGGGGTCGGCTCGCCGTCCAGGTCGCCGGCCTCGCGCAGCGCGTCGACGATGATCTTGCGGGCGGAGAACGTGGTCTTGCCGGCGGTCGCGGCGAACATCTCACGGCCGCGGTCGGTGATCCAATCCGGGGTGTCCATGACGATGCGGCCGTTGCGCTGGATGATCGGGCGGGTCGGCAGCTTCAGGTCGCGCCACCATTCGACATCGGTCACGTCACCGAAGGTGCAGCACATCGCGATGCCGGCGCCCTTGTCCATCTCGGCGGCCGGGTGCGCGAGAATCGGCACCTTGACCTTGAACAGCGGGGAGTACACGGACTGGCCGAAATACTGCTTGTAACGCTCGTCGTTCGGGTTCGCGATCAGCGAGGTGCAGGCCGCGAGCAGCTCGGGACGGGTGGTCTCGATGTAGATCGGCGTGCCGTCCTCGAAACGGAAGGCGACCTTGTGGTAGAAGCCGGGGTATTCGCGGCTTTCCAGCTCGGCCTGGGCCACGGCGGTCTGGAACGTCACGTCCCACAGGCCGGGCGCGTCCTGCTGATACGCCTCGCCGCGCGCGAGGTTGCGCAGGAACGCCTTCTGCGCCACGCGCTGCGGGTGCTCGCCGATGGTGTGGTAGGTCTGCGACCAGTCGATCGACAGGCCGAGGGAACGCCATAGCGCCTCGAACTGCTTCTCGTCCTGGGCGGTGAGCTTCTCGCACAGCTCGATGAAGTTCTTGCGCGAGACCGGCACCTGATCCTTGGCGTCGATCTTCTTGCCGTCGGTGCCCTCGAACGGCGGCTTGAAATCAGGATCGTACTTGAGTGACGTGTCCACGCGCACGCCGTAGTAGTTCTGCACGCGGCGCTCGGTGGGCAGGCCGTTGTCGTCCCAGCATCGGGTAGAACACGTCATAGCCTTGCATGCGCTTGAATCGCGCGATCACGTCGGTGTGCGTGTAGCTGAACACGTGGCCGACATGCAGATGGCCGGATACGGTGGGCGGCGGGGTGTCGATGGAATAGACGGCCTTGCGGTCGCGGGTTCCCTGGAACTTGTAGACTCCGTCCTCGTCCCATTCGCCGCGCCACTTGTCTTCGAGCCCGTCGACGCCGACCTTGTCGGGCAACGGGGTGAGGTGTGCCTTGATGATGCTGTTATCCTGCTCTTCGGTCATAAGCGACAGTCTAGAAAGCAATCGTGACAACAGCCGCGCGGCTGCGTCCGCCGGCGGGCGGGTCCGGGCGCATACCCCCGAATCAGTCCGTGGTGGTCATATCGGCGAGCGGCAGCTGCGTGTAGGTCATGTTGACGGGCACTCCGGTGATGTTGCTGCGGTACGCGCTGATCGGCTTGCGCGTGCAGATCCAGTCCACCGGCGAATCGTCGTCGAGCGTGCCGATGAACGACTGGAAGTTCTTCGCGTAGTCGTCGCTGCTGAAGGATTTCAGCGCCTTGCTCCACGCGCTCTGCGAGTCGGTGCTGACGAAGCCGATGTACGAGTTGCTGTTCATCAGGAGGTCCAGATCGTCCTCGCCGTCGGTCTCGTAGATCGTGAAGTCGTATTGGTGGTCCTGCGTCACGGTCTTGCTCCATGTGGCATCGTCGACCATCGACACGGACACGTCCGAATACGCGGGTTCGGCGTACATCGTCTGCTTGACCTGTTCGCCGATCTGGGAGCCGTATTCCTTCGGATAGACGAAGGTCAGCGGTCGTCTGGAGACGCGGAAACGGAAGTATTTGATCAGGTCGTTGCCCTTGCCGATGTCGTGGCCGAACGTCTCATCCGTCTTCTGATATCCGTCGTCGAGCGGTGACAGCGGCCCGGTCATGACCGTGCCGCCGCCCAGCGCCTCGGTCATCGCGTTCTTGTCGATGAGGTAGCGCACTGCCTGCCGGAACCGCTTGTCGGAAAGGATGGACTGCGTGTTGTTGCTGAAGGCGAGCACGACCTTGCGGTTGCTGACGCCCTGCTTCTTGACGATGCCGTCATCTTTCACCGCGTCGGCGGCGGACTGATCCAGCGCGATGGCCGCGTCGATCTGGCCGTTGTTCAGAGCCTTGGCCAGCTCCGTGGTGTCGGCCGCGAAGTTGACGGTGACGGTCTTGGCCTTGGACTTGCTACCCCAATAGTGGTCGTTGCGGCTCAGCGTCAGCTGCTTGCCGGATTGCCATTGGGAGACGGTGAACGGTCCGGACCGCTGGCCTGCTTTGCGTAGTCGATGTTCTCACGCTGGTTGTAGACGATGCCGATGCGCGTGGTGAGCTTGGCGAGCAGCCGCGGGTCGGGTTCGCGAAGCCGCAGCACCAGCGTGCTGTTGCCGTCCGACTCCACGTTGGACAGCGCGGACAGTTCGTCGCTGCCGACATACTTCTTGGTGATGATCTGCTGCAGGGACCATACGGCGTCGGACGAGGTGATCGTGGTGCCGTCGCGAACGTCGCGCCGCTGCGCAGGTTGAAGCGGTAGGTGGTGCCGTCTTCGGACACCTTCCACGAGGAGGCGAGCGACGGCTGGATCTTGTTGTTGTCATCGCGCTTCAGCAGCGTCTCATAGACGTTGCCGAGAAGGACGCGGTCGAGCGAATCGTCGTCGGTTGTCCGGATATCCAATGATTCCGGGGCGCCGGTGATGCCGACGCTCACCTTGACGCTTGATTGCAGGCCGCTGAAGGTGGGCAGCGTGTATCTGCGGTGCAGCAGGGACCAGCCCAGCCAGACGGCGCAGCCGAGCACCCCCGCGACGATGACAAAGATGATGGCGGACTTCGCCGAACTGCTGATGGAGGTATGCCGTGCGCTGTGCTGCATGGCTCCGAGTGTAATGCCCGGGGTAAACGGGTCGACGGGGGATCCCTGATGCGTGGGATACCGGCCGGGTCCGTCCGCTTGGTCTATATCAGTGAGCTCGGGCAGGTGTCATGAAGTGGACACACCGCGCAATCGGGTTTGCGCGCGTGACAGGTGGCGCGTCCATGCAGAATCAGCCGGTGCGACAGGTCGGTCCACTGCGACGGCTCGAAATACGAGCAGATCTCCCGCTCGATATGCACCGGATCTGGACTGGACGAGTTCCAGTCGCCGCGCCAGCGCAGCCGTCCCGTCACGCGGATCACATGCGTATCGACGGGGAATCCGGGCACGCCGAACGCGTTGCCCAACACCACGTTGGCCGTCTTGCGGCCGACACCGGGCAACGTCACCAGCGAGTCCATCGTATCGGGGACCTCGCCACCGAAACGGTCACGCAGCACTACGGCCAATCCCAGCAGATGCTTGGTCTTGGAACGGTAGAAGCCGAGCGGGTGGATGATGTCTTCGACGTCCTGCGGATTCGCTGCGGCCAGGGATGCGGCATCGGGGAAACGCGAGAACAGCTCGGGCGTGACGGTGTTCACCCGCTTGTCGGTCGTCTGGGCGCTGAGCACGGTGGCTATCAGCAATTGCAGGGGAGAAGTGAAATCCAAGGCGCATTTCGGGTGCGGGAACGCCTCGACGAGCAATGCGTACTCCTCGTGCATCCGCTGGATGCGTGCCCGTTTGGATTCGCGTGGCATGATGCGCCGGTCTTACTGGGCGTTGGCGTCAGTGTCGTCGGAAGCCGTCGGAGCCGCGAGTGACTTGTCTCCCTCGCCCTCGGGCGGGTCGAAACGGTAGCCGACGTTGCGCACGGTACCGATCAGATGTTCGTATTCGCCGCCCAGCTTGGCGCGCAGGCGACGGATGTGCACGTCGACGGTACGGGTGCCGCCGTAATAGTCGTATCCCCACACCTCCTGCAGGAGCTGCGCGCGCGTGAACACACGGCCGGGATGCTGCACCAGATACTTCAGCAGTTCGAATTCCTTGTACGCCAGATCGATGGGCCTGCCGTGCAGCGATGCCGTGTAGCCGTTGGTATCCACCACGAGATCGCCGGAACGGATCTGGCCATCCTCGGTGCGCTCCGAATCGTCCGTGGTGCTGGCACCTGTGATCGGCGCATTGCCGCGTTCCGACACCAGTCGCAGGCGCCCCTCCACCTCGGCGGGTGAAGCGGAGGCCACCACCACATCGGCGATGCCCCACTGCGAGTTGACGACGGTGAACCCGCCCTCGGTGAGGATCAGCACGATCGGCGTGGCCAGGCCGGAAGCGTGAATCAGCCGGCACAGCGTCTTCGCCGTGGCGAGGTCATCCCGGGCGTCGAGGAAGAGCACGGTGTTCTCCGGCATCTTCACCAGGCTTGCGGCGTCCATCGGCAGCACGCGCACGCGGTGGGACAGCAGTGCAAGTGAGGGAAGCACGGTGGCAGGGTCGTCCGCGAATGTCATCAGCGTCAAATCAGTCAACCGCTTCCCCTTTCCTGAATATGGATAACCGTAGTACCCATATGGTTAGTGGTCATATTGTAGGCGCATAATGTGGACAGCCGACGCTAGGCTAGAGTTAGTGGAATGGCGGTCGCGAGGCTGCCGCGGATTGCGATTTGTGGAGTGTGATGACGATGGGCGACGGCGAACAGCGTACCGGAAGCTCGATTGGCCGCGTACTTGCGGTTCAGGCGGTGGCATACGTGGTGCTATTCGGCGTGACGGGCGTGCTGGAGTTCACGTTCGGGAACCAGGGCGGTGTGGCGCAAGGGGTTGCGATCGCGCTCGCCGTGGTGCTGCTCGTGCTATTCCAGGTTGGGTGGCCGTTCCGTGCCGGCATTGCCGACCGCCTGATCGGCGCGGTTGCGGGCGTGCTGTCGATTCTGTGCGCGCGGACGTCGTTGGCCAGCCAGCTGTTTTACCCCGCGTACGAGGCGGGCGTCTTGCGGATGATGGACGTCTGGTGATGTATCAGTGGTGCGTTGGGCGGCGTGCTTCGCGATACTGCTGATCGCGGCGACGATCATCGCGTTCGGCCGGCAGATGGTGCGCGCGGAGCGCAGCCACCTGATTCGCGCGCTGTCGCACTGCATGACGGGGGCCGTGGTCTCCGTCAGCGCCGCGGGATGGTGTTTTGTGCCCGATCTCATCGACATGGGCTCCGCGTCGCCGGATAACGGGCTGCTGACGAGATTCATCATCGTGGCCGCGGCGTTCGTGGTAGTGGCGGTGCTGTTCGCCGTATGCTCGGTGTCGTGGAGCCGCGAGGCGGATCCGGATCCGGCCGCTCCGGCGCCGTGGCTGGGTATCGGGCTGCTGCCGGTGATGCTCAGCGGTCTGCTCGTGTTCGCCGCGTCATTCGTCATGCAGCTGATCTTCTGATATTTGACGGTTTTCTTCGGCGGGGAATATTGGTCTTCGCCAGTATGCGATGCGGGGAGTCGGTACCCGTCATTCAGCCAACGCGCTTCTTTCTTTCGGGTGGTGGAGTTCGTCGGCGAAGGGTCGCCATCATGAGCGGCCTGATCGAGACGGTCGCCACGGACCGCCCTCCGGCGACCGGCTCGCATGGAGGAGCCTGGGTCGAGGACCTCGGCTGCGCGCAATGACGCACACGCGGGGAAGACATGTCCCCTTGGGCGCTACGACGAAATCCGCACCGGCAAGACGATGGCCTCATCGTCCCGGCAATATCCAAACACGGAAAGTCCCGAACACGGACGCTGACAGCCGCATATTTTCAGTCTCGTTGCGTTACCATGCTATGAAGCCAAGGTGCTCAAGCAGCACCTTAAGACCGATGAGCACGAGCACGGCACCGCCGGCGATCTGCGCCGGCTTCTGCCAGCGTGCGCCAAACACGCGGCCGATATACAGGCCGGCAGCGGAGAACGCGCCGGTCACCACGCCGATGACGATCACCGAAAACCAGATGTTGACCTGCATGAATGCGAAGCTCACGCCGACGGCGAACGCATCGATGCTACACGCCACCGCGAGCGGCAGCATATGGCGCCAGTCGAACTGGGCCGTCTCCCGGCTGTTCTCCTCTTCCTCGCCGAACGCCTCGCGGATCATGTTGCCGCCGATGAACGCGAGCAGCGCGAAAATGATCCAATGATCAACCGCGGTGACGTATTTGCTGAACGTGTTGGCCGCGAAAAAGCCCAGAAGCGGGAACAATGCCTGGAAGCCGCCGAACCACAATGCGGTCTTGATGACGTCGACCGGCCGCACGCGCGTGACGGTCAACCCCTTTCCGATCGAGACGGCGAAAGCGTCCATGGCGACGGATACGGAAATAAGCAGTATCTCAATCATAGCTGGAACATAAAGGTTCATCCCGCCGGCTTCCCCGGGGGATGGGCCTCGACGGATAAACCGCCTACGCCTAGGGGGGCACGGACTTTGAGAACTGCCGGGCCAGCAAGCCGGCTTTGAATCCAAGCGAATGCTGTTCGCAAGTCGTGAAAACTACAAGGCACTACTGTAACACAACATCGCCCCGCTGGCGGGACGAGCCGTGAAGCAAACAGCGGAATCTGTTTGTAGGCGAGCCAGAAAGCTGTGGTCGATAAGATAATATAATGCCCCCGCTGCGGGCTGTCACGGAGCGACTGGGGGTGGTCGTGGCGACTTAAGCACT
>ENA-OQDE01001007-OQDE01001007.1-human-gut-metagenome-genome-assembly--contig:-NODE-1007-length-12793-cov-1.873046_pt1 | contig 12793 bp, 23 predicted proteins | sample MGYA00242768_ERZ504595 | MGnify/ENA primary metagenome ERZ504595 (study PRJEB26092, sample SAMD00036307) | human gut metagenome | host: Homo sapiens | study: EMG produced TPA metagenomics assembly of...
ATTAAGGAGTGGAAAAGATGATCATCGGAAATATTCATAATCTTCAGCCGTGGCTACCCCAGGAGTTACGCCAGGCGATTGAGCATATCAAAGCACACGTTACGCAGAAACGCCAAAGGGCAAGCACGATATCGAAGGCAATCGTCTGTTTTATCTTATCTCGGAAGATATGACCGAGCCGTACGAAGCTCGCCGTGCGGAGTACCATGCCCGCTATCTTGACATTCAGATTGTGTTAAAAGGTCAGGAAGGCATGACCTTCAGCACGCAACCTGCAGGCGCGCCGGATACCGACTGGTTAGCTGATAAAGACATCGCATTTTTGCCGGAAGGCGTTGATGAGAAAACAGTTATCCTAAATGAAGGTGATTTTGTTGTGTTTTATCCGGGGGAAGTGCATAAACCGCTGTGCGCAGTGGGCGCACCAGCCAGGTTCGCAAAGCAGTAGTGAAGATGCTGATGGCGTGATGACTTTTCGCCGTAAATAACTCAAGGTTTACGGCGAGTTTGTGAAAAGAGCGTTTTTTGATATTTTTTTGTGAGTAAAATTTGAAATGCTTAGACGTTCTTATTCACTCAAGGAGTTCGTCATGAGCAAAATATCAGATTTAAATTATTCTCAACACATTACATTAGCCGACAATTTTAAACAAAAAAGTGAAGTTTTAAATACCTGGCGTGTTGGAATGAATGATTTTGCCCGTATTGCCGGGGGGCAGGATAGCAGAAGGAATATTCTTTCTCCTGGAGCATTTTTGGAGTTTTTGGCAAAGATATTTACCCTGGGTTATGTGGATTTTAGCAAACGCTCCAACGAAGCGGGTAGAAATATGATGGCTCATATTAAGTCCTCATCTTATTCTAAAGATACTGATGGCAATGAAAAATGAAGTTTTACATGAATAATCCTGAAGGGGAGCGAGCGGATTTATCTAAGGTGAAGATAGAAATTACACTTGCCTCAGCTTGTACTAAAGGGATTCGTGAAGGACATATAGTCATTATATTTAAACAATCTGATGGTTCGACTAATCGTTATGAAGGGAAGTCCTTTGAAAGAAAAGATGAGAGTTCATTACACCTGATTACTAACAAGGTTCTGGCGTGTTACCAAAGCGAAGCTAACAAGGAAATAGCGCGTCTATTAAACAATCATCAGAAGTTAAATAATCGTCAAAAGTTAAATGCTCTACAGAAGTTAAATAATTTACAGAAATTAAATAATCTACAGAAGTTAAATAATATACAGGGGTTAAATAATATACAGGGGTTAAATAATCCTCAGGAGTTAAATAATCCGCAGAATTTAAATGATTCTCAGGAGTTAAATAACTCGCAGGAGTTAAATAGTCCACAGGAGTTAAATGATCCGCAGGAGTTAAATAATTCTCAGGACTTAAATAACTCGCAGGTGAGTTGTAAAGGTTCAGTTGATTCTACGATTGCGGATTTATTAGAAAAACCATTAAATAATGCATTATTAGCAATAAGGAACGAACATCTGCTATTAATGCTCATGTATGTGATGAATCGATTTCATACTTACTGGGCGAAAATGGTATACTTGATGAAATAGATAAGCTCTACGAATATGATCACGGAATTGATAATGACAAAAAAGGTAACAATGAAATTAATGACATCATGATTAACCTGTCTCATATTCTTATTGATTCCTTAGATGATGCAAAGGTTAACCTTACACCGGTCATCGATTCGATGCTGGAGACTTTTTTAAAATTTCCATATATTTATGATGTAAGAATACTGGAGTGGTGTTTTAATAAAAGCATGCAATATTTTGATGATACTAAAAAGATAAAGCATGCATGCTCCGTAATAAATCATATTAATCTTCGCAGCGATCAGTCTAAAATAGCTGAGACATTATTTTTCAATCTCGATAAAGAACCCTATAAAAATAGCCCTGAATTACAGGGGTTGATTTGGAATAAGTTGGTTGTATATGTCAATGAATTTAACTTAAGTAATCGAGAAAAAACAAATTTAATACAAAGGCTATTTGATAATGTTGAATCTATATTTAATAAAGTACCTGTCAGCATTTTAGTGAATGATATTTTTATGAATGATTTCTTTATGAAAAATCCTGAGATGATTAATTGGTACTTCCCTCAGTTACTTAAGGGTTATGAGGGTGAAAAGATTTATTTTGATAATTTAAAATATGATTTTAATAATGAGGCATCTAATAAGGAAATTTTGAGGAGTCAACCAGATAATGTTATCAAAGAAAAACTGAATAATGAATACAAACTTAGATTTAGAATGATGCAAACTATCTTGCAATCGAGAGTTAATGTATTACCATATATTAATGAACAGCGTTTAAATAACTAAATCCACCGGAAAATTTACGTGTAGCAATAGAAAAATTTGGCTGGAATAATAAACCTATCACTGCATAAAATAATGTGATGCCGGGATGGTTTGTATTTCCCGGCATCTTTATAGCGATAGCAATTATTTACTGAGCGTCGCGACCATCACCGCTTTGATAGTATGCATACGGTTTTCCGCCTGATCAAAAACAATGCTGGCGGCAGATTCGAAGACCTCATCAGTGACTTCCATACCGCCATGTAGCCAAATTCTTCCGCCATTTTCTTGCCAAGCGTCGTTTGGTCGTCATGAAACGCGGGCAGGCAGTGGAGGAATTTGACCTCCGGGTTACCGGTCAACTGCATCATCTTGCTGTTCACCTGATATTCACGCAGCAATGCAATCCGTTCCGCCCATTTCTCTTTTGCTTCCCCCATCGACACCCACACATCGGTATAGATAAAGTCAGCACCTTCAACTCCCTTCGCGACATCTTCTGTCAGCGTAATATTCCCACCATTTTGCTGTGCCAGGGCGCGGCATTCCGTAACCAGCGCAGCTTCCGGCCAGCATGCCTGCGGCGCGACCAGACGCAAATCCAGACCGGTAAGCGCCGCAGCTTCGAGCATCGAGTTTCCCATGTTGTTACGCGCGTCACCTGCATAAACCAGCGTCATTTCGTTGAACGCTTTGCCGGGCAAATGCTCCTGCATGGTGAGGAGATCCGCCAGCAGCTGCGTGGGGTGAAACTCATTGGTCAGGCCGTTCCATACCGGCACGCCAGCGTATTCCGCCAGTGTTTCGACAATCTCCTGACCATAGCCGCGATACTGAATACCGTCATACATGCGACCAAGCACGCGGCAGTGTCTTTAATCGACTCTTTATGACCAATCTGGCTGCCGCTTGGGCCGAGATAAGTAACGCGAGCACCCTGGTCATATGCGGCAACTTCGAAAGAGCATCGGGTACGAGTCGAGTCTTTTTCGAAGATGAGCGCGATGTTTTTACCAGTGAGTTTGGCTTCTTCTTTACCGCTTTTCTTATCGGCTTTCAGCTTCGCGGCTAACTGCAGCAGGCTGTTGAGTTCAGCTGGCGTGAAATCGAGTAATTTCAGGAAATGCTTATGATAAAACCCGGACATAGATCCCTCCTGTGCTAACGCCTCAATGAATTAAAATTCAATTTATATGGATGATTATTCATTTGCAAGTCTAAAGCATAAATCTTTATCACAAAGGTGGAGGCAATGTCAGTGGTGTGTGACAATAAGAGTATCGGCAGGACATTAAGAGGAATGAGCATGGCAAACCCGGAACAACTGGAAGAACAGCGTGAAGAAACACGTTTGATTATTGAAGAATTACTGGAAGATGGCAGCGATCCGGACGCGCTGTACACCATCGAACACCATCTTTCCGCAGACGATCTGGAAACCCTGGAAAAAGCAGCAGTTGAAGCGTTTAAACTCGGTTACGAAGTGACCGATCCAGAAGAGCTGGAAGTTGAAGATGGTGATATCGTGATTTGCTGCGACATCCTCAGCGAGTGCGCGTTGAATGCCGATCTGATCGATGCCCAGGTTGAACAACTGATGACGCTGGCAGAGAAATTTGACGTTGAGTACGACGGTTGGGGCACTTACTTTGAAGATCCTAACGGCGACGATGGCGACGATGAAGATTTTGTCGATGAAGACGATGACGGAGTTCGCCACTAATTAAGCGTAGCGCATCAGGCCCAGGTAGTTCCTGCAACCTGGTGAATTTGTAGCCCGGATAAGGCATTCATGTCACATCCGGCATAAACAAAACGTACGTTGTTAATGTTCGAATGCCCGCGAGTTGAACACGCGGGCATTTTTTAGAGTTCGCGCAACATCCGCACTTCACAATCAACATGGCCCGTGCAGCCAAGCGCATAGTCGATATGCTCAAAGCCCAAATGCTCATAAAGCGCAATGGCTTCCTTTAAAAAAGCGGTCGTTTCCAGATAGCAGCGTTTGAAACCCATCTCTCGCGCCTGCTCCATCGCCATTAAGGCCAGTTTTTTTGCCAGCCCTTTGCCGCGGATAGCCGGAAGAAAATACATCTTTTGCAGTTCGCAAATATCCGACTCACTCCCGGTTAATGGCGCTATCCCACCGCCGCCGACCACTTCACCCTCGTACTCAACCACCCAATATGCATGGCCAGGCTGACTATATACTTGATACAGCTCGTCAAGATTCGGATCGGCGACGGTGTAGCCTTTATCAGCGGTAAGACCGTATTCGGCGGATACCTGACGAATGACGCGGGCGATAGCAGGATTATCCTGCAGCGTCAGGCGACGCATTACAGGTGATTGCGGCGCAATGTTATTCATAGTTTAACCCAATAAAATAAAGTAATTATACATTTGTTTAATACCACTCTCTTCTTACGTACGCAAGCGACTTATAAAGTAATAAAGTTTTTGCCAGCCTATTACTGATAAGAGTATTGTAACGTGGCAGAACATTTTACTGTCTGTATATATAAGTTATATCAATGGATTTTTTAATTCAGGGAATTTTTATGGCTCAAGTTATTAATGAAATGGATGTTCCGTCCCATTCGTTTGTTTTTCATGGTACAGGTGAGAGATATTTTCTTATTTGTGTGGTGAATGTGTTGTTAACGATTATAACGCTAGGTATCTATTTACCATGGGCATTAATGAAATGTAAGCGTTATCTTTATGCTAATATGGAAGTTAACGGACAACGATTTTCTTATGGAATTACCGGTGGGAATGTTTTTGTTAGTTGTCTTGTTTTGTTTTTTCTATTTCGCAATCTTAATGACAGTGTCAGCAGATATGCCGCTTGTTGGTTGTGTTTTGACTTTGTTACTGTTGGCTTTGCTTATATTTATGGCAGCAAAAGGACTGCGTCATCAGGCCTTAATGACCAGTCTCAACGGCGTAAGATTTAGTTTTAATTGCTCTATGAAAGGGTTCTGGTGGGTGACCTTTTTCTTGCCGATTTTAATGGCCATCGGGATGGGGACTGTTTTCTTTATCTCGACAAAGATGCTACCTGCCAATAGTTCAAGTAGTGTTATTATATCCATGGTTCTGATGGCAATAGTTGGTATTGTTTCCATTGGTATTTTTAATGGTACTTATATAGTCTGGTAATGAGTTTTCTCTGGAGCAATACCAGTTTCGGTATACATCGTTTCAAGGTGAAATTAGATACTACGTATTGTATAAAATATGCCATTCTCGCATTTTTAGCTTTATTGCCTTTTCTCGCTGTTGCTGGTTATATTATCTTCGATCAAATATTAAATGCGTATGATAGTTCTGTATATGCAAATGATGACATTGAGAATTTACAGCAATTTATGGAAATGCAACGTAAATGATAATCGCGCAGTTAATCTATTATTTTGGGATTGCTGTTAGCACCAGTTATTTAACGGTGTCGTTGCGAAATCATTTTATGAGCAACCTGTCACTGAATGATGGGCGTATTCGTTTTCGCTCAACTTTAACGTACCACGGTATGCTTTATCGCATGTGTGCGTTGGTGGTGATATCCGGGATTACGGGCGGTCTGGCTTATCCACTGTTGAAAATATGGATGATTGACTGGCAGGCAAAAAATACGTATTTGCTGGGCGATTTGGATGACCTTCCTTTAATCAATAAAGAAGAACAACCAGATAAAGCTTCTTAGCCGGTATTTCTCGGGGAGTTATGCCTTCTTTACCATTTCTGTAAGAGATAAAAAAGGCCGGAGCATGCTCCGGCCTTCGTTTTCATCACTGTGTTTTGATTACAGCGCGGCGATAACAGCCTGCTGTTCAATCAGCTTCGCTTTCGCTTCCGCATAGCCTTCCAGCTTCTCACGCTCTTTCGCGATGACCGCTTCCGGTGCGCGGGCGACAAAGCCTTCATTCGCCAGCTTGTTCTCGATACGGCTGATTTCGCCTTCGATCTTCGCCACTTCTTTCGCCAGACGCGCCAGCTCATCTTCTTTGTTGATGAGCCAGCCATCGGGATCAGCAGCTCTGCGCCGTCGATGATCTTGGTAACGGAAACCGGACCTTTGTCATCGGCAGGCAGCACGGTGATGCTTTCCAGACGCGCCAGCGTTTGCAGGAAGCCACGGTTTTCGTTTACGCGACGCTCTGCATCCGCACTGCAACCACGCAGCAGCAGTTCCAGCGGTTTGCCCGGCGCGATGTTCATTCTGCACGGATGTTACGTACAGCAACGATCGCCTGTTTCAGCCACTCGGTGTCGGCCAGTGCGGCTTCATCCACCTGAGACGCATCGTACTGCGGGAACGGTTGCAGCATGATGGTGTCGGCAGTGATACCGCAAAGTACTTTCACACGCTGCCAGATGGTTTCGGTGATGAACGGAATGATCGGATGCGCGAGGCGCAGCAGACCTTCCAGTACAGTCACCAGCGTATGGCGAGTACCGCGCAGTTCTGCTTCGGTGCCACCGTTCATTACCGGCTTGGTCAGCTCGAGATACCAGTCGCAGAACTGGTTCCAGGTGAATTCATACAGAATGCCTGCGGCGATATCGAAGCGGAAGCTGTCCAGCGCTTCGCGGTACGCTTTGATGGTCTGGTTGAACTCCGCCAGAATCCAGCGGTCCGCCAGCGATAGCGCATTTTCGCCGCCGTTGAAGCCGCAATCCTGACCTTCTGTGTTCATCAGCACAAAGCGGCTGGCGTTCCACAGCTTGTTACAGAAGTTACGGTAGCCTTCCAGACGCTTCATATCCCAGTTGATGTCACGACCGGTAGAAGCCAGCGCCGCCAGGGTGAAGCGCAGGGCATCGGTGCCGTGCGGCTCAATGCCGTTCGGGAACTGTTTCTCGGTGCGCTTACGGATTTTGTCCGCCAGCTGCGGCTGCATCATATTGCCGGTACGTTTTTCCAGCAGTTCTGGCAGCGAAATACCGTCAACCATATCCAGCGGGTCGATAACGTTACCCTTGGATTTGGACATCTTCTGGCCTTCGTCGTCACGAATCAGACCGGTCATGTAAACAGTGTGGAACGGCACCTGCGGTTTGCCATTTTCATCTTTGATGAAGTGCATGGTCATCATGATCATGCGGGCAATCCAGAAGAAGATGATGTCGAAACCAGATACCATCACGCTGGTTGGGTGGAACTGACGCAGGCGTCGGTATTTTCCGGCCAACCGAGGGTGGAGAAGGTCCACAGCGCGGAGGAGAACCAGGTGTCGAGAACGTCTTCGTCCTGACGCAGGGCAACGTCGGCACCGAGGTTATTTTCTTTACGCACTTCGTCTTCGTTGCGGCCAACATAAACGTTACCCGCTTCGTCGTACCATGCCGGGATACGGTGACCCCACCACAGCTGACGAGAGATACACCAGTCCTGAATATCGCGCATCCAGGAGAAGTACATGTTTTCGTACTGCTTCGGTACGAACTGAATGTCGCCGTTCTCAACCGCTTCAACTGCCGGTTTCGCCAGTACATCGGCACGCACGTACCACTGGTCGGTCAGCATCGGTTCGATAACCACGCCGCCACGGTCGCCGTAAGGAACGGTCAGGTCGTGCGGTTTAATTTCTTCCAGCAGGCCGAGTGCATCAACCGCAGCAACGACTGCTTTACGCGCAGCAAAACGCTCGAGTTTCTGGAACTCTGCCGGGATTTCGCTGGAATAAACGTCAGATTCGTTACCTTTGGTATCGAACACCTGGGCGCTTTCACGGATATCACCGTCAAAGGTCAGGATGTTGATCATCGGCAGCGCGTGACGTTTACCGACTTCATAGTCGTTAAAGTCGTGCGCCGGGGTGATTTTCACGCAGCCGGTGCCTTTTTCCATGTCGGCTGTTCGTCGCCAACGATCGGAATACGACGGTTAACCAGCGGCAGAATGACATATTTGCCAATCAGGTCTTTGTAACGCGGATCTTCCGGGTTAACGGCTACGCCGGTATCGCCCAGCAGGGTTTCCGGGCGAGTGGTCGCAACCACCAGATAATCTTTACCGTCTGCGGTTTTCGCGCCGTCAGCCAGCGGATAGCGGATGTGCCACATCGAACCTTTCGATTCGCGGTTTTCCACTTCCAGGTCAGAGATAGCGGTACGCAGTTTCGGTCCCAGTTTACCAGGCGTTTGCACGGTAAATCAGGTCTTCTTTATACAGACGAACGAAAACTTCTTTCACCGCATTGGACAGGCCTTCGTCCATAGTGAAGCGTTCACGCTCCCAGTCTACGGAGTTGCCGAGACGGCGCATCTGACGGGTAATGGTGCCGCCAGATTCCGCTTTCCATTCCCAGATTTTGTCGATGAAAGCTTCGCGGCCGTAGTCGTGACGGTTTTACCTTCTTCTGCGGCAATCTTGCGCTCAACGACCATCTGGGTAGCGATCCCGGCGTGGTCAGTACCGACCTGCCACAGGGTGTTTTTGCCCTGCATGCGCTGATAGCGGATCATGGTATCCATGATGGTTTGCTGGAAGGCGTGACCCATATGCAAACTGCCGGTGACGTTCGGCGGCGGGATCATGATGCAGAAACTTTCCTGGCTTTCATCGCCATTAGGCTTAAAGTAGCCCTGCTTTTCCCAGTGCTCGTAAAGCGGCTGTTCGATATCTTGTGGGTTATATGTCTTTTCCATTATTTCCAGGTTGCCGTATTCAGGTTGAAACCAGCCACGCGGTAGCTTTATAGCGTTCGCGCGCCAGTTGTTTCAGAGAATCTTCATAAGGAACGAAGTCTACCACTCTGTGAAAGCGGTGGCAAAATCTGCAAAGCTTGTTCGCAGACTAATCAATATATCGCGCGGGCTGCTGCTGCGTTTTTGCGGCCAGGCGATCTCCACCGGCGCACCGCCGCGCGGTCCTTCTCCCGCTAAATTATGCGGAACAAAGCTTTCTGCCGGACGCGCCCACAGGGCTTCATCCAGCCGGTAAGCCTGCTTTTCATCTTCACAGGCGATGAGCACGCGCTTACCGCTGCGCCAACGTTCTGCGGCAATTTCACACACCAGTTGCTCAACGGCGCTTAAGCATCGACGGTGGTGTCATTGTCCAGAAGGTAGAACGTCGCGTTTTTCATATATGGGGCTTCTTGTGGTGGATTTAAATATTGCTGCATTCCTCACCCTGAAAGATGAGCAATGAATTTCTATTGCGCTCGATCGGTTCCCTCTCCCTTAGGGAGAGGGTTAGGGTGAGGGTAAAACGCAAACTTACTCTTCGCCGTTAAACCCAGCGCGGTTTAACAGGAACTGTGCCAGCAACGCTACCGGACGACCGGTGGCACCTTTTGCTTTACCAGAACGCCAGGCGGTACCGGCGATATCCAGGTGCGCCCAGTTGTACTTACGAGTAAAGCGCGACAGGAAGCAGCCTGCGGTAATCGCCCCACCAGGACGACCGCCAATGTTCGCCATATCGGCAAAATTGGACTCCAGCTGTTCCTGATACTCGTCACCCAGCGGTAAACGCCATGCGCGGTCACCGGATTGTTCAGACGCCGCAATCAGCTCATGGGCCAGTGGGTTATGGTTCGCCATCAGACCGGTAATGTGATGGCCCAGCGCGATCACGCAGGCACCAGTCAGCGTCGCCACGTCAATCACTGCTTCCGGCTCAAAACGTTCAACGTAAGTTAACACGTCGCACAGTACCAGGCGGCCTTCGGCATCGGTGTTCAGCACTTCAACGGTTTGACCGGACATGGTGGTTAACACATCGCCCGGACGTAGGCACGCCCGCCAGGCATGTTTTCACAGCCTGCCAGCACGCCAATAACGTTAATCGGCAGTTGCAGCTCCGCGACCATACGCATCACGCCGTAAACCGCCGCCGCGCCGCACATATCGTACTTCATCTCATCCATGCCTTCTGAAGGCTTGATGGAGATACCGCCGGAGTCGAAGGTTAAACCTTTACCCACCAGCACGATTGGGCGTGCATCTTCCGACGCGTTGCTTTGTACTCAATCACCGACATCAGCGATTCGTTTTGTGAACCCTGACCGACCGCCAGATAAGAGTGCATTCCCAGCTCTTTCATCTGCTGTTCGCCGATAACGCGGGTGATGACATTCTTGCTGTAGCTGTCAGCCAGCTGGCGCGCCTGAGAGGCGAGATAAGCGGCGTTACAGATATTCGGCGGCATATTGCGAGATCTTTTGCTGCTTTAATCCCGGCGGCAATCGCCAGACCGTGCTGGATCGCGCGCTCACCGCTGGTCAGTTCACGGCGGTCGGCACGTTGAACACCATTTTACGCAGCGGACGACGCGGTTCGCTCTTATTCGTTTTCAACTGATCGAAACTGTAGAGCGTCTCTTTTGCTGTCTCGACAGCCTGACGCACTTTCCAGTAGTTGTTACGGCCTTTAACGTGCAGTTCAGTCAGAAAGCAGACCGCTTCCATCGAGCCAGTATCATTCAGCGTATTAATGGTTTTCTGAATAACCTGCTTGTACTGACGCTCATCCAGCTCACGTTCTTTGCCGCAACCAATAAGGAGGATGCGTTCAGAAAGCACGTTTGGCACATGGTGCAGCAACAGTGTCTGCCCCGGTTTTCCTTCCAGTTCGCCCCGACGTAGCAGGGCGCTGATGTACCCATCGCTGATTTTATCGAGCTGTTCTGCAATCGGAGAAAGGCGACGTGGTTCGAAGACGCCCACGACGATGCAGGCACTCCGCTGTTTCTCCGGGCTACCGCTTTTTACACTAAACTCCATGCACTACGCTCCTGAATCTTAAAGACAACGGCGGTGGCTACAGATAGAATTGCAAGCTTTCGTAACTCATGTCCGCTGTTGCGATGACTTCGTGTTAATCTTAACGTTATTACGGCATTGGCACGTCAGAACAAAATCTGAGAGGTGAATCCGTTGAGTATAATTATCTTAGCGACGATTTCGACGACTCAAGAGAATAAATGACGTTTAAGCCATGAAACAAGCTAAAATCCTGCAAAAGACGAGTTTTTACGGGCGTATTTAAAGTGATAATCATAAGATATCTGGTGCGGGAGACGCTCAAAAGCCAGCTGGCGATACTCTTCATCTTGCTTTTGATCTTCTTCTGTCAAAAGTTAGTGAGGATCCTCGGCGCAGCGGTTGACGGCGATATTCCGGCGAATCTGGTGCTCTCCCTTCTCGGTTGGGTGTGCCGGAAATGGCGCAGCTTATCCTGCCATTAGCCTGTTCCTCGGGCTGCTGATGACGCTGGGCAAACTGTATACCGAAAGTGAAATTACGGTAATGCATGCCTGCGGCCTGAGCAAAGCGGTTCTGGTGAAAGCGGCAATGATCCTTGCGGTATTCACGGCAATCGTCGCGGCGGTTAACGTGATGTGGGCGGGACCGTGGTCATCGCGTCATCAGGATGAAGTGTTAGCAGAAGCGAAAGCGAACCCTGGCATGGCGGCGCTGGCGCAAGGGCAATTCCAGCAAGCGACTAATGGCAGCTCGGTGCTGTTCATCGAAAGCGTTGACGGCAGTGATTTTAAAGATGTGTTCCTCGCGCAAATTCGACCAAAAGGTAATGCACGTCTTCTGTGGTGGTGGCCGATTCCGGACATTTAACCCAGCTGCGCGACGCTCCCAGGTCGTCACTCTCAACCAGGGAACGCGCTTCGAAGGCACTGCACTGTTACGTGATTTCCGCATTACGGACTTCCAGGATTATCAGGCGATCATTGGTCACCAGGCGGTGGCGCTCGACCCGAACGATACCGACAGATGGACATGCGCACATTGTGAACACTGACACCGATCGTGCTCGCGCAGAACTGAACTGGCGTATCACGTTGGTATTCACCGTGTTTATGATGGCACTTATGGTCGTACCGCTGAGCGTGGTTAACCCACGTCAGGGACGCGTACTGTCGATGCTGCCAGCCATGCTGCTGTATCTACTTTTCTTCCTGATCCAGACCTCCCTGAAATCGAACGGCGGTAAAGGTAAGCTGGACCCGACGCTGTGGATGTGGACCGTTAACCTGATTTATCTGGCTTTGGCGATTGTTCTCAACCTTTGGGACACCGTGCCGGTCCGCCGCCTGCGCGCCAGTTTTTCGCGTAAAGGAGCGGTGTGATGCAACCTTTTGGCGTACTTGACCGCTATATCGGTAAAACTATTTTCACCACCATCATGATGACGCTGTTCATGCTGGTGTCGCTGTCGGGCATTATCAAATTTGTCGATCAGCTGAAAAAGCCGGGCAGGGGAGTTACGACGCGTTAGGCGCAGGAATGTATACCTTGCTGAGCGTGCCGAAAGATGTGCAGATCTTCTTCCCGATGGCGGCTCTGCTGGGGGCGTTGCTTGGTCTTGGGATGCTGGCGCAGCGCAGCGAACTGGTGGTGATGCAGGCTTCTGGTTTACCCGTATGCAGGTGGCGCTGTCGGTGATGAAACCGCCATTCCGCTGGTCTTGCTGACGATGGCGA
>ENA-OQDE01001009-OQDE01001009.1-human-gut-metagenome-genome-assembly--contig:-NODE-1009-length-12781-cov-3.188636_pt1 | contig 12781 bp, 17 predicted proteins | sample MGYA00242768_ERZ504595 | MGnify/ENA primary metagenome ERZ504595 (study PRJEB26092, sample SAMD00036307) | human gut metagenome | host: Homo sapiens | study: EMG produced TPA metagenomics assembly of...
CTTTTGCATAGATTTTGATTTCTTTTCCATCTACTGTGATAGAATCTTCACCAGCTTCTACTTTGTCAGCCAGTTCATATTTTCCCTGTGTAGAGTCATATTTTAACAGGTGAGCTAACATTTTTGGAGATGTTAAGTCGTTGATTGCAACTACTTCATATCCTTCTGCTCCGAACATCTGTCTGAATGCAAGACGTCCAATACGTCCAAATCCATTAATCGCTACTTTTACTGCCATGATTAATTCCTCCTAAGGTTTAAAAAATTGTTGCTGCTTTGCAGCTGTTTATTGTAAATCTTTAATGAAGTAAATACTTTGTTAAAGATTCATCAACTACGGTTATTGTACTAAAATGGAAACAAAAATTCAAGCCTAAAATATATTTTTATAGAAGTTGTTTAAAAATAGGTTTTCTGTCCTGAAATTCTGTATAATATTTAAAGCCGCACGCCTTCAAAACGTCTGCTGCTTTCTGAAAATCATAAGCCACATGCTCGGGCTTATGCGCATCAGATCCTACTGTGATGATTTCCCCGCCCAGTTCTTTATACCGGCAGAGAATTTCCGGATGGGGGTGGCAGAATGCAAGGCCGTATTTCCATCCGGCCGTATTCAGCTCGATTCCTTTCCCCATTGCGATCACTTTTTTCAGGATTTCATCAATCTCCTGTGCATATTTTTTGTAAGAATACTGCCTGGCCTGACACTTTCCATAACGTACCACATAATCCAGATGACCCAGCACATCAAAACTGCTGACTGCATCCAGATTTTCCAGGGTAGCCAGAAAAGTCTCTTTGTAAACTTCTTCATCAGACCGTCCCTCAAAAATCTCTCCGTAATAGGGATCCATCCCATGCACCACATGAACTGAACCGATCACAAAATCAAACGGATACTGATTCGTCAGTTCTTCATAAAATCCCGCAAGATGAGGCTGCAGCCCCAGCTCAATCCCTCTCCGGATCTGAATTTTCTCCGCATATGCCTCTTTCCACTCTGCCAGCTTCGGAAAATACTCATCCAGATCCACCAGAAATGCCTCTGCACCGGTATCTTCATGAAACGGATAATCTTTGTCAATATGATCGGTAATACAAATGGACTGCAATCCTTTTTTGAGCGCACTCTCGATCATATCCCGGATATCTGCATCACTGTCCGTGGAAAATCTTGTATGCATATGAGAATCACTTGTTATCATTGAATCGTTCCTCCGCCGAGCACATACTCTCCATCATAAAATACAACAGCCTGTCCGGGAGTGACCGCTCTTTGTGGTTCATCAAAGGTACACAGTACTTCATCCTCTCCCGTCTTCTCTATTGTACACCAGGCGCCTTTGTGGTTATAGCGTATTTTGGTAAATACATGTAAAGGCTCGGTTAAATCTTCCACTGCCATAAAATTCAGATTTCTGGCTCGAAGTTGTGTAGTCATGGATTCTTCTTTTGTCCCGATCACAACTTCATTGGTTTCCGGACGGATCTCCAAAACAAATGCGGGATATCCAAGTGCCAGACCCAGACCTTTTCTCTGCCCTACCGTATAATGGGTAATCCCTTTATGCCGTCCAAGCACCGTACCGTCTGTGAGCACGAAATTTCCTTCCGGAACTTTCACCCCTGCCTCTTCTTCAATATAAGCGGCATAGTCGCCATCCGGCACAAAGCAGATATCCTGGCTGTCCGGTTTGTTGGCAATCCTGAGATTGATCTTTTCTGCAATGGCACGTACCTCGTCTTTTGTGTATTTCCCCACCGGCATCAAAGTCCTTTTCAGCTGTTCCTGTGTCAGATTATACAATGCATAAGTCTGATCTTTTGCAAGCGTAGCAGAGCGCCGAAGAGTATATCTTCCGTTTTCCAGCTGTACCACTCTTGCATAATGTCCCGTTGCAATATACTCTGCACCGATCGAGAGACTTCTCTGTAAAAGAGATTCCCACTTTACATACCGGTTACAGGCAATACAGGGATTGGGCGTTCTTCCATTCTGATATTCTTCCACAAAATAGTCGATCACATTTTCCTTGAACTCTTTTTTAAAATTCATCACATAGTATGGAATTTCCAGTGCAGCTGCCACTCTTCTTGCATCATCTACCGCACTGAGTCCGCAGCAGCCTCCGTTTTCCTCCTGAGCGGCCTGTTCTTCGTCCTGCCAGATCTGCATGGTCACTCCGATCACGTCATACCCCTGCTCTTTTAAAAGGTATGCCGCTACGGAAGAATCCACCCCTCCGGACATTCCAACAACAACTTTACTCATTTTAGTATTCCTCTTCTTCCTCTTCCTCGCCTTCGTGGATATCAGATTTCGGCTTTTCCAGCCCCTCGATCTTAATATGATGCTTCTCTGCGTAATCCCAGAGCGCCGCATGAATTGCCTCTTCTGCAAGAAGAGAACAGTGTACCTTTACCGGCGGAAGTCCGTCCAGAGCCTCCATAACCGCCTTGTTCGTCACCTGCAGCGCCTCATAAATACTTTTTCCTTTGACCAGTTCTGTTGCCATACTGCTTGTAGCAACCGCAGCTCCACATCCAAATGTTTTAAATTTTACATCCCGAATGATCTGATTCTCATCGATATCCAGATAAATTCTCATAATATCCCCACATTTGGCATTTCCAACGGTTCCCACACCGCTTGCATTCTCAATTTCTCCTACGTTTCTTGGATTTTGGAAGTGATCCATTACTTTTTCTGTATACATATCAATACTCCTTTTTATTATGCATTCTGTTTTTTGATAAAGTCTTCATATAATGGTGACATACCTCTTAAGTTTGCCACGATCTCTTTGAGTGTATCTACGGTATAATCCAGATCTTCTCTGGTCGTCTCTTCTCCCAGTGTCATGCGCAGAGAACCATGTGCGATTTCGTGCGGCAGTCCGATCGCCAGCAATACATGCGACGGATCCAGAGACCCTGATGTGCAGGCAGAACCACTGGATGCACAGATTCCCTTCATATCCAGCATGATCAAAAGAGATTCTCCCTCGATAAACCGGAAACTGAAGTTTACATTATTCGGAAGCCGGTTCGTGCGGTCTCCGTTTAAGCGGCAGTATGGAATTTCTGCCTCAATCCGCTCGATCAGGTAATCTCTGAGTTTTCGCTCTTTTGCGGTTCTTGTTTCCATTGTCCGCATCGCACGCTCCACAGCTGCCCCCATTCCAACAATACCAGGCACGTTTTCTGTTCCGGCACGGCGCTTTCTCTCCTGTGCACCTCCGTGTACAAAGGATCGGATCTTGACTCCTTTGCGGATATATAAAAATCCGATTCCTTTCGGTCCGTTGAGCTTATGTCCGCTTGCGCTGAGCATATCAATATGACAGGCATCCACATCAATCGGTATCTGGCCAAATGCCTGTACTGCATCTGTATGGAACAAAATCTTGTGTTCCTGTGCAATCTCTCCAATTTCCCGGATCGGCTGGATCGTTCCGATCTCATTATTTGCAAACATCACAGAAATAAGGATCGTATCCGGACGAATCGCTTTTTTCAGTTCATCAAGCTTTACGACACCGTTCTCGTCCACATCCAGATATGTGATTTCAAATCCACGCTGTTTTTCCAGATACTCACATGTATGCAGGATTGCATGGTGCTCGATCTTTGTCGTGATGATATGTTTTCCTTTCTTCTCATACGCTTCGGCAGTCGCTTTCAGTGCCCAGTTGTCAGACTCGGAACCCCCTGCCGTAAAATAGATTTCGTTAGCCTGTGCGCCAAGTGCCTGCGCAATAATCTCTCTTTGTCTGCTCACCACTTCCTTATTTCCGGAAGCAAAACTATACACACTGGATGGATTGCCATAGTGCTCTGTAAAGTACGGAATCATTGCATCTACTACTTCCGGTGCAGTTTTCGTTGTTGCCGCATTGTCTAAATAAATCAGTCTGCTCATGTTCTTTCTCCTTTTGTTTATTTTCTGCAGTCTCTATTGGAAACACACGTCTGGTCGGCCTTGCTCTCCCTGAGATTCTCGCCCACTTCTACGAGTGCTTTTAAATTCATCTCATCTACGGTCTGATTGATACTGTCATTGATTCGCTGCCACACATACTTTGTCACACAGTTATCTGCTGCCTGGCAGCCGCCCTCTAAGAGAAACCCGGAACATTCTACCGGATTGAGATCTCCTTCCAGCGCACGGAGTACCTCCCCCACCGAAACTTCTTCCAGTTCCTTTGCAAGGACATATCCCCCTGTGCTCCGCGGATGCTCTGGATGATACCTGCCTTTTTTAATTTTGACATCAGCTGCTCCAGATACCGCTCCGAAATTTCCTGTCTTTCCGCAATACTTGTGATCGATACAGGTCCTTCCCCGCCGTGCTGTGCAAGATCAATCAGTGCGCGCAGTCCGTATCTTCCTTTTGTAGATAATTTCACGCTCTCACCTTCTTGCTGATTCGCTTATTTTCCAATCCCTATTGTTTTACTAGGATTTCCTCTTGTAGAATACCATTGCCGTTTTGTTCTGTCAAGGCAAAATACCGAATATGTTATTAAAAACACTTCTTTCCAGGTGAATTTATGTCTGCCAGAAAAACAATTTTACAAGGAACCCTGATCCTGACTGCCGTGGGATTTCTGTGTCGGTTCATGGGATTTTTTACCGTATCTTTTTAAGCCACACATTCGGAGAAGAAAATGTCGGCCTATACCAGCTTACTTTTCCGGTATTTGCTCTCTGCATCTCATTTACATCCGCAGGATTAGAGACCGCCATTTCCAGAACCGTAGCCAGAAAACAATCCCTCCATCAACCCAGGGAAGCCTCTGAGACACTTTGTCTCGGACTTTTTATTTCATGCCTGCTCTCTGTGATCACGATGATCATCCTGCAAAAAAACGCAGCCGATCTCTCGACTGCGCTGCTCGGCGATCCACGTTGTGAAGAGATCCTGATTCTCTTATCTTACGCTTTGCCGCTTTCTTCTATTCATGGTTGTATCATGGGGTACTGCTATGGTTTAAAACAGACACAGATACCTGCCGTTTCACAGTTGATCGAGCAGACTGCCAGGATCTTATCTGTTTTCTGCCTGTACCGCTTCGCGACACGAAACGGACTTCATGCGGACATTTCCATCGCAGCTGCGGGAATTGCATTCGGAGAACTGTTTTCTACCTTTTATTCTGTCAGAAGACTTCAAAAGAGCCGATCTGATATTTTCCGTCCGGGATTTTCTTTCTCTTCTATAAGACTCCGCTTCCGGGAACTTGTCCCCTTGTCTCTGCCGCTTACTGCCAACCGGGTACTGCTTGGCCTGCTCCAGGGAATTGAAGCTGTTTCGATCCCCGGCTGTCTGAAACTTTATAATCACAGCACTTCCGAAGCATTGAGTACCTATGGCGTTCTGACTGGAATGGCACTTCCCTGTATTCTATTCCCGTCCGCCATCACCAATTCTGTTTCTATCATGCTGATGCCGACAGTTGCCGAGCTTCAGGTCAAAGACCAGGCATCCGGCATCAGAAAACTGCTGCAAAAAGTACTTGGCTCCTGTTTTCTCATGGGATTGTTCTGCTGTCTGTTTTTTCCTGTTCTTCGGACATTTGATCGGTCAATTTTTGTTTGCCAGTGATCTGGCCGGCAATTTTATCATCACACTGGCGTGGATCTGTCCTTTTCTGTATGTAAATGGTTCTCTGCTGAGTGTCCTGAACGGATTTGGCAAAACAACAACCTCTTTTACGATCAACACAGTCGGGCTTGCCATCCGCATCGGAAGTGTGTTTTTCGCAATTCCCGTTTTCGGTATCCAGGGATATTTATGGGGCTTATTGATCAGCCAGCTTGCAGTCAGCATCTGCTGCAGTGTTGTCTTAAAACATCTCATCTCTGCTTAAAGGGTTTTCAAAAATGCTCCGACCAAAACCGGATTTACATACAGTTCTAACACGATACCAACTAAAAGCAGACCTCCGGAAACCAGACTTTTCTGTATATTCCACTGCATACGCGGGTAGCAGTACGCATACCACACCACAATCAGATACGCTGGAATATAACATAAAAACTGGGGGAGCATTCCTGCAATGCACAGGATGCTCCCTTTTACTCCCATCCCGAGAACTGCCATAGAAAACAGAAGTCCGGCAGAAAAGCCCGTCCAAATCAAGAACAGAATAACTGCCGCTTTTCTGAATTTTGTAAAAGCAGATCCCAGCAGCACTAAAAACGGCAAAAGACGGACCTGCAGCAAATACCAGATATACTCTCCCGTCAGAATATCTGCCGCCCGGTATTGTTTCAAAAAATATTCGCTGAAAATCCCTGCCCCCGCTGCAAACTGCTCCGCTTCCAGATTGACATATAAAATTCCAATAAAAATCCCGCATAAAAAGAGCCAGTAGCTGCCTCTTTACATGAAACATCTTCAATGGTTTTTCTCCTTTTCCTTTCGATATTTCATTATATGCCGGGACTTTTTATTTATTCAGTTTTTCGATACTTCGTCTCATATGCCAGAAGAGCGGCAATGGTCTTGGAATCTTCTATCTCACCGGAAAAAATCTTTTCTTTTAACTCCTCCAGTGTGTATGCCTTTAAATCTATAAACTCATCTTCATCCAGATGCTGTCTGGAGGGAATCAGATCTCTTGCTACAAAAACCTCAATTCGTTCATTGCAAAAAGCCACTGTTGTCCGCAATGTGATCAGCCATTCCAGATTCTCACTGCGAAATCCAGTCTCTTCCTCCAACTCTCTGCCTGCACATACAATTCCCGCTCATCTGCCGCATCCAGCGCGCCTGCCGGAACCTCCAGTGTATAACGTTCCAGTGCATTTCGATATTGGCGCACCATCAGAATTTTTCCATCTTCTGTTACAGGAACAACCGCTGCAGCCCCTTTATGACTGATAAATCCCATGTGGCCGTATGAGTACCGTCTATCTCCATCGTATCCTGATAAAATCTACGATCGCTCCCTTATACTTTAATTCTCTCTTCAGACGTTTGATCTTTTCGCTCATTACACAACTCTTCCTTTCATCCACGAAAAAGCGGAACTTCTTTTCCCATCTTGCGATGTTTCAGAAATTCCGCTTTTCATTTCATATTCAGTTTTCTATTTTGCGTAATCCGTGACGCGTGATTCGCGGATCACATTTACCTTGATCTGACCAGGATACTCTAATTCAAATTCAATCTGATTAGCAATCTCTCTGGCCATAAGTACCATATCATCATCAGTTACCTGATCTGGAACTACCATTACTCGAATCTCTCTACCTGCCTGAATAGCAAAAGATTTGTCAACACCTTTGAACTGGTTTGCAATCTCTTCTAATTGTTTCAATCTGTTTGTATATGTCTCTAATGTCTCTCTTCTTGCACCTGGTCTTGCTGCTGAGATCGTATCTGCAGCCTGTACAACACAGGCGATCAACGTCTGAGGCTCTACATCGCATGATGTGCTTCGACTGCATTGATCACAGTCGCTGATTCTTTGTACTTTCTGCAAAGATCCACACCAATCTGAATGTGAGATCCTTCCACATCGTGATCGATCGATTTACCGATGTCGTGCAGAAGTCCGGCTCTTTTCGCCATACGCACATCCAGCCCGATCTCGCCTGCCAGAAGTCCTGACAACTGAGCAACCTCGATGGAATGCTTCAGCGCATTCTGTCCGTAGCTTGTTCTGAATTTCATACGTCCAAGCAGACGCAGCAATTCCGGATGGATACCCGGTACACCAACCTCGATGGCTGCTGCCTCTCCTTCTTCGCGAATCATAGAATCTACTTCTTTCTGTGCTTTTTCCACCATCTCTTCAATTCTTGCAGGATGGATACGTCCATCCACGATCAAGCGTTCAAGAGCAATACGGGCAACTTCTCTTCGGATCGGATCAAATCCGGATAACACAACTGCCTCCGGTGTATCATCAATGATAAGCTCTACACCTGTCAGAGTCTCAAGAGTTCTGATGTTTCGTCCCTCTCGTCCGATGATCCTTCCTTTCATCTCATCACTTGGAAGCTGCACGACTGAAATCGTAGTCTCCGCTACATGGTCAGCTGCACATCTCTGAATCGCATTGACAACATACTCTTTTGCTTTCTTGTCTGCGTTCTCTTTTGCCTGAGACTCCAGCTCTCTGACCATCTTTGCTGTTTCATGTTTCACATCTTCTTCAACAGTTTTCAACAGATATTCTTTTGCCTGCTCGGAGGTAAGACCTGAGATTCTTTCCAGTTCCTGTACTCGTTTCTGACTGAGTTCTTCCACTTTGGCTTCACGCTGTCTTAAATGTTCCTCTTTTGCTGTAAATTTTGCTTCACGCTGCTCAATAGCTTCGGAACGTTTGTCTACTGCTTCTTCTTTTGCCAGCACACGCTTTTCATAGCGCTGCAGTTCCGACCTTCTTTCTTTCGTCTCTTTTTCAAGATCATTCTTCGTCCGGATGGACTCTTCCTTCACTTCCAAAAGAGCTTCCTTTTTTGTCGTTTCAGCAGTTTTCACGGCATCGTCAATGATTTCTCTTGCTTTCGCTTCCGCATTTCCAATCTTGGATTCCGCATTGTTCTTCAGATTGGTAATGGTCAGATAGCGAGTTACGACACCGACTATCAACGCGAGGGCCGCCGCAATAATTACACATAAAATTACCGGCACAGGAGCACCTCCTTATTTAATTTTCATTGTACATGTTTATGTATCTGCATACATAAATACAACACTTAAATTTTATACTGTTTTACCAACCCTGTCAAGCATTCTCATCATAATTTTGTATCACTTGACGGATGTCTTCATATCGGAATCCTTTTCGTGCCAGATGACCGTATAATTTTTGCATCTGCTCCGGTGTAGCCGTCCTTAGATCCACACGCTTTTTCTCGATAATCTTAAGGATTGCCTCAGTCTCACCCTGTCCGTCAAAGCACCCTTCTACGACCTGCTGCGCAATTTCCCTTGATACGCCTTTCTGGCAGAGCTGATATAAAATCTCTCGTCTGCTCTTGGATGCCTTTCTGCTCTGTACAAAATTTTCCGCATACCGCGCGTCATCCAGATATCCGAAAGACTTCACATAAGAAATCGCTGCCTCCACTGCTTCCGGCGGGTACAATCCCTGACGCAGCTTCTCCCGCAGTGCCGATTCGCTGCGGTCCATATCCTCCAGAAGATGCATGGCACGAAGCTTTGCTCTTTTACAGATCACCTTCTGCAGAATCTCCTGTACAGTATCCTCCTCCAAAAGATTCCCTTCAACAATCCGGTAATGCGACAGTTCGCCCTTGTATAACACAAAGGCGAACTCCTCATCTAAATACACTTTATACTTGATCTTGGTCAGCATCTCTACTTTCGTGACGACCATTTTTTATTCTTCTCCCTCGATCGACAGTTCCATCTGTTCTTCTTTTGGAGTCAGCTTCAGATCACTCTCTTTTACCTCTTCCTCTCCTTCGATCAGATGATAGTGCTGGCGTACTTTTCTGTCCAGCTCCTCCATCACCTCCGGATGACTGGTCAGATATGCTTTTGCATTCTCACGCCCCTGTCCGATCTTCTCTCCTTCATATGCATACCACGCACCACTCTTCTTGACAAGATCAATACCAACTGCCAGATCCAGAACATCTCCTTCTTTGGAGATTCCTTTTCCAAACATGATATCAAACTCTGCCTCTTTAAACGGAGGCGCAATCTTATTCTTCACGATCTTGATGCGGGTTCTGTTGCCGACCATCTCTCCGCTCTGCTTCAGCGTCTCGATCCTGCGGACATCCATACGAACAGAAGCGTAGAACTTCAATGCGCGTCCACCTGTCGTTGTCTCTGGATTTCCAAACATTACGCCTACCTTTTCACGGAGCTGGTTGATAAAGATAACCACACAGTTGGATTTGCTGATGACCGGTGTCAGCTTACGCAGTGCCTGCGACATCAGTCTCGCCTGCAGGCCGACATGACTGTCTCCCATATCTCCTTCGATCTCCTGCTTTGGCACGAGGGCCGCAACAGAGTCAATCACAATAATATCCACTGCTCCGGAGCGCACCATCGTCTCAGCAATCTCCAGAGCCTGATCTCCGCTGTCAGGCTGTGAAATATATAATTCATCAATATCTACTCCGATCTTCTTCGCATAAACAGGATCCAGAGCATGCTCTGCATCAATAAATCCTGCAATCCCGCCTCTCTTTTGTACTTCTGCGATCATATGGAGTGTCACTGTCGTCTTACCACTGGACTCCGGACCATAAACCTCAATCACACGTCCCTTTGGAACACCGCCAAGTCCCAGTGCCAGATCGAGACTCAGACACCCTGTAGGAACCGTCTCTACAGCAACATGACTGCCCTCTCCCAGCTTCATCACAGTACCTTTTCCAAAATCCTTCTCTAACTTTGCAATCGCCGCATCCAGCGCTTTTTTCTTTTCATCACTTGCCATACCGAATCTTCTCCTTTTTCACTCGAACAGTTGTTCGCTTCTGTTTATTATACTATTATATGCTCCTTGAATTGTCAAGTAATTTTTTCCATCCTACTCCGTCCCCCTCCTTTCGTTACTGTTTTTCTACAGAAAACAGAGATGATAAAACCATAGAATATCCTCTTTTTATCCATCACAGGGGAAACTCTCTTGAACAGACCTGGAAGAACTCCTTGAACGTCTGGGTTATAACCGAGTATGATACAGCACAGGCGGCTGCATGATAAAGTTCTGTTTTCTATAACTTACAGAACTATCTTATCATGCGGTCGCCCGGGATGCAATCTATTTATTTTAATTCCTGATGAAGAATTTCTCCATTGGTTACTGTCCAGGATATTTGCCGGTTCTTCCAGGCGTATCAAAGGCTTTTAACTTTGATAAATCATTTTCTGCATTTGACACAACAACATGAAACCAATACGGATTTTCATATATAGAAGAAGAAACAAATGGTAGTTCCTCCTGCCCATAGGACCGTCGATTTCTCGGTTGCCTTTATATGTGAGTTTTTTGACAATTCCTTAATTTATGCCTTTTGATTCAATAACATGTCCATCTAAATCATAAAAAGTAAAACGAACAGGGTCTGGTTTTGGTTTTTGAGCAAGCGGATCATTTCCACCGCTTCCATAATACTCATACCCTAAATTCTGACCATAAAAGAACCAATTTTTATATTCATAGTATTCTACTTGCTCATCCAAAAAGCTGTGAACACTCGCCACCATCTTTATTCCATATTTTGTAACAATATGTTCTGGACCATGTGAAAATCCCATAACAAACAAACCAGTTAAGGTAACAACTCCAATCAGAAAAACTGATATAATTCTTAGTACAAACGAAAATATGCGATGAGCAGATATTTTTTTGCGTGTATTTAGCCATAATAGTAGTATTCCGATACTTATTATTCCTGAACATATCAATATATTACGTGGAAGTATTCTAAATGTATTGTCCGTTACTTTTTCTATCACTGCCACTAAAATACTGCAAAATATAATTATTAGAAATGGGAGCAACCCCCAAAATTTATTAATTGCTTTTTTCATTCTGCATTCTCCTCAAATGATTTTTGTAATTCCTTAATAATCCGTTTCATCTTTCATATCCCGATATACCGTTAGTGTCCCTGTTTCATTTATAACATCTTTACCATTTACAATAGAATTTTTTCGCAAAATTCCATGCAAGATAGAATACAATGCTGCCACAAAAAAGAACTAATGTAAAATTGAATTTCCTGAACTATTTTTTGTCCAAAGCATCTTCTAAAATTTCAATCGCCTTATTGATAAAACTGATTTTTCTCTTACTAATCACTTCCCCATCTTCTGAAATAGACACATACGCTATAGCCAACAAATCCTCTTTTGTTGGAGTAGGATTCCCCATGATTGTTGTCCATTCGATATCGATATCTTCCTTTGTAATATCCGTACCAGCCTCAACTTCATATTGTAGCGGTTGAAAACCTGCAAAATTAGATTGGCATTGACAAAAATCATATGATCATCATCTTGATATACTTCCACGGTATAATTCACAATATCTTCCTCTTTTTCAACATATTCTTCATTCGGAGAAATTGTTTCTTCATATATCAACTCCATATTTTGAGTTGATATGAAATTATTACTTTTCTCCCCATCTTTTGGCGAACAGCCAACTACGCTGAATACCACTAAACACATAAGACAGGCAGAAATCATTTTATTTTTTATCGTCATAATCAATACCTCAACCCTTTATCTCTGATTTTTTTCATATATACCAGCCTTTTCGCCTCGTCCTTTTACATTCGAGCTTATATTACATGTGCAAGATTTTATCTTAAAAAATTCTTTGTCTTCCCAAAATATTACACCCGTAAGATTTCAATGTCAAATCTAAAATAAAAACAAGCAGATGATATACACCTGCCCGTCCCGTTAATGGAATATTCATTGTGGTTCTTTTTCTGCCATTTCTGTATTCTTTAACTCTGGATATTTTAAAATGTATTTTCTTAATTTCTCTTGCCCAGTTTCACAGAGAATGACAATCAGTTTATCAAGGGCTGTAATAAAATCCTTTCCACTGGTAGGATTCGTAACACCCATTGCAATAGCCATTTTTATCATGTTTTCTTCTGATGCTTTTCTTTCAGCAAAGAAATCATAATAAGCATGTGCAATTTCGATAAGTCCGGCGCCATGAACGAGTTTATCATGAAAGCTTCCCATGGCATGTTCCATTGTGTGGGCAGAAGTATACATCATATAATAACCTGCAAATGTGTTGGCAAGAGCCAA
>ENA-OQDE01001010-OQDE01001010.1-human-gut-metagenome-genome-assembly--contig:-NODE-1010-length-12765-cov-3.428707_pt1 | contig 12765 bp, 23 predicted proteins | sample MGYA00242768_ERZ504595 | MGnify/ENA primary metagenome ERZ504595 (study PRJEB26092, sample SAMD00036307) | human gut metagenome | host: Homo sapiens | study: EMG produced TPA metagenomics assembly of...
TGGATCATCCACCGGAAGGATTCACATCTGAGGACATTCGCAATATGAGCGAAGATGAACTTCTGGATATGGATATTTCTTAAATGAAGATGACTTATTTTCCGATGAGGCTGGTGTAGAAGGTTTTTATATCTTTTAACCAGTGCCATCTCTTTATCATGCTCGCTTTATGCGGGCTTTTTCATTCATGAATCTAACAAATATCGAACTTTCCTATAAAGGAACAAGTCCGTCCACCGCAGACATGTGCTGCTGGTTACCCGGATGAATATTCTCACTTCCATGCTTCTTCCAGCAATTTTACTGCTTCTTTCATCTTAGCTTCACTGATATTGCATATCCCAGCATGATCGTCGGTTTTAGCCCGTCAGGAGGATCGATATAATATTGCGAAAGTCCATATACTCGAACGCCTTTTTCCGCAGCTTTTCGAATCAATTCTTCTTCTGTCATATCACCGACAAAATGCAGCAGTATATGTACTCCGGCATTCTCCCCCGATATCGTACAGATTTTCTGAAATGTTTTCAAACAGCCCATCAACGTATCATGACGGCTCTTATACAATGTCCGGATCCGGTTCAGATGCCTTTCATAATGTCCGTCCTCGATGAACTTCTGTAAAATCAGCTGATCCACCCTGGAAACCGTAGAACTTAAAAAACTGCTCTTTTCTGAAACTCCTTTAAAAGCGGCACAGGAAGCACCATATAACTGACACGGATCGAGGGCGCGATGGACTTTGAAAACGTTCCGATATAGATCACCTTTTCCCATCGGTCATACCCCTGCAGCGCGGGAATAGGCTTCCCTTTGTATCGAAACTCACTGTCATAGTCATCCTCGATAATATAGCGTGCAGGGTCTTTGGCTGCCCACTTAAGCAGTTCCATCCTGCGTTTCATGGGCATTACGATTCCCAGCGGATACTGATGGGAAGGCATCACGAACGCAATATCTGCTCCAGAACTTTTCAGATTGGCCACTTTCATTCCTTTCTCATCCATATCCACTGTACATACATCATAAGACAGACTTTTAAAAAGCCGGTATGCCTGCTTGTAGGTCGGGTTTTCCAGAGCTACTTTATGATTCTGGCCGATCACTGTGGAAAGCAGCATCAGAAGATAGTCATTTCCTGCTCCGATAATGATCTGATCCGGATGTGCATTCACTCCCCGTGCCTGATACAAATATCTGCTGATCGCACTTCGCAGTCCGTACTCCCCCTGAGAATCTCCCAGACGGAACATCTCTGCCCGGTCATCTAACAGACTGTCCTTCGCAAGTCTTCGCCAGACATTATACGGGAAACTGTTCAGATCAACTCCGTTCGGTGTAAAATCATATTTCCACTCTTTTTTCTCTGTCTTTTCTTCTGCTCCCACCAAAGCAGGAACGACATCCAGACGATACATCCCTTCCAGTTCTGCCGCGAAATACCCTTTACACGGTACTGCTTCCACATACCCTTCCGAGATCAGCTGTTCATAGGCAAGCTCCACTGTGCTTCTGCTGACTTCCAGATATTTGCACAGAGAACGACTGGAGGGAAGTTTTCCCCGCTGGTAATCCTTCCCTCCTGAATCTCTCTTTTAATATGCTGATAAATCTGCTCATACAGCGGTGTCTCAGATGCTGTGTGAAGATTTATAGTCAATTCATTCATAATTTCACGCTGCTTATTTCGGCAGTTTAAACGAACTCTTCAGTGACACGATCCGGTTAAATACCAGTGCATCCTCTCTGGAATCTTTTGCATCGATACAGAAATATCCCTGTCTTACAAACTGGAAGCTGTCATATGCTTTTGCATCCTCAAAATTCGGTTCTACATAGCAGTCTTTTAAGACTGTCAGGGAGTTCGGATTCAAGTTCATGGAACCATCCTCATTATAAACGCCTTTTTCTTCATCGATCAGATTCTCGTACAGGCGCACTTCCGCTTTTACTGCATACGGTGCCGGTACCCAGTGGATCGTTCCTTTGACTTTTCTTCCGGTAAATCCGCTTCCGCTCTTCGTCTGTGGATCATACGTACAGTGTACACTGTGATGTTGCCGTCTTCATCCTTTTCAAATCCGGTACAGGTTACAAAATATGCCTGCATCAGACGTACCTCATTGCCTGGGAAGAGACGGAAATATTTCTTCGGCGGTTCTTCCATAAAATCATCTCTGTTGATATACAGCTCTCTGCAGAACGGAATCTTTCTCATACCAAGCTCCTCATTCTCCAGATTGTTGATCACATCCAGATATTCCACCTGATCTTCCGGATAATTGTCAATGACCAGCTTGATCGGATCCAGTACTGCCATCATACGCGGTTTTTTCAGCTTTAAGCCTCACGGATACAGTACTCCAGCATCGCATAGTCTACAGAGCTCTGGCTTTTTGATACTCCGCACATATCGATAAACATCTTGATGGACTCCGGTGTAAATCCTCTGCGGCGAAGTGCTGCGATGGAAACCAGGCGCGGATCATCCCATCCGTCTACCACACCGTCTTCTACCAGTTTTTGATGTAACGCTTTCCGGTCACAACATTGGTCAGGTATAATTTAGAAAACTCAATCTGTCTTGGCGGCATCTCAAACTCACACTCTCTGACTACCCAGTCATACAGCGGACGGTGATCTTCAAACTCCAGTGTACAGATTGAATGTGTGATATGCTCAATTGCATCCTCGATCGGATGTGCAAAATCGTACATCGGATAAATACACCACTTGTCTCCTGTATTGTGATGCGTCATATGTGCCACACGGTAAATGATCGGGTCTCTCATATTGATATTCGGAGATGCCATATCAATCTTTGCGCGCAGCACCTTCTCTCCATCCTTGAATTTTCCGTCTTTCATTGCCTCGAACAACTCCAGGTTTTCCTCAACGGAGCGTTCTCTGTACGGACTGTTCTTTCCAGCTCTGTCAGTGTCCCTCTGTACTCTCTGATTTCTTCCGGAGTCAGGTCACACACATATGCCTTTCCTTTTTGATCAGTTTTACTGCGCATTCGTACATCTGCTCAAAATAATCGGATGCAAAGTAAAGATGATCCTCCAGTCAGCCCCCAGCCACTGGATATCTTCTTTGATCGAATCCACAAACTCCACTTTTTCTTTGGTCGGGTTGGTATCGTCAAAACGCATATGGAAAGTTCCGTTGTATTTTTTTGCCAGTCCGTAGTTCAAAAGAATGGACTTGGCATGTCCGATGTGCAGATATCCGTTCGGCTCCGGCGGGAAACGGGTGCACACATGATCGTAAACGCCTTCTGCAAGGTCTTTGTCTATTTCCTGTTCAATGAAATTTTTTGAAACTGCTTCGTTTTCCATAAATTCCTCCTCGTGTACAAACATTCTTCCGATTATCTTATCATAAATCCGCATTTCCGACAAGGTACATACCCAACATTTTCTTTACTTTGCCGCGCCAACGTGGTATACTAACAAAGTTTCCAAAGAAAACTCCCGCGGGGAGAAATAATATTATATGTTTATGGAGGTTTTTATGAAACGAGAACAGTTTGGTTCCCGCCTCGGTTTTATCCTGGTATCTGCAGGATGTGCGATCGGGCTCGGGAACGTCTGGAAGTTTCCCTACATGGCTGGAAAATACGGCGGAGCGGCCTTTATCCTGGTATACCTGCTCTTTCTTGTCATCCTGGGACTTCCCATCATTGTATGTGAATTCAGTGTAGGAAGGGCAAGTCAGAAAAGTATTGCCACATCCTACAATGCACTGGAACCGCCCCACACCAGGTGGCATTACGCCAGATGGGCAGCCATTGCCGGAAATTATCTTCTGGTCATGTTTTATTCTATGGTAGGCGGCTGGATGCTCTACTACTGCTTTCGCATGGCAAAAGGAGAATTTGCCTCAGTGACAGCTTCTGAAGTCTCTGAAAATACACCGGAATGCTTTCTTCCGTTCCGACGCTGATGTTCTGGACGGTACTGGTGATCGTACTTTCCTTTGGAATCTGCAGCATTGGTCTGCAAAAAGGTGTGGAAAAGATCATGAAAATCACCATGCTCTGTCTGTTGGGAATTATGGTTATCCTGACGATCCGTTCCGTGACACTGACCGGCTCTTCCGAAGGGCTGCGCTTTTTCCTGGTGCCGGACTTGAGCGTATGGCCAAAAACGGTATCGGAAATGTGATCTTTGGAGCTATGAGTCAGGCCTTCTTTACGTTGAGTATCGGAATGGGCGGTATGGCCATCTTCGGCAGCTACTTGGATAAGAAACGTTCTCTCGCCGGAGAATCTCTGAGCATTGTGCTTCTGGATACCTGCGTTGCACTGATGGCCGGGCTGATCGTGATTCCTTCCTGCTTCGCTTTTGGCGTAGAACCAGATGCCGGACCGGGACTTGTATTCATCACGCTGCCGAACATTTTCACACAGATGGCCGGAGGACGGATCTGGGGCTCTTTATTCTTCCTGTTTTTATTCTGTGCGGCACTGTCCACCATTGTCGGAGTCTTCGAGAACATTGTCTCTTTCTGGATGGATCTGTTTGGATGGAAGAGAACCAAAGCCGTGGGGATCAATATTCTCCTGATCACAGTTTTAAGTATTCCATGTATCCTCGGATTCAGCGTATGGTCCGGTTTCCAGCCGCTTGGCGCAGGCACAAACATTATGGATCTGGAAGACTTTATTGTATCCAACAATATCCTTCCGCTCGGCTCAGTTGTATATCTTTTGTTCTGTACGCACAAAAACGGATGGGGCTGGAAAAATTTCATTCAGGAAGCAAACAGCGGAGACGGCTTAAAGTTTCCGGCAAAAGTTCGCTTCTATATGACACATATCCTGCCGTGGGTCGTAGTCGTGATCTATCTGAAAGGCTATTACGACATGTTCCGCCCGCAGGGAACGACTATTTTTGTGATCTGGATGCTGATCGCACTGGGTTGTCTTGGATTTATCGCATATATTTCCAGCAGCCGGAAAAAACAGAAAAAATCATAAAAAACTGGTATCGGCAGGTACTTTTTCACACTGCCGATACCAGTACTTTTTGTCTTTTTATCTCTTTTCTAAAAGGCGGTCTGCCAGAATACACATTGCCTGTACAATGATCGCCGCGTGATCTACTGCAATCTCTCCGCCTGTGAGCACCTGAAACTTTCGCTCCCGAATCAGCCCTTCCCTGCATGTCTCTTCAACTTCCGCCCGGGTATCCAGCCCCTTCTCTTCATTTGACACATGAAGCTGCCAGACTTTTCTGCTGACTTCTCCTGTGTGGACTTCCTTTTCTTTCAGGCAGAGGCTGCACCATGCCGCGTCCGCCGCATCATCCCCTGCCCGTACCGTGATGTCCTGCTCGTTCACAAGCGACAGATATGCCGTTGTGATCACACGGGTCCTCGGATCTCTGTCATAATCTCCATATACTGCAAACTGTTCCAATGGAAGATCTTTTACTCCGGTCTCTTCTTCCAGTTCCCGTCTTGCTGTATCCTCCAGATTTTCCCTCATTTCGGCAAACCCGCCGGGCAGCGCCCAGAACCCGATGCTTGGATGATTGCTCCTTCGCACCAGAAGCACTTTCAGCTGATTCACCTCCAGAAGCTCTCCTGTTATAGAAAAGATTACCGCATCTGTGGTACAGCTCGGTGTCTCATATTTGCGGGGATCATAATGCTCCAGAAACGTCTCCAGATCCTCACCCTGCCGGTTTTTCTCTTTTGTCCCGTAAAATTTTTCAATTTCTTTTAAAAACGCCGCCATCTGTTTTTGCCTCCTGTCCGAATCCTTCTTTTCCTAACAGTATAGGCGTTTTTCCATTTTCTGTAAAGAAATCTAAACCACTTATTTTACTTTTACATATGGAGCGGCTACACCTTCCTCTGTGTTTCCATATCCCGGATATATATCCAGATATAAGGAATCCAGCTGATCCTCATCCGCCACATAAACCAGTGTATATTCCAGTGTTTCTCCTGCTGCCAGCGGCCGGAAGAATGCATCTTTCATTCTCTGCACGCCTTCTGTATAGTAGATCTTGTCAAAATAGATCGGGAAAGATGCCCCGTTTCCGGCTGTCCACTGCAGGTTATAATTTTCATTCGCTCCCACCAGCTGATAATCTGCCCTTGACAGGCTTCCGTCCTCATTGGTCTTCATGTATGCCAGATCCGGAGCGATGCTGATTCCCCCGCTTGCATTCCACTCTGTCTGGAAATCAGAACAATTCTCTGCCTGCATCTTTACAACTACATACTTGGAATTGACCGTTTCTGCCTCTTTGTTTGCCATTGCATCCGTTGTACCCCATTCTCCTGCATCAAGCACATATCTCTCATGCGGTTTCAGAGAGGTGTCTTCATTCACCCACAGAGCAACCTCATCTTCATACTGGGCATAGTTTTCTCTTGGAAACTGATCAACCGGCAGCGTATCCTGAATTTTGATATCCTTGACTGTAAACCGGATATCTTCAAACTCTGTTGAATTCTCATCTCTGAACGGATTTTTGATCTCCTCACCGATTGAACGCACGCCTTCTGCCGGAATCGTATTTCCCGCCTGCGCTTCCATTTCTTCCAGCCATTTCTTTTCTTCGATTTCCGTCTGGATCTCTTCCTCCGAAGGATATGGTACAGTCTCATCCAGAACGGTAACCTTCAACCCTTCTGCCACTTTTTCAATCTCTTCCTGTGGAAGATCGCTCGTATTGTGGATATAAATTCCATATCCCTCTTCTTCATTGAAAAGATATAACATTTTCTCTGTCTTCTCACTGTCCACATATTCCGAGTCCATCAAAAACAGATCCAGTTTGGTATTCTCTGTATCTGATGTCTTTACCCGGCTTTCCTTACGGAATTTCCGAAAAGAATCTTCATCCACTCTGGACATCTTGTAAAGCTCTGCCGCATTATACGGTATGATGGAAATCCCACTGTTGGTCTCTTTATTATGCCACTTTCCGCCATATGGACCTTCTTCCTGATATTCATACCCCTCCGGCAGATAGGTCGGCTCCACCTTGATCTGATGTGCCTCTTTCTGCTTGGTATCCACTTCAATCTGATACTGCAGGGTATACCCGTCCTCACTTCGCGTGACATTGAGATATTTTGTCACTGCAAACGCCGTGATGGAAAGCCCCGCTGTCAGAACTGCCGCTGCGGCCAGGCCTGTCCAAAGTTTATATTTTCTGTTGTGTCTTCTCGTGGTCTGAATTCCAGCTGTTCATACGCTTTTTTCATTCCCTCATCCACAGATTTCGGAACCTCCATATCCTTCCCCATAATTTTCTTCATCTCATCTACAGAATAGTCTTTCTTCATTATCACTGCCTCCTTTTCTAACACATGGAATACGCATGTTCAAACTTCTTTCGTCCTCTGGACAGCCTTGTTTTCACCGTATTCTCATCCATCTCCAGTATTTGTGCGATCTCTTTGATCTTAAATCCCTCTCCGTAATACAAAAGAAGCACGATCCGGTATTTTTCATCCAGAGAGTTCATCAATTCCTGAAATTCATAATTCTGCATCTCCATACACGTATTCTCCTGTTCTTCAATCTGCTCCAGAGGATACACCCGCTTTCCTGCTGCCAGTATATCCTTGCAGTTATTGATCAAGATCCTGGTCAGCCATGTCTTAAAATAATCTGCATTTTTCAGGCGCCCGATGTGTTCATAGCAATTGATCACCGTCTCCTGGATCGCATCCGCAATATCTGCATCATCCTTTAAATAACTTCTTGCCACTTTATACATCCCGCTCTTACAGCGCTCCATCAGCTCCACAAATGCCTGATCGTCTTTCTTCTGTGCCTTTTTTACCAGATATTTCATCACCTCTCACCCCGCTTTCCTGCTGTTTTGAACCGCTTTACACTCATTAGACCGGATTTCCTTTTGAAAAGTTTCATCTGTTTTTCTTTTACTTGCAAAAATCAGCCCCTTTTTACATGAGGCTGATTTTTCTCTTATTTTTCAATATCTTCTATTTTTATCTTTCCGATCATAAGATTCAGGATTTCTACATCTGTCTGCTTCATTCCCGCTCTTCCAACATATCCGACTGCCTTGATCGTATCTTCCGGACAGTCCATGACAAGACCCTCTCCGCTGCCAAACACCAGTCCGCGCATTGCCATCTTGTGACTTAAGATTGCAGCCTGCAGGGATGTTGCAATTTTCGCGGCACAGCTTGGCTTCGCACCGTCACATACAATCCCTCCTGCATCCGCGATCGTATTGACGACCGTATTCTGGATTTGTTCCAGATTCCCGCCGCACAGATACGTAATCCCTGCTCCTGCACCTGCTGCCGCACAAACTGCGCCGCAATAAGCCGAAAGGGAGCCGATATAACGCTTCTGATTCAGTGCTACCAGATTCGATACACACAGTGCACGATGAATCTCTTCTTCACTCTTCTTCAGCTCTTTCCGTATTCGATCACCGGCAGAGAACAGGTCATCCCCTGATTACCGGAACCAGAATTAATAATGACCGGCAGGGAGCATCCGCTCATTCTGGCATCTGATCCTGCCGCTGCCGAAGCAACGGCCTTCCACTGTACAGTCGTCCCCAATTCCTCTGCGATCACCCGCCCAACCTGGGCACCCCATTCATGCTCCAGACCTTCCTTTGCAATTCTGGAATTGTACCTGATCTGCCGGGCAAGCACATCTCGTACCTCATTTAAATCCACTTCCTGCGCAAACACAAGGATATCTGCCAGATTCAACAGACTTTTATCCACCTCAATTTCTTCCCCTGACACTTCTTTCTTGTGCGCATACACAATTTTTCCGTTTTTCTCGATCCTTGTAATATTGGTATGCTCCTGCTCAATGATGACTGTCGCTTCATTTTCTCCGTTTACAACCTGAACTTCGATATACAGATTTGCCACACCTTCTTTTAAACAGCAGTCGCAAAATGATTCCCGAAGCAATTCCTTCGTTCTTTTAATGTCTGTCTGGGTCACGGCTTCTAACACTTCCAGCGCCTGAGAAGGATCACCGCCTGCAAGCCCCAGTACTGCTGCAGCTTCCACACCCTTCATCCCACCGGAATTAGGAACCTTCACACCTTTTACATTCTTGATGATATTCCCGCTGCACCAGACTGTCATATGCTCCGGAAACTCTCCCAGCACTTCCCTTGCTTTTGCCGATGCATAGGCCAAAGCGATCGGCTCTGTGCACCCCAGTGCCGGAACCAGTTCTTTTCTTAAGATTTTTACATAATTATCATAAATCGTTCTGTCCATAATATCTCCTTTGCTCCCGTATTCCTGCTATTTATCATACCAAATTCGTTTTTAAGACGCAACACGCAGAAAGTGCGGCAGATCACCACCCTTTCGGTCGCATCTGCCGCTCTCTCAATTCGCATAACCATACCTTTTTTCTTCCATACGCATCAGGCCTTTTCCCTCCAGATACCATTCAATCTCTGTCAGCAGCTGTAAAAATCGATACCTCTCTTTCTCATTCTGTAAATCCATTTTCCACATATCACCATACATCCGCTTCACCAGATTCCAGTCCCGTCTCAGAATTGCTTCCAGTTTTTCCAATCTGTCATCTCTCACTAAAATACAGATTTCCACATTGTTCTCCATGCGCTCCATCAGCCTGTAGAAGTAGGCATATTCTGTTGGTTCCATTTTGCGTGCAAAATCTGCCAACTCTTCCAGTGCATCTTTCAGTGGCTCCAGATTTTTCTTCATCCTTCGTCCCCTCCTGGTCTGTATGAAAACGCCACTTTCACTATCATTAAGTATACCATACTTCCGTATGGAATCTTTTCTGCGTTTTCATTTTCCCGATCTTTTTCGACACGTTTTGTTACTATCAGTTTCCGATCAAAAGATTCCTTTCTGCAACCTGTTTCTCTGGACTTTCCCGGAACACAAGTATACAATAGAAATCAAAGTATTTTATTTCAGGAGGTATTGAATATGAATGCAATCATAGAAAATCTGCTTACCCGCAGAAGTACCCGCGCATTTTTACAAAAAGAAATTCCGGATAACGAATTAAACGAGATCCTGCAGGCTGCCATCTATGCCCCAAGCGGTATGGGCAAGCAGACCTGGAAGTTTACGGTTCTCTGCAATCAGGAAAAAATCCAGCAGCTGGCAGAACTCATCGGACGAAAACTTGGACGAAAGGGCTATGATATGTACCGTCCGCAGGTTCTTATCATCCCTTCCAACCAAAAAGAAAATCCACACGGTATGGAAGACAATGCGTGTGCCCTGGAAAACATCTTTCTGGCTGCACATTCCTTCGGAATCGGTTCTGTCTGGATCAATCAGCTCCGCACACTCTGTGATGACCCTGAAGTCCGTGCTCTCCTTGATGAGTTTGAAATTCCTTCCGATCATGTCGTGTACGGAATGGCTGCTCTGGGATATCCGGCAGACGCGCCCAAAAAAGAAATCCACAAAATCGGAGAGATCCGGATTATCAAATAAAACAGACAGGAGATTCTAGAGATGAGATTTATTATCCAAAGAGTATCAGAAGCTTCCGTAACTGTGGAAGATCAGACCATCGGAAAAATCCAGAAAGGATTTCTGGTATTGATCGGAGTTTCTGATTCAGACACACAGGAAACTGCTGACAAACTGATCAAAAATGATCGGTCTGCGCATTTTCGAGGATGAAAACGGAAAAACCAACCTTTCTCTTGCAGATGTAAACGGGAGCCTTCTTCTGGTTTCTCAGTTCACACTGTATGCCAACTGCAAAAAGGGCAACCGTCCAAGCTTTATCGAAGCAGGTGCTCCTGACAAAGCCAATGCCCTCTATGAATATATCATCACAAAATGCCGCCTGTCTGTTTCCTGCGTGGAAACCGGCGAATTTGGTGCAGATATGAAGGTTGCACTTGTTAATGACGGACCATTTACGATTATTTTAGATTCTGAAACATTATAAATGATTCTCGCGGACACGTATCTCCCAACGATGCGTGTCTTTTTTCTGCTTGCCGCAGCACACCTCAAATGCCCAGTTCGAATGATACGGCATGAGATATACCCGGAAAATAATACAGTGCGGCTCTTCCAGATCTTCACTGAAATGCACCTTTTGAAATGTATTTTCATCCATCATTTTCAACAACTTTTCTGCAAACTGCTCTCTGTTTTCTATCGTCCATCTGTTCGCATTCACCTCTACCCAAAGCCTGTACTCTCCATCTGTATGAGTGACTGTAGTAGACCGCACGTCCGGTTTCTGCTGGAAAAGGAACCACCCCGTCGCTGCCAGAACTCCTATGATTATGATATACTTGAAATCTCTTTTCTTTTTCACGTTCATTCTCCATTATAATTTTTATACAGGTGTATATTTCTACATCTATATTATATTGCATCTTATATTTTTATACAACTGCACATATACTTTAGGAAAGGCAGGTGTAGATATGAATAAGATAATCATTGATTTGGACGTAGTAATGAAAGAAAAAGGAATCAGCAAAAATTCCGTCTGCAAAAACTGCAATTTACAACGAACCCAATTAAACAACTACTGTAAGAATAAGATATCCAGAATTGATCTGAAAATTCTCGCCAGACTGTGCGAATATTTGAAATGCGATTTAACTGATATTTTAAAGCTGGTAGAAGAAGAGGAAGAAAATTCATAAAAATTGCGGCAGTATCTGTCTGATCAGAGATATTGCCGCAGTTTTTATTTTCTTTTTAATTTTTCATTTCTTTTTTATAGAACTATCACAGTTTACTCACACTTTTCGCCTATATTATATGCATACAAAGCAAAAAGCTTTTTCATATATACTTTTCCCCCTTTTTTCAGCCGGCGATGATATCCCGGCTTTTTCTTTTTGTATAAACAGGCAAAAATTTCTGTTTTCACAAAAACAGCGTGCCGCCAAAGAATGTTTAGAACTCTTTGACGGCACGCTATTTTCATCAAGCTGCCAAGGGGACTTGAACCCCCGACCTCCGCCTTACCAAGCGACGCGCTACCGACTGCGCCATAGCAGCTTATGTGATAAACACAACACTAATATTATACATCAATTAGGTAAGCTCTGTCAATATTTTTTATATAATTTTGATAAACTTTCACCTTTTATTCCATCTTCATGAATCCACCATGCCTAATAGAATCAAGCATTGCTTCATAAAATTCATCTTCTTTTTATCTCAATTCATTTTTCAGCAATTTCTGTGCCTTGCTCTTAATCCTCTGCAGAGCATTATCCACCGCCTTGGGGCTTTTTCCGAGAAGCTCTGCGATTTTCCTATAATCCGTTCCCATCAGGTGCAATTCCAGCACATGATTCTCCAGCGTACTTAAATTCTCCTTCAGCCGTTCTGAAAAAATCTCGGTAAACTCTTTTCCAAAATACAATGCTTCCGGATTATTTTCCTCCTGTGGTTCAATGGTATCGATCAGAGGAACCTTCTTTCCCTCCTCCACGGATTCTTCGTACAATGAAACATACGAATTCAGCGGAAGGTGCTTCTTTCTCTGAGATGCCTCGATCGCACTGTACATCTGCCTTGAGACACACAGTTCGGCAAAGCTTGCAAAGGATGTTCCTGCCTGGTCTCATAATCACGGATTGCTTTAAAAAGCCCGATCATCCTTCCTGGATGAGATCTTCATTCTCTCCGCCGAGAAGAAACATGGCTCTTGCTTTCTTTCGAACCATGGGCTTGTATTTATTCATGATAAATCTGTGATCGCAGAGTCCCCGCCGCGCAGCTCTTCGATCAAATTTCATCTGTCAGCAT
>ENA-OQDE01001011-OQDE01001011.1-human-gut-metagenome-genome-assembly--contig:-NODE-1011-length-12748-cov-1.739086_pt1 | contig 12748 bp, 21 predicted proteins | sample MGYA00242768_ERZ504595 | MGnify/ENA primary metagenome ERZ504595 (study PRJEB26092, sample SAMD00036307) | human gut metagenome | host: Homo sapiens | study: EMG produced TPA metagenomics assembly of...
CTTGGAAACAGCCTTGCGAGCCCGATCTTCAACGGATTTGGCAGTACTGGGACAATTTGTCCCAGTAGCCTTTGCTGTAGTGTTGACCGCATCTTTAGAGGTGCGCATGGCTTTCGCTTTGCGGGCCAGCGCTGCTGCGTCGGAGCCCTTCTGATAAGCATCCGACATCCCGCTTGTCTCGTCATCCTCGTCCATCTCTGCTGCAGCGGAAGCAAATATCGCCGAGCGCATGTTGCGGCTCTTCTGCAGGGCGACGCCCGTCTGCCGCGTGACATTGCGTGCAGCCTGATCGCCGGCATCTGCACCTTCTTGTCCGCCTGCCTGGCGTACTGCGCGACCGAGCACGTTTCTGACGGAAACGCCTCCCTTGCGCGCACCTTTCAGCTCAGCCTCGGCAACCGCATCGGCCTTCTTGACGATGCCGGCGTTTACCGCATCGGTGCGCCCCGCCTTGGCCTCGAAGGCATTGTCGGACTCGCCCCGAGTGAACTCGGTAGCCTTCGCCGTATCGGTATGCTTGGCAAGGTTGCTCGACATGAGCTATCCCTCGGTCTTTTCTTTGAAGCCAAACTCGAAGCGAGCAGCACGCTTGAGCGCTGCAATTTCTTCGGGCTTGGTGTTGAAGGTGTTGTAGAGCAAGCCCTTCGGCCAGTCGTCGGTAATGGCGATGCGGGCAGCACCTGCCACCAGCAAACCCTCGCCTGGCTTCACGGATTCATCGATGCACGCTTCTTCTTGGGCGGAAAGATCCAGTAGGCGCACCCACTCGCGGCGATCGAGCGGAGACTGCTTCAGCAGCATGATGTAGTCGGAGTTCAGCACCATGTTGCGTGCTTCCTCGTGTTCGAGCATATAGACGGAGTTCTGCGTGATGCCCGTGCAGATGAGGTTGAACTTGCGGCCCTCGGCCCAGAACTTGGAGAAGTAACTGATAATGGCCGGATGGCTGAATAGGCTCTGCACCTCATCGATGTAGAGCCAGGTGGTAACGCCGCGCTCGAAGTTGTAGTACATGCGGTTGCGCACCGCTTCAAGTGCCGTGAGCATGCCGAAGACGCGCATGTTGGAGTTCAGGTCCTTGTAAGTCGATATTGGTGATGCGGTTCTGAATGCGACGTTGGATTGGTTGTTGAAGAACGACAAGGCACCCTTCACGTAGCGCTCGTAACGAAGCGCAATGTCGCGTGCCTCAGCCTCGGGCTGGCGCGTAAGGATGTCATAGAAGTCACCAAGCGTCGGCATCCTGTCATGCATGGATGCGGCAACGTAGGCCGCCTCGACGCAACGGCTGATGATGGACTTGTCCGACTCCGGCAGGCCTTGAGCGCCTTCTGCATGGTGGCAGACGATAGGGCCAATATCGCCTCTATCTTGAAGGCATTTGCGACGCATTACCCATGTCTGCAACGTCGCCTAAGTCAAACGGATTCATGTAGGTTGACGAATCGGGCGCGAAGCGGATGGACGTGCCACCGGCTGGCTCGACCACGGGCGCGTATTCGCCTGCAGGTCGAAGATGATAATCTCGTCATCGGGATAAGCAAGATGGTGTTCATAATCTCGCGCTTGACGCTGAAGGATTTGCCGGAACCCGGCTTGCCGCAGACGAACCCCATGGGGCTTGCCAGATCCTTGCGGTTGCAAATGACCAGATTGCCCGACTGCTTGGACTGTCCCACGTAGCCACCGCCCGGCTGATTGAGCTCTTGTGAGGCAAACGGCATCTGGATAGCCACCTGCGCGGTGGTCATCATGCGACTCATCTCAACATGGTTGTGACCCAGCGGCAGCACCGAGTTCAGGCCCTGGCGCTGGCGGTAAGTGAGCGTATCGAGGTCAATGGAGTTACGGCGCGCCGTGCTCATGATTTGCAGCACTTGCTCGTCAAGTTCTTCCAAGGACTCGGCATACGTGTATACCAGGCCCGTGAAGATGAATAGGCGCTGGTTCTTGTTCTGCAGATGATCGAGCAGGTCTTCGGCTTCTTCTTTGGAGTACTTGAGCTCGGAGGGCAGGATCTGAAATCGTAGCCCTTCTTCACTGCCGTCATCTGCTCGTCGATGATCTCCTTGTCCATCCAGGCAAGGCGCTGCTTCACGTAGGCAACGGCCTTCGCCTTATCCATGGCTTGGATGTGCAGCGTGACGTTGAGCGGCAGGGCCAAGTCGATGATGTCAGCCAAGCGCGGTCGGACAGCTCACTACCGAAACGACGGAATCCCAGCACCTGGCCATACATGCCGTCCGAATAGAAGCAGTCGGCGCGTCCCTGCGGCTTAAAGTCAAGCACACCCGGAGCGATAAAATCCTTGGTGCACAGACCGCTTCTGCATGACAGTTCATCGAACACGGAAGAAGTCAGCTTCTTGCCCGGACGCAGCTGCGAATGGATAGCAGCCAGGCGCTCTTCTCCACGCACCACAGTCGCGTCGCTTCTGATGCGCGCAAGCGTCTGCACGCAGTCGTTTCTCATGCGGGCGAGCTTCGGTACAGCGGCATCCACATTGGGCGCACCAACCGCAAAGGTCAGGTAACGCTCGCGGATGAGGTTAGACACACCTTCGCGCATCTTGTCGTTCAAGATGCGGTTGTATTCATCCACATAAGCGCGCGTGCGCTCCTCGTGGCACTCGAAGAAGATCTTGTTGCCAATCTCGTCTGCCGGTATCGGCGTATTCACGATGTTGAGTTGCACGGAGGTTTCCGCACCGAAGTAATCGAATAACTGACAGTACGTGGAAAAGATCGCCTGCTGGTTTTCCTCTCGTGCAGACTGATAGCTGATGTCGGTGAACTTCAACGTTTGTGAGAAAACGCCGTCCTCTACCTGGGCGATGCCGTCGGCATACATGGCGTCATAGCGATATAGGCCAGCACGTCCTTCGCCGCAAACGCGCACGACGCTTCGATGTCGTCTGTTCGGTGAGTTCCTTTTCCTGTGTGCGCAGGCGGCGGTTAACGTCTGATTTGCCGCGCGCCTTGGCGTTTGCGCGTGCCGCGTGTAGTTCCTTCTTCTCTTCTTTTGCGGCGCGCTTTGCTTCACGCTGGATATCTTCTCGGCTCGGCTCATACAGCTCGGCCCCCTTCCTTTTGGCTTTGCGTGCATGCTTGCGATCTTGTTTCTGCGCGAGGGTTTCGCGCAGGGCTGGCTCTGCCTTGTCGATGGAAGATGCGTACAGGATCCTGTCGTCGTTGAAGGTATGCTGGAACCACAGGGGCATGAATTGTTCGAGCTTCATGGTGTAAGGCCGCCAGAATCCTGCGAGCCAAAACGGCATGGAGACCGCCATGACAGGAAGCGTGGCATTCGATACGTCGATGCCTAAAACGAAGTAGGTGAAGGCCGCTGCGGCAACTGCCGCTGCAAGCCCGCCCGTTACGCAGATAAGCGTGCGAAACGACAACTTTCCAACGATCTTCTCGCTGTATTCGCCAATGTCTTTATGGATTGATACGCTTAGCAACCGCATCACCCCTAGGCGGGAAGCAGGATGTGTCGAGCATCCCGAAGTAGACGGCAGCGGCGATGATAATGGCACCGCCGGCGATGGTGGAGATGGCGCTGGCAATCTGGCTGCCGCCTTGCTGCTCGCGGATGGCGAGGCCAAGGGACACCGCACCCCAGACGACAAGGAAGCCGCCCAGGAACGTAACGCAGCCGGATACGAGCGTAATGATGTTTGCAAGCATATGGTTTGCACTCCTTTACATGGTTTCGCGGCCCAAGGTGGAAGTGGCCGCTGTTTCAAGTGGTAAAATTCGCTGCGGAGCGTAAGCTCCTTTACATTGGCGGTGGCGGTCCCAAGCGATTGTGTGGAAGCTTTCGTGAAGCGTGCGGTGCCCGTTATGGCATGGCCGCCGCCGTTGAGGTCGCTTACTGGGACAATTTGTCTCAGTGCATAGGCATCACGCTCCCGCGCACCCGTGCGCAGTAATCCTCAAAGTCAAACTTCTCTCGGAACACGGCGTCTTCGCCGTGCCTGTCAACGTACTTGTAGCGGGAATGCGTTTCGGGTCGGTATTTCCCGTCTAGAAGCGGATTCGTTCCTGCGATAAGCAGGATTGCCTGGCTGCGCTTCAGTTTGCCGATCTCGGCGGCCTGGATAAGGTCTCGCTCGCTACGCCCGTAGTTTTTGGTGGTGGATGGATTTGCGCCTCGGCTCTCGTTCACGTTGAGGGTCGACACCGTTTCCTTTCCAATCATCTCCGAGATTTCCTTATTGGTTTCGTTGGACTTGCTACCCAAAACAACGTCGTGTCGCAGCAGTCGATGATGGTCTGTGCGTCATCTTTATACTCGCGCTTCAGCTGCGCGATTGACTGCAGGATTATGGATAGCGACATGTTGCGACTGCGAACGACGGCGACGGTCTTCTGCACCTCGGGCAAGTGTCCCAAGTTGGCAAACTCATCGAAGATAAAGTGCACCGGCGTGGGCAGCTGGCCCCCAAATTCGGCCAGCGCCTTATCGCACAGTACGTTCATCGTTTGCCACATCATGATGGCGAACAGAAACGCAAAGCTATCCGACGTGTCCTTCATGATGGCAAACAGCGCCGTCTTTTGTCCGGGGTCACCCAACGTATCCAAGTGCATTTCGTCATAACGCAATACTTCGCGCATCTCATCGAAGGTGAAGGGTGCCAGGCGCGCATTGCAGCTGATGATGATTGATTTCAAGGTCTTGGCAGCACCGCTTTTGAATGACGTGTAGTTGTTCAGGCTAAGTCGTTTTCCGGGCTTGGTCGGTGTCCCGGTTTTCACCCAGGCATAGCCGGTGTCGGTTCCGTTTGCAAAGCCGCGCACATCTGCATTCGAAGCTAAATGCCTTATCGCTTACCTTCTGATAGGACTGCCAGATTCGATTTCATGGAACAGCAGATCGAGCGGCTCATGTATGATTCGTCATCCTCGTGTGCCTCTGCCAGATTGAGCAAAGTCATGAGGCCGGGGATATTGCGATCCTTTTCCGGGCAATGGAATACCAGGTAGCCTATGAGCGCCATGTAGAGCATGCGCTCGGATTTCTCCCAAAACGGATCGTTGCTGCTTTCGCCCTCAGGCGTGGTGTTCTTGATAAGGCAGTCGACGAAGGTGTAGACGTCTGCCTGCGTGTGCACGTAGGCGATGGGGTTGTAGTGCATGGACTTGGTAAAGTCGATGGTGTTGAAGCTCAGGATGCGGTACTTCTCGCGCTCCAGCATGTGACCGACGTCGGGAAGCATCGTTCCCTTGGGGTCGGTGACGAAAAACGACGTGTTTGCCTGCATGAGATTGGGCAGCACATAGTAGCGGCTCTTGCCGGAACCGGAGCCACCGATAACGAGCACGTTGCGATTGCGATCGAGTTCGAGGTCGAACTGCTTGCGGCTCACCGCCATCGCATAGTGTTCGGTGAAGATGATGTTGTTGTCGGAGGCCTCCTTATCGCGGAAACGCTGGCCTTCCTTGATCGTGCCCCAATGGGCAGAACCGTGTTCCTCGCCGTTGCGGTAATTGCCCTCACGCATAAGCGAGTAGGCCCAAACTATCCAGATGCCGCATGCCGCAACAAGGCCCGCTGCAAGAGCGGCAGGCTCAAAACAAAACACCGCGCCACGCTGGGCAATAAAGGCAGGAAGCGCATATACCGCCTCGCTGATATGTGCCAGAATCGGGGCCGGATACGTCGACAGACAAGCCGCGTAAACGTCCACCAAAATGAACGCTACTACGGAGAAAACGGAGGCGAAGATGAGCTTGTCTTTACGCAGCCTCATCCTATTTCGTCTTCACTTCCTGGAACTTGTCCTCGCGACCGATATCGCGCCCACGCCCTTGCTTCGCCCGGCTTCCAGCGCAGCAGAAGAGGCCCGCACGCGGGCAGACCGCTTCTCCAAGGCTCGGAGTCTCGGCTCGTTTCCTTCGTTTGTGTTTTAGCCGGCTCCTCGCCCCGGGAAAGCTGTGTGTCTGCTCGCTCAAGAGATCTGTCGACATCTTCAATCAACTCATCGAATACCCGGTCAACTTTGGAGGCGTCCTCATGCTTGAAGAGCAGGGATTCTTGCCCTGTCCTGTCATCGACAAAGAAGCTATGCTCGACGCCGGCGTCTTCAAGCTGCTTGTCCAAGATTTGTTTGATGCTGTCATAGCCTTCCATCTTGGAAAGCTCGTCAAGGTTTAAGCGTGCCCACTTGGGTTCGGCCTCGTCGACACCAAGGTCGCCCTTCGTGTGCTTGAGTGCAACGCTGAGCTTGCGCGCTGCCGCATGCATTGCTTCTTGACCCGCCTGCTGCCCAATATCCATGAGCCAATCGCAGAATTTCTCGCCTGACTCGTCGCCGAAATCGCTTGGCATAGTTGTCTCCTATCTACTGGGACAATTTGTCCCAGTGCCTATTTGTCTCTGCCGTCGCGTTGGGCTACGGGCTGGGTTTTCTGATGAGCGCCCGCATCCTTTACCCGCGTTGCCTTGTCCGAAAGGGATTCTTGTGATTCCAAATAGTCCAGGTCGTGACAGACTTGCGGGCTTGCTGCGGCCATAGAGCAAATCAGATGGTCAAATCTATCTGGATCTTCCACCGTGCCTTCAAAGCTGATGTTCTCGAAATCCAACCAGCCGTCATCAACCGCTTTAGTGTCCACCACTCATCACCGCCGTTAACTTGCTGGATAAATGCGAGGTCTTTGTAGCAGATGCCCTGACGGATAGCCCAGTTACCGTGGGTGAAAAAGCTGCGCAGCTCTTCAAGGTCGTCGGCAACGCAGAACTCGTACGGATACTCCTCAAGATAGGGGTCATCTTGCCAGTCATAGCCGCCGCGCATAAGCCAGCCATTCTGCTGACACTTCTCAATAAGCGTTTCTTCGATTTGCGTATCGACAGGTCTAAAGTGCACGGTCTCTAGTCACCTGATTCCAATTTTCGAATTGTTTTAGCTACGTCCGATTTGAGCGTCCAAGGGATAAACCTCAAAGGGCAGATTGCCTGAATGGGAATCTGCAGGACAACCATCAGTAAGGCCAGCTCATCTGCGCGCATAGTGCGATCGCCCCTCAGGACGTTTCCGAGCCTTGCGGCGTCAATGCCAGTGCGGCGTGAAAGCTCAACAAGCGTTATGCCCTGTGCTTCCTTCATCTGGTTGGCGGCTCCGAGAATATGCTGTTCTAGAGTTTGGCAATTCTTCATGATGGGCTCCTTACGATTCCTAACGACGGGTCATCAGGAATCGCCTCATCGCCTCTTGGACGTTCGGCCACATCAAGATAATGATTGCGGGGTAGCAAAGGTGAAATCTTCGTATATCGGTAGCAAAGCTTTTCAGTTTGAAATCTTTTTCTTCCGTTTTGAAAGTACGACTGAATTTACGGCCCGTCTGCTCGTGCAAAAAAACGCAAGAAGCCCGCACACTTCGCGGGCTTCGAAATAGAATTTTTAGGCCCTTGGAGGGCATGACTTTGGCAGACGGTTCCACTTCACCTTTTCGCTTCTTTATTTGCGTGCAACCCTGGTTAATTGCTCAAGCGCGATGCGGGAGGCCTGACAAGATAATTATATTGCTAGCCAAATCATATTAATTAGCTACCTGCTAATTGCCTGGGGTGAATCGCCCCGGGTTCCCCGGACAGTTATAGATCACACGAAATCCGAAAGGACGATCTATAATGAACACCATGGAAAACAAGAAGCCTTACAAGAAAAGACCGAAGCAGTACCCAGAGGAGATCAGGCAAGAAGCGATCGATCTTTTCTATAGCTGCCTCAGTGAGTACAAGACAAGAAGGAAAGCATCCGAACATGTTGCTGAGCTCCTCGGTATCGGAGGTCCGGAAACCGTCCAGAAATGGGTGAGGCAGGCCGAGGTCGATGACGGGGTCCGTGTCGGTACCACCACCGATGAAAACGAGGAACTGAGAAGACTTCGAAGAGAAAACGCCGAACTCAAGCGAGCCAATGGGATACTCAAGGCAGCCTCGGCTTTTTTCGCGGCCGAGCTCGACCGGCCACAGAACAAATAATCCAGTTCATAGATATGTTCAAAGACCATCGTGAAGACAGTGGCCTACTCTGGCGTGTCGAGCCGATATGCAAGGTCTTAACAACAGAATACGGAGTTCGATCTCGAGGTCAGGCTATTACGGCCACAAAAAGAGCCCACCCTCTAACAGGTCTATCAAGGATGCTCGCCTGAAAGATAAGATCCTAAAGATATATGAGGAGAACTACTCTTGTTACGGTATCTTGAAGATGTGGCACGCTCTTCGAAATGACGGAGAGAAAGTCGCTCGTTGCACTGTTGCCCGCCTTATGAGCGAGCTCGGGATCAAGGGAGCTGTACGTGGCAAAGTGAAGAGAACTACGATTGCGGGAAGAATATACGTTGTGCCGAGGATCTCGTGAGACGCAACTTCAACGCAGACCAACCCAATGAGCTTTGGGTGGCCGATTTCACCTACATCTCCACCTGGGAGGGCTGGTGTTATTCCGCTTTCGTGATCGATGTCTTCGCCAGACGCATCATCGGGTATGCAGTATCGACCCGGATGGATGAAGCCTTGGTTGAAAACGCTTTCAAGATGGCGCTTCATACCCGCGTTTTCGAAGGAAACAGCGACCTTAAAGATGCCATACACCACAACGACAAAGGGAGCCAATATACCGCTATCGGCTTCGCCGAACTTCTCTCAAGCCACGGGATCCGTGCTTCCATCGGAAGCGTTGGTGACTCCTACGATAACGCTTTGGCTGAATCGATCAACGGATCATATAAAACGGAATTAACAAAGAGATTGAATCGCCCCGGGTTTACCGGAGACTCGATTCCTTGAGTCCTATGCTACCTGCATGAACTCCTTTTCCCAATATTTCGCCTCTAATTCAGCTGGCGGAACATATCCTATAGTACCAAACAACCTTTCCTTGTTATACCAGTCAACCCACTCAAGAGTAGAGTATTCAACATCATCAAAGCCTTTCCATGGTCCCATGTGACGAATAACCTCTGCCTTATAAGTCCGTTGATTGTCTCGGCTAAGGCGTTATCGTAGGCATCACCTACAGAGCAACGGAAGCGCTATACCTGCTTCTTCAAGGCGTTCACTGTAGGCAATGGAGAGGTATTGTACGCCAGCGTCATTGTGATGGATGAGCTCTCCATCAGGATTTCTTTGCCATAATGCCATCTCAAGTGCATCAAGCACAAGTGCGGTGTTCATGCGTCGAGACACGTTCCATCCAACAATCCGGCGCGCATAAGCATCGACGATGAAGGCAACATAAACAAAGCCTGACCAGATGGCAACATAGGTAAAATCTGCCACCCAAAGACGATTAGGCGCAGCTACTGTGAAATCGCGATCAACGAGGTCTTTTGGTCGAGTAGCATTCTTGTTCGAGCTGGTAGTGACTTTGAATGCGCCGCGACGGATACCTTGTATACCCAGTTTTTTCATCAAGCGCTCAACGGTACAGCGAGCAACGCTGAATCCTTCGCGTAAAAGCTGTTTCCATACTTTGTCAGCACCGTATCGGCACATACTTTCTTCCCATACGCGATATATCTCAGGCTTCAGTTCCTGGTCACGAAGTTCTCTTTCACTTGGGATTTTGCTCTTGTGAGCATAATAGGTCGATGGAGCGATCGGCAGCATGGCACAAATCGGCTCGACTCCTAGTTCATCGCGATTCTTGTCGATGAAATCGACCATCACTTTTGTTGGCGGTCGAGCTCCGCCCCGAAGAAAGCCGCAGCTCGCTTCAAGATTTCATTGGAGCGTTTGAGCTCCTTGTTCTCTCGCTCAAGCTGTTTCATGTGTTCAGCTGCCGTCATGCCGTCCTTCAACGGTTCACCGGCATCCTCGGCAGTTCTTACCCATTTCCTGAGCGTCTCAGGGGTCATACCGAGCTTCTCGGCAATCGAGATGATGCAAGCCCACTGCGAAGGGTACTCGCCTTGGTGCTCATCGACCATCCGAACCGCTTTGTCTCGGATTTCTTTGGGGTAACGCTTTCCTTTTTGCTTTTCCATAATGGCTCCATCTTCTCAAACTTGGAGCCTCCGGTAAAGTCGGGGCGATTCAGATTCGGTCCTTGGGAATGCTTCGAACAACTCAATCTCGAAACCCATCGGTGGGTACACTGGTTCAATTCGGAAAGGATAAGCGAACATAATGATTTCAAGAGTCCGATAGAAGTAGAGCGGTTGTGGTACAGTGAGGGAGTCGATGTCAGAAGACATCGTAAAAGCAAGGTCTAAAACTGTCCACTAAAGTCGGGGCGATTCAGGGATAGCAAATGACAATAAGATATAGTAAATAACGAGGTCAAAGCGCTTTTTCACTATAAGTGATGGTAAAGCAATCTAGGCCGTGAACAAGTACTGTTTGACTAATCAAGAGATAAGAACAGAAGAAATCACCCCCAGGAATTTGCCGAAAACAAAAGAGAGAAGGGCGATGAAACCGCCACCAATCCCTTCCGTCTATACATCGAACGATGAACGCATGCTTTATTCCTATTTCAGCCTCTGCCGTTAATGATTGCGGCAGAGGCGTTGGCGACTAAATGCGGTATGAGATGTGAGCCAATGTTCATGATTTTCGTAGCTGCCGAGTAGTAGACAATGGACGACCGCCCCGTCTCCATGGAGTGATATCCCGCCGCTGCGACCTGTTCGGGTGTAGCTGGGCGGAAAAGCGTAAACATCTTAGAGGCGTTCATCTGCGCTGCCTTCTCGAAGCCCGTTGCCGTCGAACCAGGACAAAGCGCCGTCACCGTGACGCCGCTTTCGCACAGCTCGACATTAACCGCTTGCGAAAACGAGAGCACGAAGGCCTTTGTGACGTAGTAAATCGACATGTATGGCCCCGCTGAGAAGGCTGCCATCGACGAGAGGTTAAGAATGCGTCCGAAACCAGCGTCGTGCATATCCATCCCATATAGATAGGTCGTCTGCATAAGCATGGTCACGTTGAGCCTTGTCGAACGGTGCCAGCGACAGCGCCCGCCATGCGGAAGCTGATCCGCCGCAGCGGGACGCCGGCGATTGTGACGTAGAAGACCGCACCGGCGATTGCATACGCCAGCGCGGTCCATATGCCGCCGATCAGTATCCAGATGATGTTACCTATGGTCTCCATCTTTGCGACCCTCTCTCTTCTCTCGAGAATTGTGAGTCAGGCATTCTTCAGCGGTTGCTAGATGTCCTGATTTCTATTCTACACAACAAGAACTCCGCGCCTAAGCTGAAGCCGACTTCACTTACCAGTGGAGCTGGCGAGTGTGGAATGTGTTCGATTTCGAAGTGATGAAGTATTCGCTAGCGCCTGCAGCGTGGCGTTGACAACAAATAAACGGAGGCCTGCACACGCCCTTCTACTGCGGTCACAACTTCGACAGTGTGCAGTCCTTTAATTGGCGGAGCATTTCGGCGGCACACCGATAGAAAATCTCGCTCGCCTCTCCGTCTATTGCATCGGCGAAATCTCTCGTCCACGTCTGCACATGGCCTTTCAAGAATGTCTCGTACACACTCTCGCCCACTGCGGCTCCCTCGCTCGGCTTTTCAGCGCCCCCTTCAACCGTGCACAGGTACTGGAGGAATTCAAGCTCGCACGCAATATGGTCGAGTGGCTCGCGCAGCCCCGGCCTATTTCCGACGCCCGCCGCGTGCATCGCGCTTTCCACTTCCGACGTTTCTCGACTGAGAAACAGAACGGGGTCCCTCCCCTCGGCAATCGCCTTCCAATAGCTTCCGTAAGGCGAAACCAGAGGTTCTCGGGTGCCGATGAACAGCCGGGTGTATTCGATACGCAGGGCGTGAAGCGCGTATCCTCATCACCGGCGTATTTGTCGTCCACGCGTTCGAGCAAGGCGTCGAGGCGCACGTCGGTAATTCCCCATGCGTGGCACACCTCGCGAGAGGCTTGGAATATTCGCCGGATGCAAGCGCCGCGGCAAGGTCGAAAGCGGGGAACGAGAAGCTTTTGGCGAGCAGTTCGAAAAGACCGGCCCTCTCGAGCCAAACGTTAGATTCAATCATGGGAGGATTCCTTTCTGCGGGTGAAGCGTTTACGCGAAAAGCGGATGGCAACACACCTTAGACGAACGGCGATGTGAACGACCACGAGAATGAACAAGACCTTCGCGCTGGCGGCATGCAGGGGGTCCCAGAAAAAGAACCCGTTCGTCTGAACCATCCCCAAGGCGGGAAGAACCGTTCCGGAAACCGCCAGGCCGGAGCAGGCGCAGACCACGATGGTAACCAAGGTTGCAAAATCGAGCACCAAGAGCATATGGGCCCCGCCCGAATGGGGTTTCACCGCGGCTCTAGCGATACGCATCCCCCGTCTCCCAGCCGAGCACGACATGCGCAATCGCCAGGACGACGAGGGCGAGCCCGAGCCATTCATGCGCCAACAGCCCTGTCGCTGCGGGAAGCATCGAAGCCGAAAACGCGACGGAAACAGCCGTCGAGCATATACGGGGAACAGTGCGCACGCGCCTCACCTCAGCCTCTTCAGCGCGAGTATGAGCCACCGGTCAGAACGCACGGCAAAACGAACCAGAGGTTCAGGCTCGCATCCGAGACCTTGCGGTACCGCCCCAACAGCGAGCTCCACGCGTGGCACTCCATCGAAGAGCACTCGGATACGGGGCAGGTAGCTCGTTGACCCCATCGGGCTCGGGCACGTTCTCGTAGTCATGGCACAGACCGGAAGCGCACGAGGTGACCGGGCAGGCGGTGACGGGGGTAATCGCTTGGAGGGAG
>ENA-OQDE01001012-OQDE01001012.1-human-gut-metagenome-genome-assembly--contig:-NODE-1012-length-12741-cov-3.195893_pt1 | contig 12741 bp, 17 predicted proteins | sample MGYA00242768_ERZ504595 | MGnify/ENA primary metagenome ERZ504595 (study PRJEB26092, sample SAMD00036307) | human gut metagenome | host: Homo sapiens | study: EMG produced TPA metagenomics assembly of...
CTGGAGTTCGGGAAGCAGTAATCAACGGATCTTGAAGTTGAAGTAACGACTTTTCTCCACTAAAAAACTTATTTTTCAAAGGAAACAAAAACACCTGTACCATTGTTTTGTTTACCTTTACGAAACCAAGTGAATCATTTTTCATCACGGAGTAACGCGGTGCTTTTTTTGTAGTCGGTGGTGTTTGTGTTTGCATCCCTGCGTTGCTTTATGGTGAAAAAAGAATGACTACTTACAAGAATAAGTTTTTATGGTACAATCGATAAATTCAACTCAAAAAATAGAGGAAACCGACGGATTGCCGATGCCTAAGCGTATTTGGGCGGTGGTGTCCGTTGGATTCGCTCTTTGTATGTCGGTATTGGATATTAACATCGTCAATATCGTACTACCCACGCTTTCGCATGATTTTGGGACTTCTCCCGCTGTAACCACCTGGATTATCAACGGCTATCAGCTGGCCATCGTCATATCGCTACTGTCTTTTTCCGCTTTGGGTGAAATCATCGGTTACCGGAAAGTCTTTCTTTCGGGTATCGGCCTGTTTTGCATCACTTCATTGATCTGTGCCTTGTCCGATTCGTTTTGGACGCTAACCGTCGCCCGTATTTTTCAGGGGTTCAGTGCCTCTGCCATCACCAGCGTGAATACGGCACAGCTACGTTATATCTATCCGAAGAGCCAGATTGGGCGGGGAATGGGGATTAATGCGATGGTCGTTGCCATATCGGCTGCCGCCGGGCCTTCTGTGGCGAGCGGTATTCTTTCTATTGCCAGCTGGCACTGGTTATTTGCTATTAATGTTCCGTTAGGACTTACCGCATTGTTTCTCGGCATCAAACATCTGCCAAGGCAGGAGGAACGCTCGAAACGCAAATTCGATTATATCAGCGCCATAGCGAATGCGGTTACCTTCGGCCTGCTTATATATACGCTGGACGGATTCGCCCATCACGAGGAAATGGATTTCCTTTTCATCCAACTGGTTGTATTGGCAGTGGTAGGCACGTACTATGTGCGCCGGCAACTCACGCAGACTACTCCGCTATTGCCGCTCGACCTGTTGCGGATTCCGATTTTCCGGTTATCCATCCTGACTTCCATTTGTTCCTTTATCGCTCAAATGTCGGCAATGGTTTCCCTGCCTTTTTTCCTGCAGAACACTTTAGGACACAGTGAGGTGATGACCGGACTTTTGCTTACTCCGTGGCCGTTGGCTACGCTGGTCACGGCTCCATTGGCAGGGTATCTCGTGGAGCGTATTCACCCCGGTATACTGGGAAGTATCGGATGGTTTTGTTTGCCATCGGGCTTTTCTCGCTTTCCAGTCTGACTGCCGAATCATCTGATATAAGTATTATCCTGCGTTTGATGTTGTGTGGTGCGGGCTTCGGATTGTTTCAGACGCCAAACAATAGCACGATTATCTCTTCCGCTCCTACGCAGCGTTCGGGAGGGGCCAGTGGGATGCTGGGAATGGCCCGCCTGTTGGGACAGACCACCGGAACAACATTGGTTGCCTTGCTTTTCAGCTTTGTCACTCATAGCCGGAGCACAGCTGTTTGCCTGATGGTGGGGAGTGGGTTTGCCGTTGTGGCAGCTATCGTCAGTAGCTTGAGGCTATCACAGCCTTCCACCCTGAAAAGAAAATAATGAAGTCCTGAAAGAGGATTAAGTCTTTCAGAACTTCACAGGAACATCATACAACATATTAGTAATAATCATTCAAGATGAACTTGAAAGATTTGACTTTCTAGTATTTCGTTTCCCGTATGACTTCTACCAGACGGCGGAAGTCTTCCGGATGCACATCACCGATGTTTCCGATACGGAAGGTATCTGCTTTTGAAATCTTTCCCGGGTAAATCACGAATCCTTTATTTTTCAGTGCATAATAGAATGTTTTGAAGTCGAATCCTTCATGCGGATAAAGGAAAGAAGTGATGATAGGCGACTGGATGTCATCTTCGAGCAGTGTTTTGAATCCGAGTGCACGCATTCCTTCCACCAAAATACGGTGATTTCGCAATAACGTTGGTAACGTGCTTCTACGCCTCCTTCTTCAATCAATTCGGTCAGGGCTTGTTTGAAAGCACGGACAACGTGTGTCGGTGAAGTGAAGCGCCATTTTCCGTGTCCCTTTTCCATTGTTTCCCATTGGTCGTAGATGTCCAGGGAAAGAGAGCGTGCCACTCCTTTGCAATATTTTAATTCCGAACGGCGGGCGATGATGAATCCGAATCCCGGTACACCCTGAATACACTTGTTGGAACTGCTGATTAGGAAGTCGATACCGAGTTCGTTTACATCTAAGGGGATACCTCCGAAGCTGCTCATACAGTCTACAATCAGCTTTTTACCATGCATCTTGACGATGTGGGACAGTTCTTTGATCGGATTCAGGATACCGGTCGTTGTTTCGCAATGAACGAAAGCGACATGTGTGATATCGGAGTTATTGCTAAGATAATCGTCTACATATTCAACTGATACCTGCTCTGTTTCTTCAAAAGCCAGCATGTCGTAGTCGAGATGGTAATATTCTGCAATGTTGCCCATACGGTCGCCATAGGCTCCGTTGCTACAAATCAGGAGTTTGTCTTTCGGGGTGATGGTGGCGCCTAAAACGGCCTCCACGCAATAGGTTCCGCTTCCCTGTAAAAGGATGGAAGTGTATTCTTCCGGTTTTTTAGTGGCGATGTTAACCAGGTCTTTGCGGAGTTCCTGAACAATGCCGAGGTTGTAGTCTTCGTCCCATGTACACCAGTCGGTCATCATGGCTTCTTTTACTGTTTCAGAGGTGGTTAGAGGTCCCGGAGTTAATAACAAATATGGTTTCATAATGATGTTTTCTTTAGAAATGAATAAATAAATGATTTTGTTTCTTTTCTGATTGTTGGGTGCGGGCTTGAATGTTAGTTGCCGGCGTTGATCGTTTCAATCAGTGCGGGAAGTTCTTCGATAGTGCGTATCACGTAAGAAGCTCCTGCGGCAAGCATGCGCTCTTTGACATCGGCGATGCGGGCTTCGAGTTCGGAGGCAGGCATTGATTTTGTTTCTGCTTCGGTAAGTGCCATTTCATTGCTGCCGAGAATCACGCCTACACTATACACTTTCGCGTTCACTCCTTCGAGAATATCGGCAATCGTATCACCCACTTTTATAACGGCGTCGAGGCTGGGGACTGCTAATTTCGTCAGGTTCTCAAAAATCATGTAAGGAGCGGGACGTCCGGCGGGAAGCAGGTTGGGAGTGGCGCAATAATCCACGTGGTATCCTTTTGCCTGTGCGGCGGGGAGAACTACATCCATCATTTCGCGGGTATAGCCGGTGGTCGATCCTATTTTAATACCTGCGGCACGCAATTTTTCCAAAGTTGGGATTACTCCCGGAATAGGGTCTGTGTAGTTTTCGAGAGAGGCGAAGAGATGCTTCTCGAAAAGGCGGTTTAGTTCTACCACGTCTTCTTCCGTCCAGGCGCGTTGGTAACGGGCGGTAAACTGTTCGTTCACGTCAGGCATGGAAAGTAGTTCGCGGATGTGTTGAATCTTGGGTAGTCCCATTGGTTTGCGGGTCTGTACAACATCGATTACCAGTCCTTTTTCGGCAAATGCTTCGATAAAAGCAGCCACGGGGGCAAAACATCCATAGTCAACGGCTGTACCAGCCCAGTCCATAATAATACATTCAATCTTTTTCATTCTTGTTTCTATATAATATTGGTTTATTCGTCAGAAATTAGTAAGAAGCGAGGGAGGGGACGGGGCAAGATTCGTTCCCGCGTATTTCACCCTGTTTCCCTTTTCTGTATTTTTGTGTCAGATAAATCATTGCTAAGGTGAACGCAAAGGTGCAGACGATTCCTACTGTCCCTGCCATCGTATTGTAGAATTCCAGCCAATTTAAATCCGGGTTGAAACATTCTTTCACTACCAATACCACCACTGTGCCTGTGTAGCCGATGGAATCGACCATCGCTATGAAGAAACCTACATTTCCCTTGATGCGGAAACAGGCGATGAAGCGGTCGAAGAAGATGGTTTGAAAGCTCAAGTAGGAAAAATAGAGGCAGAGGCTCTGGATAAATAACCACACGAGCGGAGAAAGTTGCAGGGTATGGTAGTTGAATGCCACAGTGCTAAGTGTGATTGCTCCCGCAATGACAAGGGTCAATAGAACGGAAAGTACTTTGATGTGGCTTTTCATCACTGCCAGGGTGGCGAAAATAGCCAGGATAATCAGTGTGACTACACCGTCCACTTTGGCGAATACCCACGGGGAAAGTCCGGCGGCATTGACGTCTATGATTTTCACCAGAAAGTCTTCCTTGACATCTTGCAAAACGGTGAGAAAGAGGTTGGCGAAGAAAAGCAGTGTCAATATGGGAGCAAAGCTGCGGAACAGGTTCCAGCGTTGTTGTTTGTTGAGAGTGACACGTTCCACACGCAGTGCTTTGTCTTCGGCAGTCGGTTTGGGCAGGTGATCGAGGATATAGCCCAGTCCTGCCAGCAAGGGCAATGCTACCGCACCGATCAGTGCAGGCATCCAGAACTCACTGACGTGCAGGGTGTCGACAACGAAAAGTCCGATGGATTTGGCTGTGCCGCTACTGACTGCGATACTGAGTCCGAAAAGGGAAGCGAGCAGATCCGTCACCCGGCGTCCTTCGAGGAAGCTGAAGATGACTCCCCACATACAGCCAAGCGACAGTCCGTTGAAGAACAGCGCCAACACATTGAACGGGCGGGGTAGGCATCCGAAAAGAACCAAAGAGAGTTCGGCCACTAAAATAGAAACAAGAATGAATTTCAGGCGGCCTTCTCTCTTCAGTTCGGAAATAAGTTTGATCCCGATAAACTTGGATACCATATATCCGAATATCTGGATGATGCTGGTGGCTATCTTATAGTCCATACCAAATAGTTCCATGCCGTCGAACGTGGCGGCGGTGAACGGTTTGCGTAGTGCGTAGACTAATGAATAGGATAGCAGTGCCGCTCCTCCCGCATAAAGGATAAAGAGTAAATCGGAAAGTTTCTTTTGGGCCGAAGGCGACAGTTTTTCTTTGAAATTCATAATGCTATTTTTTTGTTTCCGGTGCAAAAGTAGGGTGTCGGAGCGAACGAAAAAATGAATTTCAATGAATCATATTGTATATATGAGCCTTTAAGTGTACTGAAATATTAATGTAATATTCATGCAATACAAACATAATACCTTAGTCATTCCTTTGCAACGGAATCAATTAACAAACCGAAAAATCATGGACGAACTTACGGATATTTATAAAAGAATAGAGTACCTGCGCAACAACGGGGTGAAGATGAAAGAAATTGCCGACCGGGTGGATATGGCTCCGAGTGTGTTGTCTGCTTTGTATTCGAGTGTGCTTCCCGCTTATATCGACTTATTGAAAACACGCACACCGGACGAGGCGCTGGATGAAGCTTTGGCACTGGTGAATAATGTTTCCAAGAAACGCTTATTAAATAATGTGGGATCGGTGAGGCTGTTGCTTCAGGAGATGGAGCCGGACGTGCAGAGCGAGGCGGAGAATGGCAACTCTTTTATCAAGTTGCTGGGGAAAGAGGCGAAGGAGTCTGTGCAGGAGGTGTATAATTATAGCGGTATGTATCTTAGTTACAGTTTGTCGTCTTCTACGGATAGCTTGAAGATCGAGCCGTACATGATTTGTGCTTCCGAGAATAATGAGTATGTGAAGGTGGGGATGATTAATGCGTATAAGTCGGTGCATTGGGGGAGCGGGATTATCAGTAATCATCAGAACTCTTACCTGATGTTCAACGAAAGGGATTTGCCACAGTTTGCGCTGGTGACTATTTACCTGCAACTTCCGCATTATGAGTTTCCGAATATGCTGAAAGGGCTTTATCTCTGTCTGGACTACAATCATAATCCGATTGCGCGTCGTATTGTACTGGTGAAACAGTCGGATAGTACGGATGTTAATCAGTTTCTGGAGATGGAAGGGTGTCTGGTTCCGCGGGCGGAATTGACTCCGGAATTGGAGGTGTACTATAATTATACGTGTCAGGAGGGGGATTATATCAAAACGTGCACGGTGCCTTCACCTAAGTTGGATGAGACGGATTTGGAGAGAGAGAAGAAGATGTTGAAGATTTAAAGACAAACAACAATAAAAAAAGATCCCGATGAAAATTGGTTTTTAAAACCTTTTTCATCCGGGATGATTCTTTTTATATGTTTTCTCTATCTTTCTATTTTATATTCGCTAGAAGAAGAATCGCAAAATATCATTGAAGTTAGCCCATATCAACAGACCGAAGAGCAGAATCATACCGGTCATCTGGGCGTATTCCATAAACTTGTCGCTCGGTTTGCGGCGGGCTATCATCTCGTAGAAGAGGAAGAGCACGTGGCCACCGTCTAATGCGGGGATAGGGAGGATGTTCATGAAAGCCAGGATGATGGAAAGGAAGGCTGTCATATACCAGAACTGGTGCCAGTCCCAGGTAGCGGGGAAGATGCTGCCGATCGTTCCGAAGCCGCCCAGTTGTTTGGCTCCTTCTTTTGAGAAGAGGTATTTCATGTTTCCTACATAGCCTTTCAGGGTTTTCACACCGAGGGAGACACCTGCGGGGAAGGATTCAAAGAAAGCATATTCTTTTTTTACCATAGGGAGCAGACGGTCTGTGACGAGACAGGCGGTTACACCCATCAGGTAGGCGGAGTCTACACGCATACTTAGCGTGTCTGTTGCACCGTTACGCACATAAGTCAGCGTGATTAGACGCGGATCTATGCTGTCTTTGAGCAGGGTTGCTTCGTTTTTCTTACGTTCTGCCATCGCTTCTTTGAAGTCGGAGAAAGAGATCGGTGTTCCGTTCAGGGCGATGATGCTGTCACCTGCCTGGATTCCTGCTTGTGCGGCAGGAGAGTTCACCATTACGCTGTCTATAACGTACGGGAAACGGTAGGAGGCGAAGCGGACACTGTCTGCCAAGAGGCGTTGCATCAGGTCTTCCGGGATATAGACGGAGGCTTTTGCCCCGTTACGGATGACGCTTACTTCGCGTGCATCGGCAATCTGGCTCAACATGTCGCCGTCATAACGTTCGAAAGGAACACCGTCGGCAGAAAGGAGGATATCACCGTCCTGGAAACCTACCGCTTTGGCAGTCTCGTTGAATTCCATACCAAGAGGGGCTTCCTGTACCTTTATATATTGGTCGCCCCATGCAAAAAGAATCATGGAGTAGATGAACAGTGCCAACAGGAAGTTGAACAGTACGCCACCCACCATTATCAGCAGACGTTGCCACGCCGGCTTGGAACGGAACTCCCACGGTTGTTCGGGTTGTTTCATCTGTTCGGTATCCATCGACTCATCAATCATGCCGGCTATTTTGACATAACCGCCCAATGGCAACCAGCCTACTGCATACTCTGTGTCACTTTTCTTGGGTTTGAACTTAAAAAGGGTGAACCAAGGGTCAAAAAATAAGCAGAATTTTTCTACACGCACCTTAAACAAACGGGCAAAAAGAAAATGCCCGCCTTCATGAACGATAACGAGCAAGGATAAGCTCATAATCAATTGCAGGGCACGAATCAAAAATGTTTCCATATAGTCTATTTACAGTTTAAAGCCTTCAACTAATTCTCTACCGAAGAGAGGATATAAAGGCTATTTCAATTTATATTAATACTAATCAATTTCTTTATTTTCTTTGTTCATCAATGGGATGAAGCGGATCATATCAGACTGGCTGCTATTTTCCTTGCTTCCGCATCCGTAGCTACATAATCGTCGTATGTCGGATTGGCGATGAAGGCAACCCGTTCCATTGTTTTCTCTATTACGTCGCTCATGCCGAGGAAGCTGATGCCGTCTTTCAGGAAAGAGGCTACCACTACTTCATTGGCAGCATTGACGATACAAGGCATATTCCTCCGCCGGTACATCGCTTCGTAGCGAGTGCCAGGTTGCGGAACCGTTTCGTATCGGGTTGCTCAAACGTCAGATTCGTGCATTGGGAGAAATCGAGTCTGTCGAAAGAAGAGCTGATACGGTCGGGGTAAGAGAATGCGTACTGGATGGGCAGGCGCATATCTGGCATCAAGTTGTGCCTTTACAGCTCCGTCTTCAAACTGCACCATCGAGTGAATGACTGATTGCGGATGCACCACCACTTCGATCTGGCTGGGCTGAACACCAAACAACCATTTGGCTTCGATCACCTCAAAACCTTTATTCATCATGGAAGCGGAGTCGATTGTGATTTTGCTCCCATTTCCCAGTTGGGATGTTTCAAGGCTTGCGTCTTTGTGACGGATTTCAGCTGTTCCAAGGTGCAAGTGCGGAACGGACCTCCGGAGGCTGTCAATATCACTTTCTCGATCGGGTTACCCACTTCTCCCGCTAAACACTGAAAAACAGCAGAGTGTTCAGAGTCTACCGGCAGAATCGGAGTGCGATATTGTTGTGCCAACTGATTAATCAGTTCACCTGCTACTACCAATGTTTCTTTATTGGCCAACGCAATCGCTTTCTTGGCGCGGATGGCGTTGATGGTTGGTTTTAGTCCGGCATAACCGACCATGGCTGTCAACACCATGTCGATGGGGCCTGCTTCTACAATCTGACAGATAGCGTCTGTGCCTGCGTACACTTTGATAGGCAGGTCGCTCAATGCTTCTTTCAGTTCGGAATACTTTTCTTCGTTGGCTATCACTACCACTTCCGGCTGGAACTTCCGTGCCTGGGCAATCAGTAGTTCCACGCGGTTGTTGGCTGTCAGCGCATAGGCTTCGTACAGGTCGGGATGTTCTTCGATGACTTGCAGAGCCTGCGTCCCGATGGAGCCTGTTGAGCCTAGGATAGCTATTTGTTTTTTCTTTTTGTTAGTCTCTATATTCATTTTTCTATTATCACTTAAAATACGATGTATTTTTCGGGATTTACCGGATGACCTTTATACCAAAGTTCGAAATGGAGGTGCGGCCCTGTACTAAGTGTGCCGCTGTTTCCTACCAGAGCGATGGCTTCCCCTCCTTTCACGCGTTCACCTTCCTTTTTCAGGAGGGAGCCGCAGTGTTTATAGATTGAAATTAAATCCTGGTTATGTTGTACGCCAATCAGATAACCTGTCTCGGCGGTGTATGTACTTAGGATGACGGTCCCGTCCATGGTTGCCAATACACTTTCGTTGGGATTGGCGGCGATGTCGGTGCCGTAATGTTTCTTCTCGGCATTGAAGTGGTCGGACACCATACCTCGTGTCGGACGGTATAAAATGAGTCCGGTCACGTCCGGTTGGGAAGTGATGGAGGTCAGGTTATATTTTTCATTCTCTTCATACTGACGGCGGAATTCTTCTTCCCGTTTGGTACGTTCCATCAGTGTGTCTTCGCGGGCAGTGGTCAGTGAATCGAGTGTCTGCACGCTGTCGATGGATACTTTTCCACTGAAGATATCCTGAATGTTCATGATGTAAAGATTCTGCTTGTTGAGCACTTGTTGTAAAGAGTCTACACGCAGGGCATTGTCCACGATTTGTGTACGGACTTCACTGTTCATGTATCCGGGGAGGTAGTTGCGCAGCGGGGTGAAGGTGATGATGCAGGAAGCGATCAGGAAAAGTACCGCCAGCACGCAAAGTATACGGAAAGTCCATTGAGCTTGGATACGCGAAGTCCGACAATTTCTTCAAGTGTATTTTCATTAACGATCGTTAGTTTATACTTGAACTTGAAATTTTTCCAGAAAGCTTTACTTCGTCTTCTCTTTGGCATCTCGGTATTTACTGTTTTTACGATTTACTATTTACTATTTTCAGTGGATGAGCGGCTCATCGTTTGATTCGTTCTCACCGGTCATCTTCCAATTCCTCCAGATTGAGCAACCCTTCGGGAAGTTCCACCGTGATGAGTTTCTGTTTCTGGTCTATTCCTACGATAAATTCCTCCTGGGCGGGAACGAGCAGTTCCTCTTCTTCCGCTCTTTCAATCACGAAAAGGGTGTTTACCGTAGTGGTATCTACATCTATGACTTCTCCCAGAAGTCCGTGATGGATGTCTTCCATCTGGAAACCGATGAAGAAGTTCCAGGACAGTTCGCCGTCTTCCGCTTCTTCGGCGTGTTTCACGGGGAAGTAGACTTCAATGTTGGTGAACATTCGGGCACGTTCGGCACTGTCGACTCCTTCCAGTTTCATCAAGGCGGTGGAGTCTGAACGGAAACGGTATTCTTCGATGAAGAAAGGCACGAAGATGCCATCGAGCAGGCATATCAGGTAATCACAGTCGACACGGTCGAAAATGTCGTCCGTGAAGGTAAACTGCAATTCGCCGTGAATGCCGTGCGGTTTATTGAACAATCCTATCTTGTATACTTCTTCTTTCTTTATCATATCCGGGTGATTCTGGCTCCGATAGCGTTCAGACGTCCTTCGATGTTCTGATAACCACGGTCTATCTGTTCAATGTTACTAATGGTACTGGTTCCTTCGGCGCTCATGGCAGCAATCAGAAGGGCGATACCGGCACGTATATCCGGTGAGGTCAGGCGGGTACCGCGCAGCTTGAAGCCGTGGTTGTGTCCGATGACTACGGCGCGGTGAGGGTCGCAGAGAATGATCTGTGCACCCATGTCGATCAGCTTGTCCACAAAGAACAGGCGGCTTTCGAACATTTTCTGATGAATCAGTACGCTGCCTTTGGCTTGTGTGGCTACAACGAGCATTACACTTAGCAAGTCGGGAGTCAGTCCCGGCCAGGTAGCGTCGGCTATCGTCATGATGGAGCCGTCGATAAATGATTCTATCTGGTATGTTTCCTGTGCGGGAACGTAAATATCGTCTCCTCTCTGTTCGAGCTTGATGCCCAGGCGGCGGAAGCTCTCGGGATGATTCCAAGATTCTCGTAAGAAACATTCTTGATGGTAATTTCGCTTTTCGTCATTGCCGCCATGCCGATGAAACTGCCGACTTCAATCATGTCAGGCAGTACGGTGTGTTGCGTGCCGTGCAGCTCTTCCACACCTTCGATGGTGAGCAGGTTGGATGCGATACCGCTGATTTTGGCTCCCATCCGGTTGAGTAACCGGCAGAGTTGTTGCACGTAAGGTTCGCAAGCGGCATTATAAATAGTGGTAGTACCTTTAGCAAGCACGGCAGCCATGACGATGTTGGCTGTTCCGGTGACAGATGCTTCGTCCAGTAACATATAGCTTCCCTGAAGTCTGTCGGCCGTTATTTCGTAGATACCCCGCCCTTCGTCGTAGCGGAAGTCCGCCCCTAAATTCTGAATACCTACAAAGTGAGTGTCCAAACGGCGGCGACCGATTTTATCTCCTCCCGGCTTGGAAATCAATGCCTTGCCGAAACGTGCCACCATGGGACCTATAAGCATCACAGAGCCTCGCAGACTGGAACATTTCTTCAGGAATTCATCGCTTTCCAGATAAGCCAGGTCTACATTTTCTGCTTTAAAACTATAAGAATCAATGCCTTTCTTTGCAACCGTTACTCCCATCTCCCGCAAGAGCTGAATCAGGTTGTTGACATCAAGAATGTCAGGTATATTGTTCACCGTTACTTCCTCTGCAGTCAGCAACGTGGCACAGATTATCTGCAAAACTTCGTTTTTAGCTCCTTGCGGATGAATTTCTCCGCAAAGCCGATGTCCTCCCTCAATCACAAATGAAGCCATTAATTTTAAGTATTAAGTATCAAGTATTAAACACCAATTATCAATTTTAAGTATCAAGTATTAAGTATCAAGTCTCAAACGCCAATAAGCAACCTCGATTAATACTTAATACCTAATACTTATTTTAATATCTTCTCTTATTGTTCTGACGATTGTTGGTATAGTTCGTCTTCGGACGGTAGTTCTGGTTCAGGCGTTCTGCCATCAGCCGGACGATATCGTCGGTCATTTGGAGTTCCCCGTTGGACAGTTCGTACAGGTCTTCGGCAATTTTTTTGTCGTCCACTGTATCTTTGTTCCATGCCAAGTAATCCTTTTTCATGTGGTTGCAGATAAGGGCAATCAGGTTTCTCTTTTCGTTTCCTTCAGGGAATTCGATCGCTTTTTTATCAGTACTTCCAGCGTATGTCCGTAGTGACGGTAACGCATACGGGCAGTGGAGTAGGGGATATGTCCGGGCGGGTCACCAGATTGTCCTTGCGGATGATTTCATACGGATAGTCAATATCCAGCTCAAAACCGGACATGATAGCCAGGTGGTCCCAAAGCTTGTGCTTGAAATCGGTACATCACGCAAATGGGGGAACATATTTCCCATAATGTTGATGATGGTGCTGGCACAACGCTGACGTTCTGCACGATCCTGAATGGTCAACGCATAATCTACCATGTTCTGGATGCTACGTCCGTATTCGGGAAGCGGCATTCTTTTCTGTTGAGTATTATACTGCATGTAGTTAAATTATATTTTAAAAATAGTAAATCAAATAAGGAGTGAAAAGCATTAAAGTAACTTCTTAGGTTGCGAAGCCACAAACTCTTTCAGATAGAAAGGCTCAAAATAGGCCACATCTTTATAGTCGTTGATTGCAACGGCCTTTTCTGCAAGCGGAACATCATCTTTGCCAACGGATGAAGATCATCTATAAAATGCGCATTGGGGTGCGTAATCTTTTCACGCACTTTGCGGCTCCATTTCCAAAGAAATAGACAGGATGCTGTTCCAGATATTCAAGATAAGAATTCTCGTCCACGATATCGGCGGAA
>ENA-OQDE01001015-OQDE01001015.1-human-gut-metagenome-genome-assembly--contig:-NODE-1015-length-12587-cov-1.599599_pt1 | contig 12587 bp, 19 predicted proteins | sample MGYA00242768_ERZ504595 | MGnify/ENA primary metagenome ERZ504595 (study PRJEB26092, sample SAMD00036307) | human gut metagenome | host: Homo sapiens | study: EMG produced TPA metagenomics assembly of...
AAATTTGTGTCTTGACAACTGAACCACTATATGGAGTGATAAACTGTAACATGAGATGTTTTTAAATGCCAATGCAGCTTGCAGCTGAAAACTGGATAAACCGATAAACTGTAACATGAGATGTTTTGAAATCATGGAATAATCGTATCTTTCTATAAAATTAAATTTATGAAAAAATATATCCTTTGAATCTGGGGCATGTAAAGGTTCGGCTGTAGACAGAATTTCCGTCTCGGAAGGTACAGGAAGTCTTCAGATTTTACATAAATCGTCAGTGTTAAAAATGGAGTGTATTGCATTTTTGGATTCTAGAGTACCGTTATATTATGTGAAGTATTATTGTGTTGGAGAAAAAAATTTCTTTCTATAGTAATGCCAAGATAGGTTAAAAATGCATGGTGATAAGAAGGGGAAAAGAGGAAGTTTCCGCAGGAAGAATATAAGTTCAAATTGCAAATCCTCCCCCTCTATAGTATCATATTACTCATAACCATTTTTGAAACAAAAGGAGAAATATCATGAGTAATGAAGTTTTAGCAGTCGTTGCAGGTAAGGAAATTACAAATGCGGAATTGGATGCATTTTTACAGAATGCTCCAAGAGAACAGCAGGCGTATGTTACAAATCCACAGTTTAGACAGCAGTATTTGGAGCAGCTGATTTCTCTGCACTTATTTGCGCAGGCAGGGAGGATGCAAAGCTTGAGGAGACTGAGGAATTTGCGAAGATTTTAGAAAATGCGAAGAGAGATATTCTTGCGCAGCTCGCGATGAGAGAGACATTAAAGGATGTAACTGTGACAGATGAGGAAGTGGCAGCTTACTATGAGGAAAATAAGCAGCAGTTTACAAAGGGAGAGACAGTTAGTGCAAAACATATTTTAGTAGATTCAGAAGAAAAGTGTACTTCTGTTCTGGAGTCTATTACAAGTGGAGAGAAAGCATTCGAGGATGCTGCAAAGGAAGCGTCTACCTGCCATCTGGTGCAAGAGGAGGAGACCTCGGAGAGTTTGGAAAGGGTCAGATGGTCAAAGAATTTGAGGAAGCAGCATTTGCAGCTGAGATTGGTCATGTGGTAGGACCGGTAAAGACACAGTTTGGTTATCATCTGATCAAAGTTGAGAAGAAAAATGAGGCATCTGTGGCAGCATTTGATGAGGTAAAAGAGGCGATTAAGAGAAATTTGATTCAGCAGAAGCAGAATGCAGCATATAATGCAAAGGTTCAGGAACTGAAAGAAAAATATTTACAAAAATAAATGAGTGATACAAAGAATGCCGTAAAAGTGGTCGTAAGAAGCACTTTACGGCATTTTTCATATAGTTCAATTATTTTTACAAACCTGTTTATTTCTATCGGTTATTTTTATGTAGCTATGTAACTTACATTACTCCAATTGCATTACCCGATTCATATTCTTGGACTGTTGTATTCCCAGCATCTGTTCCATCTTGCGGACGGTTACATTGTATACAATCCAGATGATCAGGACAAGTACGAATAAGAGTGCCAGGCATACAAGCAGTGAGGCAATTTCCGTGAAAGAATGGTGCCGTCATTTGCGTACATGATCATGGAAAAGAAGAAGTACATAGCGACCATTCCAATGATGGAAGGGGTAAAGAAGATTTTTCTCGTCTGTGCTTTTACTTCTTTTGTGAGGAATGCAGGGGAGGCGCCGAGTCGTTTCAAATCCTCAAAGACGTAGCGGTTGTTCAGGACGATGGAGATGCTTCTTGTATAGCAGATGATCAGCGCTGCCATGACACAGATAATGGTGATAAAGAAGAACAGCATCAGATAAACTGCCGTTGTGCGAACAAAATCAGTGGAGTCCAGCATTTTGAAGGAAGGCATGTATTTCCATCCGAATCGGAAAGTGCTGCCGTCACAGTCTGCATAATCTACTTTTGCATCGGCTGCATACTCAGGTTCATCGAGAAAGTAACTTTTCCCATTGACGGAACGACCATATTTTACAACGCGGTCATAGTTGGATGAGATTGCGTATTTTTCTCCGAGTGCATCCATGAAAACATGGAATAATTTGTCGGCAAATTCGTAGTTGTCTTCTCCGTCAATGTTAAACAGGACTTGATGTTCCTTCCATTCATCGCCTAGACCGACTTCCATATTTTCGTAGTCTGTATCGTTTAGAACATAATAGTTTGAGCGCCCGGAGAACAGACTGTAGTGCAGATAGCCGTCAAAAGTAACCGGAAGTTTTTCATCGTCGTCATGTTGATGATTTGATCTGCGTCGGAGGTGAGCCAGTAGGTGTCGGTCTCGTCCTCATTGGAAATTGCTTTGTATGTTCCGGGTGCAACTTCTGTCTTCTGTCCGGTTAGAAATTCAAAAGCGGAAGCGGTAAGGAAGGTTCCCTCATTGGCAAATTCCTCATAGACAGTGTAGAGTTTTCCGTCGTCCGTAGTTCGTTCTACCGTGGTTGACATGCCGAGAAGGATGGTTGCTTCTTCCTTGTAATCTTTAATCGAGAGGTCATAATCTTTGGCAAGATCTGCAATTTCTTCTTTTCCTGGAACTGGCTGACCGATGGGATAGTGGAAAGAATAATCATATGGAGTGGATTTTACTTGCATCGCCTGACTGGTCTGTAGCGTTGGGATATAGAACAGTGCGAAGGCGCCGCCAGCCACGAGCAGTGCGATGACCATCATATTATTTACAGTCTGTTTTCCATGAAATTTCATCATACTGCGTGAGATAATCCCTTTGTATGGATGCTTTTTATGATTTCCGAACCCGCGTACCACAATGTGCAAAAGAAACATATACAGACCGATGAAGAGCGGTATGTAAAGGAGGGGTAAAAATGGGGATGAAAAGCGCCGGAATACTACTTGATAAATCGTTGGTCCAAAATACCCGGCGGTTCCTCCGAGAATCATCAGCAAAATACCGACGGAGGCATACCATGGCTTTACATCCCGCACGGGTTCATTTTTGTGTTCTTCATTCACGACATCCATAATGTTGGTGCGGTAAAGTGTCCGTCTTCCAAGGAGAAATGCAAAAAGTAAAATGATCAGGATAAAGGCTGCCGGAATCAGGAGACAGCGAAAGTCCAGAACCAAACGCATCTCAGTGCTATCTACAACAAGCAGACGAAACAGCTGCCAGATAGACCAGGCAAATGGAATCCCAAGTGAGGTTCCGAGCAGGGAAGCGCTTAAGGAAGTGACAGCAGTGTCCTTGTACAGATGATTTCGAAGTACTTTTTTAGAAGTTCCGAGTGCGAGAAGATTCCGAGTTCTCTTGACTTCATGCGGAAGAAGATATTTCCGGCATAGATGGTAAAAATTACGCATCCGATGCAGGCGAGTGCGAAGATCATCATTGCCTGTTTTCTGCTGTCGCCGCCTTCTGGAAGAACGAGAAGGACAGTCGGCGAAGTCAGGATCGCGGAGTAGGCTGTGATCAGTAAAAGCGCTGTAAAGTTACAGATAAAGTACAGTGTGTAATTTTTCCGGTTCTTTTTTCTTAAGGCAGAAAAAGTATCAGTTAAGGTTTTCATCGTTCTCTTCCTCCTCTTCTAACGTATTCATCTGTTTTAATTCCTCTAAAAGTGCATCGTGAAAAGCATGCTGGGAACTATTTCGTTCCATATTTTTATAGACAACTCCATCTTTGAGCAGGATGACACGGTCGCAGAAGGAGGCGGAAAAGCTGTCATGAGTCACCATGAAGATGGTTGCTTTCAGAGAAGCTTTTGCCTCCAGGAAAGAATCAATGACAGCGCGGCTGGATTTCGAGTCAAGATTTCCGGTCGGTTCATCTGCGAGGATCAGAAGCGGGGAGTTGATCAGTGCTCTTGCAACTGCGGTCCGCTGCCGTTCTCCACCGGAAATTTCTGCCGGATATTTGCCTGCAATCTGCGCAATACCAAATAAGTTACAGAGCCGGTCTGCCATCGTCTCTTCCTTTCTTCCCACATTTCCTCGGATGATCGCAGGGAGGAGGATGTTCTGCCGTACGGTTAGTCCATCAAGCAGCATAAAATCCTGAAAGACAAATCCTAGTTTTTCGTTTCGGATATGTGCAAGGGCATCTTCCGACAAGCCTTTTAATTCTTTTTGTCCGAGTGTAATCTTGCCCTCCTCAAATGGAATGTAGCAGGAGATGCAGTTTAAAAGTGTGCTTTTCCCGGAGCCGGACGGGCCCATGACAGCGACAAATTCGCCTTGTGCAACGCTGAGACTGACGCCTTTTAACACCTCATAGCTGGTCGCTCCGACTGATAAGATTTATGAAGATTTTTTACATACAGCATAGAAATACCACCTTTCTGAATTGTTTGAATGAAATCTGTATGGACAGAATCCGGAGTTTATGGAAATTTATGATCCCGGATTGTTCTTTTGTGTTGCTGTTGAAAAAGTATAGCATGGAAAAGAAGAAGTAAAATTTGGGATGGAAAGAATGGCAGTTCTGATGTAATGTTTGGAGGGGGATGAGGAGAAATGTAAAAAATAGCAGCCGGAATGTAAAGTTTTGTATCCGGAGAGAGAAAAGCAGGAGGCGCAGAGACAAAGATTTATGTTATAATGCATAGGAAAATAGATGTGCCAGGAGATGGGGGCACAATGGAAATATGTAAATGTCGCATGGAGACAAGGTATTCGGTGTGTGATAGTTCTTAATTCTGTGGACATTGAGGAGGTATAGATCATGTTAAGAATTGGAATCTGTGATGATGAATGCTATGCAAGAGATGCGCTTCGGTTGGAACTTGAGAAACTCTTAGAAGAAACCGAGGAGATTGTCTATGAGTTTTCCGGGGGAGAGACGGCGGTCAGTTGGCTGAAGAAACATCCGGGTGAGATTGACCTTCTGTTTCTGGATGTGGAGATGAAAGGGGTTAACGGAATCCGGACAGCGGAGCAGATCCGGGAATTTGACACAAGAATCCAGATCGTGTTTGTGACTGGTTTTCGGGATTTGTGTTTGAGGGGTACCGTGTGCAGGCAGTTGATTATCTTGTAAAGCCTGTGGATGCGGACCGGCTTTCCAGTGTGCTTTCGCGTGTGCGCAGACAGCTGGAGCAGGTGCGGCAGAAGCAGTTTGTCTTTCAGAATGGGGACGGCGTATACAGGCTTTACCAGGATGAAATACAGTATTTTTACAGTGAGAAGAGAAAAGTGGTGGCGGTGACAAGGGAAAAGGAGCTGTCCTTCTATGCCAAACTGGATGAGGTGGAAGCTCGGGTCGGGAGAACTTTCGTGCGGATCCATCAGCGCTACCTTGTCAATGCAGATGCGGTGTCCTATATCGGCGCATCTTCGGTGCGGATCGGAAGCGAGGAACTGCCGATCAGCCGGGCGCTGAAGCAGGATGCGGTTGCAGCGCTTGCGAAAGCCATGATCGGTGGTGATCTCTCATGATAGAAAAAGTGATTCTTTCGATTGCGGAGTATTTCAGTGTGTTTCAGATAATCTGCTCAATCTTTATTGCTTTGGCAGTCAGCTTTACGATCGAACGATTTTTTGTGGTACGCCGACAGTGGTACTGGAAGCTTCTGCTCTTTGGATGCAGTTGGCTCCTGAGCTCTATGCCGTTTTTTATCGGGGATCTGGTGAACCTCCCTCCGACGGTGCTGATATTTGTGGCGGGAATCCTGCTCGGATGTGAAGGAAGTCTGTTAAAAAAGCTGTCACTTTCCTTTATGATCATCAGCCTGACATCTTCTTTTAGTGTGCTGATAGATAATTATCTATTGTCGGCTGACAGTGGAATACCGACGGAGCAGGAAAGAATCGTCTATCTGTCTGTAAAACTGCTTTTTTACCTGATGATCTATTGCAGTGTAAATTTGTCCCGAAGAAATCCTATGAGTTGTCCAATCGGCTCTGGAGTCTTTTGGGACTGTTGACGTTGACACCTTTTTGTACCGTTTTGTCGGTTGTGTTGTTTCAGGAGTACAATGGTGAAATTCTTACAGCAAATGCGGCGTTCAATAAGACGATCCTCTGTCTTTGTATCCTTTCATTTGTCGGTCTGATCTGGGCAGTCGTTGTGTTATCCCATCAGTATGAGCTGGAGCAGAGCAGCAGGCTTTTAGAAATGAATCAGCTCTATTATGAATCATTGGAGCGGCAGCAGCTGGAAGTCAGAAAACTGCGGCACGATATGACAAATCATCTTCGGACACTTGCAGGACTTTCCGGGGAGGAACACAAGGCATATCTCGACAAACTTCTGGATCGTCCGGGGATCAAAAGGAATGTACAGTATTGTGAAAATCCGGTGATCAATGCCGTGCTGAGTACAAAGACCGGCAAAATGGAGCTGGAACAGATTGCATTTGCGTATGATCTGCAAGTGCCGTCCAAAATTGACATGGATTCGGTGGATCTCTCGGTGTTGTTTGCAAACAGTCTTGACAATGCGATCGAGGCGTGTGAAAAATTGCCCGGACAAAAAAGAAAAATTTCTCTGCAGGCCAAGAATGAGAAGGATTGTTTGTGATGAAGATAGAAAACACTGCAAAAAGTGAAGGAAAAATTTCGGAAAAGGCTGCGCCGGGCCTCCTTCCGCAGACGACGAAGAAAGATCGGAAGCTGCACGGATATGGGTTGAAGAGCATTCAGGAGATTGTACAGAGATATGGGGGAAGCATGGAAATTACAAAAGAAGAGGAGCGGTTTGTGCTGTTTCTGTATATTCCGGTGATGATATAGCGCCCGGGATGGAACTTTATCTGCCCCAAAAGCTGTGCGGCAGACTTATCTTGGATCTGCAGACCGCACTCCCTGCGAGATAAAAAGAAGGACTGGTCGACTTATCCCTCTTTCTGTGATATGATAATCCTTGTATTAACAATCACAGAAGGGGGATTTCATGGAAAATATGTCTGAGGACAGAGGAAAAAATATGGCGAAAAAGCGTCAGATCATATATGTATCGGGCTGCTAGCCATGTAGATGCAGGAAAGACAACCTTGTCGGAAAGTATGCTCTATCTGAGCGGAAGGATCCGGCAGCAGGGAAGGGTGGACCATGGGAATGCCTATCTGGATACTTATGAACTGGAGCGTGCGAGGGGAATTACGATTTTTTCCAAGCAGGCAGAGCTTGTGTTTGGAGAACTGGAGGTTACACTGCTGGATACGCCGGGGCATGTGGACTTCTCAGCAGAAATGGAGCGGACACTCCGGGTGCTTGATTATGCAATCCTTGTGATCAACGGAGCGGACGGTGTGCAGGGGCATACGGAGACACTGTGGAAGCTCTTAAAGCAGTATCGGATCCCGGCCTTTTTGTTCATCAACAAAATGGATCAAAATGGTACGGATGCAGAGAAATTGCTGGAGGAACTGCGTGTGAAGCTTTCAGGAAGCTGTATCCGGTTTGGGGAAGCGGAAGATTCGGAAGAATTTTTGGAAAATGTAGCTATGGCAGAGGAGCAGGTGCTGGAAACGTATCTGGAACATGGTACGATCGAACGGGGGGAGATTTCCAGACTGATCTGGGAGCGGAAAGTATTTCCGTGTTATTTCGGCTCTGCGTTAAAAAATATTGGGGTGAAGGAATTCCTTGCCGGCTTGGAATGCTATGCCAAAGAGCGGTCCTACCCGGAAGAATTTGGCGCAAAAGTCTATAAGATCGCGCGGGATCCGCAGGGGAACCGTCTGACATATCTGAAAGTGACCGGGGGTGTATTAAAAGTCCGGGATCTGATACGATATCAGGATGTGGAGGAGAAGGTTAGCCAGATCCGGATTTATTCCGGTGAGAAATATGATGCGGTTCAGGAAGTGCGTGCAGGGCGCGTGTGTGCGGTGACCGGGCTTACGAAAACGTATCCGGGAGAAGGACTTGGGGCAGAGCCGCCATCGGAAGGGCCGGTGCTGACTCCGGTTTAAATTATCAGCTGATACTCCCGGAAGGATGCGATACCCACGGAATGCTGCTCAAGCTTCGCCAGCTGGAGGAAGAAGATCCGGAGCTTCATATCGTGTGGAATGAGGAACTTGGGGAAATTCATGCGCAGTTGATGGGGGAAGTACAGACAGAGATTTTACAAAGTATGATCCGGGAACGATTTCAGACAGAGGTCACGTTTGGACCGGGAAATATTGTATATAAGGAGACGATTAAACGTCCGGCGGAAGGTGTCGGGCATTTTGAGCCGCTACGCCATTATGCGGAAGTACATCTGCTTCTAGAACCAGGAGAATCGGGAAGTGGACTTGTGTTTGCGGCAGACTGCAGTGAGGATGTCCTTGACCGAAACTGGCAGCGGCTGATTTTAACACATTTGGCCGAAAAAGAGCATAGGGGTGTGCTGACTGGATCTGCGATCACAGATATGAAGATTACGCTTGTTGCAGGCAGGGCACATCTGAAGCATACAGAAGGAGGAGATTTCCGTCAGGCAACTTACCGTGCGGTTCGCCAAGGGTTAAAATCGACAGAAAGTGTGCTTTTGGAACCGTACTATGAATTTCGGATGGAGATCCCGGCTGAATTTGTCGGAAGAGCACTGACAGATATTCAGAGAATGGCAGGAGAATTTCAGACACCGGATACAGAGGGAGACTTTGCGGTGATCACCGGGAGCGCTCCGGTATCTGAGATGAGGGATTATCAGCTGGAAGTGACAAGTTACACGAAAGGAAGAGGACGACTGTTCTGTACTTTAAAGGGATATGCACCTTGCCACAATGCAGAGGAAGTGATAGAGCAGATCGGATATGATTCCGAGGGAGATCTGGACAATCCGACCGGATCCGTTTTCTGTGCGCATGGAGCAGGTTTTCATGTCAGCTGGGATCAAGTGCCGGATCATATGCATTTGGAATATGTGTGGACACCTAAGGCCGAAAAAGAGAAATCGGCAATTGAGGCTAAGAAAGGTCAGGGAAGCGTACAGAGTGGAAGAGTTTCGAGTAGTTTTTCAAGAAGTGTTGAAGAGGATAAAGAACTAGAGGAAATTCCTTCGTACCTATGGAAAATAGAGAGAAAACGTCCGATTGCTGAGCGGCGAGTAGAGAGCCCGGAGGAAAGACAAAAGCGGATTCGAAAGGATCAGATGGAAGAATATCTGCTTGTAGATGGATACAATGTGATTTTTGCATGGGAAGATCTAAAAGAGATTGCAAAAGTCAATATCGAAGGGGCGAGAAATAAACTGATGGATGTGTTGTGCAACTATCAGGGATTCAAGAAATGTAATCTGATTCTTGTGTTTGATGCATACAAGGTGCAAGGGCAGGAATTAGGGGTTCAGAAATACCATAACATCTATGTCGTGTATACGAAAGAAGCGGAGACTGCAGACCAGTATATTGAAAAAGTTGTTCATGAGATTGGAAGAAAATACCATGTAACGGTTGCTACTTCGGATAATGTAGAGCAGGTTGTGACACTGGGACAAGGTGGAAAGCTGTTATCTGCCCGGGAGCTTCGGACAGAGGTGGAAGAAGTGCAGCGCCAGATAAGAGAAGAATATCTGAATCGTCCGCAGAAGGGGAAAAACTATCTGTTTGATTATCTCGATGAAGAGATTTCCGGTCAGATGGAAGAGGTACGACTTGGGAAAAAAGAGCTAAAGGATGTCTGGGGAGAGTGAAGATGCACGAAAGTGATGAATGGATGCAAACAAAACTTGATATCATTCATTCCCACTTTCGTGTTTTTGTTTTATAACATTTCTTCCAGTGTCTGATAAAGCGATAGGCAGTTCATTTCGTCGATTGTAAATTCTTTTGTAAAAGCGATGATTCCATCTTGAATCTCCTGGCGGCTGTAATTGTGATCCGATAAGAAATTATCGGTATATTCGTTAATATGCGAATAGAACGTCAGTCCCATCAGCAGATAGTCTTTGCTGTCAGGTTCGACATTTGCGTATAGAAGGTTCTCGCTTCGTTGATTTTTCCGCCGTCTGCGAGGGAAAGGATCCGTGCGAAAATATCATCGCATGGGGTGTAAAGCCCATCAGAGGGCAGTTCATAGACGGTATCTGACTTCCCGGTGATTAGCTTGATGAAGAAGCTGACGATACTTTTGATCATCCGCATAATATAATCTTGCTCAAATTCCATAGAGACCTCTCCTTATTTCTGAAGCATAGTTTCGGTGTGATGTAGTGTTACAGTTGTAAGCATATCAAGTTGGACTTTGCCAACGGTGTTGTACAATTTCAATCAGTCAAAAAAATCTGTGTCATCATCGAACTGTCTGGCAAGCTTTTTCTGGCGATACTTTGTGAAAGTTCCCATTAGAAACAAAACTACAAACATCAAAAAGAAAATACTGATGGCAAACAGGGCGCAAATGGACAGTACATGTTCAGAGCCGTTGCATGCGAGACCTGCGCCGAGTAAAAAGGTAAAAATCAGTGTTCCAATCAGGCTGGCACTAAGATAAGTCTTCATACATGGTGTAGAGTCATATCCCCAAAGCCCTTTCTTCACACAGCCGATCACAACGATCAGACATCCGACCAGAAATGAAATATTTCTCCGGCAATCTGCTTGGACCTGCCCCGAGAAAAAGTGATTGCACCAGAAGTGACAGAAGGAGTACGCCCCACATAATCCAGAATCCAGTGCGTTCTACTTCATCATTTCCAGTTCCTGACGTTCGTCAATAATTTTCTTCATAGCTACTCAACCTCCCAAAATAAATCGTCTAATGTTTTGCCCAAAGCCTTGCAGATTCGGATACATAGTTTCAGCGAAGGATTGAAATCTCCGGCCTCAATCATACCGATCGTCTGTCTGGTCACATCGGTCATCTCTGCAAGCTGGACTTGCGAAAGCCCTTGTTCCATGCGGGCAATCTTTAGTTTCATATTTTTCATATACGGTTAAGAATCTCCCTTCCAGCCAGTAGATGCAACGCATGCTGCTGACCTGATTTCTGTCTTCTTGTCTTCAGTATATGAAATATATAAAAGCATGTCAAGTATATATTGCATTTTGTGTAATATAGTTTGCATATAGGGCGCCGTAAAAGTTTTTGAAAACAAAAGAAGACAGAAACATTGTAAAGCAAATACGAAAAGTCTTGCTTTGCTCAGTTTCTGTCTTCTGTATCAAATTTGCAAAGGTATCTGTCTGACTAGCAGATTAATTCCGCCTGTCAAATCCATGGATCCAGTCTGCTTTAAAATAGTAGATGATAAATAAAATCGAACTTAATGTCCAGGTGATCGGGTATGCCCAGAAGATGACTTTGATATCTGGGATGATCCGGACAGCGACGGTAATGTAAGATACACGGATTATGCACCAGCAGATCAGCATAACGAACATCGGTATCGTAGATTTTCCAGCCCCGCGGAGGATTCCGGCAATACAGTGCGAAAATGCGAGGAGGAAGTAGAACAAAGTAATGGTACGTGCCTGTGCAGTTCCAAAAGCTACCACCTGTGGATCATTGTTAAATGCGGCAACAAGGTATGGAGCGGTAAAGAAGATAATGATTCCGACAATCTCTGCCATAGTAATGGAACAGAGCACACCGAATTTTGCGCCTTTTTTTGCACGTTCGTACTGTCTGGCGCCGAGGTTCTGGCTGATAAAGGTAGTCAGAGACAGTGCAAAGCATGTGATCGGCAGGAAGCCAAATCCCTCGATCTTTGAGTAAGCACCGCAGCCGGCAACAGCCATTTTCCCAAAGGAGTTGATGTTGGACTGCACGATGACATTTGCGAAAGAAATGATCGAGTTCTGGAAGCCAGAAGGAAGTCCGTTAGAAATAATCAGCTTTAGCATTGGAAAGTCAAAGCGGATTTTCTTTAGGTGAATTTGATAATCTTCTTTGCAGCGCATCAGATGGATCAGGCAGAGGATTGCACTTAAAAACTGTGAAGGATTGTGGCGACGGCTGCGGATCCCACACCAAATCTGAACACACCGATAAAAAGCAAATCTAGAACTACATTTGTCACAGAGGAAATGATCAGGTAGATCAAAGGATGTCTGCTGTCACCGACAGACTGAAGGATTCCAACAAAAATATTATAGAGTACAAATGCAATGGATCCGAGGAAGTAGATGCGGAAATACAGCACTGAATTTTTTAATACATCTGCGGGAGTCCCCATCCACCTAAGAAAAGTAGGTGTCATGATCAGTCCGATGGCAGTCAAAAGAATTCCTGCCACAATTCCAAAAGCAACGGTTGTGTGAATGGCATCCTGTACTTTTTCTTTCTCGCGTGCGCCAAAGTATCTGGCAATGACGACGCCGGCACCAAGTGAGATACCATTGAAAAAGCCGACCATTAGAAAAATGAGACTTCCGGAGGAACTGACAGCGCAAGGGCATCACTTCCAAGGAAGTTTCCAACGATCAGGGAGTCGGCGGTGTTATAAAGCTGCTGGAAGAGGTTTCCAAGGAACAGCGGAATGGCAAATAGGATCATCCGTTTCCAAATGGGCCCTCAGTCATTAAAGTAGACTTTGTTTTCGTATTCATAATTCAGATCTCTCCATTCCTAAAATAATATCTTTTCTTATTATAGCATGCCTTCTGATCAGTGAACAAAAAAAGTTGTATGAATGAGAAAAATATATTATCCAATGTGTCGTAAAATCCCTTGCTTTAGCTATGGGGAT
>ENA-OQDE01001016-OQDE01001016.1-human-gut-metagenome-genome-assembly--contig:-NODE-1016-length-12583-cov-4.771195_pt1 | contig 12583 bp, 18 predicted proteins | sample MGYA00242768_ERZ504595 | MGnify/ENA primary metagenome ERZ504595 (study PRJEB26092, sample SAMD00036307) | human gut metagenome | host: Homo sapiens | study: EMG produced TPA metagenomics assembly of...
CACCACCTGCCCGATGATCTGCGCCACGCCCGAGCCAAAGCGGCGCCGACGATGGCTCCCAGAAGCGAGATCGCCGCGGTCTCCGCCATCATCAGGCGCGACACCGCGCCATCGGTCGCACCGATCGCCTTGAGCAGGGCCAGTTCGCTCGACCGCTCGCCGATCGAGGCGACCATCAGGTTGGCCACGGCCACGGCTCGCGGCGAGCAGGCTCAGCACCGTCATCAGGATCATCACGGCCTGGGTCTTCTGCAGCACGTTGCCCTGCAGCGCGGCGACCTGCCGCACCTGCTTGGCGACCGCGCCGGGAATGACCTCCTCGATCTGATAGGCGATTGAGCTGGGGTATGCCGTGCAATACCAGGTCTCCCACTCGTCTTGGCTGAGCGCGGCGGGGTTCTGGGCCGCCTTGCGCGCCAGATCGTTCTCCGGCGTTGTCAGCGCCTTCACCTCGATCTTGTCGACGGAGTCCGGCAGGTCCGACAGCACCTGTGCCACCGACGAGGAGATGTAGATGGCACTGTTGTCGTCGTCGCCGGAATCGTAGACGCCGGTGATGCGAATCTTCTGCTCGTGCGTGTTCCCGGCCGCCGTGGTCTTGCGCAAGGTGACCGTATCGCCGCGTCCCACGCCGAGCTGCTGCGCGAGCGTCGTGCCGATCACGCCCTGATCGGTGTCATCCTTCGGCCAGCTGCGTCGAGCTTCCACCATGAGCGCATGCCGTCGACGCCCACGACGGTGGTCTCGCCCGACGCGAGCTTCAGCGTCTTGTTGAACCACGTGCCGACTACCGCCGCCGCCGTGCCGTTCACCTGCGCGTGGACGTTGAGTTGCGGCGCGAAATTCGTGATGTTGAACGCCCAAAAAATCGTCTTGATCTTCGCCGCGTCGGACTCCTTCAGGAACGAGGTCGGGTCCGCGCCGGACTGCGGGCCGCCCTCCATGTTGTACAGGTCGGACACCACCGCATCGGACTTCGGCTGCACGGTGATGTTCGAGCCATATGTGCTCAGCTCGGCGTTGAGCTTGTCGCCCACGTCGAACACGACGCCCAGCATCGACACCGACACCGTGGCCGACAGGCACACGGTCAGCGCGATCAGCAGGCGCCTGCGTAACTGGCGGGTGAACGAGCGCCTGATCATTCTCAGAAAGAACATGGTCTAAACCCCTTCCTGCCTTACTGGAAGTGGGCGCTCAGCGCGTCCAGGTCGGCGGTCTGAATGGTGATCTTGCCGCTACCGGTCTTGTACGGGAACGGGATCGGGTTGCACCCGCCCTTGAAGCCGATGGTCGCCAGGTTGATGGCCACCTCACACTTCTTGCAGATGATCTTGCCGTCCTTCTCGTAGTATCCGGCGTCGCCGCAGTTCTCGCAGGCGTCGAGGCCGATGCCGTACGCGCCGCCGTTCTTCTTGATGATGATGAAGCGCATCACGGTGCCGTCCTTGGCCTTGTATTCGAAGCGGTGCAAATGGCCGTCCTCGACCTGGCTGAACGGGATCGTGGCCACGCCGTCCTTGAGCGAATACGCTTCCGGCGGCGAGAGAGTCGGCTGCTGGTTGATTGCGGCCACGCCCAAGGTCAGCGTCGCGGTAACGCCGATCATCGCCACCACGCTCCATGCGGCGGCGGCGATCGCACGGCGCCGGAACGCCTTGTGCTTGCGCACCGTGGCCGCATTGACGTCGGCCGCGAGTCGCTTCGCAGAAACCGGCATACGCAAGCCGGCCACCACCGAGGCGACGGCGGGAATCAGGAATATGAACGCTTGGGCCATAATCAAACCGGACTTGTTGTTGATCAGCCAGGCGAGCATCACGAACGCGATGTGCGGGAACCGCAGCGTGCGGGCCTGCATGATCTGCAGCAGGCCGGTCAGATGCTGCATCAGCTGGATCACCAGCACCACCAGCACTGCGGACAGGAACGCCGGACGGACCGCCGTCGAACGCATCGTGCGGAAGATCGCGGCGATGACCGCGGACGCGATGATGCCCAGCACAAAGCCGAGCGCACGCAGCAGCATATCGGACGTGAAGATCGGGTCTCCCGGCTCGACCCAGATGGTCAGCTGCAGGATCACGTCCGGCAGCGCATAGAACACGGTGAGCGCGATGCCCAACGCCGCCACCAGATTGGCGAGATGCATCACCGCGGCGTGCCGACGCCAATTGCGGGTGATCAGTCGGTTCACGAACACCAACACGATCAGCAGGAGGTCGATGACCACGCAGCACCACAGCACCGGGTAGTTGATGAATGTACGCTGGTTAATCACCGCGGATGCACGCAGTCCGGCGAACACGATCGCCGCCACCAATCCGATGAGGATTCCCCACAGACGCCATCGGGAGCTGATCGGCTTGTCACGCCCCTCGCCGACGGTCAGCATCACACTCATGCACATGACCAGCAACGCGGGCCCAGCGTGCCCGGCATCACCGCTACGAACTGTTCGAGCATTCGCACCCTTTCCTTGTTCCGTCTATTATGTTCCGTTCATTCCGTCATAAAAACAGCGAAAGCTCCTCTCGGGCAGAGAGGAGCATTTCACTCAGGCAATGTCAATCACCACTGACGCGGGGTGTATTCCCAGTTGTCGAAGGTGACCTCGATCGGCTCGGTCCAGAAGCGACCCTTGACGCCGGTCTCGGGATCGACGTGCAGCATCCAGCCTTCTTGGCCGGGGATTCGATCGACAGCTTCAGCTGGTAGGTGCCGGCCTTGTCGAGCTTGACGTTGGCGCCGTAGTGCGGGCCGTCGGAGGCGTTCATCTGCATGAAGGTACCGGAGGTGGCCTTGCCGCCTTCGACTTCCTTGCCGGTGGACTTGTCGATGATCGTGTAGTTCACGGTCAGCTCGGGGACGAAGTCGCCCTTGCCGTAGCCCAGCTCGGTACCCTTCTGGTTGGCGTGGATGTCGGCTTCGAGGTGGAAGCTCGAATCAGCGGCCTTCAGGCCCATGGAGGCGGGCTCCATGTCAATCGGCTGGAAGTACACGGCGCCGACGGTCAGCGGGCCGGCGTCCTTGTCCTGCTCCTCGGCGGTGCCGGACGGGCCGACCGGGACCTCTTCAAAGCCTGCGCCGGAGCTGGAGCTGGAGTTGTCCTTCTTGTCGCTGGACTGAGAGGAGCTGCCCGAAGACTTGTTGTCGGAAGCATTGTTGGTGGAACCGCACGCGGACAGCGAGAAGGCCATGGAACCGGCCAGCAGCACGCCGAGCAGGGCGGCGATCTTCTTGTTCTTCATCATTTCTCTATTTCCTTTGTTGTGTAGTGAATGGTATTCACAGATTGTTGGGTTGATTGTTCGGGGCACCGGCCGTCACGGCAGCCTTGGCCTTCGCCTTGCGCTGCTTGATGAAGCCGACCACGAACAGGGCGATCACCGCGATGGCCGCAATCACCTGGGCGATGATGCATTCGACGTACGGGTAGAAGCCGAGCCAGTCGTTCGTCGGAACGCCTTGCAGATACGTTGCCGGGAGTGCGTCGCCCTCGATCAGCGAGTGCACGCCGCCGCCGGCGAACACGACCACCAGCACCGACATCAGGATCGACGTGACCAGGAAGAACGGTCCGATCGGAATCTTCACCGACGTGAAGCGAATCACGAAGAAGATGATCAGCAGCACCACCGCGGCGGCGACGGCACCAATCACCATGCCATGCGCATCGCGGCTCATCGTGTAAATCGACTGGTAGAAGATCACCGTCTCGGCGCCTTCACGGAACACGGCGAGGAAGCTCAGCATGGCGAGCGAGATCACCGTACGGGACGCGACCTTTTCGCCGGCATCGACCTGTGAGGAGACGGAGGCCACCGCGGCTTCGGTCTTCTCCTTGATGTACCGGTTCCATGCCTCGACGCTGGACTTGTTGAGCATCCAATTGCTGGTCCATAGCAGCATGGCCATGGCAATCAGGCGCACACGCCTTCCATGATCTCCTGAATCGGGCCGGACCCACCGAACGCGAGCACGAAGATGACCGCGACCACGCCTGCGCCGGCAAGACCGGCGAGCACGCCCACATAGATCCACTTGGTGAAACGCTTGTTGCCGGACTTGACGAGGTACGCCACCACGGCCGCGACCACCAGCAGCGCCTCAAGACCCTCACGAATCAGAATCAGGAACGCCTGGCCGACCGAGCTGGTGATGAACTTGGTGAAGCTGCCTTCCTTGTCGGCGGCACCGCCGTCGAGCTTGCCGGCGTCCTCGACCAGCATGGCCTTCAAATCGTCGACGAGCTTCTTGGTGTCTTTGAGCGAGGCGCCTGTGTTCATCGACTTGCGGCACATCTTGACTGGTACTCGACCTGCGAGACGCGGTCGCCGCTGATGGCGTTCATCACGTTCTTCTCGAAGCCGAGCTTCTCGTAGTACTGGTAGTAGGCGTCGTTGACGAGGGTAGCGCCCTTCGCGCCGTCGCCGCCCGCGTACGACTTGTAGGCCTTGTCGAGGATCGGCATCATCTCGTTGGCCACGTCGGTCCAGCTGCGGTCGCCCTTGCCGGGGTTCTTCTTCTGCTTGGACTGCAGAACCTTGCGCTCCTTTGCGATCTGCTCCTGCAGCGCCTTGTCGTAGTCGCGGGGATTGGCGAGCTGGGTGTTCGCGTCGAGCTGCTTGGCGGTGCTGTCGAGGTCGGAGACGAGCGCGGTCACGCTCTGTTCGATCTTCGCCTCGTTGCCCGTCACATATGACAGGTCCTGAATGTCTTGGAACGCCTGCTGCTGGGAGGCCTGCTTGTCGGAGCCGATGTTGTCGGTCACGACCTGGGTGAAGTTGGACGCCACATAGATCTCGTTGTATGCGGCCATGAAGTCGGACGTGGAACCGGCGGTATTGCCGTCCTTGTATTCCTTCTGCCCTGCTGCAGCTGCTTGTCCATCGCGGCGGCGACGTCGGCCCATGTGTCGTGATCCGCGGAACTGTCGGCGGCCATCGCCTGCGGGGCGAACATGACGGCCATCACCGTGAACAGCGCTGCGACGACAGCCAGCGCACGACATCCAACCGCCCGAAGATGCGCTACCGCACGACATCGCATATTGGATTCCTCTCCATATCAACGCTTTCTAAACCATCTATGCAATATAGAGAAAAAAGACCTGAAAGAACAGTCTTGACTTTTGATATTTTATGCGGTAATAGAGCGGCCCCTGAGGCCGAAATGTCTCATATTGTGGTCATCGTATGGGTGACCCATTAGGGGCCGCTCTCAAACTCGCAGATACAAGACGTTTTTCGGGTTTTTCCCCTTGTATCTGCGAGTTTTGAGAGCCTGCTTCAGCCATCAAGACGATTCAACACCTTCCGCTCGTTGTAGAACGCGAAGACGATGCCTCCGATGCCGCACAGCACGGCCGCGCACACCGCGGCGATGCGGTAGCCCGCGCCCGATGCCACGCCGATCGTGGAGACGCCGGTGAACAGCAGCATCGCCACCGACAGGCCCATCTTCATCGCGAACGCCAGCCGTCTGGCCCATCATCATGTGGTGTTGAGCGACGGCAGCGTGCAACGGCTGGACACCGCATCCTCCAGCGGAACCCTTACCGTCCCATCTCATCCGGAGGCCTCAAAATCTCCGGCATCAACGTAGGCTAAGGCGGCTGCCCCCGCTGGCGAAATGCTACGCTGAGGGGCATGAGCGGATTGCATGGGCGGATGCCGTATACGACTGCGTTTGAACGCGCGATGGGCACCGGAATGATCATTCAGTCGGCGACGGCCCTCGACGACGGCTTCCGCTCGAAACTCGACGCGTTCATCGACGGGTACGAGTCCGTGCTGTCGCGGTTCCGCGCCGATTCGCTGGTGACCGCAATGGGCGAATCCTCGCATGGCGGCTCGTTTGATTTTCCCGATTGGCCTCCGGGCTGTTCGATCTGGCCGATGCGTTCTGCACCGCGACCGACGGGGCGCTTGACCCGTGTGTGGGCGAGGATCTGATCCGGCTTGGCTATGACGCACGGTATTCGATGACAATGGAACCCGATGCGGAGCATCATCTCGGTGCCGTCCACGGGCGCCGACATGGCGCAACGATGTGGAGCGTCATGGCACAACGCTGGTGACGCAGCGCGCGGTTCACTTGGATTTCGGGGCTTTCGGCAAAGGATATTGCGCCGATCTGATCGGCGCGATATTGGACGGGCACGCGGGCGATGAAACCGTCCGGCAATCCGCCACCGGCCCCGGCTCTCACGCGCCCTACATCATCGACGCGGGCGGCGATCTGCTGATCCGCATGGGCGAGTCTGCTCAACCGGCCCCACTCGCCGAGGGGTCAGGACACGACACCGGCGACACCGTCACCATCGCTCTGGAGGATCCCGCTAACCCCGGAACCGAGGCGATCGGCATCGCAAGCATCGTTGACGGGGCGTTCTGCGCGAGCGCCCCCAGCCGACGCCATTGGGGTGAGGAGGCAGGCCGTCAGCTGCATCATCTGCTCAACGCGGTCGACGGCCGTCCCGTGCGCGATGTCGCCGCGAGTTGGGTCTATGTGCCATCGGCGGCTGGCCGACCCTACCCCACCGCGCTGGCGGATGGACTCGCCACCGCATGCTTCGTCACCGCACCGGGCGAGCTCGCCCGCGCATTCGACTTCGAATGCGCCGCGGTGCACGCCGACCGCACGGCCATCATGAGCCGTCACTTCCCCGGCAACTTCTTCACCGTATAAACAATGCGGGAGGGAGCACCTGCGTCATGCCACCGCCAGGTTTTCTTGTACCTATTCGCCACGCTCGCACATCAGTGGCGCCGACACGTCAATCGCCGCGCCGAGCGGTGCAGCAAGCACCTTATGGATGTCCGGAGCGATATACAGGTTGCCCCTTCCGGCCGGATATGCACGGAGTATACCCACGGACACCAGATGAGACAGCGCGTGCTGTACGGCCGACGGGCTCTTGCCGAACCTTCTCCTCAACATACTCGCCGTGACGGTGGGCTGCCCGATGAGGTACATCGCCGTCTGCACGGACAGGCCGCTGTATCTGTGCTCATCCAATAGACTGCGATACCTCTGCCGCACATTGACAAGACGCTTCACGCGCAGCAGCGCGTCCTCGCAGGATTCCTCGATGTCTTGGCAGAAGAACAGTATCCAGTCGTCCCAATCCCCTTTCGTGGAAACACCGAGCAATCTGTCCTGATATTCGGGTCGACGGCGCTCGAACCACGGGGATACGGACAGCAGCGGCTGGCTCAGCAGGCCTCGGCTCATCATCTGCAACAGCACCAGCAACCGCCCGATTCGCCCCGGAGGCATGGGCACGAAACGCGCATCCTCGATGCGCCGCGTGGGTGAGCCGATGAACACTTGGGTGGATCGTATATCCCAGGCCTGTGGATTGTCGGACTTCGTGCCCTTCACAAGAAGCTTCTGCAATTCGCGCACGAGAGTGCAGGCTTATGGGATGCCCGGACTGAATCTGGCCTATGCCGCATTCCGCCGCGTCGAGGTAGTTCAGCACCTCGCGCATGGACTCGCTCAGTCCGCTTTTGTCCTCGCCCACCTCATAATCCTGAGCGAGAACGGTTTCGAGCGGCTCGAACGTGCCTTCCAGGGCGCTGGTGCTCTGCGCTTCGCGACGCATGGTCGGGCGACGCAGCATATCGGGGTTAGGCAGGTCCCCCAGCTCGCCGGGCGCATCTGGCGCGAACATTTCTTTCTCCATAACACCAGCTGTACATATTATTTAAATCATTCATACTAAGATTTGCGAAATCTTAGTATGGACAATGATTAATCACGCGCTTTACCGCACCTCATCACACCGCATATGCAAAAGCGACGCCGTACACGAGCCGGCAAAACAGCCGAATCTCGTATGGCGTCGCTCTCGTTTGAGGCAGTGGAATCACATTATGGTCTTATAGGCGTGACTCCCTCAGATGTTCCACTCGGACGGGTTGTAGAAGTCGCCGTTGAGGGCCTTGGCGGCCTTCTCCTGCGCTTCCTCAAGCGTGACGCCGGCGAGTTCGGCACGCACGTCGTCGAGCGCGACCGGGGTCATCGACAGGGAGTTGACGCCGATGCCGGTGAGCACGACGGCCAGATCCGGATCGGCGGCGGCCTCGCCGCACACACCCACCGGCATGCCGTTCGCGTTGCCCGCGTCGGCGATCAGCTTGATCGCGCGCAACACCGCCGGGTGCCATGCGGTCTGGTAGTTGGCGACCGAGCCGAGCGTACGGTCGGCGGCCAGCGTGTACTGGGTCAGGTCGTTCGTGCCGATCGACACGAAGTCGGCGACCTTGGCCACCTGATCGGCCATGAGGGCGATGGACGGCACCTCGGCCATCACACCGACCTTCTTCAGACCGAAGGACTTGCCGAGCTTGACGAAGTAGGCGGCTCATGCGCGTCGGCGACCATCGGCGCCATGACCCACAGGTCGGCGTCGGTCTGGGCATCGGCGGCGGCAAGCGCCTTGAGCTGTCCCTCAAGCACGTTCATGTGGGTGCGCAGCGTGCGCAGGCCACGCAGGCCAAGCGCGGGGTTCGGCTCGTCTTCGGGGGTGAGGAACGGCAGCGGCTTGTCCGCGCCGGCGTCCAGCATGCGGATGACGACCTTCTTGCCGGGGAACTGGGCGAGCAGTTCGGCGTACGCCTTGGTCTGCTCCTCAACACTCGGCGGTTCGGCGTTGCCGATGAACAGGAACTCGGAACGGAACAGGCCGACGCCTTCCGCACCGTACTCCAGCGCGGTCTTGCCGTCGGAGGGCTTGCCGACGTTGGCGAGCAGCGGGATGTGGTAACCGTCCTTGGTGGCGCCCGGCTTGCCGCGCAGCTCCTTGGCCTTCGCGGCCTTGGCCTTCGCGGCTTCGGCGGCGGCGACCTGCTCGTCGCTCGGCTCGGTGGTGATGGTGCTTTCCGCGGCATTGACGATAACCCGTCTCGCCGTTCTTCAGTCGTCGGCGCCGGCGGCGGACACGACGGCCACGATGCCGCGGGCACGGGCCAGAATGGCCGTGTGCGAGGTCGGGCCGCCCTGCGAGGTGACGATGGCGAGGGGGTCTGTCCAGGTCGAGGCCGCGGTGTCGGCCGGGGGGACAGGTCTTCCGCGACCAGAACGAACGGGGTGTCGGAGACCGGGACGCCCGGCGCGGGAACGCCATCAGGTCGGCGATGACGCGCTGGCCGACGTCGTGCAGATCCGCCGCACGCTCGCCCTGATAGCCGCCGATGGCCTTGAACATCTCTTCCACGGCGCCGAAGCCTTCCAGCACGGCGCGCTCAGCGGTCTTGCCCTGCTCGATGAGCGTGTTGATGCTCTGCGCGAGCGCCGGGTCGGAGGCGAACATGGCGATGGCCTGCAGGATCGGAGCGGCCTGCTTGGCGCCTTCGTCGCCGTTCGCGGCCTCTTCGGCACGGCGGTTCAGATCCGCGTTGACCAGCGCCAGAGACTTGGTCACACGCTCGATCTCGGATTCGGCCGAGACACTGTCGGCGCGAGGCGCATCGGACGGTTCGGGAAGCGCAGCTGCCATACGAATGACCGGGCCGACCGCAACGCCGCGTCCGATGCCAACACCCTTGATAACCATATGTTCTCCTTATGTTATGGCCTCTCGCCGCGAATGACCGGTACTTCCCATCCGCGGACCGCCTTGTTGACCCACCAACTTCATCGCCGGTAAATCATTTTCTGTCCACGCCAGTATACACCCTCAAAAGCGCGACACGACTAGAAGTAAACGTTTTCCAGAAAATTGGAAAATCATGGTACACTGCTGTGTCAGCAGCCAAAAGAACGGCCGCCCAGCAATTGGCATAGAGTAATGTTATTGCTAATCGGTATCGGCGCGGGCCAACACGGCACACGCACGCTGACGAGTGTCGATATCGACGCACGACAAACCGCACCGGAACCACCGGCGCGACGACGCAAAGGAGTGTCTCCATGGTTACCCGCACTACCACCATCACCGATCCCGTCGGCATTCACGCCCGTCCGGCCGCCAAGTTCGCTCAGGCCGCGACCGCGTCCGGCTGCACCGTGACCATCGCCAAGCAGGGCGGCAACCCCGTTCCCGCCGGCTCCATCCTGTCCATCATGGGCCTGGGCATCAAGCAGGGCGACACCGTCGAGGTCACCGTGGACGGCGACAACGCCGAGACCGTCATCGACAGCCTCATCGAGACGCTCACCGCGGCCGAGTAACCTGCGCACGCATTCGACGGCGCCCGCACGAACCGCGTGGGCGGCCGTCAGCGTATTCCCGTCCATCAGATGCGCACCGACGCGCATCGCAAGCATATGGCGGCCGCCCGCCGTCATACCGAACACTGCGAGCCCCATGAAGAGACAGCCATCCGCCGTAATGGACGCCATACCGGCATCCAAGCCAGACACGACGCCCGTCAACGACGACCCGGCGCCCGGCCCGGAACAACGCCCACAGCCGGCGACCAGTTCCATCACCAACGTGGCCGCCATGGCCCACGTCTCCATCGCCACGGTCTCCCGTGTGCTCTCCGGCAAACGCACCAAGGACGACGACATCGCACGGCGGGTCCGGGCCGCCGCCGAGGAACTCAACTATTCGGTCAACTATGCGGCGAGTTCGCTGCGCGGCGCCGCCACCAACACCATCGGACTGGTCATCCCTTCGGCGACCGACCATTTCAGCGCCGGACTGCTTGATGAGCTGGAACCGGTCATCGACATGGAAAGACAGCAACTGCTGCTCGGCATCGGCAACGAGCAGCATACGCAGGACGAACGCATCGAATCGCTGGTGGCCCGCAAGGTCGACGGTATCATCATCGTTCCTGCCGCGGGCGTCGATCTGGCCCACACGCTTGACCGCACCACCATGACGACGCCCATCGTACAGGTCGGCGGACGGCAGCGATCCTTCCGCACGTCCATGGTCGGCATCGACGAGAATGCGGCGATGGAAAGCATCGTCGCGCACCTCGCCGAGCAGGGCGTACGTTCCGCCGCCTATCTGGCCGGCAAGGAGGTATCGTTCGAATCGGCCGAGATGTTCGCGATGTTCCATACGCAGATGCGCACGCACCGGCTCGTCACCGACACCTCATGGAACCGATTCGGCGATTCGACCGTGGAGCGCGGTTATCAGTGCGTGTGGCGCATGTTCGCCGACTCCGATGCGCGACCGCCCGAAGCGGTGATATGCGCCGATGACATGATCGCGCTGGGCGCGATGATCGCCTTGCAGACGCTGGGCATCCGCGTGCCCGACGACGTGCGCGTGGTCGGCTACGACGACTCCCCGCTTGCCTTGACGACGATGCCGACGCTGACCTCGGTCCGCCCGCCGTTCCTCCAGATCGTCACCGAGGCGCTGCGCCTGATCGGGCAGGGGCCCGATCAGGCGGCGCACATCTCGCTGCTGCCCCAATTGATTGTCCGGGGCTCCACCGTCGTGCGTTCCTGACCAGGTGCCGTCATAGCCTCCCCGGAATCAACGTGCAGAACAGCGCCTCGAACACCAGCATCGGGTTGCCGTTGCCCAGCAACCGCTTCCTGGCCACGGCGATGGCCTCCAACCGATCGACCACTTCCTGACGGCTCAGCCGTGCCGACAGCTCGGCGATGGCCGTGCGGTTCTCCATGTTGATCAGCCCGACTGCGTCCTCGGCGTTGTTCTGCAGCACCGCTATGTCGCGGTAGATGCTGGCGGCCGAGTTGAGCGCGCGGTCAAGCACGTCGCGCTCCGGCGCGTGGCCTGCCGCTTGATCTCGTCCTTCTTGGCGATGGCGTTGTAGGCGCCGCGCAGCTTCGGCGGGATGCGGTCCTGCTCGCCGAGGCCGTTGATGCGGCGGAAATCCGCTTCGGCGGCGGCCGTCTGCCGGTTCACGTCGCTTCCGCCTGGCTTTTGGCGGTGTCGATGAGATCATCGGCCAGCAGCACCGCATCCGATGCCTTGCGCAGTCCCAGCAGCCCGACGATGAGCTCGTCCCGGTCCGACATGACCTGCGTGTCGGAGGCGTACAGTTTCGCTATGCCGATATGCCCTTCGGCGAGCCGCGCCGCGCGCACCGCCACATGACGGTCGAATTGGCGTTCCGCCGGCAGCGCCGGATTGACGGATGCCATCAGGTAATCCGCGACCGCTTTCGTGGACGGCACGGCAAGGTTGACGATGCGGGTACGCGAGCGGATGGTCGGCAGCACATCCTGCGCGCTGGGGGCGCACAGCAGCCATATGGTGTGCGGGCTGGGCTCCTCGATCTCCTTGAGCAGCACGTTCGTGGTGCGTTCCAGCATGCGGTCAACGTCTTCGATGATGATGATCCGCCACGGCGCCGTGCTGGGCATCTGTTCGGAGGTGAGGATCAGCTGGCGCACGTCATCGATGCCGATGGTGACCTTGTTGGTGGCCAACGTGGTCACGTCGGGATGAGTGCCGGACAGCACCTGACGGGTTATATTGGTCGGCTCGTCGGAAAGGCCCCTGTCAGGGCTTTCCAGCGCGGCCGCGAACGCGCGCGCAACATTCGAGCGGCCGGAACCGGGCGGTCCGCAGATCAGCCACGACTGGGCCAGCGCCTTCGGGTCGCCGGAGACGATGGCCTGCATTTGGCCGACCACT
>ENA-OQDE01001017-OQDE01001017.1-human-gut-metagenome-genome-assembly--contig:-NODE-1017-length-12558-cov-3.302228_pt1 | contig 12558 bp, 12 predicted proteins | sample MGYA00242768_ERZ504595 | MGnify/ENA primary metagenome ERZ504595 (study PRJEB26092, sample SAMD00036307) | human gut metagenome | host: Homo sapiens | study: EMG produced TPA metagenomics assembly of...
GACCGCCATGAATACTGAAGCCAAAGTCTTTAAACTGTTTGTCGTAATTTGCACTAAATTCCCAACCTCTGTTACATACTTTTCCAGAGTTAATAGCAGTTGCCCAAGTACCACCGATAGAAGAAATAGGAGGAGTAATAAGCATTCCTGAAGTCGTTTTTTCATACCAGTCGAAAGTCAGGCTCAAATCTTTGAACAGGCGGATATCTGCACCGATATTCAGCATTTTCACCTTTTCCCATGTTATTTCTGGGTTACCATATTCTTTTTCCTCCCCATTACCCATATCAATAAAAGTCTGATACTTATATAATCCGATATTTTCGTTTCCAAGTAAACCATAAGAAGCTCTCAACTTCAATTCATTGATTTCGTTCTTTAATGATTTCATGAATTTTTCTTCATGCACATTCCAACCTGCAGCAATAGAAGGAAATACTCCGAACTTTTCACCGTCTCCAAAACGTGAAGAACCGTCACGGCGCACAGTACCTTCAATAAGATAACGTCGATCATACGTATAGTTAGCTTTAGCAAACATGGAGATCATTGAATAACTGTCCCAACTGTCTGATGAGTCAGCTCCTGATTGTAACCTCCTATGACAAACAGGCGATGATCGCCTTTATCATACGTATATTCAGCAGTACCACCCAGATAATAATAGGTATCATGATCTCTATAATCTGAAAAATCTGCTCCCCAAGTATTCAGTAAAGCATCTGTATCATAATCAAAGAAATTATATGCTTCCCGTTTGCTCTTACCTCCGCGACTACTGATACGATAAGAATACTGACCTTTCAGTACCAGATTTGGCAATACTTCCCAACGAGGAGAAATATTCACACTGATATTATCCTCATAATCTTCACGTATTCCCGCACGATCGATATAAGCTGCCGGATTAGTCATATTAGGTCTGTTGCCATAATAAGTAAAATCACTACCTGCCTTTTTCGGATAACGAGTTACGGTATTGGGCGGTGTCTTATACATCCATTCAAACAATGACTTATCAGCAGCGTCTGTTTTCGGTTGCTTCCGGTTGGTACGGTAAGCATTGAAGTCCATGTTTACAGACAAGTTATCCCGCAAACTGACAGTGGTATTGGCACGGATATTCAAACGGTCAGAACTTGTATGCTCTGTCAATCCCTCATTCTGCATATAGTTTACACTCAAAGCGAAACGTGCCAGACTACCACCACCCGAAACGGCCACTGAATGGTTTTGTACATATCCTGTGCCAAATAAGAAATCTGCCCAGTCTGTATCCGGATATTTATAAGGATCGGTACCGGCAATTGTATTTTTGATTAACTCTCCATCATACAACTCATCACCGCCAATATTCTTTTGGGCAATATTAGCCATAGTCATATATTCTGCCGCATTCACAAAATCAGGAAGATAAGTAGCTTTCTGAATACCAAAGTAACCATCATAAGAAACATTAATCTTTCCTACCGTACCACGCTTCGTTTTCACCACAATTACACCATTGGCTGCACGTGCACCATAAATAGCGGCTGCGGCAGCATCCTTTAAAATAGTAACGCTTTCAATTGTATTCGGATCCAGTTGGTTCATATCCATTGGAATACCGTCAACCAGAACCAACGGGTCATTATTGGTGTGTAATGAAGAAATACCGCGAATCTTGATAGAAGCTCCGTCTCCCCCCGGCATACCGGAGCTTTGGGTAACAGTCAGACCTGTGACACCTCCCTGCAAAGATTGCGAAATAGAAGTGATAGGCTTGGAATTCAGATTTTTCGCAATATCTAATGTAGATACGGAAGATATTGAATTTAGTTTCTTTTCTTCCGAAAAACCGGTAATTATCACTTCATCCAATGCTTCAGAATCTTCGGATAAGGAAACACTCAAGTTACTGATAGCACGGGATACTACAAATTCATAAGGTCGGAACCCAAGATAAGTGAACACAATAACATCTCCTTTTTGAGCTTTAATGGAGAAATATCCATTCGTGTCACTTATAGTACCAATCGTAGTACCTTTAATAAGAACATTAACACCTGCAATAGGAAGAGGCTGTACCGAGTTTTCAAGTATTTGTCCCTGGATAGTCCAGTTTCGCTCCTTCGTGTCATTAGCAACAGCAGATGTTGGTTCCAAAGCTAAAGACTTTGTTGGAGTTCCCAACAATAAACAGGCAAATAATAAAGAGATTACCGCCTTCGAGCTTCTTTTCATGTAGTTTGAATTTATAGGTAAAACAAAATTGTATTTAATGAATCTCATGTTTTTATTAGATCTAATATTTATCTTTAAAAGCAATGCAAATATACCCGATATGTAGCAAGTAATTGAGTTATGAACGCTGCAAAAAATAGAATATTTGATTCAAATATCGCCCAGGCTTCTTACAGGACGTATTCTTTCTATTTTATGAATCATTTGTATAGAGCAGATAAAATCACGATGGACTAATTTTGTCCTATAATAAAAAAACAACTCCTATTTATATATTAATCATTTAATTATATTTGAGCCATGAAAATTAAAACCATTAGTTTTTCTCTAGCCATTATGATGATATCCCTTTCCGGATGTACGAATCTGGAAGCAAAGGATAAAGTTGAACTATGGTACGAACAACCCGCAAAAGAATGGATGAGTTCTGTACCAATAGGCAACGGACGTATCGGAGCGATGGTATTCGGAGGTATCGAAGAAGAAACCATCGCATTGAATGAATCAAGCATGTGGTCGGGACAATATGACGAGAATCAGGAAATTCCTTTCGGAAAAGAAAGAATGAATGAATTAAGAAAACTCTTTTTCGAAGGAAAAATACAAGAAGGAAATCAAATTGCTGGAGAATTTTTACATGGTAATGGACATTCTTTTGGTACACACCTTCCTATCGGTGACTTGAAACTCACTTTCAGTTATCCGGAAAATACAGTCAGTAACTACCGTCGTTCTCTCGACTTAGGTACAGCTATCAGTACAACCAATTATACAATAGGTGACGTTAATTACGTGCGCGAATGTTTTGCAACCAATCCGGACGACGTTCTTGTATTACGAATGTCCGCCAGTAAGAAGAAAGCTATTAATGCAAAACTATCATTAAGTATGCTGCGGGAATCTGAAATTTCAACCGATGGTAATCAATTGATTTTGAAGGAACAGTTAATTTTCCCAAGCAAGGTCCCGGTGGTGTCAGCTTTCAAGGCCGTATTGCAATATCCGCGCCTAATGGAACACTACAAGCTGAAGATTCTTCCATATCAGTGAATGATGCTGATATGCTGACTATTGTAATAGATGTACGCACGAATTATAAGAACGACGCTTATAAATCTCTTTGCAAAGAAACTGTTGTAAAAGCAGAAAAGAAGACTTATGAAAAACTGAAGAAAACTCATCTCAACGATTATACTCCTCTGTTCGACCGTGTTTCCCTACAACTGGGAACAGGAGAATATGCCGGTCTGCCAACTGACAAAAGATGGGAACAAGTAAAAAAAGGCGGATATGATCCCGGCTTGATGTATTGCTTTTCCAATACGGACGCTATTTATTACTAGCCTCATCGCGAGAAAATTCACCTCTTCCAGCCGCCTTGCAAGGTTTCTTTAATGATAATTTAGCATGTAACATGGGGTGGACAAATGATTATCACCTGGACATCAATACACAGCAAAACTACTGGATTGCAAACGTAGGTAACCTGGCAGAGTGTCATCTTCCCCTTTTCAAATATATCGAAGATTTATCTGTTCATGGAGCGAAAACTGCTCAAAAGATATATGGATGCAAAGGATGGACAGCTCACACCACAGCCAATATATGGGGATACACAGCTCCTTCGGGAAGCATCCTGTGGGGATTATTTCCCACAGCAAGCAGTTGGATTGCCTCGCATCTCTGGACTCAATACGAATACACACGTGACAAAGATTATTTGACAAAAACCGCTTACCCTCTATTAAAAGGAAATGCGGAATTCCTTCTCGATTATATGGTCGAAGATCCCAATACAGGTTATATGGTAACAGGACCAAGCATTTCACCGGAAAATTCTTTCCTTTACCAAGGCAACAACTTGTGTGCATCAATGATGCCCACCTGTGACCGTGTATTAGCTTATGAAATATTCAATGCTTGTATTCAATCAGCTCAAATCCTGAACATTGATAAGGAGTTCAGTGATAGTTTACAACAAGCCATCAAGAAATTCCCTCCCATCCGTCTGCGTGCTAACGGAGGTGTACGAGAATGGTTGGAAGATTATGACGAAGCACACCCTAATCATCGCCATACTTCACATTTACTGGCTCTTTATCCTTACGAACAGATTACCCTTGATAAAACTCCCGAACTCGCCGCAGGTGCACGCAAAACAATCGAAGACCGCCTGGCTGCGGAAGGTTGGGAAGACACGGAATGGAGTCGCGCCAATATGATTTGTTTCTATGCCCGACTGAAAGATACCAAACAAGCTTATCAAAGTGTCCTTACTCTTGAGAGTATATTCACACGTGAGAACCTGTTGAGCATTTCTCCTGCCGGTATTGCAGGAGCACCCTATGATATTTTTATTCTTGACGGAAATACAGCCGGAGCGGCCGGAATAGCAGAAATGCTGGTACAAGGACACGAAGGATATATTGAATTCCTGCCCTGTCTACCCGAACAATGGAACGTAGGAACTTATAAAGGCCTGTGTGTGAAAGGAGGAGCGGAAGTTTCAGCAGCCTGGAATCAGTCGTTGATTAACGAAGCAACTTTAAAAGCTACTGCTGACAATACATTTACAGTAAAAGTTCCACAAGGGAAAAATTACACTATCACGCTGAATAATAAACGAATCAACCCAGTGATAAACAACGGACTGATTACCGTATCCATGAAAGCTAAAGATATATTAAAATTCAAATAAGTAAACTTATGTACAGAATCATTATTTTCTTCCTTTTCCAAGTAAGTGTATTCAGCATATTGTCGGCACAAGAAACTATTTATGTGAAAGTGCAACCCGGTGATGCAACTCCACGCCTACAAAATGCCATAGAACAAGCACGTCATTTGAAAGGGAAGAAAGTAGTGATTCAACTTGAACAAGGAAACTATGATCTATACCGCAACAGTAGTTCCAAGCAAGTTTATTTTATATCCAACACTGCCTCTAAAGAAGAAAATCCCGACCCTACCAAACACATTGGCCTTTGGATAAAGGATATGAAAAACTTAATTATTGATGGTGGTGGTGCGCATCTGATTACACACGGAGAAATGACTTCTTTTGTTATAGACAAAAGCGAAAATATAACACTCCGCAATTTTACTTTGAAAGCTGCCGATCCTTCGGTTACGGAAATGAAAGTTATTGATACAACAGCTTATACGGCAACTTTCAGAATTCACCCCAAAGACCGGTATGAAATTACAGATAAACAGATAAAATGGATAGGAACAGAATGGAGTTTTACCGGTGGCATTGCCCAAACTTTTAATCTACATACCAATATAACAAACCGTTGTAATCTACCTACCGACCATGTCGTTTCTCTTACCGACATCGGAAATCATCAGATACACGCAACATACGACAAGAAAGTAACTTTATATCCGGGAGAAATATTTCAGATGCGGGATGCCATCCGAGATGAAGCATGTGGATTTATTCATTTGAGCAAAAACATTATACTTGAACATTTGAACCTGCATTTTCTAGGAAACTTTGGAATTGTCGGCCAATATTCCGAAAATCTGACTTATAAATATTTAAACTGTGAACCGGAGTATGGTAGTGGTCGTACCTGTGCCGGTTTTGCTGACTTTGTTCAAATGTCCGGATGCAAAGGAAAAATCCATATCATCAACTCTCGTTTTGAAGGAGCACAAGATGATCCGATCAATGTACACGGAACTCATCTGAAAGTTATTGCTTACGAACCGGGAAATAAAATAGTAGTTCGTTTCATGCATCCTCAATCTTACGGATTTGAAGCTTTCTTTCCTGGAGATGAAGTTGAATTTACAGAAATACATTCATTACAATGTCTGCATAAAGCATCAGTACTCAAAGTGGAGAGAATAAACGACTACGATTGTAAACTTACACTGAATGGTTCCGTTCCTTCTATCCTACCACAACAGGAGGTAGTAATAGAAAATATCACTTGGACACCGGAAGTAGAAATCCGCAATAACTATTTTGCCCGGACACCGACAAGAGGAATACTTGTTACGACACGCCGGAAAGTTATAATCGAAAATAACGTATTTTATCGTACACCAATGAGTGCTATTGCTATCTCAAATGATGCTCGCAGTTGGTATGAGTCAGGCCCCGTACATGACCTTACCATCCGAAACAACCGTTTCATAGAATGTGGAAGTCCGGTTATCAATATTGCTCCCGAAAATAACCGTCCGAACGGAACTGTTCATAAAGGGATCCGTATCGAAAATAATCGTTTTACACTGACACTGAAAGATAAACAGGCAATCTATGCCCGTTGGACAGATAATATCCGAATTTCAGGAAATTATTTTGATGGGATTTACCCTATCTCCACAAAAGAATCTGTTTTATTGGAACATTGTACAAATGTGGAGAATGAGTAAAATTACCATAGGATTCCAACCAGTAAAATAGTTCTGTGCTGTATGACCTTATTAATTGGATTGTTCGGATGATAGATTTCCTTTCAGTTGTTTATTAGGATATTTCCCCATTACAAATTCCAATACTCCTCCTTGAATTATTTCCTGATGAGTAATCCATAAACGGTTTATTTTCTTGCCATTCAAAGTTATAGATTGTATATATACATTTTCTTCCGAATTATTCCGGGCTATGACGGTAAAACGTTTTCCTTTATAATAACGATTGTCTAATTCAATCGTAGCTTTATTAACAAGCGGTGATGTGAGTTCATATGTATTATTTCCAGGACAAATAGGATGCATCCCCATCGCCGCCAATATGTACCAAGCAGACATTTGTCCCACATCTTCATTTCCACAAAGTCCGTTAACTGTATTATTATAAGCATTGCGGCATATCTTCCGTGTCCAATATTGAGTAAGCCAAGGTTGTGAAGTATAATTCAACAAGAAAGGTACATGATGATTAGGTTCATTAGGATGATTGTAATAGTCTCCCCATTTAAAATCATCATCCGCCCCATTGAAGAATTCGATTAATTCCTCTTCAAAATATTTCTTTCCCATTAATTGTATCATACCTTCAATATCCTGCGGAACGAACCATCCTTGCTGATAGTTATTACTTTCTATACAACCCTGCCAATGTACTTTTTTCCCTTTCCAAGGCAACCATTCTTCTTTTGACAGGCGTGCTCTGAACCACTTTACACTGTCACACCATACATTACGGTAAGCCTTTGATTTCTTCAAATAAATATCTGCTTCCTGAACACGATTTTGAGAACGAAGCAAAGTACCGACACACCAGTCGGAATAAGCATACTCTAACGTTTTAGATAAATCTCCGGGATCATATCCGTCTTCATTATTGCCAAATGTCCGTACGGTGTTGATAGCATACTGAATGGATTTATCTACCGGATAATTTTGTATTCCTTTCTGATAAGCATCAGTCAAAACAGATACAGCCGGATTGCCTACCATACAGCCGGAGTAAGCATTCAAAAACTCCCACCGGGGATAATACCCCTTCCCACTTTTCTCCGCTATCTGTATCAATGAATTAATTTCATCATTCACTAAATCCGGATTAATTATCGTTTGCAAAGGAAACTGGCTGCGAAACACATCCCAACCACTAAAAATAGTCCGGTATGTAAACGTAGAAGTCTGATAAACTTTATTGTCAGCTCCTATATACTTTCCGTCTATATCCGAAAAACAACGCGGATCAATCATCGTGTGATACAACGCAGTGTAAAAAGTAGTCTTATCTGATTCGTTTCCCTCTATTTTTATCTTAGATAATGCATCATTCCACATCTTCCGCGTGCACACAGAAACTTTGTTGAAATCCCAATCCGGTATATCATGTTCCAAATTCTTTTGTGCGCCTTCCATACTGACAAAAGATATACCGCATTTCATCAGAACCTGTTCATCTTTCCTGGTTGGAAATTGAGTATAAAATCCAAATGTTTACCTTGCATCACTTTTGCCTGTGGATGAATAACAGCATTTCTGACATACTGATAATAATTCTCGTCATCATTCGATTCATTCTTGCGAGAAGTACCTTCGGGAATGTCGGCACTCCAAATACCAAAATCCACTAAAGGACGGCTGAACAAACAATAGAAATAAATGGTATAATTTGCCTGGCCTGCACCATTTCCCCAGCCACCGTTTTCGGGCATGCATTTCATCCATCCCCGAATTATATGATTATCAACAACTTCCACAAATTGTTCGGTAGAAGTCCCCCCTATACGACGTGCCAAGTCAATCTGGATACGCGATTCTTCATGTTCGGGGTAAGTGAAGCGTATCATTCCCGAACGAGGTGCAGCAGTCAATTCCACCTTGATATCGTAGTCATCAAGTTTCACTTCATATTTATCAATATGTGCCGACTCCGTTTCATGAGAAAATCTGGAACGATAGCCTTCATCCGGATTTTCCTCTGTTCCTTTAAAAGTATGAAGTTTACCGGTAGTCGCATGACCAGAAAATTGCCCAAATCGCCATACCAACCAATACCACTCATGTGAGTAAAGCTAAATCCCTCAATAGTTGTATGATGATAAGAATATCCCGACCCATTATCTCCACCGGTTTTCGTATCCGGACTTAACTGTACCAAACCGAAAGGGTACATACACCCGGAAAAGTTTTGCCTAACCCAAGATCTGTATTTCCTATGTTATCCAAAGTCGTCGCGCCAATCATTGGGTTCACATAATCAACTAGTTCATGAGCATTAGATAAAAAAATACGAATCGAGAATAATAGTACTAATACAAGTCGGTTTATTGTTTTCATCATTCTATATTTAAAAGGTTGTTATAGTTATTTCATCATCTACATTCATTGAAATATGAATAAAATCATCTTGCCCTATTATTTATGTTTTCCATATTACAATTATTAATAGCACAAAGATAGAGAAGAAGTGATGTCTACTAAAACACAAATACGCCTATTACTGATACAAATGCGTCATCATTATCTCTTTTACATAATAGTTTGCCAAAAATTAAGGCTGTTCCAAGAATCTTTGAAACAGCCTTAATTATAGATTATATATTCTCAAAGTTTATAATCCCAACTTAGCCGAAATATCCAGCATCCGCTGAATCGGCTTCACTGCCTTCTCCGCCACCTCCGGATCTACCGTAATTTCCGGTGACTCATTTTTCAGACACTCATAGAGCTTCTCTAACGTATTCAACCGCATGAAGCTACACTCGTTACATCCGCACGTACTATCGTTCGGAGGAGCAGGAATAAACGTTGTCTGCGGACACTTCTTTTGCATCTCATGCAAGATACCCGATTCGGTAGCCACAATATACGTGTTTTCCGGGTGGTTCACGGCATACTTCAACAAAGCAGCTGTAGATCCTACCACATCAGCCAGTTTCAAAACTGTGCTCTTACATTCGGGATGTGCCAGCACTAATGCTTCGGGATGCTGCGTCTTCAATTCCACAATCTTTTCAACAGAGAACTGTTCATGCACATGACAGGCACCGTCCCAAAGCAACATATTCCGGTTCGTAACTGAGTTGATATAATTTCCCAGATTCCGGTCCGGACCAAAGATTATTTTCTCATCTTTGGGGAAGCTTTCCACGATCTGCTTCGCATTGGTGGAAGTCACCACCACATCCGTTACCGCTTTTACCGCAGCCGTCGTATTGACGTAAGAAATAACGGTGTATCCCGGATGCTCTTTGACAAACTGCGCAAACTGATCCGCCGGACAACTGTCCGCCAACGAACAACCTGCCGCCATGTCGGGCACCAGCACTTCTTGTCCGGACAAAGCACCTTTGCCGTTTCCCCCATAAAGTGAACGCCACACATCACAATAATATCCGCTTCCGTCTTCGCTGCCCATTGAGCCAATGCCAAACTGTCGCCAACATAATCAGCGATGTCTTGTATTTCCCCCTTCTGGTAGTAGTGTCCCAGAATGATTGCATTCTTTTCTTTCTTTAGCTCGTTAATAGCCTTTATGAGTTCATTCATAATAATATTCTTATTTCTTTCCTTTTAAAAAAAATTCTTTGTTAGTGATGATAGCCTGTTAATAATGTTAGCAAATAAATACGATTTTTCTTGCCGGATAAGTTATTAGTCCATACTTCTGTTTTATGAGTTGGTTATGAACTGATGTAAAGAACAAGATATTCTATCCTACTTACTTCATTATCAATGAAAGCATCGTTAAATACCATCAAATAGGAGTTTGCTATTAACTCCCTGTTGATAAAGTGCAAAGTTAAAAACTTTATGGATATAAACAGGCAGATAAGTGCTGAAAAATATGTTTATGTCTGTGTAGAAAGTTTTGGGTTAGTTTTTTGGAATGTTCATAACGAAGGCCTCTTATACCTTCTTTTGAATAATGCAAGAATTATTTTTCAAAATCTTTGCCGATAGTTTTGACAGGTTTTAAACCGTTATCAACACCTTGTTAACTGAAAAGAATTACCTTTGTGGACAAGAACATAATAAAAGAAAAGACGTATGCGTAAACTGAAAATAACAGAACTGAACCGTATCAGTGCCGAAGAGTTTAAACAGGTTGAAAAACTGCCCCTGGTGGTAGTGCTGGACGATATTCGTAGTTTGCACAATATAGGTTCTGTGTTCCGCACTTCGGATGCTTTCCGTATTGAATGTATCTATCTGTGTGGTATAACGGCCACTCCTCCACACCCTGAAATGCATAAGACTGCACTGGGTGCAGAATTCACTGTCGACTGGAAGTATGTTAATAACGCTGTTGATGCTGTTGATAACCTCAAAACGAAGGTATATCGTTTATTCTGTAGAACAGGCGGAAGGAAGCATTATGTTGGACGAACTGGAACTGGATAAGACTAGAAAATATGCTATCGTAATGGGAAACGAGGTGAAAGGGGTACAACAAGAGGTTATTGACCATTCGGATGGTTGTATAGAGATTCCTCAATACGGAACGAAACACTCTTTGAATGTTTCCGTAACAACCGGTATTGTGATTTGGGATTTGTTCAAAAAGTTACGTTAATAGCCATAATATAGGATTGGTTAATAAGTTGTTTATAACGAGTTAATAGCTTAGTTAATTCATTTATAATCAATAACTATGTATTGTTTATAACTATATGGAGCCATGTTGATTCTATGGGTATTGGGTAGTTATTATTATAGTTGTTGATAGTGCGTTTTCAGGCTGTTAATACTTGAGTTGTCAGGTATTACAGCTATATGATAAGTATTAATAGCTGGGAACTCAAGTATTAACTTCTGAGAAAACAGAAATTAATACCTTGCAGGAAGCTTGTTAATTCTTGAAATGATAACTAGTAGGTTGATAAACTTATAAGCCGATTGATTTTAGATCTGTCCGTTCTCTACCATCAACACCACACGTTCCGTTAGTTTGTCTTCACCTTGCGGATCATATTCTTTTTTTAAACTGGCTCCGAACAATGCAGCAAAAGTCTGATAGAATCCCGCTTTGAAAGGTCCCATAAATGCTTTCCACCAGTCATAGCTGGTAGAATTGCTTTGGCGGTCTATTAATTTAATCAACAGTTTTCCCTGTGCAAAAGAAAGTTTCTTCATTCGGGGAGTATATTGCTCTTTCAATCCTTTTTCAACCGTTTGATATGTTTCTGGCGGGCTTTCTCATTGGGTAGCGTCTGGAGGTATTCGTAAGTTTCGATGATAGCCTGGTTAATTTCCCTGGAGATAGGATATACCTTTTTCACGTTACGAATCAGCCGGTAATATTCCTGGCGTTCTTTTTCATTCTTGAATTTCAACGGACGGAAAATATACACAGTTCTTAACTGGACACATGGAATGGTATCTCCATTGTAGATACACATCGGAACCAAATATCCATTGATGCTTTGTTTTTCTTGAGCTTGCAGGCGCAACGAACAACAAACAATAGCAAACAGCGTCATTACTACTATGTTAAGCCTCCTTTTCACGATACAAAAATAGAATTAAAATTTTATTATTCAGACATTTCTCTTCGATGTTAACCTATTTAAAGTATCTTTGCGCCCTTATCTGTTAAAAAGCAGGAAGAATAAACCATTTTATTGATGAAAACGATTCAACTTTTACGGTTGATAAGTATTATAAACAGCCTGTTAATAATTCCTGCTTGTAGTGCTCAAAACCCTTCTGAAAGTCTTTTAGAAGATGTTCTTGAAGATTTATCTGTTAATAACGGAACTGATAACTCTGTTAATACTCCTAATTGGGAAAATGAATTGGAAGAACTTTCCAATCGTATGCAAGAACCAGTAAATTTGAATGTTGCTACCCGTGAACAACTCGAACAGTTTCCTTTCCTTAGTGATATTCAGATTGAACATCTGTTGGCCTACA